>Ga0181596_10002190_pt1 | contig 19103 bp, 14 predicted proteins | sample 041ome_6_FD_148655 | JGI IMG/M metagenome (GOLD analysis project Ga0181596, IMG submission 148655) | Coastal salt marsh microbial communities from the Groves Creek Marsh, Skidaway Island, Georgia - 041402US metaG (spades assembly) | ecosystem: Environmental > Aquatic > Marine > Intertidal zone... | reverse complement strand
ACATTGCACATTGCGCGGAAAGCCCCAAGGAGAGTAGCAGGGCAGCTGTGGTCCAAATCCAGCGACGCGTCCTCATGCGACCGGGTAATACGGAGCCATAAAGAGATAGACCAGCACCCCCGTGATCGCGACGTACATCCAAATGGGGAAGGTCCATTTTACCAGGGCCTTGTGGGCCGCTATTTGGTTGTTCCACGCCCTGTAAATCGATAACATGGCTAAGGGTAACACAGGCACACTCAAGAGAATGTGACTGATGAGGATGAAGAAGTACAAGGGACGAATCCAGCCCTCCCCGCCAAAGTGCGCATCGGGATTGGACAAGTGCGAAACGACATAGGACACCAGAAAGACCGCGGACAAGACAAAGGCCATGACATTGGCCAACCGGTGCAGGGCCACATTTTTGGTTTTAATCATCCCATAGGCCACGGCCAGCAAGACCGCGGTCGATCCGTTCAGGACAGCATGGAAGAAGGGCAAACTCCGCACATTGGCTGAGCCCCATTGAAGCTTCCACGATTCGGGAAGCAAAAACAAGCAGGCCACCGCAATCGGCACCGCGATCGACAGCGCGACAATGGTCGGGATGGCGAAACGGTCGTTGGGATGAGGGGTGCCGGTTGGCTTCATGGTTGACCGATTTTGAGTTTGCGGTGTTCTTTTACGAGGACCCGGACGTCGTCCACCAATTGGTCTACGAGATAGGCTTCTGAAACATCGTAGGCCCCTAAAATGTTCCCTTCATCCGTGATGCGTGTTCGCAGGTGCCCATCCCAGTCGAGGATAACCGCCGATTGCGAATGGGTATATCCCCCCTCTGCAGAACTGTCTTGCATGGCCACGAGGTAGTAGGCATTCGCGAGAGCGTAAATGGTTTCGCGATTCCCGGTGATAAACTCCCATTTATTGGACTGGTCCACGCCCAGTTGTTCCTTGTAGGATTCGAGAATAACCGGTACATCGGTTTGGGGATCCACCGTGATGCTGATGAAGACCAAATCCTTGAACCCATAGAGGCGGTCATGCGCCTCCTTGAGGTGGAAATTCATCGCCGGACAAATCGTGGGGCACGAAGTGAAGAAAAAGCTCACCACGGCAATCTTTCCCCGGGAAGAATCTGGCGACCAGGCTGCCCCATCGGACCGGAGAAATGCCGTAGTGTCGGACCAGTCCGAAAGAGGATCGCCCAGATCCTCCAAGGTGCGGAAGTTGACCGCCCCAGAAATAACGAGCGAACCTAAGTACATGGCTACCGGCAAGACCAGCAGCACACCAAGAAGAAGCCGCTTACTGGTCGAGGAAGCCATCAGAATTCGTAGATCGCCTGACCTTCAAACAAGAGAATCAGGGTCAAGTAGGGAATGAGGACCAGTACAGGCAAGTAGATGGCCTTTTGAAGGCTACCTAGCTCATATTTCAAGTGCATGAAATACTGAACGATGTATGCCGCCTTGACGAGCGTCAAGCCGATAAAGATGAGATTCAGGATGCTGGTACCCGCGACAGAGGTCAAAAGAATTTCGGGCTTGATGATACCGAGCACCACTTCGACCGTCGTAATAACGAGAAGGATCCAAAAGATTTTCCAAATCCAACCTGTTCCAGTGGGGGATGCGTGATCTGCCATGATGATGAATTATACGAGGTAGAAGAAAGTGAATACAAAGACCCAGACCAAGTCGACAAAGTGCCAGTAGAGGCCCACTTTCTCGACCATGAGGTAGGATTTACGGCGCTCATAGGTTCCGAGCATAACGTTCCAAAATAGAAGCACGTTCAACATAACTCCGGAGAATACGTGGAAGCCGTGAAAGCCGGTAATGAAAAAGAAGAAGTTGGCGAATTGCTGTGCGCCGTACTCGTTGTGCTCCATGTTGGCACCTTGAATGACCTCGGCTCCTTGGAGCGCGGTCAAAGACTCGGCACGGCTCATGGCCGGATGACCTTTACCTGGGCTTTGAAGAACAACATGCTCATTCGCTTGGAAGGCCGCGACCACTTCTTCCGTTGTGAAGGTCTCTTCGTGGTTGGCGGCGTGGCCATGTTCCATGCCGTGGACGAGTTGCGAAAGAGAAAGCACTTCGCCTTCCTCATTGGCCACTTTCCATACTTCGGTGTTGGCAAGCTCGATACCGCCCTTGTCTCCCATGATAAAGTGGTACCACTCCCATGCTTGAGAACCTACGAAGATGGCTCCGCCAACGATGGTGGCAACCATCCACCACGCCGTGGCCGTTTTCTTCAAATGGTGGCCCGCATTCACCGCCAAGACCATGGTCACGGACGACATAATCAGGACAAACGTCATGAAGGCAACATACAACAGGGGCTGATCGCCCTCCAATCCGGGGAAGTGCGTGAACACATCTTCCGCAATAGGCCATGCCGATTCATACCGGAATCGCATAAAGCCATAAGCCGTTAAGAATCCGGAGAAGGTCAAAGCGTCGGAGATGAGGAAGAACCACATCATCATTTTTCCGTATTCGGAATTCATCGGCTGGTTGCCGCCGGTGGACCAAACACTGGTATTTGCTGTCGTTGCCATTCGGTATACGTCGTCTAGTTAAAGTGTTGCAAAATTAGCGCAGAAACGCCAAAAAGAGGAGTAAATAAATCCACAAGATTCCCAAGAAATGCCAGAACTGCGCTGCCAGATCATATCCCAAGTGAGAATCTACGGTGTATCGTCCCTGATGCGCCTTCCAGGTAGTAACCCCCAAGACCATCACCCCGGCTACCACGTGCATCCAGTGAAACCAGGTGATGACATAGAGCCAGCTGCCTGCTGGAGTGGATTTAGGACCTGTGAACCAGATGTTTGCATCCACTAAATGCTGCCAGCCAGCCAATTGAAATCCCAAAAACACCACCCCTAACACGGCGGCAACTTGAAGGAGTCGGAGTGCTGTTTGGGGGCTTCCCTTCGAAAAGGCCTGTTGTCCGCGAATGAGCAAAATCGAAGACAGGATGATGGCCGCGGTAGAGATGTAAAAGGCACTCGGCAAAGCAATGGTCTGCCAAATATTCTTGGCCTCGAGGGATCCCTTGGCTACTACATAGCCCGAGGTCAAGCCTGCGAAGGCCATCCCGATGCTCGCCATACCTATCCAAAGAAGGGGTTTCGCCGTTTTGTTTTCCATGGTTTTATGCTAGATAATGATCAATCACGTAGGTTAATTGTAACAAGGGCAAGTAGCGAATCGTTGCAAACATGAGCTTTCTCGCCGAACCATCGTCTGGTCCCTGGTGGTGCTTCCAAGCGTGGATTAGAACATCCAAGCCGAGGATCAATACAACGGCCGTAGCAGGAAGACTCAGGGTCAAGGCTCCCGTGATACCGAAAGCAGGCATGATGGAAACCAAAAGCATCCAAATGGTGTAGACTACGCTGAGAAAGGTGGCAGTGCGGTCCTTTTGACCTGTGGGAAGGAGGTAGTACCCCGCTTTCGCATAGTCCATGTACCCCACCCATGCGATGGCCCAAAAGTGCGGGAATTGCCAGATGAATTGAATGGCAAACAAGGTGCCCGACTCTATACCGAAGTCTCCAGTAACGGCAACCCAGCCCAAAAGAAAGGGAATCGCCCCGGGAAAAGCACCCACTAAAACAGCCCAAGGGCTGTGCGCCTTCATGGGGGTGTAGGCCAAGACGTAAATCAATAAACTGAGCAGGCCAAAAGCTGCCGTCGCGACATTGAGGTAGCCCAGGGCTATCGTTCCCGCTACGCCCAGAGTGAAGGCCCAAGCATAGGCTTCGGGCTTTTTCATCCGACCAGAAGGCAAGGGCCGGTTCTTCGTTCGCTCCATGACGGCGTCCCGCTCAATCTCCCAGATTTGATTGAATGCGTTGCTCGAACCCACGATCGCAAAGCCTCCCAAGGTCAAAAGGAGGAACTCGGACCACACAAAGGCCGGTGCCCCAAGTAAATAGCCTGCCGCCGCTGAAAAAACGACCGTGAATGCCAATCGAAATTTGAGGAGAAGGCCTACGTCACGCATGGCCACAAAGATACGGCGCACCGCAGACCAAGAAGTAGGGATTCAGGAGGTTTTCCTTATTGTAGACGAGGGGTTTGGACCACGTTGGCATCCCGTCAATCACCTCGATCTGGTACATGGAACAGCCTGCGCCCAGAGCCACGGCATGCCCCGCTGCGGTATCCCACTCCATGGTCGGGGCGACGCGTGGATAAGCGTGGGCTCGTCCTTCCGCCACGAGGCAAATTTTCAATGAACTCCCCATGCTGACCCGTTCAATTTCCCCGTGCTTCCCTTCCCAATGTGCAATGAGCGCCTCGGTGGCGGGACTGCCATGGGAACGGCTCGCCACGATGGTGGTCTTTTCGGGGAGTCGACCCGGCAATCGCATGCCCTGAGCCAACAATTCGCTCCAGCTCACACGCTGCATGGATTTATAAGCGCCCATTTCCGGACCGCCCACATAAAGCCAATTGAGCACTGGGCTGTAGACCACGCCGAAAATGGGAGTTTGACCCTGTACCAAGGCGATATTGATGGTGAATTCGCCATTCCCTTTGATAAACTCTTTGGTGCCATCTAGAGGGTCGACCACCCAATAGTATTCCCAATCTCGGCGGTCGGCAAAGGCGGCATGCTGCCCCTCCTCACTCATCACGGGCCATCCGCTTCGAAGCAGCACATCGTTCAGAATGTGATGTGCCCGCAGGTCGGCCTCGGTAACGGGGCTGTTGTCTGATTTGGTTTGGGCAACAATCTCCTCACGTTGGTGATAGACCTCCAAAATAGCATCTGCTGCGGCATACGTCGCTTGCAAAATGGCATCGGGGGTCAGCGTGGTTTGGGGGAAGGGATTCATGGATTCTTTGTCAGATGAAAATAAAAAAGCCCCGGAAAAACCGGGGCTCTTGACGTATTTCGTTCAAAGCGCGTGCCCGCGGGCTCACTTACTGAAGTTTTGCATTGATCGGCAAGCTGTAGCGCATGCGGACCGAGCGACCACCTACTTTGGCCGGGATCATTTTGGGCAATTTAGTCACCACTCGGACCGATTCGTCGTCCAACAACTTGTCGACACCTCGTTCAATCGTGATATCCGACACTTTGCCATCCTTCTCGATGATGAATGAAACCCACACCTTACCCTGAATGCCCATTTGCTTGGCCATTTCTGGGAATTCAAAATTCTTGCCGACGAATTGACGAATCTTGATATTGAAGCAATTAAAACGCTCATCTTCCGTGGCGAGGTCCTCACATCCGGGGAAAATAGGCTTGTTTTCTACGTTCACGAAGTTGAAAACCTCGTCCTGGTTTACGTCAATTTCCAACAACTCGAAAACGTCATCGTTGTCAATTTCCGTGGACTCCATTTGAATTTCTTCAATATCCATTTTGTCGTCCTCAACGATGTTCAACACCTCGGGCGGAGCAGGAGGTGGAGGAGGCGGAGGAGGCGTATTGCGCTGAGTGATCAGGACTTCTTCGTCGTCAATGACGGCTTCCAAGTCCCCCAATGAGCCAGGACCATCTTTGTAGGTCTTCCACTCAAAGGCCGTCCATACGCTAGCCAAGGCCAATACGAGGCCAATCTGCAAGAAGAGACCCTTCTTGTTCTCCAGATCTGCCAAAAATGTTTTGCGGTTCTGCATGGGGCAAATTTTACGGGTTAAAGATACGCTTCCCTATTCTTAAGGCAAGAAACATTCCAAAAATTAACCCTACTGTGTTTGCGAACATGTCCGCGAGGCTGAAGGTGCGCCCAACGGCCACGATGGGTTGAAGAATTTCCAGCCCGACCCCGAGCACAAAGGACACCAGAGCTGGCTTCCACGGCCCACGAGGGGACCGAGACCCCATGGTCAGTAAAAAAGCAGCGACCCCATAGGCTACAAAGTGAAGGAACAGATCCTTGATGCTCCGGAAAAGCTCGGGCAATTCTGAGGGCGCGAGTAAACTAAAATAGATGACCACGGAACACCACAAGGCCCCCGCAGACAACCATATCGCTCGGGGAATCTTAGGCACCGATCAAGGCAGCATAGGCCTTGGCATCCATCAATTGGTCGGCCTCGGATGGGTCGGTCATTTTGATTTTCACCATCCACCCTTCGCCATAGGCGTCGCTGTTGACGGTCTCGGGAGCGGCATCCAAGGCCGGATTGACCTCGACAATTTCTCCGCCCACGGGCAAGTACAAATCGCTCACGGTCTTCACCGCTTCGACCGAACCAAAGACTTCTTCTGCATCCATGGTTTCCCCCTCCGTAGGGATGTCCACAAATACGATGTCACCCAATTCGCCTTGAGCAAAATCAGTAATGCCAATGTAGGCGTGATCGCCTTCAACGCGAATCCACTCGTGGTCTTTCGAATAACGGAGGTCAGCAGGAACGTTCATGGTCTCAAGATTTAGGCCTCAAAGATAGGTACAGGGTTAGTTTCCGAGGTTAAGTCGGAAGGCAATTCCACTCTGCCATTGGTTGGTGGGGAAGGCCATGGAAGTTTTGAATTCCGAGATCGTTTGGTCGTAGTAGAACTGGGCGGCCAAACGGCGGCTTAAACGGTAGTCTGCCGTGAATTTGATGGTCGTGCGCTTTTGGCCCGCGGTCGGCTGATTGAAGCCTTCCAAAATTCGGCGAATCACCGTTTGATTGTCGGCCAATCGGAGGTCCAGCTTGAGCTCCAAGTTCGATTTGATGTTGTTGCGGGTGCCGGCCTCATCGACGATGGTGAATTGCACATCGCGGATGATGTACCCCACCCCAATCGTCACATCGGTGGATTTACTTTCTGTGATTTGGTTGTTGGCCATGCTGAGTGCCACTTGGCGTTGCTTACCAACCTCAAACTTGAAGGAGGTGTTGGTACGCGTCCGAATATCCACGCCAATCAAGGGCGAGAAGGACTCCGACATGGACACTTGGCCGACCTGATTTTCGGAGAGGATGTCCAAATTCGCATTGCGCGGGTAGCGAATCAGGGGATCGTCTTGAAGGCGCTGGGCCCGAAGCATATTGGTTTGAATGCCTTGTACCGTGAGGTTGTTGGCGTAGGCATGGTTGATAGCGAAGGCGGTGAAAACCTTTCGCATCGGCTTCAGGCGCATCAAGCCCGTGTAATTCACCGTCCAGTTGGGCATGGGCGCAATTCCAGCCAAATCATTGATCGCCCAGGTATCGATATCCCCCATGCCATAGGTGGCCAAGAAGCTATTGAGAAGGACGTCCGTTTGCAAGACCGAATAGCCATCATAGCCATAGCGCGAGGAATCCGGTGCAGCAATAAAGGCCTTGCTGTAGGTGGGGTCCGTCTGCGCCTGGAGGGTCGCCAAACGGTCCGACAAGACCAAACGGTTTTGCAAGAACCGAGTATAGACGTCACTGTCATAGTCCGGAGCGATGGACGATTCAAAGGCGGAATTCCAGGCCAACCAACTCGTCGTAAAGGTTTGCTGATTTTGTGGGCTAAAGGCATGGAAACCCACAGGGAACAAGCTGTCTCGACCAATCCCGCGGCTATAACGGTAGGTGCTGCTCTGCTGGCTACCAAAGGTTTGATTGGCCGTCACCGTAATGCGGAAATCCGTCATGGGTTCCAATTGCGCCCGGCCATTCAGGGTCCGCGTACTGGTTCGCATCATGCGGTTAGGCTGGTTGGGATTCTTAATCAACCAATCTTGGGCCGCTGCCATCGGGCCAATGTCCACAGGAAGGCCCGCCAGCATCTGCCATCCGGGGGCCATGCCCTTTGCCGGATTGAAGCCTGAATACACGGGGGTGGGAGTGAATCCAGGCAACAAGGTGCCCGTGTTCAGACTTCCCGACATATTCACGCTCTTCACGAGGGTCACCGCATCCACAACACCAATCAAGATCTTCTTGGCTACGCCCGAAGTTTGCTCCTCTTCTTTGGCATCCTTCGTGCCCTGGGCCCCGCGGGCTACCGGACTGCGGGAGGGGGCGCCTCCGCGCGAGCGCCCGCTGCCTTGCTTGAGCTTCTTATACCAAGGGAACTTGTTGTAGAACGTGGCAAAATTCAAGTTGGCCGTGGCGTTCCATTTGCCCGAATTTTCGATGGTGTTCCCGTAGTTCAAACTATCGATGTTCTGCATCGCTGCCAAGAGACTATTCGTGCTCCAGTCATAATCGGCCGTGTAGCGAAGTTGGACTTGGGCAAAGTCCATGTACGGCAATTTGTTGATCGGCACATTCCACGAAGTATTCACCGTGTGGTGGTAGGTAATCGGGCGCCCGCCGGCCTCGATACCCTGCATCATAAAGGCTTTCACCGAATCAATGCTGTTGGGGCCAGGTAGTTCATCGACACGCACTCGCATGCGGGCCGTGTAGTCAAACTTCAATCCTTTGCTCAAATCCCAAATCACATTGTAATGCCGGTCCATCGTGAAGTTCTTGCTGAAGGTCATCGGCAGCTGGAACTTGGGATTGTCCACGTTGCGCATTTGCATGACATGGACCGTGCGGTTGACCTCCGCCCGAGCACTCACTCGGGAAGGCGTCAAATTGACATTGAAATCCTTGATCAAATCGAGCGAACGGTTTTTGATCTTCTTAAAGGGCTGAATGTTAAAGGGCGTGGTTTGGTAGATGTAGGCCAAACTCCCTTTGTACTCTTGGAAATTATCCACCAGGGTGTTCGCGTCCCGCTTCAAAACCTCATTGAAAGCATAGGAAGCATTCCAGTTGGCCAAATCAAACGGCGTGGGGCCCTTGACCTTGCCGCCACCTCCCGCTCCACCGCGGCCAGGACCGCCGCCGCCTGGGAGCCCAGGCATTCCTTTGGCATCGCCACCTCGGCTTTCACCACCCAAGGATCCTCCGCGGCCACCACCGCCACCGCCACCACCACCGCGATCAAAGCGGACATTGGTGAAATTGAAGCCACGGCGTTGCGTGAAGTCCGCAACCATAGAACGCAAGCTGTCGCGTTCCCGTGTAGAGGCAAGATTGCTCAACGCCCGGGTCATCTCGATGTCAGGATTGAGCGGATTGAACATGGGCGTCTTCCAATCTTGGGCGTGGTTGATGAAGAAGGGAACCCGCAACCTCGTTTGGAAAGGCAAGAACTTGGTCAATTCCAAATTGGTCTGTAAATCATACGTCGCGGACGAAAACTTGTTCCGTTCCATGGGATTCATGTCCAAGGACCCAAATCCCACGGTGGAATAACTGGTGCTTAAAGCCACTTGGCCAAGGTCCGCGAGTGTGGCCGTGCTGCGGGCCAAGGCTGCCAATCCGCCACGGTTGTCAAAATCCGTCATCCGCAATTCATTCACCCAAACTTCAGCACATTTGTCCAAGCCATCGTCGCTGCTGGCCGTGCTTCGTTTTTTGGGATTGCGAATGCCCAGCATCATGGTGCGGACATTGCCTAAGTTGGGCACCCCCACGACCCGAATCACCCCTTCTCCATAGACTTTCTCGTAGGGCACATTGGATTGGATAGCTGGGTTATCGCGCACCGCGGCATCCCGTTCGAGCTTGAGGGACGTCCAGGCTTCAAAGGCGAGGTCGATTTCGTTTTCCATCGGCCAGATGACACCCGGATCCGTGGAGCCATACGGGGTTACTTTCAAGGGAACTTCGTACTCATAGTAATTCTGGTTGTAGTCATTCCCCATTCGGATAAAGAGGCGGACGTCTCCGTCATTCAGGGGCTGTGACGCATCTCCGGCTTCGGCATGGGCAAACAGGCGCAGCCGTTTATTCATCCGCATGTCGATGGTGGTGTTTTTGAACACCGCACGCGCATCGCCGTCCCGCAATCCACAGGCCTTCAAGGAGAGGGATTGCTCGTTCTGCTGCACTAAGGAGGTGTTGCCTAGCAAAACCTGACGCTCGATGCCTGGAGGGAGCACGTAGGGAATCGGCTGACGGCCCCCGTTCTCCTCCAAGTTGACCGCGTTCATCACAAATGTGGTTTCGTCGCTGGCATCCACAGGTATGAGTTCACGCGATTCTTCCAACGAGAAGCGGTATCGACGCCACTCGCCGCGTACCAAGTCCAAACGGGCAAAGCGCAAAACCGTCGGGTCCTCCCAGCCTTTGAGTACCATACGGAGGAAGCGAATAGAGCGGAAATCACTCGCGCCATTCACCCGATCGTCCGGGTCGAAAACGGGAATTTTGAACTGAATCCAGCGCACAGGCTTGCGGGTTTGGTCTGGCAAGAGGTCCGTCGTGGTTTCATAGATGTCGGCGATGTGGTTTTTGCCGATGACCAAATCCTCTGGGCGCATGGAAATGCGGTATTGGAAGTACTGCTCCGCCTTGTTCAAGGTGGCATCGCGGTTGACGTCTTCCTTGTCAGGCAGGTTGGTGTACGTCGCGGGCAAGCCGTTGATCAGGGTCGTTTGCGAGTTGCCATCGGGGTTGTTGAAGTAGCGGTAGCGGCGTAGGATGTCTGCATCCGCACTGTCCTGGCTGGGCCCCCGGTAGTATTGGAAGTTGTCCGCAGCAGGGTCGCTGGCTGCTGCTTGATAGACGGCCGAACCGGCCCCGTAGACGGTGGCCAAAGCACTGAGATAGGATTGCCCATTGGTCCCCGGCCATTGGGCTTCATCGCTGTCCGCCAAGCCATCCAGGCCGACATCCTGGAAGATGCGGGCATTCGGGTCGTTGTCAAACGCGTCGACGACAGGCTGGTACTTTGACGTGTACCCCCAAACACTGGAATCTACATCCACCCGTATTCCCGTTGGCGAAAGGCCATTTTCAAAGCTCTGACGCCCGTCCTTGAGGATGTCTTCGGACAAGTTCCCGAGGTGGAAATACACATCCCCGCCCGCCGCATTGGGGTCGTCCAAGAAGGGATCCATGACCCAGAACTGGATAAATTCAATGTTCTGCTCCTCGAAGTTGTTGATCGTCAATTGACGCATCAACCCGGCCCATCGCGAGCGCGGATCCTTTAGGCTTCCATCCGTCTCTAAACCCTTGGACAAACCGGGATAGCCACCAACGTCATAGTTATAGGGTCCTCGTTCGCGGGGGTCAAACTGGATATCAAACATGGCAATGTTGCGCGCCATACCCGGCTGAAGGGGAATGTTCGGGAACACCTCCGCCAAGGGCACCATGCGTTGCCGGTGGTCCGACGTGGTAGCGGGATTATTTCGGATGTTGTCCGGGGTCTGCGAGGTCGAAGCAAAGAAACTCGGGTCAATAATGTACCAACTCAACCGCGCTCGGTTCGCATTGTAGGCCCAATCGTTGGCCAAGGAGGCTTCGGGGAAAAGCTTGGATTGCCCCTCAGGTGTCGAGGCCAGCGTCCACGTCGTTGTGCCCCGAAGGTCAATGGTCGTTTGGCTCGTCTCAAAGTCGTCCAAGTAGGTCGTCGCTTCGCCATTGATCTTGATACCGCGGGGGGAGCCCGGAATGAGCTGCGCAAATTCCGCTTGAACCTGAATGCGCGAGGGCGCATTGGTGCTGATAAAGGGTAGGCCGTCCAAAAAGCGCGTCAGGCCTGGTAAGTTCTTTTGGTATTGGGTATTGAGGCCCCAAATTCGGTTGGAAATCGGCTCATCGCCGGCATTCACCTTCTGGGTAAGCGGCCGTTCTGAAAGCCGAAGCAGGGAGCCTCCAATTGTCCAATCTCGCGAGAGCTTGTGTTCCACCGTGGTCCCCGCAAACATCTTCGCCTGCATGTTGAAGAGCGTGTTGTTTTCAAAGCTTACCCGGATCGGCATACCCGAAGAAAGCAAGCTCTCGTTGAGGATGCGCACCTGTCCCAGCGCATAATCCACCGTAAAGTCTTGGTTTTCGACAAGCTTACTCCCTCCTGCTGTGACCGAAATCGATCCCCGTGGAATGTTGAAGGCGTTCAGTTGAATCAGCGATCCCCCAGCAGACTTATAACGGCCGCGGAGGACAAACTTATTCAGCTGGGTCTGCTCTTGGGCACGGAAAAGTGTCGAGTCGTACAGCTGCTGGAATACATACCGTTTCTTTTCCTCTGCCGTCGGCAAGGATCGATTGAGGGCGGAACCAAAGGGCTCTAGAACGGGCAGGATGACTCGGCCCGTTTGGCTCAACACCGTCACGCCTTCGATGTAGTCAAACAAACCGTCCGGGAAGGGATCGTTGTTGCTGTTGACATGGTCCAAATCCAAGACTTGGATCAACAATTTGTCTTTGACCGAAGATTTGGGCAGGAAGGGGATGGGCAAGCCCGTCTCATCGTTCCGGTAGAGCACTTCGAGGCGAAAATCCTCCGAGGAAAGCTGAAACGCATTGAGGCTATACACGTTCTTCATCATCAAGTCCCAAATGGGTGACTTCACATTGAGCAGCGTATGCTTCAAAAGCTTTAATACCAACGACTTGGGTGCTAAAATTCCATCGTTCGAAAACTCTCCCACCTGGTAGGTACGCCCGTTTGCCGTGTATTGGTAAGCCACCGCGAGGACTTCATCCTGGTTGAGGGCGGTATTCAAGGTCATGTAGCCCAGCTGGGGGTGGAAGGTGTATTCGTTGGGCTGAAGTTTGCGCGCATTGGTGAGTTCTGCGTATTCCACGTTGGCATCGTAGCCGGCACTTGACAAGGATGTTCCCGCTTGGGCCCCATCCCGCACTCCGGGGAAGCGCTGAATCAAGTCTTCGGGATCTAGCAGGTTGACCCGGTTGCTAGGAAGGGGGTCTGAAGTAGCCCCTGGAAAAATAGACTCTCCGGGACGGTTGCTGGTGGGCGATCGCCAGGCCTTGGATACTCCTTCCCCCAAATCCGTGAAAGCAATGATATTTCGGACCTCTGTCGGGGTACTGCGGCGGTTGGTGACCCAGACCTCCACCCGGGTGATTTGAACGGGCGATTGAATCACCGGCAAGGTGCTCAACCATCCTTCGTAGTGATCTCGGAAATAGTGGCTCAAAAAGAAATGGCGATTCGCCTCGTAGTTGTCGCCTTGGATGAGGAATTCTTGGGTCGTGGCACCCCCTTGGATGTTGAGGTTTTGGCTCTGGCTACGCTGCTCAGCCATCACAGTCGTCACGGTGGTATTTCCAAATTGGAACTGGCCCTTCAGTCCAAAAAGGCTTTGCGCTCCTGTGATCAAACTTCCCCCTGTTGGGAGGCTCACATTGCCCATTTCCAAGGACTTGACGATGTCGTCTTCCGTGCCCTTGAAATCCAGTTTCATTTTGTTTTCAAACGCGAACGTGGCCTCTGTGTCGTAGTTGATCTGCATGTCCAAGCGATCCCCGAGTTTTCCCGTGGCATTGACTTGCATTTTCTGATCAAAGTCAAAGGCCAAGGTCTTTCGGTTGCGTTCGGGGACGATGGGATTTTTGATATGTTGGAAGCGAAGGCCAAAGCGAATTTCCGCCGTACCCTGGGGCCGAATTTCCAACTCATCCGACCCGAAAATGTCCTTGATCGCGGGATTCGTGATGGTCATATCGGGGACAATGCTCGAGCCCTCGCGTTGGTCAGCGGCGCTACCCTGAGACCACCGACTCTGCCATCCTTGGGCTTCTTGCTGGCCAAAAACCATCTGCTGGTATTCCGCGGGAGAAAAATACTGGGGGCCTCCTATGGGTACCGTCCCGATGTATTTCTGCGCCACATAAAATCCCGTGATCGGATCGTAGGTGACTTCGGTGTGGATGTTCGTTGGGGTGTTCAGACCGGGCATGGTCCACGTGCTGGCGCTGTCTCGCACCTGAGCCTGAGCGTGATGGACGAAAAGCACGGCCACGGCCGCCGCAAGGAGGCGAGGACCGAAGCGCATCAAAGTTGAGCTAAAGCCTGTTTGACAACGGTCTCCACCGTGGCTTCCGGATCTTTGGCCAGGATGCTCGCGACCGCCTTCTCTACAGCTGGGCGGGCAAAGCCCAATACCGTCAGGGCCTGGATCGCCTCACCGCGCGCCGACCCCCCCTCGCCGAGGGAGACGGATGCATCCACTTTGCCCACTTTGTCGCGGAGATCAATCACAATACGCTGAGCTGTTTTGGCCCCAATCCCTTTGATTTTCTGGAGCAATCCACTGTTGCCCGAGGCAATGGCCTGAATGGCTTCAGCCGGCTGCAAGGCCGACAAAATCATCCGGGCCGTGTTGGCTCCAACACCCGAAACGCCCAAAAGCAGCAAAAAGACATCGCGCTCAGCCGCCGTCATGAATCCAAAGAGGAGTTGCGCATCTTCGCGGTAGACTGCATGGGCCAACAAAGTCACTTGCGGGCCTGCAGGCAGCTGTCCATAGGTCGTCAGGGAAATGTGGAAATAGTACCCTACCCCGCCGCATTCCACGACAGCATGGGCAGGAGATTTTTCTACGAGGCGACCTACAAAATGATGGAACATCCGTGTCTTAACGCCGCGAGGGGCGCCTTTGGTATGTTACTGAATCAATACTTTCCCCATGGTCTCCGGGCGCTGACCAAGATTCCGCCGCAAGAGGTACACCCCTTTGGGGGCGCTAAGGCTCATCCATGTAGCGGATGTTTGGTACGGGGCAACGGGAATGCGGGCATGTAGCTGACCTAGAACATCCATGACCTCGATGTATCCCCCTAAGGAGCTGGGAGCAAATTCAAGCGTCACACGGCCGGTGGCACTAGGGTTCGGATAAATTCGGGCGGCAGCGGGTGATGCCTCCGTTTGGCCAAACGTCGTGGAGAAGGCGTAAACAACCTGAACATCCAGGAAATCCGTGCTATCCGCAACATTTTCAAAGCGGTACCACACCGTGTCTTGGCCATTGGCCGAGGTATCCATGACATAGGCATAGCCACTAAAATCGTATGCCACAGCTCCTGCATTGACTTGCACCGAACCTTGACTCTGATTCACCCAAGTTGGATAGCAGAGGTCCCAACAGAAATAATTGGAATCCACGAGACCCGTCGTTCCGATTTGCATGCGCTTGATCAGGTAACTCTGCGAACTCGCGCTGGTGTTGAGAAGGGCGATGTGCGCTTCGGCCAATGAGCCCGTGTGGCTGTTGACATATGCCACGGAGTCCATGGAGTGAACCGTGAGACTTTGAGCGTGCACCCAAAACGATGCGAAAAATGCGAATATGGAAAGTAGGCGTTTCATAGCAAATCGGAATTTTAAGGTCCGGTATCAAAGGTACAGCGCATGCTGGCAAAACGCATGCTGGCACACCAACGAGGACGCTTTTTGATTACCTTTCGTTCCTGTTTTCAACACATCAAACAGATTTTAACCTTTTTTAAACAAGTACCCAATGAAAAAGCTTACGATTGTATTGGCTTTGCTGCTCAGCGGATCAACCGCGTTTGCACAGGCTACGCGCTTGGTTTTGTTTGAGGAATTCACTCAGGCCTCATGCGGCCCATGTGCCTCACAAAACCCAGCGTTCAACACATTGCTGAGTGGCAACACCACCAAGGCAATCTCCATCAAGTACCAAACTTCTTGGCCTGGTGTAGATCCCATGAACGCCGCCAACCCCACGGATGTAGCCACGCGCGTATCCTACTACGGCGTCAATGGTGTGCCCTGGACCGCTATGGACGGTGTCGCCGCCACAGGTTCTGCCTACGCCGGTGCTCCCGCGAACGTCACGCAAACGGCTATTGATACGCGCTATGCGGTGGCCTCGCCCCTAGCCGTTTCTGTCACGCACCAATTGACTTCCGGGTATGACTCGATCTTGATCGCCGTGTCCGTGAGCAACCCAGGAACGAGCTCCGTAACCTCTGGTTCAACGGGTTCCTTGAAGCTGCACACCGTGCTTGTAGAGGAAGAAATCAACTACCCCACCGCGCCCGGATCCAATGGCGAGACGGATTTCTACAGCGTGATGCGCAAAATGTTGCCCAATGCGAGCGGTACGTCTTTGGCGGACACCTGGGCAGCCGGCGCCTCGCAAACCTTCACTTTTGCGGTACCTCTCCCTTCCTACATCGCCAACTTGGGTGAAGTGGCCGTGGTCGCTTTCGTTCAGGACAACAGCTCCAAAGACGTAAAGAATGCGGCTTACTCCGCACCCCAGGCAGTTTCTGGCTTGGCTGATGCCGGCGTCAATGCACTCAATGCCAGCACCAATGGCCTATGTGATGCCAACGTTACGCCCTCGGTCGTCATTGAGAACGCTGGTTCCATTGCCATCACTTCTGCCACAGTCGGTTACAGCATCAATGGCGGTACACCCGTTACGCAAAGCTGGACGGGCAACTTGGCCTCGGGTCAAACCGCGACCGTCACCTTCCCCCAGGCTACATTGTCAGGCGGCACCAACGTTTTGGTCGCTACTGTTTCAAACCCCAATGGTTCAGGTGACTACAATGGCATGAACAACATGTCGTCACCCACAAACATTGCCGTTTTGAGCGCCACGCCTCAAGCTTCTCCCAAAACAGAAGACATGGAAGGTACCGCTATTGGTGCCATTCCTGCTGACATGATTATGCAGTACAATACGGCTACAGCGCCACGCTTGTATGTAGTAGACAAGTCAGTGGCTGGAACGGCCTATGAATTGGGTGGCTGGGGTCAATCCGCCAAGTCCTTGCGTTATGACTACTATGCCATCGCCCCCGGCGCGGTCATGTCTGTCACCACGCAAAAGATTAATATCAGCACATTGACGGCCCCCAAATTGTTCTTCACGCATGCTTACGCCTCCTATGCGGGTGAAGCAGACGGTTTGAAAGTGTTTGCATCCACAGACTGTGGCACGACCTGGACCAACATCTTTGACAAATCAGGAGCAAGTCTTGCTACGTCAGGGAACCAAACGGCCCGTTTTTATCCCCAAGCGAGCCAGTGGGTTACCAACCAAATTTCCTTGGCACAGTTTGCAAGCTCCAATGAGTTGGTTTTGAAGTTCGAAGGAACTTCGGCCTATGGCAATAGCTTGTACGTGGACAATATTTGGGTTTCAAACAACGCCTTAGGGGTTGATGAGAACACAACCGCTTCATTGGTTGCCTTCCCGAATCCTGCTTCGACTACAGCGAACCTTGATCTCACCTTGACGCAAGATGCTTCTGTGGCTGTATCGCTCTTCAATGTAGCGGGTCAGCAAATCATGAACATCCCTGCCGAAGTCATGGCTGCAGGTCAGCATAACGTGGAAATCCCTGTTGCGGCATTGCCCAACGGTCTTTACACGGCTCAGGTAAGCATTGATGGTGCGGTTCAGACCGTTCGCATCTCTGTGGCTCACTAAGCATTATCGCCTATTTTTACAATCCGGAGGGCGCCTGCTCTCCGGATTTTTCATTTCTATTATGAAGCACCTCACCACCCTATTCGCTTTAGTTATAACCCTTGCACTTTCTGCGCAAGGGCTACCCCATGCCGAAATTCAAAATCTCCAAGGCCAAACGTTGGACGCCGCGACGTTGAAGAACGACGGCCACCCGATGATTGTCAGCTTTTGGGCCACTTGGTGCAAACCCTGCATCAGTGAACTCAACGCTTTCCACGACTACTACATCGACCTCGTTGAAGAGACGGGCGTCAAGGTGATGGCTATTTCTATTGATGACCCTCGGACCATGAGCAAAGTGGCCCCCTTTGTGGCGGGCCAAGCCTGGGAATACGGCATATACCTGGACCCCAACTCCAACTTGCGTCGCGCCATGGGCGTGAACAACGTCCCCCACACTTTCTTGCTAGACGGCGAAGGAAAGATTGTTTGGCAAGCCAACAAATACGTACCAGGCGAAGAGGAAGAGCTCGCACACAAAGTGGAAGCCCTTGTGGCAGGACAATCCATCGAATAAGCCATGAAGAAACTGCTCCTCCTTGCCCTTTGTGCCAGCACCTGGTCTGCCTGGGGGCAGCAGCAATCCACCTTGCGGGCCATCCTTCAAAGCGATGCCCAATGGTACCTGCGCGACGAGGTCTTGGACCCTAGCGGCGAATTCTATCCTGACGAGCGCTTACTTGGCCAAGGTTTTGCGCTCTTCACGTATACGGATGGCGACTTCAGCGCGGGCATGCGGTACGAGAACTACCAAAACGTCATGCTCGGCTTCCCTCCCGGATTCCGCGGCGAAGGTATCAGTTACCGCTATGCACGGCTCCAGCGGGATCGCTGGAACATAACCGTCGGAAATTTCTACGAGCAGTTTGGATCTGGCTTGATTTTCCGCTCGTATGAGGAGCGGGGCTTGGGATTGGACAATGCGATGGATGGCGTCCGCATCATCACCGACTTGGGCCATGGCCTCACCCTCAAGGGCGTCCTGGGGCGTCAACGTCTTTACTTTGGCAAAGGGGAGGGCATCGTACGCGGCCTCGACGGGGAATGGAGCCTTAACCAAGTCTTGCCTGTCCTTTCTGAAAAACAGGTCTATGCCACGGTCGGCGCCAGCTTTGTCTCCAAATTCCAAAAGAGCTTTGACCCCGTACTCAACCTTCCCAACAATGTGGGAGCTTGGGCAACCCGGGCGAATTTGACCTACAAGGGATTTTCTTGGAACACCGAATACGCCTACAAGATCAACGACCCCAGCTACGACAACGGCTACATTTACCGCCCAGGTACAGCCTTTCTGAGCACCTTGAGCTACAGCAAAAAAGGCTTGGGAATTTTGGCGTCCGTCAAGCGCATTGACAACATGAGCTTTCGCTCGAATCGGGACGGCCAACAGTTTGATCTCTTCATCAACTTCTTGCCCCCCACCACCAAGCCCCACACTTACGCGCTAGCGGCCCTGTACCCATACGCGACCCAGGTGAATGGCGAAATGGGCGGCCAGTTCGAAATCAATTACATGATCCCACGGGGAAGCAAACTGGGCGGCAAATATGGCACGCAGCTTAGCCTCAACACTTCCATGGCCAACAGCATTGACAAGGGTATCTTGGAAGATGGCACCCGCGGTGAAAAAGGCACCCAAGGCTATACGTCGAATCCCTTTGCCTTTGGACCCATCGTATACTTCCGCGACGTGAATGCCTCGGTGACCCGCAAGTTTTCTAAGAAGTATAAGAGCCAACTGACCCTTTTCAATTTCAAATACAACAAGACCGTCTTGAACGACGGCGTGGGCGATATTACCCTACTTGAAGCACCCGGTACAGATTCCGTCATCAACGTTCAGGCCTTGGTCTGGGAAAACCAAATCAAGCTTCCGAAGGGACAAACGCTGCGCACCGAATTTCAACTGGCC
>Ga0181596_10002172_pt1 | contig 19171 bp, 14 predicted proteins | sample 041ome_6_FD_148655 | JGI IMG/M metagenome (GOLD analysis project Ga0181596, IMG submission 148655) | Coastal salt marsh microbial communities from the Groves Creek Marsh, Skidaway Island, Georgia - 041402US metaG (spades assembly) | ecosystem: Environmental > Aquatic > Marine > Intertidal zone... | reverse complement strand
TCTTTTTATTCTTCCCCTTCTCCTCTCGCGATGTCCCATCCTGCGCCGCCTCAGCCGCCGCAGACGTGCCTGCACCATCACTCACCCCACAACTCTCGCGCAACCGCTCCGCATACACCCCAAACGCCTCGATTATATTCTCTAAAACATCCGCGTACGTCGCCTCGACGTCAATCACCTCGCCTCTCCACTCAATATCCCGCGCCCCGATGGACCCACCTAAATCCGCTCGCGCCCTCGCACCGGTGCCATCATCGTGCGCTAACACTCCGCTCACGTCTACGCGATGGTGTTCGAACGCAGCTTTCGTTTTCGCCACCATCGCGTCGGCGTCGCTCGCGAGCGTCACGCCGTACGCCGACCGGTAATGCCTCCGCGTGCGCTCTACATCCAGCGCCACCACGCGATGCGTCACCGCCGCACTCGACGACGACGATGACGCGACGTAGAGCACTAATCGCCCGGGCGCGCGTTCGATGACTCCGTACGCGAGCGCCTGCGCGGCGTCGCGCGCGGCGGTGCACCACATTACCGAGCACGAAATCTGCAATTCAAATGGCGTCGTTTCGACCACCCGCGCGCGAGTCCGAGGGTGCAACGGCGCGCGCGACGCGTCCAGTGATGTACGTCAGGCGACGCGCGACGGCGAACGCACGACGATGGATGACGATGCGCGCCGAGGACTGACGAATGCATCGATTGATGACGCCGAGAAAACAGTTACTCCATTCCAAATGAAGACTTGGACGACGCCTACGCGATAAGCGATGACGATGACGACGTCGAGGGCAACGATGATGCGAGTGCGCGCGTAGATGCGCCGGGCGCGCGAGAGGGCGACGGAGGTGCGGGCGCAGTGGCGGCGGATGTGGACGACGCGCGTCGGCGGCTGTCGCAACCATTCGTACCTCCAATGCGCGCGCCTACGCCCGCGCCTGCGCCTGCGCCGCCGCTGCCGACCAAGACCATCGAAGGCACTCCTATAATGGATGACGTGCGCGCGGCGGTGCGCGCACCGGCGCTTCAGAGCGGTGTGGTGAAGGCGCGCGCGCGCGCAGCTGCTCCGTTGACGTCGGCTCCATCGAAACGCGCGGCGAAAGAGGTCGATACCAAGGCGCCTTCTGCGACCGCTCCCGCGCCCGTGAGTGCGAAAACGAGTGACGATTCAATCGTGTTCAAGGTTCCCGGGAAGAAACCAACACCAGTGGCGACTAAACCGGCGGCGCAGATTGTGTTTCGGAAACCCGCGGCTCGAGCTCCGCCGAAATCGATGGCTTCTCCTCGTCCTCCGTCTCCTGTCATTGATGACGAAGAAGAAGATGCCGAGTTACAACTGTCGCCCGTTGAAGATTTTGACATAGAGGAAGAAGATGCCATGGCGCCAGTTGGTGAGATTAAACGCTCGCCATCGCCTGAATCAAAGGAGGAAGAGGAGGCGAGATTGAACGTCGCGCGCGCGCTCGTGAAACTGGAGGAATTGAAAACAGAAAGCGAAGAGCTCGTGCTGTCATCGACGGAGCTGTTGCTAAAGACGATTCAAAGCACGAATGATTACTTCTTGTTGTTCAATCCTAAGCTGTTTAGTGCGCTTCGTAAGTACAAGGAGGAGGCGCGGAAGATTTTAGACGAACACGGCGAGCGTTCCACCTTGGCCAACGCAGCGTGAGGTAAAAGAAGTGAAAGAATGCGACGCTACTGTAATGATACACCTTGTTTTGATTGCTACTGCTACTACCTAAATCCAAGTGTTTTAATATCTACGCTCTCGTACTTCAAAGACGGCGTTTTCGGCGACAGCGTTGGCGGCTTTGTACGCTCCGAAGTCGATTTGGCGCCGACAAACCAATCCAACACCCCCGACAGCACCTTTGTTTTCGACACGCCACCAAAAAATTCCGTGAGCTTGACTGTATTCACAGCTCGGTGCTTGAACGTCTTCGTGTCCAATACCGCAGTCGAAAGTAATTTAGCCCGCGTCAACGTTTTCACGTACGCGTCCACGGTTGTAGTGTCTTCCACGTTGAGCTGTTCAAAGAACTCAAGCGTGTTATAAGTGAACCTATCGATGACGTACACACCAATATCGGGGTCGGAGTGATGAGAAAATGAATTCTCTCCGAGCCCGCTCGAGCTCAAGGCTAAGATTCTCGGCGACGCAAAGGCTTTAGCCAAAGTCGACGCCTGACACGTCTCCGCGATGAAAAACACTTCATTATACCGATTCTTTGCATACATTTGAGCGAACGCATCCGCTAACTCTTGCGTACGCAGTTCAAGTTGATCCTGAAACTTTATGAACCCATCTCCACCGTGACCGGTGATGTATACGAGAATATTAGACGCGCCGTCGGTGAGCAACTTTTTACTCCGCGGCGTGCCTCGCGCGTGCTTATTCGTCAGCACTCGAATCACCGTCTCGGGCGTCACCTCTGTACCGCGATAATCCACCTCGATATCATCCCCATAGAGCTCTACCCCGCGATTGACGTCGTTATACATGCGTCCATGCTGCGGATTTCGAGCGTCGCACGCCGCGTCATCCGCGAGCATGAGCACCACGCGTGAGTCCGGAATCCCAAGCCTCTTCACCGTCCTATACATCGACAACGCGTTGGCACTGTGACGATAATTGAACCAGAACCTTGACGCGTCGATAATCACCGCCCACGTGTTCGTATTCTCCTCTACAGACGCCAGTGGTGGCGCATCTCTCGCGCGACCACTGCGCTCAAGCGGCGCATTCCACGCGAAAGCGTGCGCCTGACGCCACGCCAGCGCGAACCACACCACGAACGCGCGTCCACGACGCATCGCACGCGTGTGCGACGCCGTCACCGCGCGTCGCGTCGGCGAATGCCGCTGTGAGCCCGTCGCGCGCACCAACCGGATGCGCACCGATTCGCATCTTTTCCACGATATCGTCGTCGACGCGCATCTTTTCCACGATGTCACGACGCGCAACGACGGATACATGTTCATGTGTGCGTTTACACCCGGCGCGGGCGTCGGCGCGGGCGTGGAGCGCGCATGGGATCGCGTAGCCCAGCGGGTGATCGGAATTTGAAGCAATTATCAGAGATAATTCCGAGTGAATTGCCGCGCCATTATCCGGCGCGCAACTTTTGTTGACGGCCCGAACGGTTCTCGCGACGCACGACATCGCACGAACACAACGCATTCTTACGACGCGACACGCGAGACGTGACACGAACACCACTGTACGATGAGCGGCGCCCCGAAATTAGAGCGCGGCTTTACGCTGTTGAGCTTCATGAAGCGCGCCAAGGATGAAATCGAAGCCGAAGCCGAAGCCGAGGCTGCGTTGGTTGCCGCGCAAGAAAAAGTGGCGGAAATAAAAGTCTTGAAGCAATCCGCGTCGATCAAGTTGCTCGAGGTGTCGAAATCGGTGAAGAAGGTTGAAAAGGTTGAAAAGAAGTTGGAACGTAAGGCGAGCGTGGTGGCGCCCAAGCCAAAGGTTATCGAAGAGTTTCAAGAGGTGAGCACGAAGGCGAAGGATCTTTTGGAATCTGAACGCGAAGCTAAGGATGAATTCTTGGCGGCGGAAAAGTCAGAAGAGGAAGCGAGAGCAGCTTTAGCCGAAGCTGAGAAGAAGGCTGAGGAAGCGCGCACGCGCGCGGCGGAGAAGCGCGCACTCGAGGAAAAGAAGATTGCTGAAGAAGCCGCGGAGAAGGCGCGCCGGGAGCGCGAAGCGCGCGAAGAAGCCGCAAGAAAGGCTCACGAAGCGGCGGAGAAGGCTGCCGCTGAAGCCAAGAAGGCTGAAGAAGAGGCTGCGGCCGAAGCCAAGAAGGCTGAAGAGAAGGCTGCCGCTGAAGCCAAGAAGGCTGCGGAGAAGGCTGCCGCTGAAGCCAAGAAGGCTGAGGAAAAGGCTGCCGCTGAAGCCAAGAAGGCTGCGGAGAAGGCTGCCGCTGAAGCCAAGAAGGCTGAGGAAAAGGCTGCCGCTGAAGCCAAGAAGGCTGAGGAAAAGGCTGCCGCCGACGCCAAGAAGGCTGAGGAAAAGGCTGCTGAAGAAGCTAAAAATGCCCCGGCGCCAGCTCCGGCGCCGCCGGTAGTCGAATCCTCCAAGTCGTGCTTCTGCTTCTAATATGACCACTATTTATGACAAGACGCCGCGTCCACGAGTTCGTTGTTGTTGTAATTCAATACTAATCTCATGCATTTGATTGTCATCATTCGTTGTTGTTTTGTTGTTACAAGGAGAAGAATCGTTTCTTCTTGGAAGAATCGTTTTGTTTCTCTGCTTCTGTTTTGGGCGCAGGCGTCTTCTTCTTGCCGCCGAGCGCACCTAATACGCGCGCTGCGGCGTTCCCAGCCGGACTACTACTCGACGATGACGACGATACAGACTTCGCCGCCGCCGCCGCGGCGGCGTCTTCGCGCGCACGTTCGCGTTCCTTATCCTTTTTCGTCGTCTCAAATCCCGCCTTGGCCGCCGCGGCTCGAACCACCGCCTTGACCGCAAACTTCCCACCCTCTTGAATCGCCTTCGTCGCGCCTTGCGCAACCACCGGCGCCGCCGCACGCACAGCCGCCACACTCACCTTCCCCACGACATCCGCCGTGCCTCTCACCGCCGGATTCGACGCCACAGCTTCCGCGCGTTTGGATATCTCCCACGCCGCCACCGCCGTCGGAGGCTCTCGCGCCTCCATATCATCCAACATCTCATCCGTCGTCTTCACCATCCACCTCAAAACCCCCGCTGAATCTCTAAAATCAGGCACCGCAACATCACGTTCCACAACATCCATCGCGTTCACCCCGTACTCGTCGCTTTCGTCGCTCCCCAACGACGCAGTCGCGGCTTCGCGCAATATCCGCGCGCGGCTCGCCATCACTTTAGGCGGCTCAATGCTCGCACGCGCCGGCGCGTTCGCGGGTTTCACCTTGCGCTTAATCTTAATCAAAGGCGTGCCATCATCGAACGCCAGCGCCGCCGGCGGCGATTCGTGCGTGTCGCCGTCGTCCGCGTTGGATGTCGCGAGCGCTATCTCGTGTCCCACGCGTCGTCGGTGTCGTCGCCATCCGTGCGTCGTCGACGCCCCGCGCGCGCGGTGCGGCGCGACGAACGTGCGCGCGGTAGTCACGGTCGCCAACGACGCCATCGCGCGCGCTCGATCGCGCCCGCGGTTGCGGTGAACGAGAGTCAATCAATGGCGCAAAGGCGTGTCGCGTCATCATTCATTCATTCATTCATTCATCACCTTTGCGCCGTCGTCAGAGCTCGACGCGCGCAGCGCACCTCGACGCGACGCGCATCGTTGCACGGCGCCAATGTCGCACGACCCCGGCGCGCCGCCGGGCGAGCTCAAGGTGTACGTCGGCAAGCTCCCGGACGATGTGAGCGACGGCGTGCTCGAACACATCCTGCGCGAGCTCAGCGCTGCGAATGGCGCCGCCGCGCGCGCGCCGTCGTGGCGTCGCGTGCGCGATCCGACGACGAACGCGCCGAAACGGTTCGGGTTTGCGTCGTTTTATGATTGCGAGAGCGCGCTGCGGGCGATGCGGGTGTTGGATGGGCTCAGAGCGCGCGCGGGGGATGACGCGTTGGTGTGCAACGCGAATAGCGCGACTCGCGCGGCGACAGAGGCGTATTTGCGCACGCAAGATGCGAGTCTGGCGGCGAAGGCTATGGCAGAGGATGCACGCAAGGTGGAGGCGATTAAGAGGATGTTTAGTGAGCGTGCGGGGGAGGAAGAGGGGGAGATTGGCGGCGTCGAGGATGAGGCTGAGGATGGTCGAGTCGCACGTTTTGACGAGCGGCGCGAGGATGACGACGCGCCAGAGGCGGCGGGGGCGTCGATTGCGGGTGATGACAATGGTGCGTTGCGTGCGGTGCATGCGGTGGTGGATGGGTTACCGCCGCCGCCGCCGGCGGCGTCGGCGTCGGCATCGGCGTCGGCGCGCCAAGAGGAGCTCGACCGCGGAGGCCGACCACGGCGTTCCGGTTTGGGTGATGAATCAACGCCGTTACCCCCAGCGCCGCGGTTTCGTAGGCAAGAATACGAAGCAAATGAGCGCACTGAGCGGTTGTTTCGCGAGCGCGAGAAAGCGCTTGACGATTTAGTGCACGCGAATACGCGAGAACGCGCCAGACGGATGAAAATTGACAAGGAAAAGAAAGCCGAGCGGCGCAAGGCGTTGAAGCGCGATTTAGCGATTGATAGCGATGACAGCGCGAGCGGGCGCGACGAAGACGTAGTGCTTCCGTTGTGGGAACGTTCCGAGCGCGCGCGCGCGAGAAGGAAGCGATTTAGAGAATTGGAAATGGCGGACGACGCGGCGGACGCGGCGCTCGAAATTGAAGAGGCGGCGCGAAACGTCAGCGTCGAGGAGGATGACGATACCGTCGTCGTGCAGCGCAGCATCGACGTGCATGCAAGCGAGGGCGCTCACACGAACAGCAGAAGCCAAGGAAAGAGTGTTGGTGGTGCGCTTCCGCCGCTCGCGTCGGTGAGCGGATTCCAACCGCGCACGGGCGAGGCGCCCATGAAGATGCACACCGCGTTCGGGTTGACTGGCGTGAAGAAAAGCGGCTTAACCGCGGCGCTCAAACCCAAACAAACGGTGTTCAGCAACGCAGACGACGACGACGACGACGACGACGATAACGACAGAAAACCGCGGCGAGGACCGACGGATGCCAAAATCATCGCCGACGACGTCGCGTCTCTCATCCAGCGCGTTCCAACCGCCGAAGCCGACATCTTCGCCTACCCCATCGACTGGAACACATACACCTCAGCCCAAATCCACCGCACCGTGCGAAAATGGATCACAAAGAAAACCACAGAACTCTTGGGCGAAGAGGAACCCGCGCTCGTGGATTTCATCGCCGACAAGCTCGCGCGCGCTCCGGCGCCCGACGCCCTCGTCGCCGATCTCCTCCCCGTCCTCGACGCCGAGTCCAACGCCTTTGTTCTCAAGCTTTGGCGTTTGGTCATTTTCGAAATCCTCAAAGCACACCATGCGTAGCAGCAGCGATTTATTATGAGTAGCGTATGACACGTCGCGCGCGTCCCATACCCCACCTAGGGCTCGCACCTCCCGATCGCCATTCGCGCGCGCGCGACGCATCTCTCGACATGCTTCGCCGCGCATCGCAACGCGCACTCGCCGCACACGTGTCGCGCGTCGGCGCCGTCGCCGCGAATACCAGCGCGCGGGCGTATACCGCCGAGCGCACGCACGGTGCGTGATCAATCGATTCGTTTTTTTGTGTTCTGTGCGCGTTTTGACGCGCGCCCGTGGGCGCCACGCGTCGATGCCGCGCGCACGAGCGCCGCGGATGCGCGCGGCGAGCGATTGGTGTCACGGTGTCGTCGGATGCGCGCGATTTGAGCGCGCGCGTCGTGCGTGTTGGATGCAAAAACTGACTCGCTCGAGTGTCGTCGATCGTCCTTCATCGTAGGCGGTTTATCGGACGAAGATCGCATCTTTACCAATATTTATGGCCGACATGACTTGTCAATCAAAGGTGCGATGAAGCGTGGGGATTGGTATAACACCAAGGAGTTGGTGCAGATGGGTCCGGATTGGATCGTGAACGAGATGAAGGCGTCGGGGTTGCGCGGCAGAGGCGGCGCCGGGTTCCCGTCTGGTTTGAAGTGGTCATTCATGCCGAAAGTGAGCGATGGGCGACCGAGTTACTTGGTTGTGAACGCGGATGAAAGCGAGCCTGGGACGTGCAAGGATCGGGAAATCATGAGACACGATCCGCACAAGTTGTTGGAAGGGTGCTTGATTGCCGGGACGGCGATGCGCGCTCGGGCGGCGTACATTTACATTCGTGGCGAGTACGTGAACGAGCGATTGGCGCTCGAACGCGCGCTAGCGGAGTGCTACGCGGCTGGATTTTTAGGCAAGAATGCGTGCGGGAGTGGCGTTGATTTTGATGTCAACATTCACTACGGCGCCGGGGCGTACATTTGCGGCGAGGAGACGGCGTTGATTGAATCACTCGAAGGCAAGCAAGGCAAACCCAGACTTAAGCCGCCATTCCCCGCCAACGTTGGCTTGTACGGCTGTCCGACAACAGTGACGAACGTCGAAACTGTCGCCGTGGCGCCGACGATTTTGCGTCGTGGCGCTGAATGGTTTGCTAGCTTTGGTCGTAAAAATAACGCTGGCACCAAGTTGTTTTGCATCTCTGGTCACGTCAACAACCCGTGCACGGTTGAAGAAGAGATGTCCATTCCTTTGCGTGACCTCATCGAAAAGCACTGCGGAGGCGTGCGTGGTGGCTGGGATAACCTCTTAGCCGTCATTCCTGGTGGTTCATCTGTGCCCATGTTGACGAAGAAGGTGTGCGACGACGTCTTGATGGATTTTGACTCGCTCAAGGCGGAGGGAAGTGGTTTAGGCACCGCCGCCGTCATCGTCATGGATAAATCTACTGATGTCGTGGACGCCATTGCGCGATTGGCTTACTTTTACAAGCACGAATCGTGCGGCCAATGCACGCCGTGCCGCGAGGGTACTTCGTGGATGTACCAAATCATGGAGCGGTTGAAACGCGGCGACGCGCGATTGGAGGAAATCGACATGTTGCAGGAGATAACAAAGCAGATTGAAGGGCACACGATATGTGCACTCGGAGATGCCAGCGCATGGCCAATCCAAGGTCTGCTAAAAAATTTCTCTTCCGAAATCAGAGAAAGAATTACTTCCCGCAACTCGGGAGAGACAGCGGGAAAGATTGCGGCGTAAACATTGATAGAGCGCGACGCTCAACTTTCTTCAACCTTTTTATCCGTACGTCAATGTAAAATTACAACAGAAACATCTACAATTATCAACACCGCACCACCTGCTCAACGAACACAAAGACAACATGCGGCGTCAGAAGTGACGACTCGAGCGCGAGTGCGCGAACACATCCCCGAAAAAGCAAAAAAATGTCCATTCAATCCCGCGCCTCCGCGCGCGTTTCGTGACTTATCAAAGCCACCGCGCACACGAAGACTCATTCACGCACTCGAAAGTGCGTTTGACGTTCTCGAATGGTATGCCGAGCGCCCAAACGCGACGGTTCAACGTCAAAACGACGTCAAGAGGTGTCTCGAGGGCGCATTCGATCATTCATGTCCCACGAGTGTAACGCACCGACGCGTGAGATTAAGCGCGTCGGTAGCTGACTGACTCGTGGATATCTACGTTCGTGACGACGGGCGCGCGAGGCACGAAGGCTACGTACCTGTGGTGACATCGAACGCACCACGGGGTTGATGATGCCCGTGGCGAGGCGGCGTGTGAGGCTGTGCGAGCAGCAAAAAATCAAGTCTACAGAATTTCTTGGGCTCGCATCGGGAACTCTGAGCAACGCGCGATGACATCTTCAGCTCTCGGCGATGGGAGGTCTCAGTGCGAAAAGTACGGGTACGTTTTCCTACCCGATTGATGGTGACCAATATTTGTGAGTGGTAACGCCAACGCGACGCGGGACGCGACCAGCGCGAAGAATGAAGCGACACGGTAGTAGTGTTATTTTACGAGTAGTGATGATAATTACACGAGAGCAAACAGATGATGGTACCGGTTGTAGCCTATGAAGATCAACGTCGACTATTTTTCGTGAACATCCAAGTCGATGTTGACGCCGCGCGCCGCGAGTTGTTGCTCGAGACGTTCTCGCGCGGAGAGGGTTTCTTCGCTTTGCTTGGCGATAATCTTGGCGCGCTCGGATTCCGAGAGCTCGGCTAAGGGGTCGAAGTTTGAAGATGGCATGCTATAGTAGATCTTCATGTCTTCGTTGTATCCAGTGGCGGCGGATTTTGTTGTCGTCGGCGGCGATTCTGCGGCTTTGTCGTCATTGTCAGCCTTGTTGGACAGCTTGACGCCGCCGCCGGAAATAACGCACGACGAAGATTCACCGGCGCACCCCAACCTCTCGAGTTCCTCATCAGTTGGCGCCTCGGGCGCGTGCGCAATGTAGTGTCGCGAGCCACCCTTCATGGAGATGGACCGTTCGCCCGTGTGCGACAATCCCACAAAGCGCGCGTCGCCATCGAGGCGACGGTGCGCCATGGTGCCAAGGATTTCGCCCGCATCGTTGGTGATGTTTGAGCTAAATCCAGAATAATCCACCGCAGAGGCGCAGATTTCGTACACGTGGCCAAACTTGAAGAATTCTTCATTCGCCTTGACGGGTAAATGGCCGTCGAGCGCCGGATCCTCATTATTTGTGAGCACAATGTGCGTCGATTCGTGCGTCTCGGCGCTCGTGACGTTGAAGAGCTGATGACCGTACTTGAGTCTGTACTCCGATCCGGTAGGATTGTACAAGAAGGACGGTTTGGCGCACAACTTGCTGCCATCGGGGCATGACGGCGCCGCGTTTAACCACGCTTGCGCGTGTTGCGTCGTGCACCATCCTGTCTTATGCTCGTCACTCATGTGCGTAATGTCGCGAATTTGCGTCACCAACATATTCGCTTGCCCCACAGTTGCGGAGACAACGCTGTGCGTCTTGAGCTGTAAATAAGGCATGACAGTTTTGCGCGTACCGGTGCTCGAAGGCGTGTGCGCGACGCCGACGGTGAATTGAGGCGTCACCGTAATCTCACCGTAATCATCGCGTTGTAACACTGGATCGACCGCGTAGTGACCATCAGAACACACGAAATCGACGTCAGAGATGCTCAGGTCTTCCGCCGTGCGCTCAACGCTGCCATCGATGTTGGTGTATCGGTTCTTGACGTGGAAGCCGGTGATGCACGCCTTGGGATTTTGGCACTCGAACTTGACAGACGTCGCCGAGGGGATGTCCAAACCACATCTCGTGGCTGGCGTGCCATCCGTGGACATGGCGATGACGTCGTCACCTTCGCGGCGAATGTACAGTGAGCGATAATGTTTGTCGAAATTGACGTTGCACTGTTCGGCGCTGAAATCAAACTCGGCGTGCTTGGGGAACACTTCGTGCTCACCCGTGCCCAAGTCTGTGGCTTTCGTGCCTTTTTCGCAATGACCCTTCATGCCGTACAACTTTCCGTTGTGTTTGTATAACGTCACCTTTGTCATGCACTTGTTTTTCTCTTCGCATTGGAAAAATCCACCAGATTCGTCGTACGAATGTTCGGCGGGGAAATCTGGCTCGAGACCGACGGGACGCTTGCGGAAAAACGTGTTGTCAAAATCGTGACCGTTGAGAGCGTCGTCCAATCGATCTTCGAGTTCCTTGATACGTTGTTTCAATGAATCGATTTTCTCTTCGTACGCCGCATCTTCTTTCGCGTCTTTTGCTTCATGGTCAGCCTCCTTTTTGTTCTCCTTGAGCTTTTCAAGCGTCGACGGCACGTCAAACTTCTTCACAATGTCACTCAAAGGCTTGTCAGTGGCTTCAGCAAGGGCGACGCGGAGTTCTTTTAAGGTGGCAACCATCGCCGCGGTAGCTTCATCCTCCGCGGCTTCGCGCTTGTCTTCGTGTTCTTCCTGTCTGTCTTCACGCGCCTCCTTGTTCTTCTTCTCCTTGGCGTTGTCGTCTTCAATGCGTTCTTGCCTGTCCTCGACAGCTTCGCGTCGCTTTCGCTGATGATCCGAGAGGTCCTCGGCGTTATCTTCGACGCGCTTTTTCGCCTTTATTATGTTTTCTTTGACGCGTTCTTCCTTCTCGATTTGCTTTTTGAGCGCGTCGATGTTGGCTTCAATAATGTGCGGCGTCAATTTTCTCTCGTCGTCTTCATCTGTCGTCTTCTTGGCGTCATCATCCTTGGCGAGTTGAGCGGTGTCATCATTCTTATCTTCGATCTCCGCCTCGATTTCATCTTTAATGGCCGCCGCACGCATCGCCGTCTTTTGCTTGATGACGACGACGCGTTTGCGCACCTCTTCTTGAAGCTCTTCAATCTTCTCCGCCGCGACTTGTTGCGCTCGCACGCGTTCGTCAACATCCTCCGCTTCGCTCGCATCGCGTTCGATGGCCTCAATGCGCATGTTCATGCGTTGCTGAATTTCCGATAGCAACTCATTCGACGCCTCGGCGAGCTCTGCGAGCTTTTCATCCGCGCGCGCGCGAACGTCGGCGCTCACTCGCTTGGTCTTGTACGGCGTAAACTCAACCTTGGCAAAGGTTTCATCGGCGTTCACCAATTGCTTACGCACGAGCGCACGAGACTTGCGAGCATCGTCATCGTCGTCATTTTCGTCGTCGACGTCATCTTCGTCGCTATCAGAATCCTCTTCGTCTTCGTCATCCTCGCGTTTGTGCTTCTTTGAACGCTTTTTCCCGTCACCCTTTGAAACCTCGGCTCGTACGCCTCGATCTTTGTCTTCACCATCGTCAGCCTTCTTCTCCTCCACACGAGCGCCATCATCATCCGATTGTTTCACATAATGTCTCACATCAAACTCCAACGCCGGTAAGCCATCATCCTTACCCGTTGAACCCTTTGAAGCGTCGACCGCCTCGCCCGCCTGGACGGCGCCGCGCACGCGCGCGATCGCCTCTTGAATCATCTTCTGCACATCACTCACCGTATCCTCACCCTCCTCGCGCTCCACCACGTTCCTCGACGCCTCTAACGCTCGCGCATTTTCCGCACGCGCCTCGGCGTGTCGCTCCTCCACGCGCTCGTGTCGTCGATGCTTGGCCAACGCCGCGCGTCTCGCGTGGCTCAGACGAAACCGCCCCAATCCCGCCACGCGCGTCTCGTGCCCACGCACGCTCACGCCCGCGAACGCCACCGCGCACACCGCCGCGGCGGAACCAATCACAAGCGCCACCTTGACGCCGCGCGCGTTCCCGCGCGCGCGTCGCGACGCGACGTCAGCACCGTCACCAGCACCGTCAACACCCTCGATCGAAATCGCAGTCATCATCGATCCCGCGGACGTCGCCGCGCCCACGGCGCGCGTCGACGCCTTGGCGGACGCCGTCGTGGGTAACAACGGCGCGCGTTCGGCGGCGCGGGTCATCGTGCGCGTCCGGTACGTGCGCGTTCGCGCGACAGCGGCGACCGAAGCGACGCACAGTGCGGACGACGCACGCGACATGGTGTTGAGACACGGGAGGGATGGGATGGATTGACCAATCATAACCCCAAGGGGGGGGGACTCGGATGAGGGTTTAGCTTTTGGTCTAGAATCACAAGTCTACGGGCGCGCGGGCTACGCGAACCGACGACGGCGCGAAGGACAGGTGGCGATGTCCTCGCGCGGCGTTAGGTTCAACTATTTTACGCGTATGGGTTTATGTCGCCGTGTGCGCGCGCCGACGCCATGGCGCGCGGATTATCAGGCAAAATCGCGTCGTTTCGCTTGGATGCGATGGGCGAAGATCCGCGCGCCATTTCTTTCGTACGCGTCGATGACGACGGCGACGACGACGACGATGCGGTGGACGGATGTGGATGCCATATATACATGTATATATATGTGATTGTGTCGTCGTCGTCGTCTTTGTGCGCGCTTACGCGCTCAAGATGATGTTATTGATTGGAATGAACACCAGCTTGACAAAGAATCCCACAAAGCCCATGATCACGAACCCCGTCGCCGTGCGCGCGGCAATCTTCCAGAATTCATCCGCGCTCGGCTTGGTGCACTTCTTGACGAGACGGATGCTGTCCTTGGCAAAGTCACGCACGGGTTTGATGGCGATATCGGCGACTTCCATGGTGGAGCTTTGCGTCGTACAGTGACGCTCGCCTCGGGCGCGCCCTCACTCGTCGTCTCGTCGTCGCGCGTCTCGGCGTTGGATTGGCGACGGACGAGGCGCGAGGGCACGCATCGGTGATGTCGCGCTGTCACGCGTCGCCGTCGCCGTCGCCGTGCGCGCCGTGCGCAGGCACGGGCGTGCGCGCGGCGTCGGATGGATTCGAGGCGTGTCCCGCCTGTCGCGGCGCCGGTGCGGTGGACGCGCGCGATGCGTGCTGCGCGTCGCACGGCGGGGGAGAACTCGCGTCGTCGTCGTCGTCGTCCGCGCGCACGTCCGGGTCGTTCGATATCATGCGCGCCGTGCGCGCGTTACGATTGGTGGATGAGCGCGACGCGCCTCGAGCTTTTGGGGAGGCTGAAGACGTCGCGTTGTTGTACTTTACATCGAAAGATTGCGGCGCGTGTAAGAGATTCGCGCCGACGTTGATGGCGTTTGCGAAAGCACACGATGTGCGCGTGGTGGCGATCGCATGTGATGCGTCGTCGACGGCGTATGCGGGGTTGGATGGGTCGAATTTTACGCGCGTACGAGTGCGCGAGGCGTCGGATGAGGATGAGGACGGGACGAGCGTGGTGGCTCTGAATGCGTTGTTGCGCGCGTTGTCCATACGATTCTTGCCGACGGTGGTGGTGGTGAATTTAAAGCTCGACGTCGTGGTCACGGATTGGGGACGGACGGTGATGAGCTTGAATTCGAACCCGTTACCGGCCTGGCGACGCGGCGAGAGCGGATTGATTCCGAACCCGATGCGGGCGTTCATGAAGGGCATCGAGCAGTGTGCGTACGGCGGCGATTCCAGCGCGGCATAGATATTAATATTGTTATAGGCTATATGGATTTGTTTAGTTGACCGTAATCATCGTCGTCTGCGGTACGCTCGCTCGCGACTTCTACTTCTATCTCGATTTCGAGGACTCGACCGCCGATATCGTCGTCGCTCGATGTCATGCTCTCGGTCGTCACTTCTCGAGCGACTAAGTGAGCGCTCGCGGCGCTTTCTACCACTCTCATGATGACGGTGTCGCGAATGTCTTTGCTCTCGACTTCGACTTCGACTTCGACTTCGATGTCGTCGCCGACGCGGACTCTGGCTTCGGCTTCGGCTTCGGCTCTTGCGTTGCCCACCATCGCGTCCTTTTAAATACTTTCGTGCGTAGTACGCATTCCAGTCATGAGTTCCACCATCAGCACGACCACCTTGACGATCGCCGCCGTCGAGAAACCGTCGTCGGCTCGACGCCAACGCTTCGGCTTCGCGTCTCGCTTCATCGAGCGCGTTATCTCTCGCCATCTCACTCAGCGTTTCTCGCGCGTTCTCGCGCCAATCCCGGCGCCCTTGCGCTTGGTATGCGTTTGGAATCATCGACCGTGCTCGCGCGTGTTCGTCGTCGTCGTCGTCGTCGTCGTCCCGTAACGCCGCCGCCGCCGTCGCGCGCCTCGCGCGTTCTTCTCGCATCGCCCGCACCTTATCCAATCGCGCCTTTGCCTCGCGATTCGACGCATCGAGCGCCGACGCCAATCGCCGCGCTTCCTCGGCGATGTCCTCCGCGCTCGGTGCGCGCTCTGCCTCGTCGTCGTCGGCGGTATTTTGTGCGACAGCCGCGTTTGAATCATCATCATAATCTTTTGACACGCGTCCGTCGCCAACGCGCGCGCACGCGTCGGCGACACCGCACGCGCCAGCCTCTGCACCGCCACCACCGTCGTCGTCGTCGCGCGCGTCGTCGTCGTCGTTGTCGCGCGCGGCGTCGCGTGACGACGACATATCGTCGCACGCGCGACACTAACTGTCGTCACAACATCGCGCATGGACGTCGCCATCGCCGCGCGCGCGCGACGGAGCGCGCCACCGCGCGCGTCATCGTCGGCATCGGCATCGACCTCGTCATCTGTCGCGGTGTCGGAGGCGTACGTGCGCGAGGACGTCGCGTGCGGGTCGGTGTTGTGCGCGGCGCACGCAGCTGTGAATGCGCGACTCGCGCATGGATGCGCGTTAAGCGACGGCACGGAGGACGGCGCGGGCGCGCACACCGCGCTGCGCGCACACGCGTGTTATGTGTTCCCCGACCGCGCGGCGATGGAGGCGTACGGGGAGGTGTTCGCCGAGCGCGGTTGCGTGAAAGATGTCGTAGTGTTGAAGTCTACGTTGGTTGCGTTGGCGCAATCATCGCGCGCGTCTGCGCGGAAAGCCGCACGTATCGCGCGTGAGGCGTCGATGGATTGTAGAAAACATGTGTTTGCGTTTGATGACGCGCATTGTGCGGGCGTGAACGCGGTGATAGAGGCGTTGGATGGGGAGTTTGGGGCGTCGAGGTGGCGTCGGGAACGCGCCACGGCGGCGTATTACGCGACGAAAGTTGCCGGGAAATTTCCATGTGTGATCGTTTCCGATGGCTATGCGCGAGAATTAGCATTGGATGATTCGACGACGGCGTTGGGGCTACCACCAGGGGTGGTTGTGTGTGATGTGAAGACGTTCGCGGGGACGTTTTGCGCTCTGGATGGCGAGGCGGCGGCGGCGTTTGAGTCTGTGTTTGAAACGCAGCGCGCGGATGGCGACGACGTCGACGATATCGACGTCAAGCATGAGGACGACGTTGAAGTTTTGTCTTCATCGGCAAAGTCGACGGTGTCGGGTAGGAAACCACCGACGGCGTATGAGCCGCATTGGAGCGCGGGCGACGTCACCGCGGGCGTCGCCGACGGCTCGCTCGTCACGGGATCTCTCGACGTCAAAGCCCTCGGTGTGGTGTGCGAAGGATACGTGAACGGCATATTTATACCATCCAAACATGCCATGAATCGCGCCATGCATGGCGATGTGGTGGTGGTGCGCGTGGAGCCTGAAGACGCGTGGCTCGCGTCCCGTGTCCACGTCGTCGACGAGGACGAAGGCGTTCGGGCGAGCGACGTCTCGTCATCAGCCAGTCATCCGCCGCGGCGCACCGGTGCAGTGGTGGCCATCATTCAACGCAAAACCACCGACGTTGTGGCATGCATGGATGCCGTGGATGAAGAGGAACTCGTGCGCAATCCGCACGTCAAGCGCAACGGCGCGCTATGCGTGCCGATGGACGGCAAACTGGTCAAAGTAAAGCTCCTCACGCGACGCGCGCACGAACTCATCGGCCAGCGCTTCATCGTGCGTATTGATCGCTGGCAAACGCACCAGCGATACCCCGATGGACATCTGGTGCGAGTACTCGGACCCGTGGGGGATGTAGATGTGGAGATGTCGGCGCTGCTCGCGCGGTTTAACATTCCGAGCGAGCCATTCGGCGCGGCGACGCTCGCCGAACTTCCGCGCGAAGGTGCGGATTGGGTCGTGCCGCAGTGCGAGATTGACACCAGACGGGATTTACGCCACCACCGCGCGTGTTCTATCGACCCACCAGGGTGTACGGATGTTGATGATGCGTTGAGCGTGTACGCGAATGGCGACTCGCTCCAAGTCGCCGTGCACATCGCCGACGTCTCGTACTTTGTCCGCGAAGGTTCTCTGCTGGATTACGAGGCCCGCGCGCGCGGTACGACGGTCTATTTGGTCGACCGACGACTCGATATGCTTCCAGGGCTACTCAGTGAAAACCTCGCGTCGTTACTCGAAGGACGAGATCGATTAGCGATGAGTTGCGTGTGGACGCTCGACGAGCGGTTAAACGTCGTCGACGTATGGTTTGGACGTTCCGTCATCCACTCGCGGCATCAAATGACGTATTACCAAGCGCAGGCAATCTATGATGACGCGCCAACGCCACCCGGGGTGGTTGCATTCGATGACACAGAGACCAAGGCGGTGCGCGAGGACTTGAAGACGCTCGTGGCGTTTGCAAACTGCGTCAACGCCGTTCGCGTGTCCCGCGGCGCGGTCGAGCTCGAAAGCGCCGAGTTGCGTTTCGAGACCGATGCGCAGACAAAGTCGCCCACGGAGGTCATACACAAACAAGAAGTACCGATGATGCGAGTGGTGGCGGAGCTGATGATTCTGGCGAACAGCGCGGCGGCGAAAGCGACGCACGGAGCGTTTCCGGGGTGCGCTTTTTTACGTCGGCACGCGCCGCCGCGTGCGGATGGATTTGAAGAACTGACACGACTCGCCGCCGCGCAAGGCGTGAGTTTAGACTGCTCGAGTGGAGAAACACTCAACGCAAGCCTGGCGCGCGTGGCGGCGACGTCCGATGCGGATGTCACGACGTTGTTTAAAGGCTTGGCGACGCGCGCGATGTCAGAGGCGCAATACGTGAGCTCTGGGTCGATTTCCCCCGAAGCTGGCTTTGGGCATTACGGTTTAGCGCTCACGTACTACACGCATTTTACATCACCTATTCGACGGTATGCGGACATTATAGTTCATCGGCAGCTCATCGCCGCGGTGGAGGCTCGCGCAAATGCGAGCGGGCACGCCGCGCTCGAGCCTGTGGCGACGCATTTGAACGAGCGCAATCGCGCTTCCAAACACGCGCAGAGTCGATGTGGGGAAATTTACTTGTTGTGGCTGTTACGTGAAAAACCTATGATTGAGCCTGCGATCGTGCACGAGGTCCGCGACGATGGCGTCGTGGTGTTTTTGCCGTCATTTCACATCAAGGCGCCGGTGCGATTGACTGACGCAAACGGCTGCGCCATCAAAGAGTTGCGTGAGAGCGAGTTCGACGAACTCCCAAGTCCAGACGGCACCGCAACCTGGGTTCAAGCCAAGCCATGCGTTGGCGTTGAAGGCACAACTGCAGTGCGGCGCACGAATGCGAAAGGTATCGACGTTTTGGATATCATCCGCGTCGGCAGAGACGTCGAGCGCTCGTACTCGATTTTGCAAAAAGTATGGGTGGAGCTCAGTTGTAGGCACTCACGCACGTACGGTCCGAAGCTTGAGCTTCGCATTTTAGATGTCGCACATCACACTGGAGCGCGTGAAGCCGTCGCGCAGCGCTCGGCGGTGCAAGCGTCGTCGAGCGCGCCGCCGGCGCCGGCGAGCTTGTCGAGCGTCATGCGACACGTCGTCGAATCCCAATCTGTATCCAAAAGCGACAACGATGCCTTCAAGAGCGGCGTCCGAGATAGAACACGCACAATGCACACACATACAAAACGTTCGCGTCGCAACGCGTCGATTTCGGTCACCGAGACGCTCTCGCGACTGAACCTGGACGACGCGTCTGACGATTGGTCGTCTTCGTCTGACGAGCGCGTCGTCGTCGCGGATGACGATGACGAATTATGGATCCCCCGCAAAGCCCGCGCGCGCTCACACTCGCAGAGCACCACGCATTCGACGATTCAATACATCGCTCGTCGCAAAGCTGCCGATGCGTGGGCACGTTTGGTCGCCACGCGACCATACGGCGCCGACGGCCGGGCTCGATTTGAGCGGCGACTCGCGCGCGCCGAACGCCTCCAAGCCGCCGCGACCGCCGCTACAACGTCAGCCTAGACATCCCTAGACACTCAGCGCGAAACCTATAGCCTAGTCGCGCGAACATGGATAGATAGAATAGC
>Ga0181596_10002158_pt1 | contig 19251 bp, 18 predicted proteins | sample 041ome_6_FD_148655 | JGI IMG/M metagenome (GOLD analysis project Ga0181596, IMG submission 148655) | Coastal salt marsh microbial communities from the Groves Creek Marsh, Skidaway Island, Georgia - 041402US metaG (spades assembly) | ecosystem: Environmental > Aquatic > Marine > Intertidal zone... | reverse complement strand
CAGCAGGCTGCTGAAACTGGTCTGCTCACTCTCTTCGACTGCCCCATCATCTTCGGCCAAGGCCAGATCGGCGCGGGCCTGCAAGCTTTCCGGTACCGCGTCTTCGTCCGTAAAGGCCAGTGCCGGCTCAGGCTCCAACTCACGCAACGCGGCCAAGGGCGGCAGCTCATCAAGGCTTTTCAGGTTGAAGTGATCGAGGAAAGCCCTGGTAGTGGCAAACATCGCCGGCTTGCCCGGCACATCGCGGTGGCCCACCACGCGAATCCACTCGCGCTCCAGCAAGGTTTTGACGATATGGCTGTTGACCGCCACCCCGCGCACGTCTTCGATCTCGCCCCGGGTGATCGGCTGGCGGTAGGCGATCAGCGCCAGGGTTTCGAGCATGGCGCGCGAGTAGCGTTGCGGCCGTTCTTCCCACAGGCGACCGACCCAGGGCGCGTATTTTTCCCGCACCTGCAAACGATAACCGGACGCCACCTCGACCAGCTCAAAGGCGCGGCCTTCGCAGGATTTACCCAGGTGCGCCAAGGCTTTCTTGAACACGCCTGGCGCCGGCCGTTCGGCTTCTTCAAACAGCTCGAACAAGCGCTCCAGCGATTGCGGCTTGCCGGAGGCCAGCAGGAAGGCTTCGAGCAGGCTGGCCAGCTCACGAGGTTCATTCAGGTTCATGCTTACTCCGCCCGTGCGCGCACATGGATGGGCCCGAAAGCCTCGTTTTGTACCAGTTCAACCAGGGATTCCTTGATCAACTCCAGCACCGCCATAAAGGTCACCACCACGCCGAGCTTGCCTTCCTCGGCGCTGAACAGCTCGACAAAAGGCACAAAGGCGCCGCCCTTGAGGCGCTCCAGCACCTCGCTCATACGCTCGCGGGTCGACAGGGCTTCACGTGTCACCTGATGGCTTTCAAACATATCGGCGCGGCGCAGCACTTCGGCCATCGACAGCAGCACCTCTTCCAGACTGACATCTGGCAGCAACTTGCGCGCCCGCGCTTCGGGGGCATCCAGGCGCGGCACGGTGAGGTCGCGGCCCACTCGACTGAGCCCATCAATACCTTCTGCCGCCGCCTTGTAGCGCTCGTACTCCTGCAGCCGGCGAATCAGCTCGGCACGCGGGTCATCTTCTTCGGCTTCCGCTTCGCTGGAGCGCGGCAGCAGCATGCGTGACTTGATCTCGGCCAGCATCGCGGCCATGACCAGGTACTCCGCCGCCAGCTCCAGACGCACGGTTTGCATCAGTTCGACATAGCCCATGTACTGCCGGGTGATCTCGGCCACCGGAATATCCAGCACATCGATGTTCTGTTTGCGAATCAGGTACAGCAGCAGATCCAGCGGGCCTTCAAAGGCTTCAAGAAACACCTCCAGAGCATCCGGCGGGATGTACAGGTCCAGCGGCATTTCGGTCACCGCCTGGCCATACACCAGGGCAAATGGCAGCTCTTGCTGGGCATTGGCCTGGCTGTCGGGGGTTTCCTGGGTGGGTGCGCTGGACATGCGGATTCTCGACAGTTGGCTCAGCGGTAATTCAAGCCAAGGGCAAGACGCACTTCGCTCAGGGTTTCGCGCGCTTCGGAGCGTGCCTTGTCAGCGCCATCGGCAAGAATCTGCCGCACCAGATCCGTGCTGTCCTGGTAGTCCGCCGCACGCGCCTGCAACGGCTGCAACTCCAACTGCACCGCCTCGGTCAGCGGCCCCTTGCACTCCAGGCAACCGATACCGGCGCTGCGGCAGCCTTGCTGCACCCACTCGCACGTCTCGTTGCTGGAATACAGTTGATGCAGCGGCCACACCGGGCAATTGCCCGGGTTGCCAGGGTCATCACGGTGTACGCGGGCCGGATCGGTGGGCATGCGGCGGATCTTTTCCTCAATCACCGAGCCGCTATCGCGCAGGAAAATCGCATTGTTATTGGACTTGGACATCTTGCTGCCATCGAGTCCCAGCAGCTTGGGCGAATCGCCAAGCAAGGCCTGCGGCTCGACCAGCAAAATCTTGCCGCCACCCTCAAGGTAGCCGTACAGGCGTTCTTTATCGCCGAGGGTGATGCTCTGCTGATCCTTGAGCAGGGCCCGCGCGGTTTCCAGCGCCTCGCCGTCGCCTTGCTCCTGATACGCCTTGCGCAGGCTGTTGTAGAGCGTGGCGGTTTTCTTGCCGAGCTTGATAATCGCCGCTTCGGCTTTTTCTTCAAAGCCCGGCTCACGGCCATAGAGATGATTGAAACGTCGCGCTACATCACGGGCGAACTCGATATGCGCCAACTGATCACTGCCCACCGGCACCACGCCGGCGCGGTACAGCAGAATGTCCGCAGCCTGCAGCAAGGGGTAACCGAGAAAGCCGAAGGTGCTGAGGTCTTTGCCGTGCAGTTGCTCCTGCTGTTCTTTATAGGAAGGCACGCGCTCCAGCCAGCTCAGCGGGCAAATCATCGACAGTAACAGGTGCAACTCGGCGTGTTCGGGAACCTGAGACTGGATAAACAACGTTGCCGAACTGGGGCTGACGCCGGCGGCCAGCCAATCCACAGCCATGTCCATAACCCGCTGCGACAGCGGGCCGACATCATCGTAGTCGGTGGTCAGTGCGTGCAGGTCAACGATGCAGAAGAAGCATTCGTAACTGTGTTGCAGCTTCACCCAGTTCTTCAACACGCCTTGGTAATGCCCCAAGTGCAACAAACCACTGGGGCGCATACCTGACAACACGCGGCGTTCAGCGTCTACGAGACTCAAAACCTGTTACCTGAGAAAACAAGAGGGGGCGATTATAGCCAGGATCAGAGGTTATCCGTAAAAGGCGACGGATTCCCGCAGCCCACCCGGAAGACCTCGGGCTCATCGTCAATCAGGCTGACCACAGTTGAAGCCTCCAGCCCGCCGAAGCCGCCATCAATAATCAAGTCGACCTGATGCTCAAGCATCTGGCGCATCTCGTAAGGGTCACTCATCGGCAATTCCTCGCCGGGCATGATCAGACTGACACTCATCAGCGGCTCGTTGAGTTCCTCCAGCAGCGCCATGGCAATCGGGTGACTGGGCACGCGCAGGCCAATGGTGCGGCGCTTGGCATGCAGCACCATGCGCGGCACCTCGCGGGTGGCATTGAGGATAAAGGTGTAAGGCCCTGGCGTATGCGCCTTGAGCAGACGGAAGGCCGCTGTATCGACCTTGGCAAAGGTGCTGAGCTGCGACAGATCACGACAGACCAGAGTGAAATTGTGTTTGTCGTCCAGTTGACGCAAACGGCGGATGCGTTCAACCGCGCTCTTGTCGCCAATATGGCAACCGACTGCATAGGAGGAGTCCGTCGGGTAAATGACCACCCCACCCTTGCGGATAATCTCCACCGCCTGTTTGATCAGGCGTGCTTGCGGGTTTTCCGGATGAATCTGGAAGAATTGGCTCACGCTCGGTTCCTGATCAAATTGCAGTAGGCTGCTGGACATGTTTAAACCGTGCCCACAAAGGCGGTAGATCCTCGGGAACCGGGCGGTAAACACCCAGCTCAGACCATTGCCCCGGCGCATGGAAATCGCTGCCGGCGCTCACGAACATGCCGAACTCCCGCGCCAGAATCGCCAGGCTACCCACCTGATCAGCTGGCTGCATGCCATTGACCACTTCTAGCGAATGTCCGCCGGCACCGACAAAGTCAGCGATCAATTTGCGGCGTTTACTGCGAGTAAAGTCGTACTGCCAGGGATGCGCCAGGCTGACCCAAGCCCCGGCGCGACGCAGAACATCCACGGTCTGCGCCAACTCCGGCCAGTGTTGTTTGACATCCCCCAACTTGCCCGAGCCCAACCACTTGCGAAACGCTTCGGCGCGGTCCTTCACATAACCACTGCGCACCAGAAAGTCGGCAAAATGCGGGCGCGCCGGCGCATTGCCACTGTCGCCCAGTTCCTGCTGGATGGCCCGCGCCCCGTCCAGCGCGCCGGGCATGCCTTTGGCCTCCAGGCGTTTGGAAATTTCCGCGGCGCGCAGCCAACGCCCCTCATGCAGTTCAGCAATCGATTGCTGCAAGGCCGGCGCATCGCGGTCGAAGGCATAGCCCAGCACATGAATGGTCGCCCCGCCCCAGGTGCAAGACAACTCGATGCCATTGACCAACTGCATGCCCAATGTCTGCGCGGCCTCACCGGCCTCATCCAGACCATCCAGGGTGTCGTGATCGGTCAGCGCCAACAGCCGCACCCCCCGCTCGAACGCCCGCGCCACCACTGCAGCGGGCGCCAGCGCGCCATCTGAAGCAGTACTGTGGCAATGCAGATCAACATCCATAGGGGGCACTTTCCGAGTCATTTATGTTTGTTATTATGCCGGCAGATGTGGATTCTTGCTGGCTTGCGCCACTATTTCCTCGACTTTGTCCGACCAGGCTGCTTTTCTCCCTGCTCAACGGCCTGCTCCCGCCACGTTTTAAGGATTGAAATGCTCTACGCGATCATTGCCACCGATGTGGAAAACTCCCTGGAAAACCGCCTGAACGCCCGCCCGACGCACCTCGCACGGCTGGAGCAGCTAAAAGCCGAAGGCCGCTTGATCATCGCCGGCCCGAACCCGGCCGTAGACAGCAATGATCCAGGCCCTGCGGGCTTTTCCGGCAGCCTGATCGTCGCCGAATTCGAGTCGTTAGTGGCCGCCCAGCAGTGGGCTGAGGCCGACCCTTATCGCGCCGCAGGGGTGTATGCCTCGGTACTGGTAAAACCCTTCAAACTGGTCTTGCCTTGAGTCATGCGTATTGCTGAATAACCCATAACAACAATTACAACGATAGGAATTCCAATGCGTCCAGGTCCGTTGTTTCTGCTCTTGACCCTGAGTCTGCCAACCGCTGCCCAGGCCGAAGAAACCCCGCCGCAGCCCCTGGCAGAAGCCACTTCGGCGCAGACCCAAATCGATGCACTGGAACAGCGCCTAGCCCTTAGCGAAGAGCAGCGCGAAGCCCTCAGCACGCAACTGCAAAGCAACGCCAGAGAGCATGAGACGGCGCAACTGCAGCGCCTGCGCCAGGACAACCAGCGCCTCAAACTGGAGCTGAAGAAAGCCCAGGCCAGCACCCCAAAGCCGCTGATCAGCGAACAGCAAATGTGGTTTGCCACAGGTGCCGGGGCCGGTTTGCTTGGGGTCATTATCGGCGCCTTGCTGCGTCGCGGGCGCCGCTCTCGCAGCGAATGGCTCAACTGACCCATGAGTGATCTGCTGCTAATCGACGACGATGTCGAACTCTGCGAACTGCTGAAAAGCTGGCTAACCCAGGAAGGCTTTCAGGTCAGCGCCTGCCATGACGGTCATAGCGCCCGGCGCGCCCTCGCCGAGCACAGCCCGGATGCCGTGGTACTGGACGTGATGCTGCCCGATGGCAGCGGCCTGGAACTGCTCAAGCAATTGCGCAGTGACCACCCGGAGTTGCCCGTGCTGATGCTTTCGGCCCGTGGCGAACCCCTGGACCGAATTCTGGGCCTGGAGTTGGGCGCTGACGACTACCTGGCCAAACCCTGTGACCCCCGCGAGCTCACCGCCCGCTTGCGCGCCGTCTTGCGCCGCAGCCTGGTGGCCACACCCAGCAGCTCACACGATTATGGCGACCTGCATTACAGCCAGGCCCGCGGTACCGTGACGCTGGGCGAACAGGAAGTGCTCCTGACCCTCTCGGAAAGCCGCATCCTCGAAGCGTTGCTGCAACATCCCGGCGAACCGGTGGATAAACAGGCGCTGGCGCAACTGGCTTTGGGACGCAAATTGACCCTGTATGACCGCAGCCTGGATATGCATGTCAGCAACCTGCGCAAAAAACTCGGCCCACATGCCGATGGCCGCCAGCGCATTCTGGCGCTGCGCAGTCGCGGCTATTACTACAGCGTTTAAAGCCTGCTCGGAAAACCGCTTGCGGCTAACGCGCTTCAGTGCGGCCCGAAGGGCAAGTGCAACGAGTACGGCTCATTGACAGCAGTGAACTCCGCTTGATTCGCTGCGCCGCGTTTCTCGCCGGTTTTGACCAGCCGAAGGCTGCTACTACGTAGCGCCTTGCATGGCTCTAGCTCGCGAGGTTTTGCACAGATTTTAAGTAAATCAGTTCAGCAGCGCTCTTTACCTAAGCTTTACCTTGCCCTGACCGCCCCTGACCTTGACCGCCCTAAACTGGGCTCATCCGGTGTTTACCGGCTTCAGACAAGGAGACACACCATGCGCAAGACCCTTACCGCAGTACTGCTCGCCATGACCCTGCCGACTCTGGCCATGGCCATGCCCGAAGACGGCCCACGGCATGGCGGCGAGCACGGCTCGCGGATGTTCAAAGAACTCGACCTGAGCAAAGAGCAACAGCGCGACATCCGTAAGCTGATGGGCGAGCAGATGAAAAACCGCCATGACATTACTCAGCGTTACCTGGACAAACTCCCAGCCGCTGAACAGAAAGCCATGCAGGACGAGCTGAAAGCAGCCAAGGACAAACAGCACAGCGCCATCCGCGCCCTGCTGACGCCCGAGCAGCAAAAAGCTTTCGACGAACACCAGAAAAAGATGAACGAGCGCCGCGCTGAGCGCCAGGAATTCAAAGCCTGGCAAGCCGAACAGGCGAAGAAAAACTGACGCAGCCGCGTAGATCCACGCCCATCCAGCCATCAGGCTCGATGGGCGTTTCTATTATTCGAGGAGTTACCGTGCGTTCACTGTTCTGGCGCATTTTCGCCAGCTTTTGGCTGGCCATTGCCCTGGTTGCCGGGTTGTCCATGCTGCTTGGGCGCATGCTCAATCAGGATGCCTGGTTGCTCAACCAACACCCGGGCATGCGTGACCTTGCCGAGCAATGGGTGCAACGCTACGAGACACAAGGTTCGCGAGCGGCTCAGGCGCTGCTGGAACAGCGTAAAAGAAAGTTCCGTATTGACGTACAAGTGCTCGACGACAGTGGCCTGCCGGTGGTTAAAGGCACCTTCCCACCCCGCGCAGCAGCCTTTGAAGCCCGCCACCGCGATGAGCAGCGCCTGCCCTGGCGACGCCTGAGCTTCGATTACGCCAGCCCACAAAGCGGCGAGACCTACCTGTTTATTTACCGCATCCCATTTCCCGACGTAGCCGCCTGGCAACGTGAGAGCCGGCTATGGCCGCTCAGCGCGCTGGCTATCGCCATGCTGGTGCTGACACTGTTCAGCCTGTGGCTGACGCTCTCCATCACCCGCCCACTGAATCGCCTGCGCGGCGCCGTACATGATCTGGGGCAAACCGCCTATCAACAGAACAGCCTGGCTCAGCTGGCTGAGCGGCGCGACGAGCTCGGCGTGCTGGCAGCAGATTTCAACCGTATGGGTGAACGCGTACAAGGCCTGATCAGCAGCCAGCGCCAATTGCTGCGCGACGTGTCCCACGAGCTGCGTTCGCCGCTGGCGCGCCTGCGTATTGCCCTGGCGCTGAGCGAGCGCGCAGATTCCGCAGAACGGGAGAAATACTGGCCGCGTCTAGGCCAGGAGTGCGACCGCCTGGAAGCGCTGATCAGTGAAATCCTCGCCCTCGCCCGCCTTGATGCCGAGCCGGGTACGCCGCAGCCAGTCAACCTCGACGAGTTGCTGCACAAATTGCAGGACGATGCGCACCTGGACGCACCGCAACAACAGATCACCCTCACACTGGAGAGCGGCCTGCAGCTCAACGGCTGGGCAGATATGCTGCAACGGGCGCTGGATAACCTGCTGCGCAATGCCTTGCGCTTCAACCCCATCGGCCAAACCATCGAGGTGACGGCCAGCAGAGATGCCGAGCAGCTGTGCCTGAGCGTGCGTGACCACGGCCCCGGCGTTACGCCCGAGCAACTACCCCGCTTAGGCGAGCCATTCTTTCGCGCACCTGGCCAAGCCAACAATGGCCACGGCCTCGGCCTGGCCATTGCGCGCCGCGCCGTCGAACGGCATGGCGGCCAACTTGAACTCAGTAATCATGCACAGGGCGGCTTTGTAGCCACCCTGCGCCTGCCCCTTACTCCGCCGAATCCACCGGTGGCCAGGCTCTGACAAACTCACTGACCTGCACCTGCGGCACCGCACGCAGCTCACGCTCCGGTGTGCCCAGATAGAGGTAGGCAATGACCTGCTCATCGGCAGCCAGGCCCAAACCAGCGGCAACCTGCGGGTTGTAAGCCATATCCCCCGTGCGCCAGACCGCACCAATGCCCTGCGCATGGGCCGCCAACAGAATCGCGTGGGCCGCACAACCCGCGGCCAGCACCTGCTCCTGTGCTGGCACTTTCGGGCTGGCCTGCACGCGGGCAATCACCAGCACCAGCAACGGCGCACGCAGCGGCATGGCGCGTGCCTTGGCCAGCGCTTCGGGGCTGGCGTCGCTGGGCAGCGCACTGGCAAACAGCTCGCCCAATTGCGTCAGCGCCGCCCCCTCAACCGTGAGAAAACGCCAGGGCCGTAGCTGCCCATGGTCAGGTGCACGCAGCGCGGCACGAAACAGCAGCTCACGCTGTGCGGCATCGGGTGCCGGCGCCATCAGGCGCGGCGCGGAAACACGGTTAAGCAGCGCATCAAGAGCGTCCATCAGCCACCTCATCTATCCAATCAGGGTGACATTCTAGTGCCAGCGCGGCGCAGACGGGTAACCGGGACTCAGGCCACTCGCTCCGGCGCTACGCTCGGCATCATCGGAGGCTCCAGAGGTGGCAGGCCGTGGGCGCTACGCGCAGCGTCGCAGTATGGATTGTGCTCACCGTTGACCCAGGAGGCTTCGAACTCGCGGCAGGTGCTGGAGCGCTGCTCATACAGGGTGCAGCGCACCCCCTGGCCAACCTCACCCAGCAGGGCTGTACAACGCACCGGTGTGTTCTGCGTCCCCAGCATGGCGACCCGGTGCGGAGTAATCAACACAACCTGATCATCCGGCACCACACCGCCTGCCGATTGGCACTCACCCCAGAAAAACGACACACGAAAATGCGCGCAGCACGCGCCACAGGTAAGGCAAGGATTGTTGTCAGACATGATTTAGCAGGCTCAGAAACCGGCAAGGGCCGGCACCGGGCGGCTATTCTATGCAACGCCAAACGCTTGTAAAGCGCCTCTCGTGACGGCTGTACAGCGCCAACAGCGCGCGTAGAATAACGCCCCCTTTGCCCTAGAATCTGAGCCGACCCCATGTCATTGCCGACACTGCGCATCATTGCTTTTATTCTCGGCATTTTCCTCATTACCCTGGCTGTCAGCATGCTGATCCCCATGTTGACGCTGTTGCTGTATGCGCGCACTGACGGCCTGGATGCTTTTCTCTGGTCCAGCCTGGTGACCGCCATCGCCGGGATTGCCATGGTCGTCCCGGGACGCCCCAAAGACGCCCATCTACGCCCGCGCGACATGTATTTGCTGACCACGGGCAGCTGGCTGGTGGTGTGCATTTTCGCGGCCCTGCCGATGGTGCTGATTCAGCACATCAGCTACACCGACGCCTTTTTCGAAACCATGTCCGGCATCACCACCACGGGCTCCACCATACTGACCGGCCTGGACAACGCCTCGCCCGGCCTGCTGATCTGGCGCTCGATGCTGAACTGGCTGGGCGGTATCGGTTTTATCGGCATGGCGGTGGCGATTTTGCCGCTGCTACGGGTCGGCGGCATGCGCCTGTTCCAGACCGAATCATCGGACTGGGGCGAGAAAGTCATGCCGCGCTCGCACATGGCGGCCAAGTACATCCTGTTTATTTACCTGGGCCTGACCCTGAGCGGCTTTTTCGCCTACTGGTGGGCCGGCATGACGCCCTTCGATGCGCTCAACCATGCCATGACCTCGATTTCCACCGGCGGCTACTCGACCTCGGACTCATCCCTGGCCAACTGGAGCCAGCCGGCCGTGCACTGGGTCGCTGTCGTGCTGATGATCTGTGGCGGCCTGCCGTTCACCCTGTATGTCGCCACCCTGCGCGGTAATCGTCGGGCCCTGTACAAGGACCATCAGGTCCGTGGCTTTCTCGGCTTGTTACTGGCGACCTGGCTGATCGTCGGCACATGGTTGTGGCTGCACTCGGACAACAGCTGGCTGGATGCCTTTCGCATCGTTGCGGTCAATGTCACCTCAGTGGTCACCACCACCGGCTTCGCCCTGGGCGACTACACCACCTGGGGCAGCTTTGCGGTACTGCTGTTTTTCTACCTGACCTTTGTCGGCGGCTGCTCGGGCTCGACCTCCGGCGGGCTGAAAATCTTTCGCTTTCAGGTAGCCTATGTGCTGCTCAGGACCAGCCTGCAACAGCTGGTGCATCCAAGAGCGGTGATCAAGCAGCAATACAACAACCACAACCTCGATGAAGACATTGTCCGCTCGCTGATTACCTTTTCGTTCTTCTTCACCATCACCATCGGCGTGATTGCCCTAGGCCTGACCCTGCTGGGCCTGGACTGGATTACGGCGCTCTCGGGGGCAGCCACAGCGGTGTGCAACGTTGGCCCCGGACTGGGCTCCACCATTGGCCCGGCAGGGAATTTTGCCAGCCTACCGGATGCGGCTAAATGGCTGCTGACACTGGGCATGTTGCTTGGCCGCCTGGAAATTCTCACCGTGCTGGTATTGGTTACCCGAGCGTTCTGGCGGCACTGATCACAAAAGCTCAACCTATGGGCTGACGCACTCTAGACTCACCTAAACACTGCAATGGAACCTGCTTAGATGGCTTGGCCGACGTTACGGATCATCGCGTTCATCAACGGCATCTTTCTTCTGACCCTGGCAATCAGCATGGCCGTACCCATGCTGACCCTGGTGCTGTTTGCCCGGCCCGATGAGCTCAACGCCTTTCTCTGGTCCAGCCTGATCACCTGTGTCGCGGGCATCGTGATGATTGCCCAGGGCCGCCCCAAGGATGTACAGCTGCGCCCCCGCGACATGTACCTGCTGACCGTGTCCAGCTGGGTGCTGGTGGGGCTCTTTGCATCCCTGCCCTTCATGTTTTCCCAGCACCTGGGGCTAACCGATGCGGTGTTTGAAAGCATGTCGGGCATCACCGCCACCGGAGCCACCGTACTCTCCGGGCTGGATGACATGTCGCCGGGGATTCTGATCTGGCGCTCGCTGCTGCACTGGCTGGGCGGTATCGGCTTTATCGCCATGGCCGTGGCCATTCTGCCCATGCTGCGCATCGGTGGTATGCGCCTGTTCCAGACCGAGTCATCGGATCGCTCCGAGAAAATCATGCCGCGCTCGCACATGGTCGCCAAATACATGATCGCGGCCTACCTGGGCCTCAGCATCATCGGCTGCCTGGCGCTCTGGCTAGCGGGCATGGGGGTATTCGATGCCATCAACCACACCATGTCGGCCATCGCCACCGGTGGTTTCTCGACCTCGGATCAATCGATTGGTAAATGGACCGAGCCGGCCGTGCACTGGGTCACCATCGCCCTGATGATTCTCGGCAGCGTGCCCTTCGTGCTGTTCGCTTCGATGTTGCGCGGTAACTACAAGGCCTTGATCAGGGACCAGCAAGTGCGTGGTTTCATCGCCATTCTGTTGAGCACCTGGCTGCTGTTGGGCACCTGGTACTACCTCAGTACCGATTTGCACTGGCTTGAAGCCATTCGCCATGTGGCGTTCAACAGCACGTCGATCATGACCACTACCGGCTTTGCCCTGGGTGATTACACCCTGTGGGGCGGCTTTGCCGGCATGCTGTTCTTCTACCTGGGTTTTATCGGCGGTTGCTCGGGCTCAACCGCCGGTGGCCTGAAGATTTTCCGCTTCCAGGTGGCCTATGTGCTGCTCAGGGCCAACCTGATGCAACTGATCCATCCGCGTGCGGTGATCAAACAACAATACAACCGTCATCATCTGGACGAAGACATCGTTCGCTCGATCCTGACCTTCTCGTTCTTCTTCACCATTACCATCGCCTTGTTAGCCCTGGGCCTGACCCTGTGCGGCCTGGACTGGATCACCGCACTCAGCGGTGCCGCCAGCACGGTGTCTGGGGTTGGCCCTGGCATGGGCCCGATCATCGGCCCGGCAGGCAACTTCTCCAGCCTGCCGGATACGGCCAAATGGCTACTGACGTTCGGCATGCTGCTTGGCCGCCTGGAAATTCTCACCGTGCTGGTGCTGATGCTGCCGGCCTTCTGGCGCCACTGAGAAGCTATTCAACACCTGCGGCGCGGCGGCCTACTGCGCTTATAGAACAGCCTTGGCAATCGCGTGCGGCCAACGCGCTTAAGCGCGGCCCAAGAGGCCTGGCATTGGCTGTGACTGCGGAGCGCCTTGCAGGGCGCGAGCGTAAACAGAATCAGGGCACGTCATTACAGACGCGCGCGGTACTCACCCGGAGTAGTATCAAACCAGCGGCGGAATGCCCGGAAGAAATTACTCGGGTCAGAGAAACCCAGTAGATAGGAAATTTCCAGAAGCGTCAGATTCGCCTGTCCCAGGTACTGCCCCGCCAGCTCACGACGGGTGTCATCAAGCAGGTGCTGATAACTGGTGCCCTCATCCTGCAAACGCCGCTGCAAGGTGCGCTCGGATAACAACAGTGCCTGCGCCACGGCCTCACGCTTGGGCTCACCTTGAGGCAGCAGGCGACATAACACCTGACGGACCTGATGGGTCACCCGCGTACCGGAAAAGCGCGCCAGATAATCCCCGGCAAACCGATCATGCAGTTGCGCCATGGCCTCATTCGCCGAGGGCAGCGGCGCATCCAGATCGGCCCGTTCGAACAGCAGCGCATAGTGTTCGGCATTGAATTTAAACGGGCACTGAAAAACCTCGCGGTAGGGTTCCAGGTCAGCCGGGGCATCGCCCATCAAACTGATCAGCCGAGGCCGCAATGGTTTGCCGGTCAGCCAGCGGCAGAATGCCAATGAATACGCCAGGCAAGCCTCTGCACTCTGGCGGGCCGAGGGCAGGCGATCACCGTGAATCGCCAGAATCATTTCATAACCCTCCGGCATCGGCTGGAAGCTGAGGTCAGCCCCCTCGCCAATAATCCGCTGGTAACGCACCAGACGGGCAAAGCCTTCCTGCAGGTTGCGGCTACTCATCACTGCATAGCCCACCACGTTGAAGGATGCCGGACGCAACGTCTTGGCCATATTCAAGCCAATGGCCGGGTTGCCGGAAGCCTGCACGGCCAGGTGCCAGAGACGGGTCATGGCATCCTGCGCAAAGCGGGCTTCGGGATCTGCAAGCGCGGCATAGTCGAGGCCCAGCTGACTAAACAGGCTGCGGCAATCGACTCCATCAAGCTCCAGGGCAGCGACTATCCCGGAGGCCCAGCTAGATGAAGTAGTACGTTCACTCATGGTTTGTTCTTATTGTGGGTCTGCAAAGGAGCGCCGCAAGGATACTAACCCATAGAGGCTATCTCCAGGCCCAGTCATTACGCGGCTTCCAGCCCATTCAGAAACCGTATTTAAATTCTGAATGGGCTGCTTGGGTTGGGTAATGCCAATTTAATGACAACATTGCCATTCAGGCCTCATCAGTGGCGGGCGCTTTATTTGTTGCGACCGCCAGAATTGATCCTGACTGGTCGTATATGGCTGGCTATCTGCTCCCACCTCATGCGCCAACTCCGGCGCCCCGGAACCCCACCCAAGTTCCCGTCAACACAGGAACTCATGCAAAATCAGCCGGGTCACCTATGGCGGCGCTGGACGTCGACATAACTCAATGGCAGCGGCCATTTGTACCTGGTGGATACACTCAGGCTCTTGCCTAGGCTCTCAATATCCACGACAAAATACTAAGGCAGCATTGACGGTACCGGGAATCAAGTCAGTTGGGATTTCCATCGTCGCCCCCGACCTGCTGGCTGCGCCAAGGTATCCGTTTAGGGCCGCCCTTTGCCTCCGGCAAGGGCTCTATACGCGGCCGGCGTGGTGGCGTGCGCAGCCTTAAACGCTGCGGTTAGATGGCTCTGAGAGCTGAAGCCACACTCCAGAGCCACATGCAGAATAGGCAGATCGGTTTGCATGAGCAGGCCACGCGCATGTTCTAACCGCACCTTCATCACATAGCGATGGGGCGGCATGCCCATCGACCACTGAAATAACCGCCGAAAATGGGCTGGGCTGACGCCCGCTTGCGCCGCCAGGGTGCTGATCGACAGTTCCTGCGCAAGATGCTCGCGAATAAAGGCCAGAACCTTATGCAGGCGCGGCAGCTGAATATGTGGCGGATAAATGCCTCTACTCGCATCAACCTGCAGTGCACGCACTACCTGCTCCAACATAACCGTGGCCAATCTCGTCATAAAACCTTGATCGGCCTCTCCCCCCAGGGTCAGCTCATCCATCAGTTGGCGGGCAGCAGCGCTCACCAAGCCGTCACTGAAGGGCAGCGGTGCCTGTATGTCCGTGCATAGCTCTTGCAACAGTTGAAACACCCCATCCTTGCGCTCGGGCAGGTAAAACACCGCGAAATCAATGCTGCCGGAATAGTGCCACTGGGTTGCGCTGCCTGCCGGCAGCAGCATGGACAGAAGAGGCATTGAGGTTGCGCGCAACTCGCCCCCTGCCACCTCATCCACGCGTGAACCGCCGAACTGGGTTAGCAGGACCATAACCTCAACGGGTGGAACAGAACGCTCGGTAGCGTGGAGAAAATACCGCTCTGCATACAGAGGTATTTCGCTGCAGACCAGGCCTCCAAGCAGAGGCTTGCCCATAGCCCTGTGCACGTGCAATTGCGAATTCATGGGCATCTCACAATGAGCATATTTTGATAAATATAAGCGTTTTCTATATGAGTTATCGATAACGGAAACAACAACAATGTCTCAATACTTAGGTCTCCGTGTGGCAATGTCGTCTTGAACCACTACATTCTCGTCGAGGAAATGGGCTGGGGCGATACCGCCTAGCGATTTCACGGATTGTTTCTAGCGGGCCTCATTGCACTAAGACAAATAACGACGCTGACCGACTTCAGTGAGGCATTAAGCATAAGTCGGGAGTATGGTCGACGCGCCAAAATGGTGACATCGCTACCTCCTTAACATCACAACCCAATTCAAGTTGAAACTTGAATTGGTCTACTAAGCTTCACTGGCGGCGTACAGAGTGCGCACTCCGTTTCCACGATATTGATGTCCAGGACGTATATTTTCAGGAGCTTCTGTATGAGTGCATTTTTTCGTAACACCGCCAGATCAACGTTGCTGAGCGTGTTCTCGCTTACGCTGTTGGTGGGCTGCGATAAATCCATCGCTGCGTCAGCCAATATGGCGGCGCCGGCGAATTCGGCGGCTGCCGCAGCGCCGTCGGATACGCTCAGCACCGAGCAGTTCAAGGCCATCGTCGAGGAGGCCTTCATTTACGGTCTGCCGCTGGTGATGAATTACGCAATCATGAATGAGTACGCGGTAAACAAGGATTCGGGCCAGTACAAGGCACCCTTCAATCAGATCAAGAATGAGCCTCGCGTTTATACCTACAAGGACACGACAATCCTCAGCCCGAACAGCGACACGCCGTATTCAGTCGCATGGCTGGATCTGCGCGCCGAACCCATAGTGTTGACGGTACCCAAGGTCGAGACAGATCGTTACTACTCCATACAGTTGGTGGACGGCAGCCTCTACAACATGGGTTACATCGGCAGCCGCACAACGGGCAACGAAGCCGGCTCCCATTTGGTGGTAGGGCCTGACTGGCAGGGCGAGACGCCCGCCGGTATCGACAAGGTGATCCGTGCGACCACGCCTTTTATGCTGTCCATTTACCGCACCCAGCTATTCAATCCGGCCGACATGCCCAATGTGGAGAAGGTCCAAGCCGGGTACAAGGTCCAGCCTCTATCAGCCTTCCAAGGCAAAGCCGCACCAGCTGCAGCGCCGGTTATCGACTTTCTGCCGGCAACCACGGCAGGGGTAAAAACGCACTTCTGGAGCTACCTCAGCGCGGCACTGGAGTTGATTCCAACCACTGACCAGAACCGAGCCATCCGCGCCAAGCTGGCGACTATCGGTATTGCCCCGGGTGTGTCGTTCGACATGAAAAGTCTTTCGCCAGAGCGCCAGCAGGCCGTGGTTGAAGGGATGAAGGCTGGTGACGCCAAGGTGACCGAATTCGTTGCCAGCGGCGCCACTGACATTAATGGCTGGCAGGTCGGCTCGTTGTGGGGCGACAGCGATGTCATCAAGGACGATTGGCTCAAGCGTGCCGGCGGAGCTAAAGCGGGGATTTATGGCAACGACGCCGCTGAAGCGATGTACTTGATCACCCATGCTGATGCCAATGGCCAGCCTCTGGATGGCAGCAAGCACAAGTACACCATCACCTTCCCCGCGGGCTCCTTGCCGCCGGTCAACGCGTTCTGGTCAGTGACCATGTACTACGGCGAGAGCCAGCTGCTGGTCGAGAACCCGATCAATCGTTACCTGATCAATTCGCCGATGCTGCCGGAGATGAACAAGAATGCCGATGGCTCGATGACCCTCTACGTGCAACATGATTCGCCCGGTAAAGACAAAGAAGCCAACTGGTTACCGGCACCGGACGGCCCGATCTACCTGGCTCTGCGTATGTACTGGCCAACACCGGCCACTGATGCTTCGTCGGTCCTGCCACCCGGCAAAGGCACCTGGGGTCCACCAGGCATTGTGGCTGCCGATTGATGTGGTTATGCCTGGCACTGCCAGGTCGCTGGTCAGCCAGCCAGCTAGCCCAGATAACTATCGGCGGGAAATGCCAAGCAGTTTCCCATTCCAGACAATCGTGGCGGGCTTGCAGTCTGGGCAAGGCTCACCTGCCCAAGCAGACAGCTATAGATCGCACCGCTAATGTGCATCGTGATTGGACCAGGCTTACCCTCCAATAACGCTGCTAAGGAGCTTCATATGCGCAAGGTACTAGTCCGTGGTGGGCAGCTCGGCATTTTTGCCGGGGCGCTGGCAACTACGCCGGTGATGGCTAGCGGCCTATTTTTGTACGAAGTAGCTAACGACAACGCAGGGTTGGCCAATGCTGGCGCAGCGGCGCGGGCGCAGAACCCCGGCACCCTCGCCAGTAACGTGGCCGGCATGAGCTACCTGCCGGGCACTCAAATCAGTGGCGGCCTGCAGTTGCTGCACAGCAACTTGGAGTTCAGCCGGGATGGCAACAGCAATATAGCCGGACGCGACAGTGGCACGCTGATGGAATGGGTGCCTGGCGGCAGCCTGTTCGTCACCCAGCAACTCGACGAACACTGGCATGTGGGCTTTGCCAGTTATGGCGACTTTGGCTTAGGTCTCGATTATGAGAATGACTGGTCAGGGCGCTATTTCATCCAGAACGATGAGCTGTTGGGTTTGACCCTGCAGCCCAGCGTGGCCTATCGCTTTAACGATCAGTGGTCGCTGGGTCTAGGGTTGCGCGCGATGTACGCGATGCTCGATGCGCAACTCGCCATTGATAACACCCCGCTCGACATTCGCAGCGACTCCGATGGCTCGATGACTTACAAAAGCCACGATTGGGGCTTTGGTGCCAACCTGGGGGTTATTTATCAGCCCTGGCAAGGCACCCGTATCGGCCTGAATTACGCCAGTGAAATTGAGCTGGAGTTCGAGGACGCACTCTCGCCAGAGGGACTCGGCCCTGTGGTGGCTAATAGGCTGCAAGCCGCTGGCATTCTGGGGGCTGAAACCGAGCTGACAATGAATGTGCCGCAGACCCTGACCTTGAGCCTCTATCACGCCCTTAATGAGCAATGGGCTGTGTTGGCTAGCGCCAACTGGCAAGACTGGTCGAGCTTTGGCCAGGTGGGTGTGCAAATAGACAGCGGCAACCCCGTGTCGGGCACCGCGGATGCCAACTTTAAAGACACCTGGCACCTTTCCCTCGGCACTCAATATCAAGCTACTCGGCAGCTACTGTGGAACCTGGGCGTGGGCTATGACAGCTCCCCAGTGAGTGATTCAGACCGCACCTTTAGCATGCCGTTGGGCTCAACGTGGCGTTTCGGCACCGGCCTGACCTATGCGCTGGATCGGCAAACCGACCTGAACCTTAGCTATGCCTTGATCTGGATGGGCAATATGGAAATCGACCAACAGAAGCAACTGCCGCCTAACGACCCCAAACGCGTTTCCGGCGAGATCGAAGATGCTTGGATCCAGGCCGTGAGCGCCAGTGCGACGTGGCGTTTTTGATTCTCTATGTACGTGACAACGGCGCCAGAATCAGCAGAGAAAAATCATCGGCGCGTGCACGGAAAGTGCAGCCTGCGTGCAGCCATAACCTTACTCGTCCATGGATCCATCACTTTCCCATAACAGCTATTTCGGGGTTTTATCGATGACGACAACAAAAATGCTGATGGCCGGTCTGCTGACTGCTGTAGCCCTGGGCGGCTGCACGACCAAGACGACCAACCAAACGCAATACTCGGGCTTTCTTTCCAGTTATGCGGGGTTGAGCTCTACCAAGACCAGCGGCGGCAGCACCGTGCTGCGTTGGGTCGATCCGACCTTCGATCTGGCCAACTATCAAAACATCATCTACCAGCCCGTGGGCTTTCATCCTCAACCACTGCCGACTGAACGCCTCAGTCAGAAAACCTTGCAGGAGGTGTTGGATTACACCAACAGCCGCTTGTCCAAAGCCATGTTCACTCGCTTAAACCCTATTGGCTTCAGTGCCGGCCCAGGCACCCTGGCTTTTCGCGGCGCCATTACCGGCGTCAATGCCAGCACCGAGGGGCTTAAACCCTACGAAGTCATCCCGATTGCCCTGGTGGTAGCGGGCGCCATGGCCGCCAGCGGTGAGCGTGACCAGAACACCGAGTTGTATCTGGAAGCTGAACTGGTCGACACCACCACCGGCAAAACCATGCTGCGCGTTGTGCGTAAGGGCTTTGGTAAAACCTTGAGCAATGATCAGCAAGCGATAACTGCAAACGATCTAAAGCCGGTAGTCGATGATCTCACTCGCGACGTGCTGACCTTCAAATAAAGTAGATGTGCGTCTGCTTAACGACTTATCTGCGGCGACGAAAATACAGTCGTAAACTGTAAATAGCCGGTCACGCAATGAGCTAAAAAAGTCCCGGCGTTCAACGCCGTGGGCTTTCTATTTTAAGACGCTGGACGCAACAGCCGGCCGAGACGGAACAAACAAAATATGAGCAAGGAATCCTCAGTATGAAGACACGTCCCATCACTCCCATCAGCTTGACCAGCGCGCTAATTGCCGTCGTGTTGTTCGCAACAAATGCAGTGGCACAGGCAAGCCCGCAGATGAAGATGACGACCCCGATACCGGAGTCGATCACCACGCCAGAACG
>Ga0181596_10002154_pt1 | contig 19254 bp, 17 predicted proteins | sample 041ome_6_FD_148655 | JGI IMG/M metagenome (GOLD analysis project Ga0181596, IMG submission 148655) | Coastal salt marsh microbial communities from the Groves Creek Marsh, Skidaway Island, Georgia - 041402US metaG (spades assembly) | ecosystem: Environmental > Aquatic > Marine > Intertidal zone... | reverse complement strand
CAATGATTGGAGGGGAGACCCTAGGCGCAAGTTTCTATCCTTATGATGGTCATCTCAATCCCCTGCAATTATTAAAAGCTTTAGCCTCTTATTGTCAAAAGAAGGGTTTGTCACATTATTTGGGTGAGGAACTTGAAACTGCAGACAAGAAAGAGGGGGTGTTTAGACTAGTGACTAAAAAGGGGCTTACAATTTCAGCAAACAAAGTAGTAATAAGTGCTGGCCTTGGTGCCAAAAAAATAGGTCCATTATTTGGGTTTTTGGGGCTTGTCTCACCGCAAAGAGGTCAAATACTCGTCACTGAGAAAATATCTGCTGTTCTCAATCGGCCATCAGTTACCATAAGGCAGGTAGATGAGGGAGCAATTCAGATAGGTGATTCACAAGAACAGAGCGGGTTTAACGATAAAGAAACCCAAGCTCAAATGTCGCGTATCGCCCGTAATGCAATTAAGGTGATGCCTAAATTAGCACAATTAAGGCTAGTTCGTGCTTGGGGCTCTTTGAGGGTCATGTCCCCTGATGGGCTTCCGATATATCATCAATCGCGCACTTTACCAGGGGCTTTCCTAATTACCTGCCATAGTGGGATTACTCTTGCAGCAACGCATTCTACTAATTTAAGTCTTTGGCTGACAGGGCATAAAAATGCCCTAGAACTTTCCGAATTTAGCGAGGATAGATTCCATGCCTAAATCGTTTTTTTATTTTGATGAGAAAAAAATCTATTTTGAACAAGATATGAGCGTTGCAGCTGCGTTACTGTGTGCGGGAGTTACAGATTTCAGACAGACACAGGTTCTTCACAAACCACGTGGACCCTTTTGTATGATGGGCGCCTGTTTTGATTGTCTTCTGGTAATTGATGGAATGGTTAATCAGCAGGGGTGTATGCGGCTTGCAAAAGAAGGTATTAAAGTTAAACGGCAAACATCAAATGCGCTATCGGAGATCAACTAAATGAGAGTTGCTGTTATTGGCGCGGGTCCTGCTGGCATATCAGCTTCGCTGGCGCTAATTGCTAGAAACGTTCATGTAACAATGCTGGACGAGCAACCGTCAGCAGGGGGGCAAATTTATCGCAATTTAGGTAATGTGAGTAGGAAAAATGCGCGGAGTCTCGGCTCTGACTATGTAAAAGGCCAATCACTTTTAAAGCAGCTGGAACAAGCAAACGACAAATTTTTTTTAACTCTTATTTCGCAAGCTTCTGTTTGGTCCGTAACAGAGGAAAAAGAGGTTTCTTGGTCTATTGACAATAAAAGTTATTGCCAGAAATTTGATGCTGTTATCCTTGCAACGGGCTCATTAGAGCGTTCGATGCCCCTTGATGGATGGACAAATCCGGGCGTTATGACAGTTGGTGCTGCTCAAATTTTGATTAAAACAGCACGTTATTCACCGCCTTCTTCGGTGCTGGTAGGCTCCGGCCCTTTATTTTACCTTGTTGCCTGTCAGATGCTTGAAATGGGAAATCCTCCAAAAGCTCTTTTAGAGACACAAAATAATTCAGATTTGTTAAAGGCTTTTATCCATCTGCGCCCTAATCTAACCTCGCTTTTATATCTAGCAAAAGGGTTGGTAATGCTAGCCAAGCTCAGAATTGCTGGTGTCAAGCGCATCAAGGCAGTAAGCGATGTTCGCATAAAATCTGCGGATAAAGCACATATTATAGAATTTAGTAAAGCAGGGACCAAGAGCCAGATTGAAGCTGAAACAGTGCTATTACATGCTGGCGTACATCCCAATATTCAGATAACGCAAGCACTCAGACTTAAACATGATTGGAACCAAGAAAATCAATGTTTTGAGCCACGCACAGATAAATTTGGTCGAACTAGTTTAAACAATATTTTTGTGGCAGGAGATGGTATTAAAATTCTAGGGGCTGATGCGGCCAAGATTTCAGGGAAGTGTGCTGCTCTTGCCTTGCTTGTTGATAATGGTTTCGCAAAAGCCAAAGCTGACTTATCCAGAGCCTATAGAGTACATCAAAAATATGTCCAAATTCGCAAATTTTTAGATGTTCTATATGCCCCAAAAGACTGGTATAGCTGTCCGCCAAACAACATTATAATCTGCAGATGCGAAGAGGTCATAGCAGGCAAAATACGAGAAGCTGTTAAGATAGGCTGTCTTGGCCCAAATCAGCTTAAAGCATATTCCAGATGCGGTATGGGAAATTGTCAGGGCCGATATTGCGGTAATATAGTTGTTAATTTAATTTCTCAAATAGTAGGGCAAACACCACAGGAAACAGGTTATTTTCGTATCCGGCAACCTATTAAACCGGTTACGTTATCGGAAATTGCGAATTTTCAAGAATTACCTTGATTATGCGACACTTTTGCCAATGCCCTCATATTTTTATTATTTCAAATTTACTCCAATTGTCTATAGTTTGAATTATTACTCTATCAAAAAAAAACAAATCACTAAAATTGCCATTCTTTTAAAACTGTGTTTCTCTGAAATTAGTAATCGCACGAAATTAAAAATAATAATGTAAGCGCTTACAAATAATTTTATTCTCACATATTATGGAGGTAAAGATGGGAATGAGGAAAGTAATTTACGGTAGCATAATAGCTATATTAACAACTTTTGGCGTATCACAGGTTTCTGCTGATCAATTTGTATCGATAGGAACAGGTGGCGTAACCGGGGTTTATTATCCGACGGGAGGCGCTATATGTCGTCTTGTTAACAAAGACCGCAAATCACACGGTATTCGTTGTTCTGCCGAATCCACAGGCGGCTCTGTTTATAATATTAATACGGTACGCGCAGGCGAGCTAGAATTTGGTGTTGCTCAATCTGATTGGCAGTATCATGCTTATCGCGGCACCTCAAAGTTTGAAGACAAAGGCGCGTTCACAGACCTAAGAGCTGTGTTCTCGGTTCATCCTGAGCCTTTTACACTTATTGTTAGAAAAGATTCAGGTATTTCTTCGTTTGAGGGTTTAAAAGGCAAAAAAGTTAATGTTGGAAACCCTGGCTCTGGCCAAAGAGCAACTATGGAAGTTGTTATGGAAGCGTTTGGCATGGAGATGAGCGATTTCTCACTTGCGGCTGAACTCAAGGGCTCTGAAATGGCACAAGCAATTTGCGATGGTAAAATTGAGGCAATGATTTATACCGTTGGTCACCCAGCCGCAGCAGTTACACAAGCAGCATCAAGTTGTGACGTTCAGCTTGTATCGGTTACAGGTGCTCCAATTGATAAGCTTATTGCAGATAATTCATTTTATCGTGTTGCCGGTATTCCAGGCGGCATGTATGCAGGTTCTCCGAATGATACAACCACATTTGGTGTTGGCGCTACTGTTATTACTTCTTCATCTGTCCCTGAAGAAGTCGTATATATCGTTGTCAAAGCAGTATTTGATAATTTTGCAGACTTTAAAAAGCTTCACCCTGCCTTTGCGAATCTAAATGAAGAGCAAATGATATCTGACGGGCTATCAGCGCCTTTGCACCCTGGTGCTGTTAAATATTATAAAGAGCGTGGCTGGATGTAGTCATTATCCAAGAGAGTGCCGGCCTTGTGCCGGCACTTTATTATACAAGCTTAGCGATTGATTTTATAAAAAGAATGATGATGAAAAATAGTTCATTAAAGAGCGAAAAACTACCAGCTAATCTTAAGAAAGAAGCATCCACTGCAACTTGGATTTCTTTGATATGTATTCTATGGTCATTATTTCAGTTATGGATTGCAGCAGATTTTCCATTTTATCTCAGTCAAATAACAGGATACAAATTAGTATTTAATGCACAAGAAGCACGGCAAATACATCTTGCTTTTGGGCTAGGACTAGCACTTGCAGCCTATCCATCTGTTATTAAAATTAATCCTATATTAGACAGGTGGGCATCTTTCGCCACTGCAATTTTGGCCGTTTTTACATGTTTTTATTTATTTTTATTCAAATTAGACATTGCAGATCGTGCAGGTCTCCCAAACCAATTTGATTTATTCTTCTCTATCGCAGGCATAATATGCGTGATGATAGCTGTTTATCGCGTGGTAGGCATTCCTCTCGTAATTGTGGCAGCGTGTTTTTTATTTTATGTTATGTTTGGACATTTAGAAATCTTTCCCGATTCCATGCGCTGGAAAGGAGCATCCATAAATAAAGCAACATGGCATTTCTGGATGCAGACTGAAGGCGTGTTCGGTGTTGCGTTAGGTGTTTCAGCGTCAATGATATTTCTATTTGTTCTGTTCGGGGCAATGTTAGAGCGCTCAGGCGCTGGTAATTATTTTATAAAATTATCGTTCGCATTACTAGGTCATTTGCGAGGCGGGCCTGCCAAAGCAGCTGTAATGGCAAGTGGCCTTTCTGGGATATACTCTGGCTCTTCTATAGCCAATGTGGTCACCACAGGAACATTTACAATTCCACTGATGAAAAAAACAGGCTTGAGTGCCGAAAAGGCAGGTGCGGTAGAAGTTGCATCATCAACAAATGGTCAGTTAACGCCCCCTGTTATGGGTGCTGCAGCCTTTCTGATAGCGGAGTTTACAGGCGTTAGCTATTTTGAACTTGTTAAACACGCAGCTTTGCCTGCACTTGTATCTTATATCGCTTTGTTTTATCTGGTGCATATTGAGGTCACAAAACTCGGTTTAGAGGGTCTTAAGCGTACCCAACGCAGCAGAAGCTTATTGCGCAGAATCACAGGTTTCTTGACAGGGTTTTTAGTGCTTGCAGTATTAGCAACAATATCAAAACTAGGTATTGACCAAGTTAGTCGTTCGCTTCCGTCATTAACGATGCCGTTTGTGATAATTCTTTTAAGCTCTATATACCTGTTTTTATTAAGAATTTCTGCAAAATCTCCAGATTTATTAGTTGGGCTTTCACCAGAGGAGATGAAATCTCTCCCCTCTGTCTCATCAGTTGCAAATACAGGATATCATTACGTTTTACCTATAGTTGTGTTGCTGTGGTGTGTTTTGATAAATCGCCTATCTCCTGGACTATCTGCCTATTGGGCATGTGTTGTAATGGTCATAATATTGTTAACCCAGCACCCATTGAAAGCATATTTTAGGGGAGAAAAATTTACCAAAGAAAAATTATTTGAAGGCTTAATCGACCTGAAAATTGGTCTGGAAAATGGTGCAAGAAACATGATTAGTATATCTGTTGCAACTGGGATAGCCGGCATAATTATAGGTACCGTATCGCTTACAGGAATGCATCAGTTTATCGGAGAATTTGTGGAGGTTGTCTCAGGAGGTAACTTGGTGGTGATGCTGGTTCTAGTTGCAGTTATGTGCTTGATTTTGGGAATGGGGCTGCCAACTACAGCAAACTATATTGTTGTGTCCTCGCTAATGGCGCCCGTAATTGTAATGGTTGGTGCCCAGAACGGGTTGATTGTTCCTTTGGTAGCTGTACATCTATTTGTGTTTTACTTTGGGATACTTGCTGATGATACACCGCCAGTAGGTTTAGCCGCCTATGCAGCCGCCGCAATTTCTAAAGGAGACCCGATAAGGACGGGCATACAAGGTTTTAGTTATGACATTCGAACGGCAATTCTGCCATTTATGTTTATATTCAATACATCAATTCTTTTGATAGATGTTGGTTTTGTTGAGGGAGTCGTTGTTTTTGTTACAATGACTATTGGCATGATGGCATTTTGTTCTGCAACACAGCGCTTTATTTTTACTAAAACAAAGCTATGGGAAATGTTTGCACTTCTTTTTATAGCATTTACTTTTTTTAGACCTGATTTCTGGCTTGATAGGATTTCACCTGCTTACCTAGAACTTGATGGAACACAAGTAGAAGCCCTTCTAGAGAATGAGTTGTTTGATGCGCCATCAAACTTAACAAACTTAAGAGTCAGGATAAGTGGCCCAGATTTTGACGATGAGAACAAGATTATTACAAGAAATAGTATTCTTGAGCTTCCGTTGGAAGGAGATGCTATTTCCCGTCTTAATGAAGCTGGCTTGGGTATTGTAGAGGATAATTCAAAGATTTTGGTAGAAGAGCCATTTCCAGGAACCCCTTTATTTCAAGAATTACAAGGATTTGATTTTTACGCAGATAGACCTGTTATGCTTGATGCACTTTTCATTGAAACTACAAACAGACCGGCCAGAGAGATTTTTTACCTACCAGCGATAATTTTGCTTATGATTATTCTATTACTTAATAGAAAGCGGTATCTTTCGGAAAAAAGCAAAAGGTCTGTATCGTGAAGAGTGATTATGTATTTCAAAGGAATAGTAGAGCAGACTTGCCGTTAGCTTTATCGGGTGATGGATGTTATTTATATGATGATAAAGGCAAAGCTTATTTAGATGGGTCTGGCGGTGCGGCGGTATCTTGCCTTGGTCATTCGGACGAGCATGTTAAAAAAGCTATAACAGAACAAGTGCAGCAGATGGCTTATGCGCACACCTCTTTTTTTACCAGTAATCAAGCTGAAAAACTGGCATCCAGATTAGCTCATGCCGCTCCTTACGATATAAGCCGGGTCTATCTTGTGTCTAGTGGCTCTGAGGCTGTTGAGGCTGCTTTAAAATTAGCGAGGCAATATTTTGTTGAAACAGGGCAGCCAAACCGTCGTCATATTATAGCAAGAAGACAAAGTTATCATGGCAATACGCTCGGCGCCTTGGCCGCTGGTGGTAATCAATGGCGTCGTGGTCAGTTTGAACCCTTACTCATTGAAACAACCCTAATATCTCCTTGTTATGCCTATCGCGATAAGCGCATTGATGAGAGCGAAGAAGCCTATGGGGTAAGAATAGCAAATGAGCTCGAAACTGAAATAATTCGGCTTGGTAGGGAAAATGTCATGGCATTTATAGCAGAACCAGTGGTTGGAGCAACAGCTGGTGCGCTCTGCCCTGTCGAGGGATATTTAAATAGAATTAGAGAAATTTGTGATACATATGGGGTTCTTCTTATTTTTGACGAGGTGATGTGTGGCATGGGTAGAACAGGCGCTTTGTTCGCCTGCAATATAGATAATGTTGTGCCAGATATACTAACTATTGCAAAAGGATTGGGCGCTGGGTATCAGCCCATTGGCGCTATGCTATGTAGGGAATATATTCACGAAGCGATTGAGAATGGGACCGGCTTTTTCCAGCACGGTCATACCTATCTAGGCCATCCGATAGCGGCGGCTGCAGCAAATGCAGTCTTGGATAGGTTGGTGAATGATAAGCTAGTTGAAAGCGTTTCTAAAAAAGGACAATACTTAAAAAACAAATTAAATGAGTGTTTTCATGACCATCCAAATATTGGTGATATTCGCGGCAGGGGGTTGTTTATTGGAATTGAGATAGTTCAAGACAAACAGAGTAAAAATGCATTTGATCCATCCCTGAACATAGCTGGAATGATAAAAAAACATGCATTTTCTGAGGGATTGATTTGTTATCCTGCGCAAGGAACCATTGATGGCAGAGCAGGAGACCACATTTTGCTTGCACCTGCTTTTATTATTTCTGACGCTGAAATAGAAATGCTGGTCGAAAAATTAGACACGACCATTCAGCAGACTTTACAAGTAAAATAGATAACATGTAAAATTTTACCCGTTTTATTAGCATTATAAACACTCAACTATAATACTTCTTTTTACCCACCCTCCTTTAAATATATGAGAGTTAGAAAGGCTATATTGTTTGCCTAAATTAATAAGTGATATTTATCTCGTATCTACTGCTCTATTTAAAGTGATGATCCCAGTGATTATTATTGTTAAAATTGCCGAAATTCTGGGGCTTGTTTTTTGGCTTACCATTCTATTGGAACCCGTTCTTAAATTTATCGGGTTGCCTGCGGAAATGGCCCTTGGTCTTACTACTACAGTTTTAACAAACCCTTATGCAGGTTTGCTTGTTTTTGCTTCAACTCCGGAAACGATGCAATTGACAGTTGCCCAAACAACCATAATTGCCTCATTTATGTTATTTACGCATAGTCTGGTTTTGGAAGCGGCTATTTCTAGTAAGGCTGGCTTGCGAGCTATAACGACTATTACATTAAGATTATTTTCGGGATTATTATTCTGTGCCTTATTGAATTGGGTATTTGTTTTTTTTGATTTGTTTTCTCAGACGGCAATATTGAATCTGCCTAGGATCACTGAAAATCCTGACTGGCTGCAATGGGGCAGGGACCAGCTGATGGGATTATTTTTTATTCAATTAGTTATCGTTCTACTTATGGTAGGACTTGAAATTTTACGCCTGCTTGGTATTGAGAAACTCATTCACAGATTAATGAGCCCGTTCTTAAAATTACTAGAAATTGGAGAACAAGCATCAACTATCGTTATTGTGGGTTTTACGCTCGGTTTGGCGTTTGGCGGTGGCTTGCTCATGCAAAATGTCAAACAAGGATTGGTGCCGGCAAAATCAGCGGCAGGCGCCCTTATACTGATAAATTTATTTCACTCCTTGTTTGAGGATACGGCAGTATTAATGTTATTAGGCCCGTCCTTGTTTGTAATCTTGTTAGCAAGGGGTATATTTGTATTTGCCATTACTTGGGTGATAATGAGATGCCTGAGCCATATTAATGATAAAACATTTGAAAAACTGATATTTAATTCGGCAATTCTTCCAGATAATAGATAAATGAAATATCCCTAGTGGATAATATTAGGTGATAATGTAAGAAGTGCTAAACCAGTACTCCTCAAGATTTTTATCTGAGGCTATCCGGTCAATTACAGCAAATATTCCTGGGGCTTTAAGGGGCGTTAAAACACCATGCCAAGTATTTTTATGAAAATTAATACCCATATGCACCTGCGTTAGGAATGCAACTGGTGTGTCTGGCACGCCGCCATTATCTTCAGCTACAATAACTAAAAAGGGTTGCTCATACATTGGGATAAAGGCCTGACTTCCTTTTGGATGACGCTCCATCATTTCTAATTTGTAGGGCAGGCTTCGCGGTTTAGCATTGAACAGGCTAATTCCTGTCTTGCCGCCATCCTCGAAATCAATATCCGCTAAGTTATGATGTCTCTCGCACATATCCTGATTTATAAGCATGTCCGCAGTATCTTTGAGCTGAAGCAAATCACCAAAGGGTTTGAATAGTTCAGCAGTGATTTCTATAGGGGATATAGAATGCGCATCATTGGCCATTAAAGTGCATCCCTATAAATGAAGTGGCATATGCCTGTTTACATCTTTATATAATAAATAGCGGAACGGTATATTCCCAGCCGCATAACAGGCTTGTGGGCAGAAGGCACGAAGCCACATATAGTCGCCTCCTTCTACCTCACGCCAATCGCCATTTAAATAATAGGCACCTTTGCCTTGGAGTACGTAAAGGCCATGCTCCATCACATGTGTTTCAGCAAATGGGATAACACCTCCAGGCTGAAAAGTTACAATATTTACATGCATATCATGGCTAATATCAAATGGGTTAACGAACCGACTGGTTTGCCATGCCCCATCTGTATCTGGCATAGAGACAGGTGTGACAGCCTTGTCTGATGTGATAAAAGGCAGCGGCCTGTCAATCCCGCTAACATCGAGATATCGCTTTCTAATCCAGTGAAAAACAGCTTTTTCAGAGCTGTTATTATGTAACCGCCAGTCAAGCCCAGCTGGCAAATATGCATATCCGCCAGTCTCTAAACTATGGGATTTGCTGTCATATTCCAGCTCTATTGAGCCATCGACAATAAATAACACGTGTTCAGCGGCACTATCATCATCTGGTCTGTCTGACCCTCCTGCCGCTGATACTTCCATAATATAATGCGAAAAAGTCTCCGAGAATCCGGTAAGGGGGCGTGCGATTACCCAAAGCCGCGTGTTCTGCCAGAAAGGTAAAGAACTTATCACAATATCGGTCATCACTTCGCGCGGGATAAAGGCATATGCGTTCGTAAAGATGGCACGATCTGCAAATCGTTCTGTTTGAGGTGGAAGGCCTGTTTCAGGCAAGGCATAGGTATAATTTGATTTAAGAATTGTCACGTTAATCCTCTGAGGCTTATTTAGCTTTTAATCTTCAAATTAACATAGAAATCTTTTCAAATGCGATTTTTTCAATTTGACGACAATTCTCAGCAAATTCAGTCATATAATCAGATTCTAATCGCTCTCGCAGATTTTGAAGCACATCACAATTATTAGCATCTGTTTCTGATAATGTATATTTAAAACCGAATTTCGCAGAAAATTGCTCGTCCAGAGTGCGCGCTATATCTTTGTTTTGCTCTGAAATAAGTTTTTCAAAAATCATAGACTTTTGATACCCGCCGCTATGCGCCTCAAGCAACTTTTTTCGCGTCTCATAGCGTGCACTTCTGAATATTCGGCATAATGCATTATGAAGTCCAATTGCCGTATTATGTGATGGCCCAAGCTCTAAATTATAGGCCCCCTCAGCAATCCATCGGCCATTTTCAAATATTTCTGAGAATTTCTCGATAAAATCTTGCTCTGATAAACTGGTTACTCTGCTTTGCCATGCGGACAAATCAAACGGATAGTTAGTATGCCAGTAATCAGAAATATCTATCCTGCGAGGATACCAAACATCACTGAAGCCTTGAATGTAGGATAGAAATTTAATGAGTGATTCGATGCGCCCTGGTCTGCCGATTAATCTGCAATGCAAGCCGATCGAAAGCATTTTTGGTTTTCCGTTTGTGCCCTCACGATACAGACTATCAAAACTATCTTTTAAATAAGCAAAAAACTGATCCCCAGAATTAAATCCTTGGACATTTGCAAATCGCATATCGTTTGCATCCAATGTGTAGGGGATAATAAGATGTGGCTTGTCCCTATAAATATGCCAGTAAGGCAGATCATCTGCATAGGAATCAGATATATATTCTATTATGCCTTGTTTGCACACAAGATTAACAGAATTCATTGAAGCTCGTCCAGTATACCATCCTTTAGGGGGCTCGCCAGTAACAGACATATGAAGCTCGATAGCTTTTTTAATCAGCGCCTCTTCCTCGTGCGGGCTAAGGTCTTTATGCTCAATCCATTTATAGCCATGGCTGGCTATCTCCCAATTCGCAGATTGCATGGCATGCACCTGCTCTGGGCTACGGGCAAGGGCTGTTGCCACCGCATATACCGTTATTGGAATAGCGTGCTGGGTGAATAGCTCATATATTCTCCAGAAACCGGCTCTTGCGCCATATTCATAAATACTCTCCATATTCCAATGGCGCTGATTTGGCCATGGAACCGCCCCTACAATTTCGGATAGAAAACCTTCTGATTGTGAATCGCCATGCAATAGGCAATTCTCCCCGCCTTCTTCATAATTAAGAACAAACTGCACCGCAATTTTTGCGTCATTAGGCCATTTAATTTGTTCTGGCTGACAAAATTTACCGCTTAGGTCACGAGGATATCTGTTTGGGCTCATTTCTTTGCTTCCAATCTTGCATCATTATTATAACACAAGGATGCCTGTCAGATTAAGTGAATAGTAATTATAACGAATTTTGCATAAAAAATGAATTATTAACGACACTTCTGATAGTTAGCGAATGATTTGCCCGTATCTACCCTATATTGAAATAACACGAGCCAATTGGTTTTTCCCCGAATTTAGCGCTATTAATAGGTTTTCTAGTGATGCAAAAAAGTTTGCATGGTAATGTAAAAAAACGCCTTTCTACTATCACAGTGTGATGCTACCACCTGTTATCAGATCGGGGTATGTGACGTAAATGAAGTAGAAGAGATTGGCCGGCTTGGGATGGACGGAATAAGACCACAGACTTTGATGCAACGCGCAAACGGGCAGATAAAATTCGGTCTTAATGGGTCACGGGTAACAAGGCTCTATCAGTCTGGCAGCAGTAAAATATTACTTCCTAAAACATATGGCGCTATGCGGGAGGCGGTTTTGCTTAATACAGCTGGCGGTGTTACTGGCGGTGATATAGTTGATATAAGCATAGAGGCATCTGATTGCAGATTAGTTGCTACTAGCCAAACAGCAGAGCGTTTATATAAAAGTTCCATGCATCCAGCTAGGATTTCTATTGATTTAAACCTTGATAAAGCCGCAACTTTGCACTGGCTTCCCCAAGAAACAATAATTTTTCAGGGTGCTGCGGCAGATAGAACCATCAATCTGAATATGTCAGCAGATAGCAGTTGCATTATGGCGGAAACAATAATTCTTGGACGCCAAGCAATGGGTGAGAAGATTGAAAAATGCTACTTCACGGATAATTGGAGATTATATAAAGACGGTATCCTGTTTCATGCAGAATCACTGCGAATAAGCGATGATGTTGAAGCGTTAATAAACTCAAATGCAGGCATAAATGGCGCTAGAATGATATCTACCATTATCTGTGTGGGCGCAAATACAGAGTATTTAAAGCCCATTATTGAGAACAACTTAGCTTCGGAAAATTCAATATGTGCAGCAACCTATCTTAACGAGAAGCTGATAGTCAGGCTTGTTAGTAATTATAGTGCCGGGGGAAGAACAGATTTAAATAAAGTTATATGTGCTCTAAGAGGGCACCCAATGCCAAGAGTGTGGCAGACATAGTAAGTCGGATATAATTAGCAAGGAGAATAAACGTGAAACTCAGTCCAAGAGAAAAAGACAAATTGCTCATTTCTACGGCAGCAATGGTGGCTCGAAACCGAAAAGACAGAGGGGTAAAATTAAATTATCCAGAGGCTATCGCGCTTATTACGGATTATGTCGTTGAAGGCGCCCGTGACGGTCGCACGGTGGCCGATTTAATGGAAGCAGGTGCAAATGTTATAACATGTGACGATTGTATGGACGGAATCGCAGAGATGATACATGACGTTCAAGTTGAGGCCACATTTCCAGATGGAACAAAATTGGTCACTGTCCATCACCCAATACGATAAAGGAGAAGTTGCGATGATACCAGGTGAGGTAATAACCAAGGATGATGACATCTTACTGAATGCAGACCGAAAAGCTATTCGAGTTCTAGTTGCTAATTCAGGTGACAGGCCCATACAAGTTGGAAGCCACTATCATTTTTATGAAGCGAATTCTGCATTGATTTTTGACAGGGCTGAAACTCGTGGCATGAGACTTGATATAGCTGCTGGAACCGCTGTCAGGTTCGAGCCTGGACAAGAGCGAGAAATTCAGCTTGTGCCTTTGGGCGGTAGGCAGGCTGTTTTCGGATTTAATCAAAAAATCATGGGGGCGTTATAATGCCAGTCTCACTATCAAGAAAAATTTATGCAGATATGTATGGCCCGACAACAGGCGATAAGGTTCGGCTTGCCGATACGCAGCTATTCATCGAAGTTGAGCAAGATTTAACCACCTATGGAGATGAAGTAAAATTTGGTGGTGGTAAGGTTATACGTGATGGCATGGGGCAATCGCAGGTATCCAGAGCTGATGGAGCTGTGGATACTGTTATTACCAATGCCTTGATTGTGGATGTTAACGGAATTTACAAAGCTGATATAGGGCTAAAAGATGGCTTGATTCATGCCATTGGCAAAGCAGGAAATCCAGATACACAGCAAGCGGTGGATATCATTATTGGTCCATCAACTGAAGCTATAGCAGGAGAGGGGCATATTATAACAGCGGGCGGTTTTGACAGCCATATTCATTTTATTTGCCCGCAACAGATTGATGATGCGTTGCATTCCGGTCTTACCACAATGCTTGGAGGCGGGACAGGCCCTGCACATGGAACGCTTGCCACCACCTGCACACCTGGTGCATGGCATATTTCAAGAATGCTTCAGTCAGCAGATAGTTTTGCAATGAATTTAGCGTTTGCAGGGAAAGGTAATGCAGCGCTGCCTATGCCGCTTGAAGAGCAAATAAATGCTGGAGCCTGTGCATTGAAACTGCATGAGGATTGGGGAACTACGCCTGCTGCGATTGATAATTGTCTGTCGGTGGCAGACGCAATGGATATACAGGTAATGATTCACACAGATACGCTTAATGAAAGTGGGTTTGTTGAGAATACGGTCGCCGCGATGAAAGGGCGCACAATCCATGCGTTTCACACAGAAGGCGCAGGCGGCGGTCATGCGCCTGACATTATCAAAGTGTGTGGCGAGAGGCACGTTATTCCCTCTTCAACAAATCCTACACGACCCTATACAGTCAATACGCTTGAAGAACATCTTGATATGTTAATGGTTTGCCATCATCTCGACAGGTCCATTCCAGAAGATGTAGCGTTTGCTGAAAGCAGAATTAGAAAAGAGACCATAGCAGCAGAAGATATCCTTCATGATATGGGGGCATTTTCTATTATTGCATCTGATAGTCAAGCTATGGGCAGGGTTGGAGAAGTTATTATACGTACCTGGCAAACCGCTCATAAAATGAAAGTACAACGTGGCAGGCTTGCTAATGAAACAGGAGATAATGATAATCTAAGGGTGAAGAGATATATCGCCAAATATACTATTAACCCTGCAATTTGCCATGGAATTTCTGAACATATTGGTAGTATTGCGGTTGGCAAGCGTGCCGATTTAGTTATGTGGAATCCTGCTTTTTTCGGTGTTAAGCCAGAAATGGTGCTTCTTGGGGGAAGTATTGCTGTTGCCCAAATGGGAGATCCCAACGCATCTATCCCAACACCCCAGCCAGTATATACACGTCCAATGTTCGCATCATTCGGGCGTTCTGTAGAGCAGTCGGCTATCTGTTTTGTGAGTAAAGCTGCGCAGGATAATAATATTGGCTCGGAACTAGGATTAGCAAAACAAACCCGCGCCGTGCAAAATACCAGATCTATTTCCAAAGAAGATATGGTTATGAATAATTATATGCCTGAAATAGAGGTGCATCCTGAAACCTATGAGGTGCGTGCCGATGGAGATCTTCTGACCTGTGAGCCAGCGCAAGAATTACCGATGACACAACGTTATTTTCTGTTCTAATCAGAAAAAAGGGGAATATAATTATGCATATTTCACAACAAATCGAAGCTAATATCAAAGCGCAGAATGTAGCTGATACGATAACATTGGATTATGAAGCGCGGTTTCTGAGGCGTAAGCGCTTGGTATCAGATAGCGGAGAGGCCTTCCTTGTAGAACTGCCAGAAACACGTTCTTTATCTGCAACAGATGGGTTTGTACTTGATGATGGGCGTATCATAGCGATACATCCAAAGCCTGAACCAATAATGAAGATAAGAGATGCCAATCTTGCCCGCATAGCATGGCATATTGGAAATAGGCATACACCATGTCAGATAAAAACAGATTATTTGCTTATTCAGCAAGATCACGTTCTAGAGCATATGCTGCGATTATTAGGCGCCCAAATTGAGAAATTAGAGGCACCTTTTACCCCAGAGGGCGGTGCGTATGGCCATGGCAGAACCCATAGTCACGAACATAGTCATGAACCCAGTCATGAACATAGTCATGAATATAGTGACGAAACTAGTAAATCAGAGCTGCTTATCAAGCACGCTCATCATCACTGAAATACAATAATGAATTCGTATCATAATGACATAATGGTTCTTCAGGCTTGGTTTTCACCTGCTTTCCCAACAGGTGCTTTTAGCTATTCTCACGGTCTTGAAGCTGCAATTCAGCATGGCTTGGTTTCAGATAAAGATAGTTTAACCCAGTGGATAAGCTGCCTTCTTACTAGTGGTTCTGGTTGGAATGATGGTTTGTTTTTGAAAGCGGCCTATGAGGGCATAAGTGATGTAAATAGCTTATGTCTTGCTTTATGTTCAAGCAAAGAGAGATATCAGGAAACAATTGAGTTGGGTAAGTCTTTCAGCCGTGCTGTTAATGGCAGCTATGGCGCCGAGTTAGCGCAGGGTCTTGCTTATCCTGTTGCTGTAGGCATGGCCGCTAGAAGAAGAAACATAGATATTAAGCTTACAACTCAGAGCTATTTGCAGGCCTTTGCTGCTAGTCTTATTTCAGTCGGTGTTCGTATTATCCCGATCGGTCAACAGGCTGGGCAGGATTGTCTTGTAACGCTGTGTAGAATAATAGAGCAGGTAAATAATAAGTTGGATGTAGCAGGGCTTGAACAGCTTGGAAGTGCTTCATTTATGTCAGAAATCATGTCTATGATGCATGAAAAATCAAATCCTAGGATATATAGAACATGACAAGAGATAGATTAAAATTCGGCCCGCTTAGGGTTGGTATTGGCGGGCCGGTTGGTGCTGGCAAGACCAGTTTGACAGAGGCATTATGCAAAATACTTGCTTCAGATGTTTCTATGGCTGTCATTACCAATGATATATATACCAGAGAAGATGCTGATTATCTTGTTCGCGCTCAGGCATTATCTTCTGATAGAATTTGCGGCGTTGAAACTGGTGGATGCCCCCATACCGCTATTCGTGAGGATGCATCTGTTAATCTAGCTGCAATTGATGCGCTAAAAAACCGTATACCAGGTTTAGAATTGATACTTCTTGAATCAGGCGGAGATAATCTGGCAGCGACATTTAGCCCAGAGCTGGTAGATCTTACAATCTATGTGATTGATGTTTGTATGGGCGCCGACATACCGCGCAAAAAAGGGCCTGCATTGATGAAATCAGATATGCTTGTTGTTAATAAAATTGAGCTTGCAGAACATGTTGATGTAGATATTGAGCAGATGCGTGAGGATACTAAAGAGAATAGGGGGGCGCTTCCGTTTATTTTTGGCTCTATGAAAAAAGGGGTTGGCGTTCCACAACTTGCTGAATTTCTGAGGGTGCAGGGCGGATTAGCCTAAAAGTTTTCCTCCTGAAACAAGGTATATATTTTAACCTAGCAAAAACAGTTTAAAAAAAACTTTGTGATTGATAGTCGTTTCACTTATTTGTTGTAATTAGGATTTCAAATTTATTACACGGGTTTTATGCATACTATATCTGGGCTCTATACCAACATGAACTGTTACAGCGTCCATGATTAGTGGCCTCCAACAGATATAAATAGCTCATTTACCCTGATACTATAGCAAAGGAGGACATAATGACTGAATTATTTCAGGATAATGAAATGGATATGATTCATATTAAATGGTCAGATAATTCTGACAGCTCATATCCGTTTCTGTGGCTTCGTGAAAATGACCCTGCTGGGTTTCATAAAGATACAAATGAGCGAATGACGGACTTAACGTCAATACCGCTTGATATCAGCCTAACAAAAGCATTTATCAAAGATGATGTTCTGATGTTAAATTGGAGTGATAGTGAGAATTCTACCAGATATAATCTGGACTGGTTGTATCATCACAAGCCAGGTAAAAGAGCATCTGACCCTGCGGCTATTAAAAAAAGATGTTGGCGTGGCGGTATGGGCACAGACAAACTACCAACCGCTAAAGCCAAGGATTTGCTTCAGGATGATGATGCATTAGCGACATGGCTTGAAAACACGCAAAGTTTTGGGTTATCGTTAGTCACGGGACTAGATGCAAGACATGATGCTGGTATGGAGGTGGCAAAGCGAATAGGGTTTCTTCGCGAAACGAACTTTGGAACTACCTTTCAGGTGCAATCAAAACCTAATCCGAATAATTTGGCCTATACTTCAGTTGCCTTGCCTCCACATACCGACCTTCCCAATCAAGAACTTCCCCCTGGGTTTCAGTTTTTACATTGTCTCGCGAATGAAGCAGAAGGCGGCGGGTCAACCTTTGCAGACGGCTTGGCAATAGCAACAGATTTGCGTGCGAACGATATCGAGGCTTTTAACATGTTATCCTCTGTATCAATTCCATTTAGATTTTATGATGAAAATACGGATATCAGAAGCAGAAAACATGTAATTATGCTTAACCTAGATGGCAAGATTAGCGAGATTTGTTTTAATGCTCATATTGCTGACTTTCTGGACATAGACCCAAAACTCATGAAGTCCTATTATAGGGCTTATGGCAAGTTTATGAAGATGACGAGAAGCAATGCTTATCTCATTAGTCTGCGATTAGCAGCTGGGGAGATGGTGGTGTTTGATAATCGCCGAATTCTGCATGGAAGAGATGCGTTTAACCCGAAAACTGGATTTAGACATCTTCATGGTTGTTATGTCGATAGGGGTGAGTTTGAGAGCAGGTTGCGTGTTTTAAAACGGCGTTCTGGAGATGCCTAAAAAATCAAATTTTGGGTTCGCTATTTTGATTTGCAATTTATTCATCTAGATAGATACGCATGGTTTGTTCTATTCCATTCTCGTAAATGCTTTTTAGCCAGCGCTCAAAAGCAGATGCAAAGCTATCCTCATTTATAAGATTTCCGTATATTTGTTCCATCTGCAGCCAATTTTTTGGATTATGACGCGCTGCTTTGGCATGTTCATGCAAATATGACCAGTCAGGATCGTTTGCTTCTATGATGGTTCCATCTTCCCTGGTACCTTCACACATGCGTGCCCATGCTGCTTCAACTAAGGCAAGTCCGTTTAACGACCCTCCATTGCGCAGATTGTCATAAATAGAGGGAAGAATAAAACCAGGGTGCCTCGAGCTGCCGTCAAAGGATACTCTTCTCACCGTATCCATAACTGATTTATTAGCAAACCTGCTACTAATAAGCTGTAAATATTCTAGCGTCGATAAATCTGGTAAATCATTAACATTTGGTAAGATTTCTTCTTGTTCAACTTTGCTAAAAAACTGTCTTATTAGCGGGTTAGCCATTGCGTCGTAAATTGTGGATAAGCCAAGAATTTCAGCTGTATTTGCCAGTATCTGATGCCCACCATTTAGAATTCGAATTTTCTGGGTTTCATATTGGTATACTTTATCGGAGAAAGTAACACCGACTAATTCTAAATCTGGCCTTCCAGCACAAAAATTATCCTCTATAACCCATTGCCGAAAATTCTCATGCGTTACGGGCACTGCATCATTTACACCAATGGATTGAACCAGCTCTTTTTCTGCCGTGCCTGTTGCAGGAACAATACAATCAACCATTGAGTTTGGAAAAGAACAATTAGCATCAATCCATTCCGCTAATTCAGGGTTACTTAATTTTGCTAGACCCAAAATCGAAGCATGCAATACAGTCCCATTTTCCTGCAGGTTATCACAGCAAAGACCTGTAAAAGGACCATACCCATTCTGCTTTCTGATTTTTAATGCGGCAATGATTGCGCCAAAAACAGTTCGCGGTGTATCCGGATTTTGCAAGTCATAAATAATATCAGGATGTGTTGAGTCTAATTTCTTTGAAATAGGATCCTGATAATAACCCCCTTCTGTAATAGTCATAGATACAATTTTGATTTGTGGGTTT
>Ga0181596_10002151_pt1 | contig 19272 bp, 18 predicted proteins | sample 041ome_6_FD_148655 | JGI IMG/M metagenome (GOLD analysis project Ga0181596, IMG submission 148655) | Coastal salt marsh microbial communities from the Groves Creek Marsh, Skidaway Island, Georgia - 041402US metaG (spades assembly) | ecosystem: Environmental > Aquatic > Marine > Intertidal zone... | reverse complement strand
TTAAAAAAGGTTCCATTGTTCAGGAATAACATATTTGTAGTGAAAAAGAATTACATACCAGTTTGCCTGATGACAATAGCAGTTTGGTACCACCTGATCCCATCTCGAACTCAGAAGTGAAACGAACTCACGCCAATGGTAGTGCAAGGTCTCCTTGTGTGAGAGTAGGTAATCGTCAGGCTTTTTTCTTTAAAAGGCTCTCAGAGTTGTCTGAGGGCCTTTTTTTTGTATTAAAATAACTAAATGGATATTACTGAAATCTCAGATCGAATGGAACTTGAAAAGCTTGTTACTGATTATGCAACTGCTGTCGATACTAAAAATTTTCAAGATTTCAATAATTTATTTACACAAGATGCCTATATTGATTACACAGCAGTTGGTGGAATAGCAGGTAATCTGCAAGAAATCATTCAGTACTTGGAAACAGCGCTAGATCATTTCCCAAATTACCAACATTTAATTTCAAATATTTCTCTTACCCTGGATGGTCATGTCGCTTCTGGAAAAGTGATGTGTTTTAATCCCATGCAAACAGAAGATGATCAAGTCTTTTTTTTGGGCATGTGGTATCAAGATACTTATAAAAAAATAAATGATCAATGGTTCATTGCATCAAGAGTTGAGGAGAGTTCTTGGGCGCATAATGTCCCTAGTTATATCAATACTAAGCCTCAAAAATGATTGTTGGTCTTACTGGCGGTATAGGATCCGGCAAATCAGCAGCAGCAAATTTTTTTCAAAACGAAGGTGTGACTGTTATAGATGCAGACCATCTAGCTAGAGAAGTAATTGAACAAAATACCCCAGGATTTAAAAGTATAATAGAGTATTTTGGCTCTAATATTCTTGGTGAAGATGGATCTATTAATAGAGCACAATTAAGAAAAGAAATCTTTGATGACCAAGAGAAGAAAAAGGTTTTAGAGTCTATCACTCACCCTATGGTGAGAGATTTGATGGCTGAAAGAATAGCAGCTTCAACTTCTCCATATTCAATTATTATGGTTCCATTGATTTTTGAAACTAATAGTATGAGTGCCTACAACAGAATCCTGGTCATTGATTGTGATTCAACGCTTCAACTTGAAAGAGCTACTCTTCGTGATAACAACTCAAGCGAGCAGATTCAAAAAATTCTAGACTCTCAATGCACTAGGGCAGAAAGGTTAAGTATTGCTAATGATGTTATACCTAATAATGACTCTCTAGAAAATTTAAAAACTAGATCTCTAGCAATGCATAAATTTTATTTAGGCTTGAGTAAAAAATGAAAAAAGATTGTCCTCAATGTAAAAAAGAAGCTGATTTAAGCCCAGCTAATATCTATAGACCTTTCTGTTCAGAAAAATGTAAATTGATTGATTTTGGTACTTGGACTAACGAAGAGAAGTTAATTAGCAGACCGATGGAATCAGAAGATTTTTATGAAGACTAAAATCTAATTATTAAATTATCCTCCATTCACCCGTTTCTATAAGGGGCACAGCTTTTTTATATTTTAATTCCTTAATTTCTATGCCATTAGTAATTTTTACAATCTCATTCCTTTTTAATTTTGGTTCATCCATCTTGATTGTCTCAACTTTAGAAAATTGCTCAGGTTCAGAGCTTTGATCATTGCCTATAACCGGTTCAATTTTCTCTTGCTGAAGTTTCATTTCTCTGTTTTGCTGAGCCTCACGGGATCTTGCTTCTAACTCTTGTATCTCTTCTTCGCTTGCAAGCTCTAACCTAAATAACACCTTAATCGTCTCGCTATTAATTTCATTTAACATCACTTCAAACATCTCAAAGGCTTCCCGTTTATATTCGTTCTTAGGATTTTTTTGAGCATAAGCTCTTAACCCAACGCTTTGTCTTAAGTGATCCATTTCAGCCAAATGATCTTTCCAATGAACGTCAAGGATTTGCAACATTACCTGCTTTTCAAGTTGAGCAAGATTATCTCCAATTTTTAGGTATTTTTCTTTATATTTTTTTACCGCAATATCCGAAATTAGACTGGAAATTGTTACAGGAGTTAATTTTTTATCATTCTTAACTTTCGTCGAAATATTTTCTTCAATGAAGTAATGATCCAAGAGAAACTTATCTAATTCCTCAAGTCTCCACTGACTTTCAACTGAATCCAAGGGCACAAAATCATTAGAAACGGAATGCATTTCATCGTTAATTAATTCATTTATTGCTTCAGAAATATTATCTTCATTGAGAAGTTGATTTCTTAATGAATAAATTGCCTGCCTTTGATCATTTGCAACATCATCATATTCCAATAGGTTTTTCCTAATATCAAAATTTCTACTCTCTATTCTTTTTTGTGCATTTTCTATACCACGAGAAAGCATCTTATGTTCAATATGGTCATCCCCCATTCCGATTCTTTCAAATAGACTTCTTCGACTATCAGATATAAATAATCTTAGTAAATCGTCTTCTAACGATAAGAAAAACTTTGAATAACCCGGGTCTCCTTGCCTTCCTGATCGACCTCTAAGCTGATTATCAATTCTGCGTGATTCATGTCTCTCAGTTCCAAGAATATGCAGACCACCAGCATCCAGGACTACCTGATGCCTCTTTTCCCATTCGCCATCACCTATATTCTCTTTACCCCCCAATACAATATCTGTACCTCTTCCGGCCATATTTGTAGCTATTGTAACTACACCAGGGCGACCAGCATTTGCAATAACTTCTGCCTCTTTTTCATGTTGTTTTGCATTAAGAACTTGATGAGAAATATTTTTTTGATTCAGCAGAGCAGAAACTCTTTCCGATGACTCTACCGAGGCTGTACCAACTAAAATAGGGGCATCTTTTTTACGCAAGACTTCTATTTCTTCAATTAAGGCTTTAAATTTTGCATCTTGAGTAAGAAAAACTAAATCATCATTATCTTTTCTAGCCATTGGTTTATTCGTTGGGATAATTGAAACATTTAAGCCATATATTTCTGCAAACTCAGCTGCTTCTGTATCAGCAGTACCTGTCATACCAGAAAGTTGATTAAACAGCCTAAAGAAGTTTTGATAAGTGGTGGATGCAAGGGTTTGAGATTCTCTCTGGATGGGTGTATTTTCTTTACATTCAAGAGCTTGATGAATGCCTTCACTCATTCTTCTGCCAGGCATCGTTCTTCCAGTATGCTCATCAATCAATAGAACCTCTTGACCTCTTACCAAGTAGTGGATATTTTTTTTAAATAAAAACGCAGCTTTTAAAGTTGCATTTACATAACGCATAATCTTTAAATTACTTACCGAATAGAGGCTATCTTCTGACTGCAGCAAACCCAGCTCTTCAAGATGCCTTTCAACAACTATATACCCATCATCAGTTAGCTCGATGGACCTATTTTTTTCATCAATAATGTAGTGACCTTTTTCATCATCATGCAGAGGCTCATCTTCAGTGCCTTCTCTCAATTGCTCTTTTAAATTAGGTATAATTTTTTTAATTTGCACGTAATAGTCTGCACTTTCATTTGAAGGACCAGAGATTATTAAAGGTGTTCTAGCCTCATCAATAAGAATCGAATCCACTTCGTCAACAATTGCAAAATCTAATGAGCATTGAACTTTATCTTCAGCGCGAAGAGCCATATTATCTCTTAAGTAATCAAAGCCCAGTTCCCCATTGGTGGCATAGATCACATCGCATTGATAAGCTAGTTTTTTTTCTTCAAATGATTGATTTGAATAGATTACTCCAACAGTTAACCCAAGCGCTTCATAAACAGGTCTCATCCAATCAGCGTCTCTTTGGGCAAGATAGTCATTCACTGTAACCAATATTACTTTGTTGCCTTTTACTGCATTTAGGTAGGCGGGCAGGGTAGCAACTAAAGTTTTCCCTTCCCCAGTTTTCATTTCAGCAATGTTGCCCTCTGAAAGAGCTATTCCTCCAAGCATTTGGGAATCAAAGTGTCTTAAGCCAGTTGCTCTGGTACTTGCTTCACGGGTTGCAGCAAAAGTGTGAGCCAATAAATTGAAGTTCAAATCCTTTGAAGATTCCTTAAATTTATCCCTTAGGTCAGCTAGCTCACTATCACTCAGTTTTTGGTAGTCTGGCTCAAGATCATTGATTTGATCTACAGATATCTGCATGCGCTTCAATGAACGTTGATTGCTGCTTCCAAATATTTTGGTTAAAAATGACATGAGTTTAATCTTTTAAAATTATATTGTTCTACTCGGAGCTATATTGCATCACCAAATGGAGCTCTTGCATATGATATGGGTGCAATTGATGAATCTTCAAATGTGACTACCTCCCATGCGTCTTCAGATGCCAATATTTTTCTTAACAATTCATTATTTAGAGAGTGACCAGATTTATAACCTGAAAACTGACCAATAAGATTATGTCCAAGCAGGTATAAATCACCAATTGCATCCAGCATTTTATGTTTTACAAATTCGTCATCAAATCTAAGGCCTTCTTCATTAAGAATACCATCTTCTCCAAGAACAATTGCATTATCGGCACTCGCCCCTAGTGCCAATCCTTGAGACTGAAGAGCATCCTTATCTTTCACTGATCCAAAAGTTCTGGCCCTGCAAACCTCTTTTACAAAGGAAGTAGAGGAAAAATCAATTGATGATTTTTGAGCGTGCTTTTTGATGGTTGCATCATCAAAGTCAATTTCAAATGAGACTTTAAAACCATTAAACGGTTTAATGGCTGCATATGTATCTCCGCGTTCAACCCTAACCTCTTTTTTTACTTTAATAAATTTTTTTAATTTTTCCTGTATCTCCAATCCAGCTGATTGAATTAAAAACACAAAAGGGCTTGCGCTGCCATCCATAATTGGAATTTCAGGACCATCAACTTTAATAATACAGTTATCGATCCCCAGGCCTGCGATTGCAGACAATAGGTGTTCGATAGTCCCTATTTTATATCCTTCTTTAAAAAGAGCAGTTGAAAGAGTGGTATCTCCAACATATTCAAATATAGCTGGAATGCTTATTTCAGGATCTAAGTCTGTTCTTATAAAGGTTATACCAGCATCAATGGGAGCAGGCAAAAGCTCCAAAGTCATATCTTTGCCGCTATGAAGACCTACACCTACAGCTTTGATAGGATTTTTTATGGTTCTTTGGTTAAGCATTAAATTGATTCAAAGATAGTATTAAGTTCGGTTATTGTAAATGAATTTTATGCTAACTTCTGCCTAGCTATCTCAAAAAGTACCACCCCTGTAGCAACAGAAACGTTCAAGCTGTTGATTGTCTTATTTTTTGATAAAGTGCATACCTGAGAGCATCTTTCTAAAGTTTTCTCTCTCATGCCGTCTTCTTCAGAGCCCATAATCACAAGAATGGGTTTATTTAGATTTAAATCAGTATGCATTGCATCTGAGTGCTCACTTGTTCCTAAAATAAGATATCCCAGTTTCTCAAAGTGCTTCAAGCAATTAATTAAGTTTGTTACAGTAAATATCTGAATCGATTCTGTGCCACCCGCAGAAACTTGTCTAACCAATGGGGTGATTGGAGAGCAATGATGTTTATTAATAATTACTCCGGCAATGTTACTAGCCGCTCCAGATCTAATGCATGCCCCAAGGTTTCTGGGATCAATTACATTATCTATGACCAAAAACGTAGGATTATCATGTTGAATGGTTTCTTCATATTTTTTTAGATCACTTAGGCCTAGGTTAACCTCATTTTTAAGAATAGCTTCAGGGTGCTGGCTCAAGCTTTTTTTTCTTTCTACTGAAACGGAAAGTTTTTCAGCCATTGAAATCAGGCTAAGAGCTCTATCATCATTTCGATTTGCTGGAACAAAGATTTTTTTTATATTCTCAGGAGAAAGCTTTAAAAGCATTTCTATACTATGAAAGCCCACTCGAAGATTTGTAGAATTATTTTTTTCCATTTGAAATCACTAGATTAATCTTTCGTTCAAGCGGAAAGACAGCAGTAATTTTAACCTTAATTTTCTGTCCAAGTTTATAAATTCCACCTCTCCTTCGTCCTTTAAGAGCACTATGATCTTGTAGATATTGATATCGGTCATCCGGCAAATCAGAGACGTGCAATAATCCAGAGATAAAGTATCTCTCTAAATTTACAAATAAGCCAAAATCAGTCACCCCGGTTATTACGCCATCCATAGAGGCACCAATTTTGTTTTTTAAGTAAGAGCAAATTAAGACTTGTTCAACTTGTCTAGATGCCTTTTCTGCACGCCTTTCAAGCATTGAAGAATTTTCACATTCATCTTGAAGCTCGTTTTGTCTCATTTTGGGTTTTTTATGAGCAAGGGAAGAATTAATTAGTCGATGAACCAATAAGTCAGGATATCTTCTGATAGGAGAAGTAAAATGAGAGTATTGTTTGAGCTGCAACCCAAAATGACCTAGGTTATTCGTTGAATACTCTGCTCTTGCGAGAGTTTGAAGAACTAGAATCTGACCTGTGTCATCTTTCTTCTCGTGAGCTTCTTTAAGACAGCTATTAATTACTTCTAACGGCGATGATTTTTTTGCAATCTGTGCTGGAACTTTAAAATGTTTTTTTAATGTTTCAAGCTTACTTGGATCTGGATCTTCATGAATTCTATAGACTCCTAAATCTAAGCGATCATGCATAAACTCAGCTGCTGATTCATTTGCCAGCAGCATCGATTCTTCAACAAGCTTGTGTGCAAAAAGATTTCTCTTAATAACTATCTTATTTACTTCTTTATTTTTATTTAACTCAAGGATTGCTTCGATTGGATTGATTTCTAACGCTTGCCTTGATTTTCGAAGCTTAAGCCTCTTATTAGTAAGCTCATGAAGATGATTGATAGAGTCTCTCACTGCTTCATTATTTAGGTCTTTGGTCAGATTGATGTGCTTCTCTACTTGGTTATAGGTCAGTCTGGCTTGAGAATTTATAAGGCCGCTATAAAACTTATATTTTTTTCTGGTTCCATCTAGGCCAATAGACATTTCGCAAACTATAGCGCACCTATCTTCATTTGGTCTTAGCGAGCAGATCCCATTAGAAAGAATTTCTGGCAACATTGGAATCACAGTTCCAGGGAAATAAATTGAGGTTCCTCTTTTTTTTGCCTCTTTATCAAGCTTTGAATTAACCTCAACATAAAATGAAACATCTGCAATAGCTACATATAATTTATAGCCGCTTGTACTCTTAACACAATAAATAGCATCATCAAAATCCTTGGCATCTTCGCCATCAATAGTAGCAAAAGGGATGTTTCTGAGGTCTCTTCTGTATTTAGCAGACTTCTTTTTATTCGAAACAAGTTCTGCTTCTTTTAAAACATCAGAATGCCAATGGGTGGGCAGTTCATGCATTGAAATTGCATCCCGGATTGATTCTTTATACATTTAAATTATTTGGTTCTTGAAAATTGGGCCTTATAATAATAGTATCCACTCATGCAGTTTAAATTGAATAACAAGTCTATTACTTTTCTTGGATTATTTTTCCTTGCAAGTATATCACTGCATTCCTTTGCGCACATTGACGATGACATCATAGAGGCAAAACCCCAGATAGAATGTCAGTCTTGTCTCAATGAAATTGCATTAGATATAGCATCATTCTCCTTTATCACGAAGGTTGTCTATGAAAAGCTATCAAGCATTGAGATTTCTCAAAACTATTTTTTAGAACTTAAAAAATCATTTAACTCCCAAGCACCTCCCAAAATAAAAATTTAAATTTTTTTAAATTTTTATTTTTCTTACAGGAGGTTTTATGAAAATAAATAAATTTGCATTCCTTTTTATGGGTGCTGTAACGATTAATGGTTTGCTCGCAAATGATATAGAAGAAGTGATTGTTTCATCTTCTTTAATTGATCAAGCAGCAAGTGAAATTCCCAATCCACTGCATGTCATGTCAGGCAATGACATTTCGAATAATGCATCTAAAAGCCTTGGCGAAACTTTGAATGATTTGCTTGGAGTTTCCTCTGCAGATTATGGCTCTGGAGTTGGCCAACCAATTATCAGAGGGATGTCAGGATCTAGGGTCAAAATTTTAGATAATGGCCTTGTCAATCGAGATGTCTCCGGGCTTGGCGCTGATCACATTAATGATGTTGATTTGAGTAATGTCCAACAAATTGAAGTTGTTCGCGGTCCATCATCTTTGCTTTACACCAATGGAACAATTGGAGGAATTGTTAATATTGTTGATAATTCTATTGCCCAAGAAGACGTCCAAAGGCTTGTAAAGATTGGTCTCGAAACTCAATCTGTAAATGATGGTGATTCCCAAAGTTTTTTTTATCAAGATAATTTGAAGGATATCAATATCAGCTTTTCATATAAAGATTCATCTTTTGGAGATTTTGATGTACCCAATGGGTCCATTATTCATATAGAAGAGGAACATCATGAAGACCATGAAGACCATGAAGACCATGATGAGCAAGAGGAAGAGTTAGGGTATTTAGTTAATTCTGATTTTGCATCTGAGTCACTTAAATTTGGAGCTTCAAAAACTGGTGATTGGGGCTTCATAGGCTTTTCTTTAGCAAATATCGAAAGTTTATATGGAATTCCATACCATGGTGATGAGCATGATGAGGAGGAAGAAGGGCATGAGGAACATCAAGGAGAAAGAATATTTTCAACCACTGACTCTGATAAATTTGATCTTCGAGGATCACTCAATATTAATGGAAATTTCCTTAGTTTAGTAGATTTCTTCTTCAGAGATAGTGACTACGTATTAACTGAGCAGCATGCTCAAGAAGATGATGAGCATGATGAGCATGATGAGCATGAAGGGCACTCTAAGGGGCTAACAACCTTTGCTAATGACTCTATAGAGGCAGGACTGATTTTTGATCTATCTAATGATCAGTTGTCACAAAAAGTATCATTAAATTTTGTGGATGAGGATACCTCAGTCCTTGGAGCAGAGGCATTCATGAACCCGGCTTCAAGAGAGGAGCTTACCTTGGGATATTTTGCAAGCCGAGACTTTGATATTTTTCATGTAGATCTTGGTATTAGATTTGACAATATTGATAGTGAAGGTTCTGTCTCTTCAGCCCACGAAGAACATCATGAGGAGGATGAAGGGCATGATGAAGATCATGAAGAAATGGAAACATCTTTTTTTGATAAATCATTCAGCAATTCCAGCTTAGCCTTTAATTTTAGTAAATCACTCAATGATTTCATTGATTTAGATATAGGTTTTGCAAGCGTTGAAAGGGCTCCTTCGGCTGTTGAGCTTTTTATGAATGGAGCTCATTTAGCCACCGGTAGGTTTGAGGTTGGCAATGCAAATCTTAACTCTGAAAAATCAAACAACATTGATTTCACGCTTAACTTTAATTATGACAATTTCTTTGCTTCAGCAACTGTTTTTAAGAACGATGTGGATAATTATATTTATCTTAAAGATGAAACTGAAGAAGAGCATGAAGAGCATGATGAAGATCACGAAGAAGGTCATGATGAACATGCTGGTTTAATTTTAGCTAATTATCTGCAGCAGGATGCTGAATTGGATGGATATGAGATTGAATTTGGAAACACCATAATACTTTCATCTGGTGAGCTAACTTTCTCATTTGGAAGAGATGATCTGTCCGGTGAATTTTCAAGCGGTGGAAATATTCCAAGACTAAATCCAGCTCGCAATATTTTTAAATTAAAATATTTTAAAGACGATATGTCTATTGGATTGAATTTTAAGGATGTTGAAAAACAAAATGATATTGGGGCAAATGAGATTGCTACCTCTGGGTATCAGATGTTTAATGCAAATCTAACAAAATCCATAAATTTAGGAAATGAAGGGGAGCTAACGCTTACGTTTTTTGGAAATAATTTATTGGATGAGTCGGCCAGAAATCACTCATCATTTGTAAAAAGTCAGGTTCCATTACCTGGAAGAAATTATGGATTGAAATTTAATTTTAAATTTAATTAACCGCTTTTATTCTTTGCAAGGGCTCAAAACTCATAAAAAAGGTTTTGAGTCCTTTTAAACTTTCATAAACTCTATAAAATTTGTTGAGTTATTTTAATTTTGTATTTATGCCCCCCAATAATTTCAAAGTTTATCTTTTCTATTTTTTAATAATAAATTTTTCATTTGCGCAAGAAACTGAGGAAATTATTTCTGTTGCTTCATATATAGAATCCAATGAATTGAATGCCTCGCCAGTAGATGTTATTTCAGCTGAGGAATTTAAAAATTTGAGAGTGTCCACTGTGGCTGAGCTAAGCAAATACCTTAGCATTGCCTCAGGTTCTAACTTTCAAACTAATGCTTTAGATGGTGTTGATCAGGGAATGACAAATATCACTTTGCGCGGAATGGATCATGCATCAACCCTTGTGTTGATTAATAAAAAACGTCAGACCCACTCGGGAACACCCTCTGATGAAGGAGAAGGCTATATTGATATAAATATTATTCCCGAAATAGCTCTTTACAGAATTGAAATTCTAAAAGATGGGGCTACTTCACTTTATGGTTCTGATGCTGTTGCAGGAGTCATTAACTTTCAAACCTATCAGCAATTTAATGGCATGCGGCTTGCGCTTAGCAGTCAGAAAACTAGTAACTATGATCAAAGGGATAATTCTTTAGGCGCGCTATTTGGAGGTGATGCTTTTGGAGGGAGCTATGTGTTTGCCTTAAGCTCTTTGAGCAAATCTCCTCTCAATGCTTCAAGAATTCCTAGGTTTGCTGAACTGGGTCTTAGTGGTTTGGGGAATAGTTTTAAAGTTACTCAAGCAGATTCGATAGCTTCTGGTTTGTATGCTGGAAGTTATAACAAAAATCAAACAGTCCCCGATCCGAATTGTGTCGAAAATGGAGGCGTTCTAGCTGGACCAAGATGTAAATTTTTGTATGGCGAAAGGTTCAACATAGTCAATGATGAGGATCACCTAAAAGGATATCTTCACTTTACAAGATCCACTTCAAAGATTGATTATTCAGCCACTTTGCTGATGGCCAAAATTAATGTGAATGATAATCCACAATCTCCGTCTTACCCAGCTCTGTCATATTTATCTAAGAAAATTTTGCCAGGACAAGGAGGCAGCCCATTCAATGTTCCTGTGATTTGGTATGGCAGACCTTTAGGCTCTGCCTTTCCATCACCTAATTCACCCAAGGCTATTTCTCAATATCATTTTAGCAATAGATTAATTTTGGATATTTCTCAAAATTTAGATTTTGAACTTTCGTTGACTTCAAGTGAACACAAGAATAAACACAATCGACCGGATACCATTGAATCAAGATTTGAGTCTGCGATATTGGGACAAGGCGGTCCAAATGGTAATGAGCAGTGGAATATATTCTTACCTTTAGAAAATTCTGCAACCTTGATTGATTACATCAAAGGTTCTGAGACTTCTACGAAGATAGGAAGTCTTATATCCTTAGACGGGATTCTTAGAGGTCAAAAGGGCGAGACGAACTTTGCCTTAGGGTTTCAATTTAATTCAGAGGATTTGCAAATCAATTATTCTGAGATGAGTAGAGTGGCATTTGATTCTAATGGAAAATTAACTAAGGGTGCAGATTTATTATTTTTGGGAGGTGGAACAAACGTTAACACCAGCAGAAATAAACAAGCTATTTTTTTTGAAGCAAATAAAAATTTTGGCAATGCATTGGACTTAATTTTATCTGGCCGCTATGAAAGATTGGATAATGAGTCTTCATTTGACCCCAAATTTTCATTTAAATATTCAGCCTCAGAAGATCTTTTATTTAGGGGCTCTATCGGCACATCATTTACCGCCCCTTCGATGGCTCAAATGTTTTCCTCTGAGATACGTCTTGGGAGTGTTAGAGATATAGATGATTCTCCATTTGTTCGTTTAGCAGTTTTAGGAAATCCTAATTTAAAGCCTGCAACTTCAGAAAATATTAATTTGGGATTTATATGGAATATGGCTAATGAGGCAAATCTAACTATTGATTATTGGTCTATTAACTATAAGGATCGAATTGAAGCAGAGAGTGCTCAGGTTTTATTAAATACAAATCCTTTTGCAACAAGCGTAACAAGAAATCAATTTGGAGAGTTGATAGCTGTAAGCACTTCATATTTTAACGAGGAAAAAACTGAAATTAATGGCATAGATGCAGAGATAAATTTTTTTAAAGTCACCAAATATGGAGACTTTAATTTTTCCCTTAAGGCAACCCAATTGTCTAAATTTTTAACACCCGGATATCGTGACGAGGATATGAACTCAACCATGATAAACAGAGTTGGCAAGTTCAATTATGATGCCCACACCCACTCACTGCCAAAACTCCGATTAAATACATTTTTGAGCTGGACAATAAATAATTTGATGATTGGAATTAATACAAGGTATGTCGAAGGGTATTCAAATAAACGTCAAATCCCTTCATCAGCTATCAGCCTGGGTTACTCAAACTATGTCAAATCATTTTTAGTGCATGACTTTTCAATTAAAAAAACATATCAGTTTTCATTTAGTGAAATGGAAATAGGCATAGGAATTATCAATGCTTTTGATCAGGAGGCTCCATTGCTATATGACGCTCCTGACTTTAGTTTTGATACTAGAGTGCATGATCCAAGGGGCCGATTAATAAATATTACTGCAGAATTTAATTTTTAAGAAAATATGAAGGGTCTAATAAAAGACCCTTCACCATTCTTAGGGGGAAAGTACGCTAAGCATTAATGTGAATGTTTGTATTCAACTTCTATTTGGGGGAAAGAATGAATACTTAACGTACAACAATATATATGCAATTCTTGTGCCAAAATACTTCTTTGAATTCCATTGGAAAATTTCTATAATATTTTTACCTCTAATCACAAAAAATAAACTTATATGATCAATGCAAAACGTTCGATAGAAGCATGCGCTGCTTTTTATGGGGATGATTCAAAGGAAATGAAAAATTATCTTCTTGAAGGAGAGAAGGCTGCTTTAGCAATGAATAATCGAGGACCTATATCTTTTGACGCCCAAGGCAATCTTGCGGCTTCAATTCGCAATGCTTATTCTGAAAATGGATTTTATATTTTTGAAGGAGTACTTAATAAAGATGAATTAGATGATATAAAGGTTGATCTTGATAAGATGCGTTCAAATTTTCCAATCCACCCTGAAAGCTCAGTTGATATCAATGGGGAACCTGCTCTTGGAGTAGATTCAAAAGCTTTAACTTTGGTATGGTCAAAACCCTTAGGAGATCCTCTGGGTGGAACTGATCTTGCTAACGGTAGACACCAAATTAAAATGTTTGAGCCAAAAGCTGCAGAAGATTCTCCTGTCGCATCACCATTTATTTTGCTCGGATCTTTGCAATTTTCAGAAGCCTGTTTAAGAACTTATGCGCATCCAGAGTTATTAAAAGTTGCTGAGTCCATCAATGGTAAAGATTTTGCTCCATTCAATGAAGCCCTCTTTATTAAAGAGCCAGGAATTGGCGCTGCTGTTTCGTGGCATCAAGATGGAGTGACGCATTGGGATAGTGAAAATTTTGATGAGGATATCCATGGTTTTAATTTCATGGCGCAAGTATTTGGCAGCACAGCAGTTAATGGCGTCTGGGTGGTTCCAGGAACTCATAAAATTGGAAAAATTAATATTAAAGAGTTGGTTAATAACGCTGGAAGTGAAAGATTAGAGGGGGCAGTTCCAATCATCTGCAATCCTGGTGATGTTGTAATTTGCAATCGTCAACTGCTTCATGGCTCATTCCCTAATTGCGGATATGAGCCACGTATAACAGTGAATTTTGGATTTCATCGCAGATCATCTGTGCTCGGCATTCAAGGAGGCGGCATTCATAGCGATGCTCAGGTTTTTAATGAGGAAATAGTTGAGCGACGTTCGAGAGTTATTGGTTATGCGATTGATGCAAGAAAGCAAAGATTCCCAAACGAAGATCCTTATTCTTATAAGCCCTTTCAGATTTCAGGAAAATCATATAAATGGAATGATGTTGCTCGTGCTGATCTAAAAGATTACAACCTTGATGATTTAAGTATTTAGAAAATGGTGCCGGCACCAAGAGTTGAACTCGGGACCTGATGATTACAAATCAACTGCTCTACCAACTGAGCTATACCGGCAAAAAAAAATTATTATATACTTTTTATCAATTTGGGAAAGAGCAATTTGTTCCGCCTATTCCGCAATACCCATTTGGGTTTTTGTCTAAGTACTGCTGATGGTATTCCTCTGCTAAAAAGTATTTCTCTTCGAGTTTGATCTCTGTTGTAATGTTTCCAAAACCAGAACCAAGCAGAACTTCTTGATAGAGTTTCAAACTTGCCTTAACAACTTCCATGTCTGATTCATTCAAGCAGTAACACGCAGATCTATATTGCGTGCCAATATCATTGCCTTGTCTCATTCCCTGAGTTGGATCATGACATTCCCAAAAAACTTTTAATAAATCAATTAAAGAAATTTGCATTGGATCATAATCAACTTTCACAACCTCAGCATGACCAGTGATACCAGCACATACTAGTTCATATGTTGGATCTGGATGATCTCCGCCTGCATAACCCACAGATGTCATTATTACTCCAGGTAAAGACCAAAATTTTCTTTCTACCCCCCAAAAGCAGCCTGCACCAAATACTATTGAGGCTATTTCAGCTGATTGATTATGAATAATTTCTGTTTTAAAGATCGTATGTATCATTTATCTAATATATCCCTTTAATAGAGCATTCACCTGAGCTAATTACTTTTAGCTCCCTTGATGTTTCTAGCAGCATTTTACCTTCCTCATTAATTCCATAAAAGACTCCAATCTGAGTATCTTTTTGATTATTTGAAACAGCCTCTAATTCCATGCCCATATGCATACATCTCTTTTCCCAGGCCTCTTTCCAGTTTTCATAACCATTTTGTGAGTAATTCATAATGCCATGCAAAATACTATTAATTAATTTTTCTCGGGGCAGGATGTCCGCTAGCTCGCCAATTTCTCCCCACCAAGATTCTTTTTTAGGCAATGAGTAGTTAATTCCGATTCCAACTATGAATTCGACCGCATCTCCATTTACCTCAGATTCAATTAAAATCCCGCATATTTTCTTTTTATTTATCAAAAGATCATTTGGCCATTTAAGACCTGCATTAATTTTTTGACCTGAGACTTTATCCATAGCCTCAGAAATTAAAAGTCCAATAATGAGGCTAAGTGGAGCAGGGTTGCTATCTATAAATTTTATGGTCATATAGATATTTCCTGCACTTGGGCTATACCATTTTTTTCCTTGCCTTCCTCTACCAGCAGTTTGCTGCTCAGATATCACAACAACATAATCTTTATCTAATGGTTTTTCCTTTGCAAAGGTGTTTGTTGAATCAACTGTATCAAGCAGATAAAAGTCTATATTTTCTAGATTTAACCCTTTAAAAACTCCTTTTTGTGTTAATTTGTGCAAGTTATGAATAATCTAGTTGACTTCAGCTCATTCTAGAACAAAAATAGCACCCTTGAAATGGAGGAGTGGCCGAGTGGTTAAAGGCGGCAGACTGTAAATCTGTTCTCTACGAGTACGTTGGTTCGAATCCAGCCTCCTCCACCATTTTTTAAAAGAATATTTACACTAAAAAAGGTTGAGTTTATCGATTTTTAGGGGGATAATACGCCACCTTAAATTTGGATACTGTAATTCGGGCTCATATAGCTCAGCGGTAGAGCACTTGCTTGGTAAGTAAGAGGTCACCGGTTCAAGTCCGGTTATGAGCTCCATTTTATAGGTAGATTTTAGAGTTAATTTCATAAATAGAGAGGCAAGAAATGGCTAGAGAAAAATACGAAAGAACGTTACCCCATGTAAACGTGGGAACAATTGGTCATGTTGACCATGGTAAAACTACACTTACTGCTGCACTTACTAAAGTATGTGCTGAAGTTTATGGTGGTGAAGCTGTTGCATTTGACGGTATTGATAACGCTCCTGAAGAAAGAGAGCGTGGCATTACTATTGCAACATCACACGTTGAGTATGTTTCAACAACAAGACATTATGCTCACGTAGATTGTCCTGGACATGCTGATTACGTAAAAAATATGATCACAGGTGCTGCTCAGATGGATGGAGCAATCCTTGTAGTTAGTGCTGCAGATGGTCCTATGCCTCAGACTAGGGAACACATCTTGTTAGCGCGTCAGGTTGGTGTACCAAAGATTGTTGTTTTCTTAAACAAAGCTGATCAAGTAGATGATGCTGAGTTACAAGAACTTGTAGAGATGGAAATTAGGGAGCTACTCGATGAGTATGATTTCCCAGGTGATGACACACCTATTATTACTGGTAGCGCATTAAAAGCTTTAGAAGGTGATACTTCTGAGATTGGTGTTGATGCAGTAACTAAACTTGTGGAAGCTTTGGATACATTTGTTCCAGAGCCAGAAAGAGAAGTTGATAAGCCTTTCTTAATGCCTGTTGAAGATGTATTTACAATTTCAGGAAGAGGAACTGTTGTAACAGGAAGAATCGAGCAAGGAATTGTAAAAACTGGCGATCCACTAGAAATCGTTGGTATTTCAGATACAACTACAACAACATGTACTGGTGTTGAGATGTTTAGAAAATCACTTGACGAAGGTCGAGCTGGTGAAAACTGTGGAGTTTTATTGAGAGGTATCGAAAGAGATGCAGTTGAGAGAGGGCAGGTTTTAAGTGCTCCTGGTTCTATTAATCCTCATACAGAATTCGAAGCTGAAATTTATGTATTAAGTAAAGAAGAGGGTGGAAGACATACTCCTTTCTTCAGTAATTACAGACCACAATTCTATTTTAGAACAACCGATGTTACTGGTGCTTGTGTGTTGCCTGAAGGTGTTGAAATGGTAATGCCAGGAGATAATATCAAGATGACAGTTACACTTATCGCTCCAATTGCTATGGATGAAGGTTTAAAATTTGCAATTAGAGAAGGTGGAAGAACCGTTGGAGCTGGCGTAGTCTCAAAGATTATTAAGTAATTTAACTAACTTACAACTTTGCCGAGTTTAAAGCTCGGCATTTTTGTCTCTATTTATAGGAGAACATTTAGGCCAGTAGCTCAACTGGTAGAGCGACGGTCTCCAAAACCGTAGGTTGGGGGTTCAAGTCCCTCCTGGCCTGCCAAGGAGCTGGTTTAAAGAAAAAATATGGCAAAGGGTAAAGCATCAAACATTGCCGATAAGATCAAATGGCTTCTGTCCATAAGCATCTTTGCTATTGCTATTGTTGGTAATGGCTATTACACAGAAGTTGCTTTTCTCTATAGAGTCCTCGCAGTTGTCGCTCTCTTTATCCTTGCAACTATTATCCTTGCAACTACAGTATTTGGAAAAGGTGCCGTCTCTTTAATGAGGGAATCAAGAACCGAAATGAGAAGAGTTGTTTGGCCAACAAGAATGGAGACAACTCAAACTTTTATGGTAGTTTTTGGTTCTATTATCGTCCTGTGTTTGTTTTTTTGGGCGCTTGAATCTCTTTTAAGTTGGTTAACAAAATTAATTTTAGGATAGCAATAAAGTGAATTGGTACGTAATAATGGCATATTCTGGGTACGAGCTTAAGGTTAAAGCTGCCCTTGAAGAAAGAATAGCTCTTGCTGGTTTAAAGGATCAATTTGGTGAAATTCTAGTTCCTACTGAATCAGTTGTTGAATTAAAAAGTGGAGCTAAGAAAAAAACAGAGCGCAAATTTTTTCCAGGCTACATTTTAATTGAAATGGAAATGAATGATGATACTTGGCAGTTAGTTAAGCATACTCCGAGAGTCAGTTCATTTGTTGGCGGCAAGAAAGATAAACCTTCACCCATTTCTAAAAGTGATGTAGATAATATCCTCAATAGAATTGAGGTTGGAGAGGAAGCTCCAAGACCTAAAACTTTATTTGAACCAGGTGAAGTCATTAGGGTTTGTGACGGACCTTTTAATGATTTTAATGGGATTGTCGAAGAAGTTGACTACGAAAGAAGTAGTGTAAAAGTGTCAGTGCAAATTCTTGGAAGATCCACACCTGTTCAATTAGATTTCATACAAATAGAGAAAACATAATGGCAAAGAAGGTAGCAACTATATTAAAACTTCAAATACCTGCAGGCGCAGCAAATCCAAGCCCTCCAGTTGGACCTGCTCTTGGTCAAGCAGCAGTAAATATAATGGATTTTTGTAATGCATTTAATGCTGAAACTCAAAGCATGGAGAAAGGGTTACCTCTTCCTGTTGTCATTACTGTATACGAAGATAAATCTTTTACTTTTGAAGTTAAATCAGCTCCAGCAGCAGTATTAATTAAGAAAGCTGCCGGAATAAGCAAGGGAAGTGGCGAGCCTAATAGAGAAAAAGTTGGCTCAATAACTAGAGCTCAATTAGAAGAGATAGTCACAGCAAAACAAAAAGATTTAAATGCAAATGATATGGATCAAGCAGTCAAAATTATTGCAGGCACCGCAAGAAGCATGGGAGTAGAAGTTAAATAATGACTAAACTTACAAAGAAGAAAAAACAACTATTAGAGCTTGTTAATCCAGAGAATACATATTCTTTAGAAGAGGCGATGAATATATTTCAAACTGTAAAATCTAATAAGTTTGACGAATCTGTAGATATAGCTCTCAGATTAGGCATTGATCCAGGAAAGTCTGATCAAAATGTTAGGGGTGCTATTACTCTTCCTCATTCATTGGGCAAAACAGTAACTGTTGCAGTCTTTGCTGATGGAGATCAGGCAAAGGAAGCTAATGATGCTGGAGCAGACTTTGTGGGAATGGAAGATCTTGCAGAAAAATTTAAGAAAGAGGAAATTGACGTTGACGTAGTTATTTCCTCTCAAGCCGCTATGAAGATAGTTGGTCAATTAGGTCAAGTTTTGGGACCTAAAGGCTTGATGCCAAATCCAAAGACAGGAACAGTTACAGAAAAAGTTGGCGAAGCAATTAATAACGCTAAATCAGGTCAGGTCAGATTCAGAACAGATAAAAATGGAATTCTACATGGGTGCATTGGAAAGGTTTCATTTACATCCAGCCAAATTCAAGAAAATGCAGCGGCTATGCTTGAGGAAGTAAAAAAATTAAAGCCAGCTACTGCTAAAGGTGCATATATTCGAAGTGTTGCTTTGAGTAGCACTATGGGACCGGGAGTGAAAGTTACTCCTGCATCCCTAGTTGTATAAGTTTTAGGGTCTTTTTTTGACCCTAGATTGTTGCGTTAATCGCAGCCGTCAAAGACCGTAGGTGCGAAAGCTTAATTTCCTACGTAGGTGGTGTTCAAATTGCGAAGGCGGTTTGT
>Ga0181596_10002150_pt1 | contig 19272 bp, 16 predicted proteins | sample 041ome_6_FD_148655 | JGI IMG/M metagenome (GOLD analysis project Ga0181596, IMG submission 148655) | Coastal salt marsh microbial communities from the Groves Creek Marsh, Skidaway Island, Georgia - 041402US metaG (spades assembly) | ecosystem: Environmental > Aquatic > Marine > Intertidal zone... | reverse complement strand
CCAGGTGGAATGGAGATTGATACCCGGAACCCCGTCCGAGTGATTCGTGCTCTGGAGAGGTGTATGGAGACCGGGAAATCGTTGAGACTGTTGCAAAGCGAGTTCGAGAAATTACCAGCTCCTTATGCCCAATTTAAGAAGTATGCGTTGTGGTTGGACAGGGAAGATGCAGAGTTGATAGACCGAATCCATTCCAGGGCCCAAAAGATGGTTGAATGTGGTCTCCTTGCTGAGACCGAAAACGCTTTAGGGCAGGGGATCGAAAACCATCCAAGCTTATCGGTGGCAGTCGGATACAGGGAGGCGATTGAACACCTAAAGGACCCAAATCATTTTTCCAAAATTGAACTGATTGATTCGATGACTCGATCGACCAGGCAGTTGGTTTCCAAACAAAGAAAGTGGTTTCGAAAACATTTTCCAGCGGGCTCTCAGCATATCTTGAAAAATACGATTTCTTTTACCCATGAAAACTTGCCTTGGGTACGGGCACTTGACCGTGGTGCTGGTTCGAATTAACGTATATCGATCATCTTATCTATGGACCCATTAAAAAAAGTGGCAATTGTGGCAAATCTTACCAAGTCTGGTACACAGGATGTGGCTCAATTGTTGGTGAAAATTTGCCTAGATTACCATGTGGAAGTGAACCTAACTGAGCAATTTCCTTGCCCGCCGGATTTTCTTCGGGGGATGGATGTTTGTCTTTCCGTAGGGGGCGATGGAACCCTGCTTAATCTTCTGGATGAAGCGATCGCACATGAAGTCCCAGTCGCAGGTGTTGGGCTCGGGAAGCTTGGTTTTCTCGCCACCCTTTCGCCCAACGATTTGGAAAATGAATTACCCCCCTTGCTCAAGGGAGACTTTTTGGTTCGGCGAAGAAGTTTGATCGGGTTCCGTGATCGAACAGGGAAAGAAAAGATCGCGTTAAATGACCTAGTGGTAAAAAGCGGGTTGACTGGAAGGTTGGGGCATTTTTCAGTTTTTTGCGGAAAAGAAAGGGTCGCAGATTATTCTTCGGACGGGATTGTATTTTCAACACCAACCGGCTCTACGGCTTATAACTTGGCGGCGGGAGGTCCCATTGTTCACCCGGAAGCTGAAGTTATGCTCATGACTCCTATTTCTGCCCACAGTTTGACCAGCAGACCTCTGGTTTTTCCTTCTGGCATAGGACTACGAATTGAAAAGGAGGAAAATTCTGCCAATCCACATGTCTCGGCTGATGGTAGAGACGCTTTTGCTGAGTGCCCAGAGTTTCCTCTGGAAATCTTTGTGTCGGAAAAAACCTTTCCTTTGATCGAAACCATTGGGCATTCACACTTTCGGGTGCTGAGAAATAAACTTAAGTGGGGATGATGACTAAAAGTTAAGAGCTCTTGCCATGTTATCTGCAGGTACACGAATTGGTCTTTATCGAGTAAATAACTGGATCAAGGAGGGTTCCTGTGGGCAAAGTTATGAGGTGGAGGGTAATTCGGGTGAGGATGTTGGGGAAACGAGGTACTTAAAATTATTTCATCGGGTTATTTCGGAAAATGATGGTTTCTCAGATTTCTTTTCGCAGGAGTGCCTGGCGATTCAGCAACTGCAGGGAAGAGGAATCTGGCCCTTGTTATCTTACGGGGTGACTAAGTGGAAACATTGGTTGATTTATCGTTGGTTTGAGGGGGAGAAAAAGGAGATAGCCAACGGAAATGAAGATTCTCCGATCCAGGAGATTCATCTGAGATCACTGGATGATTTAGCCGAGTATTTCCCTCATCTCATTACCCCTACAGTTCTGAAAAATATTTTGGTCGATTTGCACTGTGGACTGCACCATTCCCACGGGGTTGGTGTGATCCATGGCAATGTGAAACCTTCCAATGTTTTGATTGATCTAAAGGAGGGTGGAGATTGCTCGGCATGGTTGACCGAGTTTGCCCTGACCAAAATTTCAAATTTTGAGTCCTCCTTCAAAGGTTCTGAGGATTACACTGAGTTTGTTTCACAAAACTTACAATATCAGGAGTCCTTAAAGCAGAGCCATTCCTTCCGTATGGATGATGGCACGGGTTCAGATGGGTTGCCCGAGGAAAAAGGGGATGTCTTTGCTCTGGGTGCATTGGTCAGGTTTATCCTGAACCGCGTGGGCCGAACAGAAGAAGGTTGGGCGGGTTGGGAAGAATGGTCGAGGAAGTCGATAAATCTTGGGTTCGAAAATATTAGCCAATCCATGGAAGCGATCCCGGGGGTAGGTGACCTGTCTGTTTATGGGTTAAGCGGAGAATCAGACAGAACTGAAGAAATTCAGAGTGCTGAGGAAATCCGTGTAGCCAAAGAAATCGAGTGGGAAAAGCAGCAAAGAATATCTTCGATTACTTTTCGCAGGAATATAACAGGATTAATCGGGTGTGTATGCATCCTCATTTTTCTATTCTCGAAAGTTTATCTTTTTCTTAATCCATCCCCATGGACTGAGTATTCTGTGGAAGGTGCATCCGATCGGTATCAGTTGGGGTTTGGGATTTGGTCTGGAAAAGCGTGGGGGATTCTGCCCGGGGCTTATGATGACAAAGGTAACGGAGGCCAGGATGTGGCGGGAGAATGGGTGAGAGAGGACGGTTTATTCCGGCTTGATTTTCGGAAATTCAAAAAGTCAAACGAGGAAGAATCAGGGAAGAAGCTTTGGCAATTCATTGGCAAGGGAGCAACCAAAGATGATGACTATTTTATTTGGTCTGATTTTTTGAAATATGACACCCAAAACAGAACATTAGAACTAATTAAAAGAGTTCATGAGGGTGAAGTTTACTTACCCGGTGAAAAAAGGGGAGAAACCCCGAGACTTTATCCTGAGGTGCGAATCCGAAGGAGTGGGGGAACGGTTCGAGACACTCAACTGGTCTTTGCACAAAATGAGCCTGAGGGTAGAAGTTGGTCTGCTTTGATAGGGCTTGGTTTTTTGATCTCGAGTTTGCTGTACCAGCGTATGTTGACCAGGATCAAAATGGAAAATCCTGAGATTGGAAAGGGTTGAGTTTTTTTTGGGGTTTTTACAGGATCAATTGGATGTACAGGCTTGGTCATATTTCTGCACTCATCGGTGTAATCCTTCTTTTGGTATCCTGTACATCCTCGGATCCTGATGGTAAATACTCTGGGGAAATTAAAGATTGGGTATTCGAAGTTTTTCAGGGGAATTTAATGGCGGATGGGAAAGAATGCTTGGTTGAGTTGTCCCTTTCCCAAAATGGTACAGACATGGTTGCAGAATTGAGCTTTATTCATCCCACGATGAAACCAGTGACAAGAGAGGGAACCTGGGAAATCGGGGACGGCGAAAGAATTATCAAACTAAAGGACGAAAAAGAACCATCGGAGTTTTACTTAATCAAGAGAGGTGTAAGGTATGCTTTCCAATCTAAGGCTGGCTTGGCTAATGATGATGGTTCGCCTCTACTTTTGGTAAGAAACCTGGGTAAATCTAGGAAATCATCTTATCCGATCGAAATCGATTTTGCTTCTAATGGTAGTGCCTTGGTTTCAGGAAGTGGGATGAAGGAAAACCGGGTGGGGGAATGGAACCGAGTGGGCGACCGAATAACAGTAAGTGTTCGATTGCCCAAGACTGCGGAGGAAGAAAAGCAGGAAGCTCTTCCAGAAGAAAACTATAAGTACTTTATGCGATGGGATGCAGAGAAAGAGGATACCTTGGTTCTTGAAAAGATGGTGGTAATGAGGCCTTTTGTTAAAGAGGACGGATCCAAGCGGCAAAGCTGGATGAGTTCGCTGATCTTTTCGGATCGTCCTCTCCTCGTATCTGCTCCTTAAAGACTAGGTTTGGCAAAGATTTGACGTTCCGGAGGCTGTCTTCATCATGGAGCGTTTTAAAATAATTCCATAGCTCATGATTACAGCTCTACAGCACTTCATTTCTAAAAAGGGAAAGTTTGTTTTTATACTACTCCTTTTACTGGTCGTGGTTTCTTTTGTTTTATACCTCTCCCAAGGATCATCTGTTTTTGATTTGATGTCTGATGGTGGGCGGGAGAAAAAAGAATTCTTTGGTTACGATTGGAACGACCCGGATCAAAGGCGCTTTCTCAATGTGACAACTCGGGCGGCTGGTGCTGTGGGTGCTTGGTTGAGTCCGACTCAGGATGTGGTAGCCAAGGCGGATGATTCTTACATGCAAGGCTTGCAGCAACAAATGCAAGCGGCCTTTCGGGCCAGTCCGGGTGAGGTCGACCAAGATGCCATGCAAAGAATGTTTCAGTACATGCAGGCTTGGCCTAATTTTTCCAGAGATTTTAAAGTTCGTGAAATTGCCCGATCGGGTGCTTACGACAATGAATTTCTCGAGGAGTCGATTAAAACACACGTGTTTGCCGAAGCACAAGCGGACCAATGGGGTTTCATGTCCAGAGATATTAATCATCCCGGGATCAATGCTCAGTTTATTCGCTTTTTAGGAAGCTTGGATCCATCCCTGATATCTGAGGAAAACCGAACGGCTGTGCTTTCGATGGTAGGAACAAGGTTTGGGATGTCGGGGAATGAACTTGAATCCGTTCTGTATTCCAACTTTCGAGATGTTGAGGTGGATCGTGTGTATGCTGGTAGAGGGTTTGCTCTTCCCTTGGAGGTTGATGTTCTAAGCCAACAAAACGCCTTCGCATGGGATGGGGAGGTAGCGGTTCTATCATCAGATATGCTTCCGATGAATCAACTTAAATGGGGCGAACTCCAATTTACGGCAAAGCCCAATACAGGTGATGAAGTAGTAGCTCGTTCAGGGAAAGAAACCTTGAGTTTTGTTTTTGTTAAGGATGCAGGGGATTCGAATGACTCCCGCATCGTCGTTCCTATAGGAACTGATGTAAAAGCTTGTGCGAAAAATCTAGCTACTGCGATCGATCAGAAGTCTCAATCTCTCTTTAACTCTAACTCCAATCGCTCCAATATCCGAATTTTTCTGAATCAGGACAAGCTTCCGCAAAAAGCTCCCGTGTTTTCCACAACATCGAAATCGATTCGTATTGTTCGTGAGCTCGAACCGAAGTTGCGTGAATTTTTTGAGGAAAATAAGGATTTAGCTGTTTTTATGAAGGAGCCTAGAACCTTTGCCACAGCTCTTGTTTTTGAAAGTCAAAACTTTATGACTACTCCACCTCCTGCTGAAGAGTCTAGGCTGCGTTCCTACTTTGAAAGGAACCGTATTGATTTCATTCCTTCTGTAGATGATGCAAAAGACGGTACGGAGGAGAACTCGTCCGTTGATCAGGTCGATTTCAATGATGTTGTCGAAGAAGTTAGAAAAAAAGTTCAAGACCAAGATCTTGCGGATGCGAAAAGGGAAGCCGATCGACTTGCCCAAAAATCAGCTCTTCGCTTTCTTGATCAGTTGAATACTGATTCGGATAAACTACAGAAGAAATTCCCAGATTTCCAAAAGTTCAGGAATTCAGAAGATTTTCAAAACTTATTAAATTCTTCAGGAGCGGTTCTTAGAAAAATCTCTTTTTCGGCCAGTGATATGAATGTTCAAACCATGGTCCTCGGTTTGGAGAAAAGAGCCAGCGAGCAGAGATCCGGGAAAAACCCATTGGAGGAAGTGGATTCACTCGACGAACGCAAATTTTTCACAAGATCTGTTCGAAAATCGAGAAATGGACACACCGTCTTTATACTCGACCGAAAAACTCCTTCCTCTTTTTCTGGGTTTAGCGAGCTCGATTATGGTTTGGTATGCAGCGAATATCTTCGAGACTTAAAGGTATCTCAATTTAACCTCAAAGTAGATGAGATTAAGAAGAAACTCGCTGCTCAGGAGTCCTTTACCGACCCTGCACTCAAACGCTATTCCTTTGATGCTAAAAATGAACGATCTGCCCGTGCCTTATTTGATGCCAAGCAACGATCCTTGCGTGCCAAAATCGATCAAATCCAAGAGGGAGAAAGTGAACCCAATGGAGATGACCCAAAACTATCCAAGAAAGCTCAGGGAAAAATTGATCAGCTTAATAAAGAATTGGAGGATTTAAGGAAAGAAAGTGAAGCAGTCCGAGAAATTTTACAGGGTGCTGATTCTTTAGCTGTGAATGACGGTTGGGTCGAGTTGAAGAGGACGGAAGACCAGGCACTCATAGGATTGATTACGGAGGTGTATTCCACCAGGGGTAAGGACTTGGAGGCAGACCAGAGAACTAGTCTGCAATCTAACCTCGAGTTTACTCGGGCGATGATTTCCAGGGATGAAGTCTACAGAGAGCTGATTTCTTCGAAGCTTTCTAAGTAAGTTCCCTTTCGGCTTACTTGGTGAGGTACTTTTCCCAGCAAAGAAAAAATTCAGTATTACCATCGCCACCTTGAGGTTTGGCGGTTGATTCAATGATTAAACGGGAACCCAGCAGTTTCTGAGCAGCCAAATCCTTGGTGCTTTGTAACACTCTTTGATGGATTTGAGTGTCTTTGATTACGCCCTTCCCGAAGTCTGCCTCTTTTTTTTCGCATTCAAACTGAGGTTTGACCAAAGAGACCAAGTGTCCTTGGTTTTTAACAAATTGCCATGCCTGAGGAAGAACCTGTCGAAGTGAGATAAACGAGAGATCCATGACCACCAAAGGGTATTGAGGGTAGGGCAGGTCGTTTGGCTGTAAAACCTTTAGGTTCGTTTTTTCAATGTTAGTAACCCTTTTGTCTATTCTTAGCTTATAATGAAGTTGCCCTCTACCCACATCAACGCAGGTAGCGGAAGCGGCTCCTTTTTGTAGTAAGCAATCGGTGAATCCACCCGTGGATGCTCCGAGATCGAGAAAGTGTACTCCATGGAGATTCCAGGTAGTCTCTTTTAAAAAGTTTTCCATCTTGAGCCCGCCTCTTCCCACATAGGGCATGGGATGTTCGAGGGTTAGGGTGGCATCAAGTGGGAGTAATTGGCTGGATTTGAGGATTTTTTCGCCTTTGCAAGTGACTTGTCCGGCAAGGATGCAAGCCTGAGCTTTACTTCTGCTTTCCACGAGTTGCGAGTTTACCAGTAATTCATCTGCCCGAACTTTTTTAGCCATGCCCACAGGTAGATGATGCAGGAACTTCCTTCAATTCAGTAATACAATATTTCTTGAAATCTTTCATTTTTATTAAAAAAACTTGACCGAGGTGGGTTAAAGTGGCACATAATGGTTGAAAGTGGTACTTAAGACATGTTTAACCCCAAGTAATGGAATCCAATACAACAACCTTTTTTGTTGGGGAATTTACCCATGCTTTAGACAGCAAGGGTCGGGTTACCATACCATCGAAATGGAGGATATCTGGAGGGGAAAACACATATCTGGCTCTTCCGAATCCAGGGGGGTACATAACCGTATATCCGCCGAAAATGGTGGATCGATTGGAACAAAAAGTTTCCGAAGCCAGTTTGAGCGATGTGCGAGCACAGGCATTACTGATGGAGCTATTCTCCAAAGCTCATTCTTTTGGTTGCGATAAGCAGGGTAGAATTAATTTGAATGATAAACTTTTAGATCATGCAGGAATCAATGGGAAAGCTGTGTTGGTTGGGAACTTCTCTGCTTTCGCCATTTGGTCGGAGGACCGCTACTCGAAGAGGCCTGCGGAGGATGAGCGAAATATTTTTGATGCGATGAGGGAGTTGGGTTTATGATGCTTGGCTACAAGTTTTGGGCAACTTTTAGGGTGGTTGTCCTACGAAGGGGATTTGATGCCAGTTTGACCCAGCTCTCTCGCGCTGCTTTTAAATTTAACGTCAACCTCGGGGGGGGTAAAAATGTATTGTGGTGCGGTTGAGTTTGTCTGTTCTCCTGCTTCTGTGAAGCATATACCCGTTCTCCTTGATGAATGTATGGCCTGTTTGAGGCCAGAAAGAGGAGGAGTGTTTGCCGATTTAACTTTTGGTGGTGGTGGTCATAGCCGTGCAATACTTGAAGCTTCGTCAGAAAATTCATTGCATGCTTTTGACTGTGACCCTGATGCCCGGAAACGTTCTGAAGATATAGCCGATTCTTTTGGGGATCGTTTTAGTTTTTATGATTCATCCTTTAAGGATTTAGATAAATATACATCTCCAGGTTCGTTGGATGGAATTTTAATGGATTTAGGGATCTCTTCTTTCCAGTTGATGGAACCAGATAAAGGATTTTCCTTCCGTTTGGATGCCCCAATTGACATGCGATTGGATCCCAGGGTGGGGCAGAGTGCTGCGGAGTTTTTGGAATCAGCGTCCTACGAGAGCTTGGTTCGTGCGGTTCGGGAGTATGGTGAGGAGAGAAGATGGAGGCGTGTAGTGGATGCGATCATCAAAGCTCGCGGAACAGGTCTTTTATCAAGGACCATGAGCGCAGCTGAGTTGGTAAGTGATGCGGTAGGTGGGCAGAATTTCAGGCAAAGAATACATCCCGCAACCAAAACTTTCCAGGGTATAAGAATCGCTATTAATGGAGAACTGGAATCTCTTGCACTTACATTACCCAAAGCTTTTCGTGCCCTAAATGTAGGTGGAGTTCTAGCGGTCATTTCATTTCACTCATTGGAGGATCGTATCGTAAAGAGATTTATGAGGAAAATGGCTGGAAGGCCCGAGAGTAAATATGACAGCAGGGCACAGCAGGAGAGAGTGGCATATGCTACTCTCAATGGATCAAAGGCTATTTTTCCTACGAAAGAGGAGGTGCAGGCAAATCCGAAAAGTAGGTCTGCTCGGTTACGCTTTTTAACTAAATTAAAACAACCAGAATTGTAAGACTGATGAATCGGGTGTGGTGGATGTTTCTAATACTTGCAGTTTTGGCTTTCGGGGGCGGTGCTATCTCCATCGTATGGTTACGAATGGAGATATCCGCTACCGCTAAAAGTTGCGGTAAATTGGAGGATCAACGCGAAATGGTTGCAAGGGAGTTACAGGAGTTAAGGGGGTTGAAATCCAGATTACTAAGGCCCTCCATGATTGCGCAACTTGTTTCAGGGAGATTACGGGTTCCATCGCCCGACAGGACGATTTATGTAACCAACAGAGAGTTGGCTGCCTTTGAAGAATCAAAGTTTCAGAGAGATCAAATAAGTAGGGGGGCATTAATATCCCAAAGATAGGATGAAAAATGTCTTTATCTCTTCTTATCGCTTCTACCTTACTTTCTTTGCTGTTCTTTTAACCTTCTGCACACTAGGTGGCAGGTTATTGCACCTTCAGGTGTGGGAGTCGAACCGTTACGGTCAACTAGCAGAAAGTGTTCGCAAAAATTTTATCAGAGAGCAGGCAAGAAGGGGAGACATACTCGATCGAAAGGGGAGCCTTCTAGCTACTACAAAGTCTGTGGTTGTTTTAGGACTAGATCCACATGCATTTAAGCCAGAGGATGAGCCTAAATTGGAAGAGTTATCAAATCTGCTGCAGATTAAGCACAGCGAAATCGTTGCTGCGGTTAACAAAAGATTTTATCGGCCTTCGTCTGATAGAAAAGATGTAACACCTGTTCGATGGGTAAAACTGAAAGAAGGGGTGGACGATTCTACCTATAGGAAAATCAAGGAATTGGATATCAGTGGGGTCTATGGGAACTACCAGCACTCTCGTTTTTATCCCAATCAGAAACTGGCAGCCCATGTTTTAGGTTATGTAAACAAGGAAGGAAAGCCTTGTATGGGAGTTGAGTTGCTGGCTGATTACTATTTGAAAGGCCAGGATGGATGGCGGGAAAGTGAGAAAGATGGACGCAGAAGAGAAATGCCTCAGTTCCGTTCTGTTGAATTTATTGCCAGAAATGGGCTTAATGTTGAGTTAACTTTGGACCGAGTCATTCAGGATGCTGTGGAAGATGAACTTGAAAACTTACTTAAGACATATGAACCACTTAGTGCATCCATTTTAGTAAGTAATCCTACAACAGGAGAAATCTTAGCTATGGCAAACGGGCCAACTTTCGACCCAAATCATTACAACGATTATCCGATGGAGAACCAAAGGAATCGAGCCATTACAGATTTATATGAGCCTGGGTCTACCTATAAAATTGTTCCTGTGGGTGCGGCACTCAATGAGAATCTATATTTTCCGGACGATATAATCGATTGTTCCATAGGTTCTTACAATCTTGGCAAAAAATCATTGAGGTTGCCAAAAGATCATCATCCTTTAGGCAAGATTTCTTTGCACCAAGTGGTTCAAAAATCTAGCAACCGAGGTGCAGCCCAGATCGGCTTAAGATTAGGTGCTGAAAGACTGTATCACTACAGCAAACAATTTGGTTTTGGGGAAGAAACAAAGATCGGATTCGTTGGAGAACGCTCAGGGATTTTGCATGCTCCTAACCGATGGGATGGGCTTACCATTACAAGATTGCCGATGGGGCATGCTGTTTCGGTTACTCCTATGCAGGTGCATTGTGCAATGAGCGTGGTTGCCAATGATGGTATCCTAATGAAACCCACGATTTTACGAAGAGCTTTCGATGAAGAGGGTAAAACCATAGTTCCTTTTGCACCTACTGCGGTACGAAGGGTTTTAGATGAAAGTGTTGCAGAAGATTTGAATGAAATGTTGGTCAGTGTGGTAGGAGAAGAGGGTACGGCACGGACTGCTATGATTAAGGGGTTCAAAATAGCTGGTAAGACGGGAACGACTCAGAAAATTATTGATGGGAAGTATTCTAATACACACCATGTTGCTTCGTTTTCCGGATACTTTCCTGCAGATCAACCCAGAGCAGTCATCACGGTGATCGTGGACGAACCAAAAATGAATAAGGGTAGATTGGGTTACGGGGGAAGTGTTGCTGGCCCCTCATTTAAGAAAATTGCCAATCGGCTGATAAGTTATTTCGGCATTCAGCCACAAAGCAAGGAACTGAGTTTTTTGGATATAGGTAATCAATAAATAAAAGTTATGAAAAATAACATTCTGGGAACAAACAAAGTTGAGGAAATTAAAGAAAGGGTTTCATATAACCGATTATTATCCGAGGTTCTGGATAATGATAGATTGAATGTAAAGAGTCCGAGTGTGAAAGAGATCAATGCGATTTGCTCGGACAGTAGAAGAGTCGTACCTGGTGCTGCTTTTTTCGCAATTCCGGGAGCAAGGACCAGTGGAGAAAATCACCTTGAAGAGGCGTTAAGTCGAGGAGCTAAAGTAATTGTTAGTGAATCTAATGATATCAATGTTCCTTTGGGTATAACCAACGTGAAGGTTGGAGACGCGCGAAAAGCATTGGCGAAATTTTCTAAAAGGTTTTACGGGTCTCCAGATCATGCCTTGAACTTAATTGGAATAACCGGGACCAATGGTAAGACTACTGTAAGCACATTAACCAGGCACTTGCTGGAAGGTCCAGGTAAACCTGTTGGTTTGATTGGTACGGTTTCTTATAATTTAGGGGATCGTGATATTCCTTCATATAAAACCACGCCGGAAGCCACCGATCTTTATCCGATGCTGAAAAGTATGTTGGCAGCAGGTTGTTCCGAAGCAGTGATGGAGGTGAGTTCCCATGGAATCCATCAATCAAGAGTAAGTGGTTTAAATCTTGAGGTAGCCGTTTTTATGAACCTGACCCGAGACCATCTGGATTACCACGGCACGATGGAAGATTATTATCGGGAGAAAAGAAAACTTTTTAATGGGGTAAATGGGCCATTACCTAAAGTTGCTGTGATTAATGGAGACTGTCCATATGGTCGTAGATTAGCCGAAGAATTACCACCACAGGTGCATATCCTGACATTTGGCTTCAATGAAAATAATCAGTTCCGTGCGAAGAATCTTTCCTTAGATGCAGAGGGATCGAAATTCGTATTAGAGAGTCCGTTGGGAAACAATGTGGTAGCAAGTCCACTCATCGGAAGATATAATGTGATCAACGCTCTTGCATCTTTTGCTATCGTTCACGCGATGGGAAAGAATGTCTCGAAGTCTATTCATAAGTTGAGAACTTTTGAGGGTGTAAGCGGTAGAATGGAATCTTTGGAAAAGGGCCAACCCTATCGTGTGGTGGTTGATTATGCTCACACTCCGGATGCCCTGAGAAACGCACTGGAAATGTTAAGGGAATGTACCAAGGGTAAGGTCCGAGTAGTTTTTGGTTGTGGTGGAGATCGTGACAAGGGGAAAAGACTGGAAATGACTCGTGTTGCCTGTGCGGCAGCAGATCAAGTGTGGGCCACTTCGGATAACCCCAGAACGGAAGGGATTGACTCTATTTTCGCGGATATGAGAAAGGGGGTTTGCAAAGGAGCGGATGTTTACTTTGTGGAGGATCGAAGAAGAGCAATCGATTTGGCACTGGATGCAGCAAATAATGACGATTGTGTCCTCATTGCTGGGAAGGGGCATGAAACTTATCAAGAAGTACAATACACTGCGATCCCCTTTGATGATCGTATTGTGGCAAGTGATTTATTGAGTGCTAAACTTTATGGTGGATAATGGTAAAGTTTGACCCATCAGCATTGTGCAAGTGGAGTAAGGGAAATTGGAACCTACCTCCTCCCGAAGAAGTCTCAGGGTTTACCATAGATTCGAGAAAGGTAAATCAAGGAGATTTGTTTGTCGCATTACGAGCTGAGCGGGATGGTCATGACTACTTAAGCCAGGCAGTAACAACTGGTGCTATAGGTGGGTTGGTAGATCATCCGGTTTTGGGTGTGAGTCAACCACAGTTGGTTGTCGATAATACAGAAGTTGCTTTTCAAGAGATTGCTAAATCTCATCGAAATTTTTTTAAAGATCCTGTGATAGCAGTTACTGGGAGTTGTGGAAAAACTTCCACCAAGGAAATGTTGTCATTAATTCTACCTGACTCTTTAAGCACTGAAGGGAATTTGAATAATCATCTGGGTGTTCCTCTTACTCTCTGTCGTTTATCTACGGATACCCACAAATACGCTGTGGTGGAAGCAGGTATAAATACAATAGATGAAATGTCATTGTTGACTAGTATGATCGAGCCAGATGTGACCGTTATTACTTCTGTTAGTCACTCTCACTTACAAGGTTTAGGAACTGTTGAAAAGGTTGCAGAAGAAAAAATAAAACTCTGGCTTGGGTCGGGTCGTTGCAGGTTAGCTGTATTCCCTCAATCTTTGATTGGTTTTAAACCTTTTGCTGATGCAGTCCAATCGAGGAAGGATTATATTGCTGTATCTAGAGATAATGGGTCTCTTGCACCTACCGAAAATCTAGTTGTTTATGATTTTTCGACTGAAACAAACGAGCGTGGGTACTCACAAAACTTGATGATCAAAAGGTGTGGGTACCCGCCTCTTTTTATCCGTGTTCCCACTGTTTCCGAAGGAATGATATGTAACATGGTTCTTGCTTTTGTGACCGCATGGAAGCTTGGAGTTTCGGATCAAGATATTTCTGAACGCCTACCCCAATACAGGCCCTCTGGCCTACGAGGCACTTGCCTCGTAGGCAGAGGATGTTCTTATGTGGTTGATTGTTACAATGCCAATCCTGCTTCTATGTTGGACAGCATTCACTTTTTTCACAGTCAATTTCAAGATACTCCAAAACTTCTTGTTTTGGGGGGGATGAAGGAATTGGGAATGGCCAGCGAGGAATTACACAAAAAAACTGGAAACCTAATTCCTAAGAGTCCTTCGGATCATGCTATTTTAATCGGGGAGGATGCTCGGTATATGGCAATAGGAATGATTGAAAAAGGATGGCATGCTGAAAACTTGACCGTTCTATCCGAACCTGAACTAGCCAGGCCACTTATTGAAGGTTTTCAGGGAGCTGTTTTGATTAAAGGGAGTCGCTCTTATCAACTGGAGGACTTGATCCCGTTTTGGGCAGTTGAAGAAAAAGAGGAAATGATGCTGGCATGCTGAGTTGGTTACAGTTTGGTGAAGAAATTTGGGGTCCTTTACGATTGTTTCAATATATTTCCGTTCGTGCATTAGGGGCGGGACTTACTGCGTTAATGATCGGGTTTTGGATAGGTCCTTTTCTAATATCGATTCTTAAAAAAATTGGGGCTAAACAAGCTTTCCGAGATAAAGAAGAAGTTGGGAAGCTTGCAGATTTACATCTTGAGAAGTCTCACACGCCTACTATGGGCGGAATTCTGATTTTCATTTCAGTTGGGATTAGTACAGTTCTTTGGGCAGAACCTAATGTCTATGTATTTACAGCCCTGATCACCTATGCCTTGCTGACCATGGTTGGTTTTGCGGATGATTACCTGAAGGTTTCCAAAAAGAATAGCAAAGGCCTTCCTGGGAAACTTAAACTATTGGGTCAACTCGTAACAACTGGGGTGGCTCTCTTTATTCTCTTGGGCCCTTTTGCCAACCAACTGAGCGGAGTAGGCTCAGAAAGTCTTGGGAGTGTCGAAAAGATGAGAGAGTTTTGGATGCCTTTTGTTAGTTATGATGATCAGAGCAGTGTTCCTGTTCTTTCGTTAACTGCTTTATCTCTTTTATTTTTAGTAACTTTGACTGGAACGAGTAATGCAATCAATCTTACGGATGGGTTGGATGGATTAGCAATAGGCTGCACGGTTACAGTAGCACTAACTTATGCGATCATGGCTTACGCATCCGGAAATTTCCTGATTGCTGATTACTTAAAAATTAGTTGGGTTCCAGGCACTGGTGAGTTAGCTATCTTGTGTACCGCATTGCTTGGAGGCAGTTTGGCATTCCTTTGGTACAATGCACATCCGGCAGAAGTATTTATGGGTGATACGGGATCACTCGCCATCGGTGGATTGATTGGTATCATTGCCTTAATGATTCACCAACCACTTACCCTTATCATTGTAGGTGGAATCTTCGTGATGGAAGCGAGTTCGGTTATCATTCAAGTATTTTCTTTCAAAACCAGAGGTAAACGAGTTTTCCTAATGTCACCAATCCATCACCATTTTGAGCTGAAAGGATGGAAGGAAACAAAAGTGGTCATCAGGTTTTGGATTTTATCTTTGCTTTTCGCACTCGTTGGTCTTGCGACACTAAAACTTAGGTAATGAAAACAATTGCTCAGATCAAATCTTTGATTTCGTACGCTGGAGAAGTGGCTATCTTCGGTGGAGGCGTGAGTGGGGCAGCAGCATTAAAATTATTAGAAAGTCAGGGCAAATCGTGCACTCTTTATTCGGAAGAAGGAATTATTTTTGATGAGACCGCTGCACGAGATTGCTTGTTTGTTGTGGTAAGCCCAGGGTTCCCGCCAGCACACAGATGGCTCAAGATGGCTAAAGAGGCGAACAAACCATGTTTATCTGAAATCGATTTGGGGCTAATGTTCGCTTCCCCTGAAGAGTTCGTCGCAGTGACCGGCACAAATGGGAAGACTTCGCTGACTAGCATTCTGACCCATATTTCAAATCAATTAGAAGTCCCCGCACTTAGCTTGGGAAATATTGGTGTGCCGTTGTGTGATGCTGTTTCAAGGGGAGAAGATCAAGGAAGGTGTATTTTTCATGAAACCAGTTCGTTTCAATCATTACATACCAATTTCTTTGAACCTGATTCTGCGATTTGGATCAATTTTGCAACGGATCACTTAGATTATCATGGAACGATCCAGGAGTACTTTGAATCTAAACTAAAATTGGTTCATTCCTGCAAAGATCCGAACCGAGTCTATCTAGGAACATCCGTATTTCAATATGCTCATAAATTTGGAATTCCTATGAATCCATATTTTCGAAAGATTGAGCCTCTCGCACCATCAGAAATTCCTTCTGAGGTGAGTGCATTTCACAGGACTCATCCACAATTGGAAAACCTTGGCTTTGCATTTGCCTGGTTTTTAGACCGGGGTTTTTCAAAGAAAGAAATTGTTGCAGGATTGGATGGATACCAACCTGAACCCCATCGCCTTCAAAAAGTTGATGTTATTAATCAAGTGAGTTTTTGGAATGATTCAAAGTCTACCAACCTCGCATCTGTGGTCTCTGCCTGTGAGTCTTTTACTGAAAAAGTGATCTGGATTGGTGGAGGCAAGAATAAAGCACAGGAAGTAGGGGAGTTTTCATCCAAGATTTTTCCATATCTGGAAAAGGCATACTTAATCGGACAGACTGCTGGAGAAATCTTTCATCATCTGGTTCGTAAAGGTGTTCAGGCAGAAATTTGTCATAGTCTGAAAGACGCTGTTTTTCTGGCTTTTCACAATGCACAGAAACTATCACATGTTCTCTTTAGTCCCGGATTTGCAAGCTTTGATATGTTTAAGAATTATTCCGATCGAGGAAATTCGTTTAATTCCATCGTTTTCGATTTGAAGAGAGCAACTCAAGCGACTACGAAATAAATTATTTAAATTTGCAAGCTAGCCACCAAGAAAAATGAAATTATCCAAAGTATTCGGTATCGTACTCTCACTTCATGTGGGAGTCATCCTTCTCGTTATGTTTCAACCAAGTTGTCAAACTACAGGAGGAAAGAAAAATGTCACGTCCAACCAAGAAGTTGCTCCTGAGGGTTCTATCGAGGACCAATCATTTAATGAGGCACTAAAGGAGGAGCCGGAAGATGAAATTTCGGTTTCAAACCAACCACAGTCTGATGAGTTTTCAACCCCGAAAAGGCCTTCTCCCGGTGAGCTTATCGTACCAGCGGATTCATCTGCAGGTAAACCTTCTTCCCCGTCGATTATCATCCCCGGGGATAGCCCCAGGCAAGTGATTGGTTTGGCTCCTGCTGATGTAGCTATCTATAAAGTTGTGCGCGGGGATACGCTGTGGGGGATTGCCAGAAAAAACAATGTGTCCTTAGCGGAGCTCTTACAAGCCAACCCGAACCTGGATAAGAGTGGTCGGCTTTCCATTGGTCAAGAGATTATGATTTCTGGTGGTTCATCAGAACCCATTTCTGTCGATAATAAACCCTCCGGGGAATCGATCATAACCAGTACAGGTGATGGCAGTTCTTACACAGTTTTAAAGGGTGATACTCTTTCAGGGATTGCAAGAAAGCATGGGATTAGGCTCTCTGAATTGTTAAAATCCAATGGTATGTCTATGTCCTCTATCATAAGACCTGGTCAGACTTTGATGATTCCTCAGGGAGGCGAATCTCTTTCCATTTCAAGCTCTCCTTCTGAACAAATCCTCCTCAAAACTGTGCCTGCGGGTGCGACCACCCATACTGTTAAAAAAGGAGAAAATCTTTCTCGTATTGCCTCAATTTACGGGGTTTCGGTCTCTCAAATCATGGAGTGGAACGGATTGTCGAACCCAAGCTTAGTACGGGCTGGGCAACCTCTTATTGTCTCTCAGGGTTCGCCAGTAAATGTTACTACTCAAAATCCCAATAGTGCGGTCGAGGAGGTGCAGTCGGTTCCCGCGGATCCAGCTGGTTCTTTGCAGGATTTCTTTAATGACTCTTCAAGTGCGGATCGTCCAATCATAGACGCTCCTTAATTAGTTAAAAATGTGTGTGGTGAGAATGGGAGGTTCGATTGGCAGGAACATTAACGGCTAATAAGAGTACCAATTGGGTGACTGCTTATGTGGTCACAGTATCATTAGGTCTGACAATGATGGGCCTAGTAATGCTTTTCAGTGCCGGTGCGGTTCGGGGGGCTCAGGATCTTCTTTTTAAGCAGATTGTTTGGGTGGTGGTTTCTCTTCTGGTTGGAGGTTACGCTTCAATTGTAAATTTGGATTGGTTGCGAAACCGAACAATCCTCATTTTTGGATTATGTCTTATCGGTCTTGTTCTAACCTTGATACCCGGAATCGGTGTAAAAGTAAATGGAGCTCAAAGGTGGATCGGTCTAGGGTCTTTACGCATCCAACCATCGGAGTTTGCAAAGATCGGAATGGTTTTACTTTTGGCTAAATATTTTGCTGTAGAGCAACGGATGATTGGCTCCTTGGTGAAGGGCTTTCTGGTTCCATCTATTCTTATTGGTTCTGTGTGTGGATTAATTCTCTTACAACCAGATTTTGGAACCTGTTTTTTATGTGGCACAGTGGGTGCGATCCTTATGTTTCAGGCGGGTGTAGGTTTGAAGTGGTTAATGCCTGTCGCAGGACTGGCAGTCTCCGTCTTTTCTGTACTGGTATATTTTGATCCCGTTAGGATTCGCCGGGTTACTTCCTTCTTGGATGTCGAAGCGAATGCGAATGACAGTGCCTATCAGTTGTGGCAGGGCATGCTTGCCTTTGGTGTTGGGGGTGTCGAGGGCGTTGGGCTTGGGATGGGCCGTCAGCAAATGTACTTTTTGCCGGAAGCTCATACGGATTTTATCTTTCCAGTGATTGGGGAAGAACTAGGACTTGTGGCCACTTTCGGTATATTAATCGCTTTCTTTATATTGTTTTTTAGTGTTGGGGTTAAATTAAGGCAGGTATCGAAGCTTCATGAATATTTGCTTGCGATGGGGTCTCTGCTTTTTGTGATTTTGCAAGCAATCATCAACATCGGTGTGGTAACTGGATGCTTACCTACAAAGGGCATGTCCTTGCCTTTTATTAGCTACGGGGGTTCTAACCTAGTGGTTACCTTTATCTTTGTGGGATTAATTATCAATGTGATGAGAAAAAAGGATAGTCCGGCTCCAATTAACCCTCGGGAACTTTGAAGAATATTGTCATAGCATGCGGGGGCACGGGTGGGCATTTAACTCCAGGGATTGCTTTAGCGCAAAGTCTAGAAGAGGTCGGTAGCCCGACTTGGCTCTTCATAAGCCAGAAACAGGTTGATTCAAGACTTGCGTCTAAATATCCAGATTTAACCTTTGTGCCGATGCCGGGTGCTCCTTTGATTAAGACTCCTTTGGGACTCCTGAAATTTTTAAAAGGATTTGTTTGTTCTTTTTTGAGTGCACGATCATTTTTCCGTAAAGTAGATGCCGATGCACTGATTGGCTTTGGTGGATATTCAAGTTTTGGACCGGCGCTCGCTGCACGCACTACTAGAATTCCATTTTTCGTTCACGAGGCAAACCGGGTGGTGGGTCGGGCTGTGCGTTTTTTGGCGAATCGATCCATGAGGGTCTATCTTCCCGTGGGAGTAACCTTACCGGGTTTACCTCCTGAGAAAGTTATCCCTTCAGGTTATCCCTTGCGTGCGGATTTCAGAAGAATTCCGATGGAGAGAGCTAGGAAATGTCTGGGGATCTCGATGAGTGCAAAATTATTGGTTGTACTTGGTGGAAGCCAAGGGGCTGCTGCTCTCAATAAATGGGTGAAAAATAATTTAGCCGACTTAGCAGAGGATGGAATTTCGGTTTATTGTCTTACCGGAATGCATGAACAGAATGCCGGAACGATTCAATTAGAGGGCATGGGGGGTGAAAAAATTGTGAGC
>Ga0181596_10002134_pt1 | contig 19367 bp, 16 predicted proteins | sample 041ome_6_FD_148655 | JGI IMG/M metagenome (GOLD analysis project Ga0181596, IMG submission 148655) | Coastal salt marsh microbial communities from the Groves Creek Marsh, Skidaway Island, Georgia - 041402US metaG (spades assembly) | ecosystem: Environmental > Aquatic > Marine > Intertidal zone... | reverse complement strand
TCCGGTAGAACGCCTCCTGGGAACGCATGTGGCTGCGTGACGCGGCTTCAACTGCTCCGACGATAGCGTCCTCGGGCAACTGCCACCCAAAGTTCTGGTCGAGGGCTCTGAGCTGAGCTTCCGGGTCTGCCACCAGATCCTCGTACCGCAGCAGATGGATAAAAATAACGTCTGAGGCAAAGCTGTGTTCGACAAGCCAGCCGTTGACATGTCGCTTCCATGCCTCGATGCCCAGAATCGGGTGATCAAGAAAATCGTCGGTACTGTCCTGTTGCCACCAACCGCGGCCAATCGCATAGCGGAGGTTGCTCGCCATCACGTCCACGGGATGGCGGACCAGATAGAGGCTGTGTATGAACTGGGGCGAGAACTCAGAGTGAATCTTATAGAAGCGCAAGGGCGGGTCGGCGAAGCTGTGGGCCCCCACCGAGTCTCCGATACACAAATCGGGAATGTAGTTGCGTACGGAGGCAAAAGTAGCGCGGGCACGGTAGCCATTGGCGATCAGGAGGGCGTTGGCCAGCAGCACGGTCAGGAATGTGATCCCTGACTTGGGGAATTCGCACACATAAAAGTCGCCGGCTTGTGGGGTTTGGCGTGGCGTTTTTAGCCGTTTCGTGACGTGAGGCGCCGTGTCAGTCTGCAGCGCCGGACCGCCGTTTGCCTTGTCAGTTGCCTCAGCCATCGATTCGGTAGCGGAGCCTACCGCCCCCCCGTTTGGCGGAGTGACTTAGAGTCATTGCGACCTGGGGCCCGCCGCGATGATGGCGTCATCGACTTGAAACTTCTGTATGTTCTCCTGAAACAGGGCCGCGAGCTTCGCTGCCTGCGCCTCATAGGCGGCATCGTCCCCCCAACCTGCTTTTGGGTCGATATATTTATCATCAACGCCGGGTATAGAGGTGGGGAAGTTCAGGTTGAGTGTTTCGAGGTGGCGGGTTTCCGCCTCCAGCAAACAACCACTTTGTGCGGCATTCACTACGGCCCGGGTCACCGGAATCGGGAATCGGGCGCCTGTGCCGCCGGGACCCCCTGAGCCGCCGCTCCAGCCAGTGTTAACCAGATAAACCTGGCTGCCGAAATCCTCCACTCGCTTCATCAGCAATTCCGCGTAATCACCAGCGGGTCGTGGCATAAAGGGGGCGCCGAAACAGGTAGAGAAAGTGGGGTGGATGCCGGCTTCGGCACCCACCTCGGTGGAGCCAACACGGGCCGTATAACCCGACAGAAAATGAAACGCCGCAGCCTCTTTCGAAAGGATGGAGACGGGCGGGAGAACGCCGGAAACGTCACAGGTCAGAAAAACCACGCATTTTGGCTCGCCGCCGCTGTTCTGTGGTACCCGTTTGGCGACGTGCTCCAGGGGATAACAGCATCGCCCATTTTCCGTGAGGCTTGTGTCGTTGTAATCGGCCCGGCGTTTGTCGTCGAGCATCACATTTTCGACAATGGCGCCAAAGCGGATGGCATCCCAGATGATAGGCTCATTTTTCTGACTGAGATTGATGGTTTTTGCGTAACAGCCGCCCTCAATATTAAAGACCGAGCCTTTTGCCCAGCCGTGCTCGTCATCACCAATGAGATAGCGTGAGGGGTCGGCGGACAAGGTGGTCTTGCCCGTGCCCGAGAGACCAAAAAACAGGGTTGTCTGGCCGTCTTCTCCGACGTTGGCCGAACAATGCATGGGCATCACATCTTTTTCTGGGAGCAGGAAATTCTGCACTGAAAACATGGCTTTCTTCATTTCGCCGGCGTAGCGCATGCCGGCAATCAGTACTTTGCGCTGGCCAAAATTGATGATGACGGTGGCTTCAGAGTGGGTGCCGTCGCGATCAGGGTCACAGACGAATTCGGGAACGTTCAGGATCTTCCATTCGGGCTTGTTGGCCGGGTTGTACGTATCGGGCCTGATAAACATATTGCGGGCAAAAAGTGACTGCCAGGCGGTTCCAGTGATCACCCGCACCGGCAGGTAGTGCTCGCTGTGCTCCCCAACATGCAAGTGTTGGATAAAGCTCGTGGACTCGCTGGCAAACGCTTTTACCCGGTTCCAAAGAGCATCAAATCTGTCTCCGTCAAAGGACAGGTTCACGCTGCCCCAGTCAATCGCATCTTCCGATGAAACCTCTTTAACGATGAAGCGATCGGCGGGCGATCGTCCGGTTCTGCTCCCAGTCTCGACGCGCAGAGCCCCGGTATCAGAAAGCGTGCCTTCGCCCCTGGCCAAGGCCATTTCGATCAGTATAGAGGGGGCAAGATCGGCATGTTTGGTTGGAGCCGCCGCTCCCGGGTCGTTGCTCATTGTGTCATTCCGTGGCTATCGGGTTGGGGTTGGGGAGTTTAATGCACGCGCCCAGTTTCCGCGAGCGCGGGGATATCCGATTGGACGAAGCAATACTGGGTCCCGCAGAGTTCGCAATCCAGCGTGATGTGGCCCTGCGCGACCAGCAGCTCAGCCTGTTCTTCCTCGGCGAGAAGCGACAGGGCATTCAAACTGCGTTCCCGGGAGCAGGAACAGCTAAAGGCAATCGGCCTTGGGTCGAAAATGCGGACGGGCGTCTCGTGGAAGAGTCGGTGCAGGAGTGTGGGCGGAGACAGCGCCAGCAGTTCCCCAGCGGTGGTGGTCTCGGCCAGTACACAAGCCGTATGCCACTGGGATTCGCGGGTTTCCGCCGGTTGCTGGCGCTGTGCTGGCAGTTGCTGCAGCATCAAGCCCGCAGCCCGTTCAGGACTGGAGGCGAGCCAGAATCGGGTGTGAAGTTGTTCACTTTGCTGAAAGTAGCTGTCCAATGCCTGGGCCAGAGTAGCGGACTCCAGCGCAACAATGCCCTGATAGCGCTGGTTTGCCTCCCGTTCGATGGTAATGGCTAGTTGCCCCCCGGAGATCAATTCCATCGGCGTCGCGGTGATGGCCCCAAGATTGCCTCGTGCGATGCCCCGAATCTTCAAATCGCTGGTACATTCAACCATGATCAGATCGAGGGCTTGGGCAGATCGAGCCTGCAGGACAATTTTTCCGTGGTACTTGAGGTTGTTGCTGATCAGTACGACAGCGGCTGCAAACTCTCCCAGCAGCGCCTGAATGCTGCTGCTGTAATCGTGCCGCTGGAGGAGGGCTTGCAACGCACTTTCGAGCACAACGCACTCGCCCCGGATGTCGGCGTCGTTGAACAGAAATCTCAGGCTGGCATCATCGTGTGTCATTCTGAAAGGGCTGGCCTCTTGCCGGCGGAACACTGGGATGTCGGGTTGGGGTTTGATGGTGGGGGCCGTGGATGAGCAGGATTGAAATAAACAGGGAACACCAGTTGTCTGACCAGGAGCGTCAGGAGGCGCTTGACGACCTCGCCGCCTATCTCGCCAGTATCGGCGCCAAGCTGTCCCGTGAGGGCGATCGCCTGGCATTCTCCGGGCGGGGCTATGACGGCTCCGTTGTTATGACTTCCCACACGGCCCGTGGGACCGTCAAGCTTGGACTGTTGGCTCGACCATTCCAGAGCCAGCTGGAAAAGGCGATTCACCAACATCTTGAGGCGCGGCTGTCGGGCGCCCGATAAATTAGCTGGTGGCGAGCGCCTTGACCTTGGCATTGAGTCGGCTCTTATGCCGCGCCGCCTTGTTTTTCGCCATGATGCCCTTGCTGACCATTTTATCGATCACGGGCTCTGCCTGAGCATAGGCGGTACGCGACGCGTCAGCATCTCCAGTATCAACCGCGGCAATGACCTGCTTGATCTTGGTGCGGACCAACGATCGAAGGCTTGCGTTGTGTGCCCTGCGCTTGTCGTTCTGACGGGCGCGCTTGCGGGCTTGGGGTGAATTAGCCAAAGGGACTCTCCAAAAAAGGGGTCAGAAAAAGAGCGGCGAATTGTCCGAGAAGCGCGGCCCAGTGTCAATGTAGATTTGGCACGACTATGGATTTAGATCCCGGCGTGACTTGGGCAAAGGCCCGGCGGATGCACTTACCAGCCGAGATAGATCAGAAACCAGCCGATCAGGGCCAAAAGCAGGCTTTGCCCCGCTTTGTCGAGCCTAAACAGACCATAGGTATAGCCGGCAGGGGGCAAAAGCAGCGAAAATAGCCCCCAGGCATAGTCCTCTCGCCAGGAGACAATGAGTAGTAGTATCCAACTGGTGAGCAGGGCGGCGGCCCCCAGTGTCATCAAGAGCGCGCTTGAAGCGTCCATTTAAAATCCTCGGCAATCAGGTCACGTGGTTGGGTCTTCACGGCCGGGGAGGGTAGCAGAATCCCGGGCCTTTTTGGGAGTCGGTAAGGTGCTGGTAGCGGACCGTGAGAGACGGATAATAGCCATGTCAAAATCAGCTGATGCAGCCAACGACCCCTTCGCCGATATTCGGCCGTACCGGGATGACGAGGTTGTCGCGACGCTGCGTCGCCTGCTGCGGGAGCCGGGGTTGGTGAATTCACTGGCCGCCTGGAAGTTGCCGTCCTTGTACAAGTGGGCGCCGGTGCTGGCTCGCGGGGTGGTGCAGTACTGGCTGCGGCAGCGCTTCCTGACCTTGACTTCAGTTGACGCGGTCCAGATGCAGGTCAAACCCTTACTGGATAATATGATTTCAAGGACTGCCCGGCTGAGTGTTGATGGACTGGAGTCCCTGGATCCCACTCAGTCCTGGTTATTCATCAGCAATCACAGAGATATCACCCTGGATCCGGCCCTGACCAACCGCGTACTTCATGAGGCGGGCCATCGCACCGTCATGATTGCTATTGGAGACAACTTGCTCCATGAGCGCTGGGTCGCCGATTTGATGCGGTTGAACAAGAGTTTCATTGTCAGGCGAGCGCTTTCGGGCCCCCGTGAGTTGTTGGCTGCCTCTCGACAGCTGGCGGAGTTCATTCGAACCATGATCGCTGACAACCAGGGACCGATATGGATTGCCCAGCGGGAGGGGCGTGCCAAGGACGGAATCGACACGACTGAGCCTGCCGTTATAAAAATGCTGTCCCTCGCACGCGATCGGAAAACAGAAAGCATTGCCGACGTTCTGCCCAAGCTGCGAATTGTCCCTGTTGCCATAGCCTATGAACTGGACCCCTGTGATGCGGCGAAGGCGGCGGAACGAGCGGCGGGGGCGGGCTACGTCAAAGCAGATCGTGAAGATGTGCTGTCCATAGGTCGTGGAATAACCGGCCAAAAAGGTTGCGTTCACCTGAGCTTCGGGACCCCGCTGGATGGTTCGCAGACGGATATCGATACGGTTGTTGACGCCATAGACCGACAAATTCTCGAACACTACCGGCTTTATGAAACGGCCCTGTGGGCGTGGCAGAGAATGGAGCGGACCCATGAGGTCCCCGCGGTAACGATTCATCCGGGCACTGTCACCCGTTCGGAGTTTGAAGCCCGTATAGACGCCATGCCTGAATCCCACCGTATGCTGGCATTGGCCATGTATGCCAACCCCCTGCGCCGTGTTCTAGAGGCCCGTTGATTGCTTGATGAGGATCTCAAGGCTCGCATCCGCGATGCCTACCAGACGCTGTTAGAGCAGCGCGAGTTAAAACCGCGCTGGGGCCAGCGGCAGATGATTGCTGAAGTGGCCAATGCTTTGGGTGACCCGGACAAGCCACAGCCCATCGCCGTGGTGGAAGCGGGCACAGGCACGGGCAAGACGATCGCCTACACCATCGCCGCCCTGCCTGTGGCGCGCGCGCGAGATAAAACATTGGTCATCGCAACGGCCACGGTGGCTTTACAGGAACAGCTGATCTACCGCGACCTGCCCGATATTCTTGGGCACAGCGGCCTCGATTTTCAGGTGAGTTTGGCCAAGGGACGGGGCCGTTACGCCTGTCTGCAAAAAATTGATAACCACCTTGCGGGCGCGGCCGTGCCGGCATTGATCCCCCTTTACCCGGATGAGGTGGCAGACCTCGCGGTGGAGGAGGCCCTGCCCGTTATGGAGTCCATGGTGGAAGCCATGGCCGGCAGCGCCTGGGATGGGGATCTCGACAGCTGGCCCGGCGCTATCGACGACGGCCTGCGCCGGATGGTGACAACCGATGCGGTGCAGTGTGGCGGACGTCGCTGTGGGTTTATTCAGCAATGCCCCTTTTTCCGCGCACGGGATGGGCTGGATGAGGCTGACGTTGTAGTTGCGAACCACAATCTGGTTTTGGCTGACCTTAAATTCGGCGGTGGGGTCATCCTGCCTCCGCCAGAGGATTGCATTTTTATCTTTGACGAGGGACACCAGCTGGCCGAGAAGTGTCTGGACCAATTTACCCTGGTTTCGCGCAGCCCCTCCATTCGGCAGGCGCTGCGGGAGACGTCCCAGTGGCTGGGCACCCAACAGGAAGCGCTTACAGACTTCACCGGGCAGGCAAGTCTGTTTGAAGAACTGCTGGAGGGGCTGGCTGACATGACGCAGCTCAATGATCAGGTTGCGAGTTGGGCAGAGGCCTATCTCGAGCAGCAGGCGGACCAGAGCGCAGAATTTCGCTTTCCCCATGGTGTTGTTCCAGAGACATTGCGGGAGCAGTCCGGAGGAATGGCAAATCAATGGCAGCGACAGCTCGATCTTGCCCAGCGACTGGAGGTGACCCTGGATAACCGCCGTGAGGAGGCGGAGATTCACCTGCGGGATACCGTGGACAGTTGGCTGGCCAACGCCCAGGGCATGGTGGCTAGAGCAGAGGGGCAGCTGGAACTCTGGCGATCTTATCAGCATGCAGAGACGCCGGACCTGGAACAACCTTGGGCGCGATGGCTTCGTGCAGCCTCTCGTGGCGGCGAGGGTGTGGTCTTTATGGCCAGCCCGGTTCTGGCTCGGGATTTACTCAATCAGCATTTGTGGACCCGGGCCGCGGGTATTGTCATGACGTCGGCCACGTTGTCGGCATTGGGCAGCTTTGATCGACTCAGGTCGATGACCGGATTGCCTGAAGATGCAGCCTACAAGCGTGTAGAGAGCCCGTTCGATACAGAGCGGGCCATTTTTTCCATCCCCGATTTGGAGACCGATCCGAGCGATAGCGAGGCACATACCGCCGAGATCATCGAGCGACTGCCAGATCTCATCGCCGGAGACCCTGCCGTGCTGATGCTGTTTAGCTCGAGGCGCCAGATGGAGGCTGTTGTTCAGGGCCTCTCGGGTATGCTGGATCATGAAATGCTGGTTCAGGATAGCTTAAGCAAGTCGCGCTTACTGGACCGGCACCGTGACAACATTGATGGCGGACGCCCCAGCATTATTATGGGACTGGCCAGTTTCGCGGAGGGCATCGATTTGCCGGGCACCTACTGCGACCATGTGGTCATCGCCAAACTCCCGTTTTCCGTCCCCGACAATCCCCGAGAGGCAGCCCATGCCGAACTACTTGAACAGCTGGGCCGAAATGCCTTTATGGAAATCAGCGTGCCGGACGCCGCGCTGCGGCTGGTTCAGGCCAGTGGCCGCCTGCTGCGCACCGAGGAAGACCGGGGGCGCATCACGCTGCTCGATCGGCGTCTGCTGACACGCCGCTACGGCCGAGCCATCCTCGATTCCCTGCCACGATTCAGTTTCGAACTGCCCAATCGGTCCTGAGCGTTGGGTTTGGCGGCGTCGACGGGTAGGCTGCTGGTTGCAGCGGGATATAGATTTGGACGTCGGGAGCTGTTGTGGGAGAAGCCTCCCCGTTACCCGAAGGTGCTGGGGAGCTGTGTAGTGTCGTCCGGGGCCAGGCCAGGGGTAAGGCCCTGCCTGGCAACAAAAAAAAGGGCGGTGCGGGTGATTAGTCCCAGGTCAGTGCCCCGCCTGTCTGGTACTCGATAACCCGTGTTTCAAAGAAGTTCTTTTCCTTGCGAAGGTCCATGATCTCTGACATCCAGGGGAAGGGATTCTGTGCCCCAGGGAACTGTTCGGGAAGCCCGACCTGGTTCAATCTGCGATTGCAGATGAACTGCAGATACTCCTCCATCATGGCGGCGTTCATGCCCAGAACACCGCGTGGCATGGTGTCCTTGGCGTAAGCAATTTCCAGAGCGGTTCCCTCGAGAATCATCTGGATGACTTCCTGCTGAAATTCGCTGGTCCAGAGCTGGGGGTTCTCCAGCTTGATCTGGTTGATAACGTCAATGCCAAAGTTGAGGTGCATCGATTCGTCCCGAAGAATGTACTGGAACTGCTCGGCAACACCGGTCATTTTGTTACGGCGCCCCATGGATAGAATCTGGGTAAAACCGCAGTAGAAGAAGATCCCTTCAGTGACACAATAAAACCCAATGAGATTGCGCAGCAATTCCTGGTCCGTTTCCAGCGTGCCGGTACGGAAATTGGGATCTGAGAGGCTATGGGTGTGACTGAGGCTCCAGGTGGCCTTGGCCGCCACGGAAGGAACCTCGCGATACATATTGAACACTTCGCCCTCATCCATGCCGAGTGACTCGATACAGTATTGATAGGCATGGGTGTGAATTGCCTCTTCAAAGGCCTGCCTCAGCAAGTACTGGCGACACTCAGGGTTGGTGATCAGCCGGTAGATAGCCAGCACCAGGTTGTTGGCCACCAGCGAGTCCGCAGTTGAGAAGTAGCCTAGTGAGCGCATGACGATGCGCCGCTCGTCGTCAGACAAGCCCTCTGGGTTTTTCCAGGTGGCCACATCGGCGGTCATATTGATTTCTTGGGGCATCCAGTGGTTGGCGCAGCCATCGATGTATTTCTGCCAGGCCCAGTCGTATTTGAACGGCACCAACTGGTTGAGGTCTGCCCTACAGTTGATCATCGCTTTTTCGTCAACGCTGACCCGCGCGGCACCCATCTCCAGCTCCTCGAGACCGGGAGCGACGTCAATCTGTTCAATGGCTGATTTAGCCTTGTCGATATTCTCCGCCATGATGGCGGCGGCTTCCGCGTCGGCTGCCACGCCCTCATTGAGATTAAGGCTTGGCGGTGCTTTTGCTTCCTCGGTTAACGTAGCGACCGTCTCGGCAACAACCTCTGGCTGCGCCTTGGGTGTGGCGGGGGCTATCGCTTCTTCCGTGTCGTATTCTTCCCAGCTGAGCATCGTAGATTCTCCTCAGTTCAACGTGGTTTTCTGTTACTGACAGGCTTCGCAATCTGGATCGTCCAGAGAGCAGGCTTGTGGTACCGGCGCGGGCTGGGGTGCAGCGGCTGCGGTTTCTCCGCCGCCTGATGACACGGCGTTCAGCTTTCCAGACTCCACAGTGGATTTTTCTGTGCCCGTGGCAGCCAGACTGCGCAGGTAGTAAGTGGTTTTGAGGCCGCTGTACCACGCCATGCGGTAGGTGACGTCCAGTTTCTTGCCGCTGGCGTTGTTGATATACAGATTGAGCGACTGGGCCTGGTCGATCCATTTTTGACGTCGGCTGGCGCTGTCTACCAACCAACGGGGTTCGACCTCAAACGCGGTTGCGTACTTGGCTTTCAGATCATCGGGAATGCGATCTATGGATTGCACCGAGCCGTCAAAGTATTTCAGGTCGTTGACCATGACTTTGTCCCACAACCCTCTCGCCTTGAGATCCTGCACCAGGTAAGGGTTCACAACGGTAAACTCTCCCGATAGATTCGATTTCACATAGAGGTTCTGGTAGGTCGGCTCAATCGATTGCGACACGCCCGTGATGTTGGCGATCGTTGCTGTAGGCGCAATCGCCATGCAGTTGGAATTGCGCATGCCCTGCTCGGCGACGCGCGCCTTGAGCCCCGCCCAATCCAGGGTCATTTCCCGGTTAACCTCGATATAGGCTTCACCGCGTTCTTCGATCAGCCTGTCGAGGGAGTCGAGGGGGAAAATACCCTGGCTCCACAGTGAACCTTCGTAACTGGAGTAGCAACCGCGCTCCGTAGCCAGTTCGCTTGAAGCCTCAATAGCGAAGTAACTCACAGCTTCCATGGAGTGGTCGGCAAAGCTTACGGCGTCTTCCGAGGCATAGGATACGTCGGTCTTGTAGAGCGCGTCCTGAAAGCCCATGACCCCCAGACCAATGGGCCGGTGGCGCATGTTGGATTGCTCCGCCTGTGGTACCGAGTAGTAGTTGATGTCGATGACATTGTCGAGCATGCGGATTGCCGTGCGTACGGTTTTACGCAACTTGTCCAGGTTGAGCCGCCCGTCTTCGATGTGTTGGGGGAGGTTGACCGACCCCAGGTTGCAGACAGCGATCTCATCGGCACTGGTATTCAGTGTGATTTCAGTACACAGGTTGGAGGAGTGAACCACGCCGACGTGCTGCTGCGGCGATCGAAGGTTGCAGGGATCTTTGAAAGTCATCCAGGGATGGCCGGTCTCGAAGATCATGCCCAGCATCTTGCGCCAGAGAGCCTGGGCCTTGATGGTCTTATGGACCCGGATGTCGCCTTTGGCGGCGAGAGCCTCGTATTCGGTGTAGCGTGTTTCAAAAGCTCGGCCGTAGAGATCATGCAGATCCGGCACCTCATTGGGTGAAAACAGCGTCCAGTCTTCATCTTCGAACACACGTTTCATGAACAGGTCGGGAATCCAGTTCGCGGTGTTCATGTCGTGGGTGCGGCGTCGATCGTCACCGGTGTTCTTGCGCAACTCCAGAAACTCCTCAATATCGAGGTGCCAGGTTTCGAGGTAGGCGCAGACAGCGCCCTTGCGCTTGCCGCCCTGGTTCACCGCGACTGCGGTGTCGTTGACGACTTTAAGGAACGGCACGATGCCCTGGCTCTTGCCGTTGGTGCCCTTGATATAGGAGCCCAATGCGCGGACCGGCGTCCAGTCATTACCCAGCCCGCCTGCGAATTTGGAGAGCATGGCGTTATCTTGAATCGCGCCATAAATACCGAATAAATCATCCGGGACAGTGGTCAGGTAGCATGAGGATAACTGCGAACGCAGGGTGCCGGAATTGAACAGGGTCGGGGTTGAGCTCATGTAGTCGAAGGACGACAGGAGCTGGTAAAACTCGATGGCCCGCGCATTGCGGTCATCTTCGCGAATTGACAGGCCCATGGCGACGCGCATGAAGAACACCTGCGGGAGCTCAATGCGGGTTTCATCGGCATGAATAAAGTAGCGGTCATAGAGCGTCTGCAGGCCGAGATAACCGAACTGCAAATCGCGCTCGGGTAACAGGGCTTTGCCCAGTGCGTCGAGATCGAATGCCTGCAGCTCGGGGGACAGCAATTCGAGTTCCACTCCCCGATTGATGAAAGCGGTGAGTGCTTCACTGTACCGGCTTTCCATATCCTGCTGCGTGGCACTGTCCGCCACGCTCAGGTAAGACAGTGCTTCGGATCGCAGATTGTCCAGCAACAGGCGTGCGGCCACGTAACTGTAGTTCGGGTCCTGTTCTATCAGGGTGCGCGCCGTGATCACGAGCGCGGTACTGACTTCCTCGGCGGAAACGCCGTCGTAAAGGTTGCGCAGCGCTTCATCGATAATGGCGGACTCACTCACATCGGCCAGGTTGGCACACGCCTCGGACACAATCGTCCTGACCCGCTCTATGTCTAGAGGCTGTCGGCTGCCATCGGGGTGAGTCACATTGATGCCGCTGGCCGCGGCCTGGGACTCGGGCGAGAGCGCCGCTTTGGCCGCTCTCTCTCGAGCGCGCTGGTCGCGGTAAATGACATAGTCCCGCGCTATTTTGTGCTCCCCCGCGCGCATCAGGGCGAGTTCTACCTGATCCTGAATGTCTTCTATGTGCAGTGTGCCGCCAGAGGGCATACGTCGCTTGAACGTGCCTACGACCTGCTCAGTGAGCTTGGCCACCGTTTCGTGGATGCGACTGCTCGCCGCTGCCGTACCGCCTTCAACAGCAAGAAATGCTTTGGTGATGGCGACCGAAATTTTACTGTCTTCAAAGCTGGTGACGGTGCCGTTTCGTTTGATGACACGTAACTGTCCCGGTGCCGTAGCTTGTAGCCGTCCTGAAGGACTGCCCTGTGAGTCCGCCGCGGGTGAGGGCGCGGCTGTCGCTGATGACGTTCCGGTTTCTGTGCCTGTCTGCATCTTATTTTGGCCTCTTGGGAATAAAAAATACCGTGGCTGGCAGGTCTGCCTCACCGTTCGGTTGTGCCTTATTGTCGTGGGTACCCGCGCGTACCCCAGCCCCGCACTATAACCCAACATATGGGGGTGGTGTTTGTGGGAGACCCCAAGATAGGCGGGTATTGGCCTCAATGCAAGGGTGTAAAGGGTAGGAACACCTGTGCAAAACCTGTGTAAAGGATGCGGTGTTAGCACCTGCTTACTTGGGGTGAGGCGAAAATGCTCAATAAGCGATAAACAGACACCCGCTCCTGCGACGCTGGCCGAGATTGGCAATTTTGCGACGCTGGTCGCGTTCAGGAGAGGGGCGTCGCCATTGCTGTGGGTGATTGGGCTGGAACGACGGCCTGGGGGGTGATTAGTCCAAAAGAAATTCGATGAGCGCCTTTTGCGCGTGCAGGCGATTCTCCGCTTCATCCCATATCACGGTATCTGATGCGTCCATCAGCTCTTCCGAGATCTCCTCGCCCCGGTGGGCCGGCAGGCAGTGCATATACAGGGCGTCAGCTGCGGCCTTCTCGAGCAGGCCGCGATTGAGCTGGTAGGGTGCCATTGCACGGCTGCGGGCCTGCTGTTCTTCTTCCTGACCCATCGATGCCCAGACATCGGTCACCAGCAGGTCTGCCCCCCTGACCGCCGCCTCCGGCTGGGCCTCGATGCTGACCCGATCGCGATTGGCGGCAACCAGGTTGGCGTCGGGTTCGTAGCCTGCCGGGCAGGCCACAACGAGTTCAAAGTCCAGCAGTCGGGCCGCGTTGATATACGAGTTGCACATGTTGTTGCCATCGCCCAGCCAGCAGACTCGACGGCCGCGAATGTCGCCTCGGTGCTCAAACCAGGTTTGCATATCAGCCAGCAATTGGCAGGGGTGGAAGTCATCGGTGAGGCCGTTGATGACCGGTACTGAAGCGACTTCGGCAAAACGTTCCACGCTCGCGTGCTCGTGGGTGCGTATCATGACCAGGTCCACCATCGATGACAGCACTCGCGCGGTATCCTCTATGGGTTCGCCCCGGCCCAGTTGGGTATCCGCTGCCGACAAAAACAGAGCACTGCCCCCCAGCTGCCGCATGCCCACTTCAAAGGATACGCGCGTTCGTGTGGACGCCTTCGAGAACAGCATGGCCATGACTTTGCCCGGATAGCGAGCATGGGCCACCCCTTCGCTCTGCAGCTTTTTTAACGCAATGGCCCGGTCAATGATGCCCCGGAGTTCGTGGCCGGTCAGATTGGCCAGTGTCAGAAAGTGCCTGGGCCTGGTCATGGTTGCGCCTCCGCTGCCTGATTGACAATTTGAGCTACGGTCCGCCCGAGACGATCTGCCTCGTCATCGGACATCACGAGGGGCGGTAGCAACCGGATCGTGTTGCCCGCCGTGACGTTGATGACAACACCCAGGTCCAGCGCCCTGGCTACCAGCCCGTCGGCGGGTACCGTGACCTCGATGCCTATCATCAGCCCCAGACCTCGAATGTCTGCCACCGTATCGCCATCTGTCAGGTGATGTTTGAATGCTGTCAGCAGCTGTTCCCTGACCACGTCCGCGCGACCGAGCACCTCGGGATCGGCAAGGGTGTTGACAACGGCACTACCGACCGCACACGCCAGGGGGCTACCGCCAAAGGTGGTGCCATGATCCCCGGCGCCGAGCGCTCGCCCGGCTTCGCCACGGGCCATACACGCCCCGATGGGATAGCCATTACCCAAACCTTTGGCGGTTATCAGGACATCGGGTACCACGTTCAGGCGCTGGAAGGCGTACAGGGCGCCGCAGCGACCATTACCGGTTTGCACCTCGTCGAACATTAGCAGCCACCCCTGTTCATGGCACACTGCTCGCAGCCCTTGCAGGTAAGAGGGGTCAAGAGGGCGAACACCGCCCTCGCCCTGAACGGGTTCGACCAGGACCGCCACAATATTGCTGTTGGCGGTGAGTTCGCTGATCGCCTGCAGGTCATCCCGGGGCACGCGAATAAACCCCGGAACCATAGGTTCGAAGGGTGTGCGCATTTTCTCGCCTGAGGTCGCCGCCAGGGCGCCCAGGGTACGGCCATGGAATGCGCCTTCCAGAACAACGATGGTGGGATGCTGCAGACCCCGATTGTGACCCAGCCGGCGCGCCAGTTTGATGGCTACCTCGTTGGCCTCGGCCCCGGAATTACAGAAAAATACCGCATCCATACCCGTCGCCGAGGTCAGCTCGGCACCCAACTGCTCCTGGCCGGGAATCCGGAACAGGTTGGAGGTGTGAGCCAATTCCCCGGCCTGTTCCGTGATGGCCTGAGTGACGCGGGGATGGCAGTGGCCCAGATTGGTCACGGCAATACCGGACAGCCCATCCAGATAGGTCCGGCCCTGTGCATCCCAGAGCGTGGCACCGCGACCGCGAACGAAGGCGACAGGCAAACGCTTGTAGGTGGGCATAATGGCCGACATAGTATGGAAACCGGTGGCGTGGTGAAGCGCGCAAGCATAACCCGCGCTGGCACGGGATTAAACAAGCGGTCGTGAGGCATGTATCGCAGCGGTTCCGGCGCTATACTGCAGGACTTTCATCATCTTCGGGCCATGCCAGTGTGGCTTGGAACGGCATTGGGGACAGCGCTATGGACATTATGGAAACCATCAAGGACCAGATCACCAACAACCGCGTGTTGTTATACATGAAGGGGTCTCCCAATCAGCCCCAGTGCGGGTTCTCAGCCCGAGCGGTGCAGGCGCTGGCCAGCGTTGGTGAGCGGTTTGCCTACGTGGATATCCTGTCCAACCCCGAAATCCGCAGCCATCTGCCGATCTACGCCAACTGGCCCACGTTCCCGCAACTTTGGGTGGATGGTGAGTTGGTTGGCGGATGCGACATCATCGCCGAGATGGAGGCCTCGGGAGAGCTGGCTGAAATCATCAAGGCAGGTAGCGGCGACGCGGTATGAGGCGTCGGCCAGCCCGACCCGGCGGCACCGCTGGCTGATGCACCCCCGGCGCGCCACCAGGGGTCGCTGCGCCCTCTTTTTTTCCCTGGTTCTTTTTCTCTGCTCGGCAAGCGGGGTAGAGGAAGGTCAGCCAGACTATTCGCTGGTGATCAACAACGGCCGTGTCATCGATCCTGAGACGGGGCTGGATGGCGTGCGCCATCTCGGCATTAGCGATGGGCGAGTGGTGGAAATCGCTGTTGAGCCGCTTGAGGGTACTGAGGTCATTGATGCCGCTGGGCGGGTAGTGGCACCGGGTTTTATCGATATTCACAGCCACTCCCTGACCCCCCTCGGACAGCATCGTAACGTGCTGGACGGCGTGACAACCCAGTTGGAGATGGAGGCCGGGGCCCTGCCCGCGGCGGCGGCGGGGGATACCGTTGCGGAAAACCCGGTCATCAACTTCGGAGCATCGGTCGGGCATTATGCAGCGCGGATACAGGTGCTAGAGGGGCGAGAGCTACCCTACTTTTTTTACCGCGGGGAGCAGGCCAGCATGGCGTCTGCCGCCTTTACGCAGGTGGCATCGGCCACTGAAATTGAGGCCATTCGCCGCAGGATGGAGCAAGGCCTGAATGAGGGTGGGCTGGGTATTGGGCTGCTTCTCGATTACATGAGAGATGCGGTCAGCGACGAGGAGTTGGCCATGGTCTTCGCCCTTGCCGCGCAGCGCGAGGTCCCGGTTTTTGTGCACGTTCGCCGCAATTTACCCGGTGATCCTGCGGGGCTTGACGAGGCGTTGAGCCTCGCTGAGCGTTTTGGAACCCGCGTGTTTATTTGCCATATTACCCACAATGCCATGGGCGGGATTGGCGAGTGGCTGGGCCGAATTGATGCGGCGCGGGCGCGGGGGGTTGATGTCGCTACCGAGACACTGAGCTACCTTGCAGGGGGCACCAGCATAGCTGCTGACGTGTTCAGGAAACGCGATTGGCGTGCTATTTTCGATATCGATTACGGTGACGTGCAGTGGGTAGCCACGGGGGAATGGCTCACCGCGCAGAGTTGGCGAGACTACGCCCGTGACGAGCCCGCGGGCATGGTCAACCACCACTACGTTAAGGAGCCCTGGCTGCATACTGCACTGCGATGGCCCGATATGATGGTGTCCACAGATGCTCTGCCGGCCTTCGATGTGGCACAAATGACCAACCCCAATATTTCCGGTAGCTTTTCCAGGCTATTGGGTCGCTATGTGCGTGAGCAGGAAATATTGGGGCTGGTGGATGCGCTGTCGCGCATCAGCCTGAAGCAGGCGCAGTGGTTGGAGCCCTTTGCACCGCGGTTCAGGCGCAAGGGGAGGGTGCAGGTTGGCGCGGATGCCGACCTGGTAGTGTTCGATCCGGCGTCAATTGCTGCCGGTGCAGACTACGGAGCGCCCTGGGAGTCCCCCCAGGGCATGAGCTGGGTCATCGTCAATGGGGTGATCACGGTGGCTGACGGCGCCCGGGTTCCCGGAGTGGCTGCGGGCCAATACCTGGACACCCGCAACCAGTAACTGGACGCGCTGATCCCCTTCAGCCCTCGGTGGGCTTCACCGTATGCATGGCCGTTTGGAGGTAGTTTTGCTCCCCCACGCGGTCCATCAGTGAGAGCTGGGTTTCCAGCCAGTCAATGTGCTCTTCCTCGGCATCCAGGATGCTCTGCACCAGGTCTCTGGAAACATAATCACGCACCTCCTCACAGTAGGCGACGGCCGCCTTGAGATCGGCATGAGCCACATGCTCCAGTTTTAAGTCGCATTCCAGCATTTCCCGTGGGTTTTCGCCGATCATTAATTTGCCCAGGTCCTGCAGGTTGGGCAATCCCTCGAGGAACAGAATGCGCTCCACCAGATCGTCGGCGTGCTTCATTTCGTCAATGGATTCGTGGTACTCGTGCGCGGCGAGCTCGGTCAGACCCCAGTCCTTGTACATTTTACTGTGCAGGAAATACTGGTTGATCGCCACCAGCTCGTTGTAGAGGATTTTGTTGAGATGTTCGATGACTTTGGAGTCGCCTTTCATGCTACGGCCCTTAAGGTGTGTGAAGCGTCATGATAGCGAAGATGGTGCCGGCTGACCACCAAATTATGCCTTTAAGCTGTTGTTTTAAATAGACTTTTTAATGCTAATCAGAATGATTAGCAGACGCGTTGATCAGGCCACCGCGGCCACGGCCCCGGTGGCGGGCGCGGCGTCATAGAAACGCGCGGCATCGAGTGCCTGGTGCTCGTTTATGATGGCTCGGGCCTGCAGTTCGCAGCTACCGCACTGGCTTGCGACGCCCAGCCGTTGCTGCACCTCAGAGAAGGACCGTGCACCCGCTTGCAGCTCGCGCTTGATCGCGGAATCGGTGATGCCATTGCATAGACAGACGAACATGGCATTAGAATACGCAATTGCGAATCATTGTCAACTGCATTTGCAGCTGCGACTGAGAATGCCTGAGATATAGAGAGTCGATCATCGTATCTGGGTGCGGCCTCGTCGTATACTGACGCGCTGGAAAATTGAGGAAGTACCGTGTCGATTAAAAACAAGGTCGTGGAATGGGGTCGCCAGGCTAGGCGGGCATCCCGAGTCGTGGCGGCCAGCGAGGTGGCCGTTCGTAACCACGCCTTGCTTGCCATCAGGGACGCCATCGCCGCAGAGCGGCAGGTGCTGCTCGCCGCCAATGCAGAGGATGTGTCACGGGGTCAGTCCAGTGGGCTTTCAGCCGCGCTCCTTGATCGTCTGGTTCTGGATACCGCGCGTATCGACGCTATGCTGGCCAGCCTCGAGCAGGTCGCTGCCCTGCCCGATCCCGTTGGCGCGATCAGTAACGTACAGACCATGAATTCGGGTATTCGTGTGGGCAAGATGCGTGTGCCGCTGGGTGTCATAGGCATCGTCTACGAATCCCGCCCCAACGTGACCATCGAGGCGGCGAGCCTGTGTCTGAAGTCGGGCAACGCGGCCATCCTCCGTGGCGGCTCCGAAGCCATTAGCTCTAACCTGGCGCTGGGGCGCTGCCTCGCCTCAGGCTTGTCAGCCGCGGGCCTGCCGGCTGCCAGCGTGCAGGTGGCAGACACCACGGACCGCGCCGTTGTCGATGCCCTGGTTACGCTGAATGAAAGTGTGGATATGATTATTCCTCGGGGGGGCAAAGGTCTGATTGAGCGCATCGCGGGGGCGGCCACTGTTCCGGTGCTCAAGCACCTGGATGGAATCTGCCACGTCTTCGTTCATGGGGCGGCCTGCCCGGATAAAGCCCTGTCCATCGTTATGAACGCCAAAACCCAGCGTTACGGGACCTGTAACACCTTAGAAACGTTGCTTGTGGATCAAGATGCTATCGAGCAGCTGTCGGCCATCGCCCGGAAGCTGGCGGAGGCGGGGGTAGAATTACGAGGCTGTGCCCGAGCTTGTGCCGCCAGCCCTGACGTGTCGGTCGCCGCGACAGAGGCGGATTGGGAAACGGAGTATTTGGCACCGATCCTGGCGATCCGTGTGGTTGACGGAGTGGAGGGCGCGATGGCCCATATCGCGCAATACAGCTCAGGCCACACAGAGAGTATTGTTACCGAGCATCACCCAACGGCGATGCGGTTTTTAAGGGAGGTCGATTCCAGCTCTGTCATGATCAATGCGTCCACTCGGTTTGCCGACGGATTTGAGTATGGCCTGGGCGCGGAGATTGGTATTTCCACTGACAAGTTACATGCCCGTGGTCCCGTGGGGTTGGAAGGCCTGACCTCAAGTAAATACGTGGTCTTTGGTGATGGGCACGTGCGCCAGTGATCGGTGGCGCGCTGGGCGTGCTGGGGGGCACGTTCAATCCTGTTCATGTGGGCCATTTACGGGGTGCGCTGGATTGTCGCGATCGGTTGGGCCTTGACGCGGTCCGATTGATCCCCGCATCCCTGCCGCCCCTCAAAGCGACGCCCGGGGTCGATGCAGAACATCGCTCGCGTATGCTGGAGCTTGCCGTCGAGGGTATTGCTGGACTTGAAGTCGACAGGCGGGAACTGAGGCGACCGGGCCTGTCCTACACGGTGGACACGCTGCGTGAACTGCGCGCCGAGCTGGGTCCCGAGCGGCCGCTCGTTTTCATCATGGGCGAAGATGCGCTGGGTAATTTGCACCGGTGGAACGAATGGCGGGACCTGCTTCAGTTTGCCAACATCGCTGTACTGGCCCGTCCATTTCCAATCCAGACCCTGGATCCTGAAGTCCGGTTATGGATCGATGGCCATATGGTCACTCCGGCGCGCCTGGTGGAACAACCCGCGGGGTGCATGAGCCGATTGCAACAGCCCGCGATTGACGTCTCCTCCACCGGACTGCGTGAGGCACTGGAAACCGGTGCCGATGCGCGATTCCTCCTTCCTGATGCTGTATTGGAGTATATTGAACACCATGGTTTATACCGTCCCAGCAAACAAT
>Ga0181596_10002130_pt1 | contig 19399 bp, 27 predicted proteins | sample 041ome_6_FD_148655 | JGI IMG/M metagenome (GOLD analysis project Ga0181596, IMG submission 148655) | Coastal salt marsh microbial communities from the Groves Creek Marsh, Skidaway Island, Georgia - 041402US metaG (spades assembly) | ecosystem: Environmental > Aquatic > Marine > Intertidal zone... | reverse complement strand
ATCACGCGACCGTTCCTGATCCAGACAACCTCGGGAGACTATACAATGTCGTGGATTTCAAACAATACGGAAAGATTGGAAAGCAGTATGAGGTCGATCCACTGCATTCACTTGGATGGGAGTGTGAAGTAGAGGATCTGGACATCAAGCACACGCCTCACCTGAGTCACTTGTATTCATTTTTTCCATACGCCAAAGTGTATTCAGTGTATCCCACACCGATGCGCTTGATCGCTGAGGTCTGCGTGGCGGACACCCGATCCCCCAACTGGGAGGAGTGGAAAATAATTAAAGAAAAGATTCCAAGATAAAGTACAATGGCTTTTTTACCTTTTCTTCGGCATGGCGATCTTTATGACCTTCTGGACACGACGTCCAAGGTTCTGAACGAGCTTCCCAACATGGAGAAGCAATTTAATACTAAAATGGCTGACAGATATCTATACAAGCGTACCCACACCACAGATGAAGGGTTCGAAATCGAGATGCATCTCCCTGGGGTGGGTAAGGACAACATTCATATCATGCTTTCTTCGGACGACCACGAGGTGACCATCGGTTACGGTGAGAACCGAAGTGCCTCATTCGATCTGCCCAGTTACGTGGATGTATCGGATGAGGGTTACAAGGCGAGTTACGTGGATGGCGTTCTTCGATTGTTCTTCAAGATGCGAACCTCGGACAAGAAGCGTCGCGAGATCAAGCTTGATTAGACGAATAATGTTCCACCGAGTCCGCCTTGGCAGCGGAAGACGTTAAAGTTTACCGCGTAGAGTCTTGCTTTACGCGATATGCTATTATTGACCAGCGTTAGTTCGAAAATCTGACTGGAAATTCGGCTCATGTTGACGGTTCCTTCGCCCACGTTAAATATATTTACCTTGTAACTTGGTGTTTGAATGTAGTATTCATAGGGTTGAATGGCTCTCATGGACATTTGGTCTAGGTCAAAATAAACTTGACCATTCAGGAATAAACGCCATCGGATCACCTGGTCATTTAGATAGCTTGTGTATGTGGCGCTTTTATGTGAAGAATAATCAAAAACACCATCAGTCCCCGAGTCATTTTGCACAACTAAGATGTATTCCTTGACGGGATTTTCGATTTCGGTTTTGAAACGTATCTGTTCGAGATCCCTCACGGTGACTCGAGCAAGTTGTGTTTGTTGTATAACATAGTCCAATTGTTTTCCAAGAAAGAACTGGCGGTGTTCTTCGTTCAGATAGATGGCCTGTAGATCAAGTACAACATCCGGTGTCGGGAGGCTCCCCAATTCCGCTTGCGTTCTAAATGTTATCCTAACTTCGATGGTGTGTCTGTTCAAAGCCAGAAGAGGGAAAGCATTTGCATAACCCCTACCAAAGAATGGCAGTTCTACCAAAAACTGTGTCGCTGAAGACGCTGTTCCATAACTCGTGGGTGACACGTTGCGTTTCAGGATGGTATCGTTATTGGCTCTTGTTCTTTGTGAATCCGTAAGATCAGACATAATCGCCATGTATTCACCGGTCAGACTCACGATCGTCTGTCCTCCTACCAGAAGCTCCGCGCGTTCTATTAAGGCATGCGCAGCATCCTGTGGGACTGACTGAGTGTTTGCATAACTAAAATTCAGAAAGAAACCCGTTATGATATCGCACGTGTCATTGTCTATCGTACAAATACTCGACCCTCCAAAACGGATATCGGAATTAAAAGCCAGACGAAGGTTCTCGGTCGTGTATCCGGCGCGTTTCGTAAACACCTTTTGATAGAAACTTTGTTGTGGATCTCCGGTCAAAAAGGTGTCTTGGTATCCTGTGACGGCAAGCCGCATACTATTATGATGTGTCAAAAAAAGATTTCAAAAAATACATACGACTATTAGATATGAACATTCAACTCAAAAAATTCAACCCCGCTTCAATGGGCGACGATAAGGTATGTGTGTTTATTGGCAAGCGTGGCACAGGAAAGTCAACCTTGGTGACAGATATTCTCTATCATAAAAAGCACCTCCCTGCGGGCGTGGTGATGTCGGCGACCGAGGAAGGCAATCACTGGTATCAGCAGTTCATTCCGGACTTGTTCATCTATGGTGAATATGACAAGGACATCATAGAGAGGGTCATCGACAGGCAGAGGAAGATGGTGAACATGAAACCGCCACCAGGAAAGAAGGAACTGACGTCCAGGGACATCGGAGCCTTCATACTCATGGACGATTGCATGTACGACCGACGATTTCTAAAAGACTCTTGCATTCGCCAGTGCTTCATGAACGGTCGCCACTGGAAGATCTTTTTCATGCTGACCATGCAGTACTGCATGGACCTCAGTCCAGATCTTCGTGCCAATGTGGACTATGTGTTCATCGCGCGAGAAAATGTCATCCAGAACAGAGAAAAGTTGTACAAGGCATTCTTCGGAATCTTCCCAAATTTCGATATGTTCAATCAGGTGATGACGGCGTGTACTGAAAATTACGAGGTTTTGGTGCTGGACAATACGTCCAAGTCAAACCGAATCGAGGACTGTGTGTTCTGGTACAAGGCCAAGATCCATCAGAACTTCCGAGTGGGATCTCAACAATTCTGGAGCCTCCATCAGAAGACCTATAAAAAGGCAGGAGGCGCCACCAAACCTGGTCAGGATCCCAATGAAGTCAGGCGCAATAGGAACTCCCAAGCCCTCCAGGTGAAGAAGTTGAAATAATTATTCAGGGACAGGACGATGTCCGAATGGACATCCGACACAATGGAGACCAAATCCATCGCGCTTGCGACGACCGCACTCATTGACTCTGGGTTGGTGAGCGAGACCAAGGCAGACGCACTGGCCACTCATCTCAGCAAGGGCGCCAAGAACTGGTGCATCAAGCAAATGAAACCCGGCGACGCGAACGAAAACCAAAAGGAGCTACAAAAATTCAACTCAAAGGTTTGGACGGAGTATCTCGCCAAGAGGAACTACATTTTCGATGTTACCGACAGCGGAGTGGTCAAGCGCAAGACACCACTGGTGGAGAAGCAGGAACGTCTTTTGGAGATCCAGAACAAGATGGTTGGTGAAACCTTTACTCCACCCATCAAAAAGGTCAGCAAAAGACTTCTGGATCAGGCACGACTCAACCGACTTCTCACTTTAGTCAAGAAAGATATCGAAGAGATGGAGAACGAGATGAAGGGTTTGTCCATGATCAACCAAAAACTTGAACGCTACTTTATTCGGCGACCTTCCTTCAAGCCCAAGGTCTTCATCGGCCAGGAAGAAGAATACCTCGACCTTCCTGACATCCCCAAGAAGAAGCGCATCCTCAAGAGACTTTTGCACCTTCTGAACATGAAACGTTTTGGTAAGATGGAAAAGATACACGAGAAACTCACACAAGTTCGCAGGGACACGATGACCAGTCTGGTTCAGATACAGCGAGACATCTTCATCAACTCCAAAGAGTGTTGGGTGCGTGCCGAAAGGGCATCATTCTTAGACAAGAAACATGCGAACGAAGAACTCAAAGCTGAGCATGCCAAGCTCTCGGAACACATCTCATCAAACCTGAGCGACTACATGGTCGAAGTGCCAAAGCCTTTCAAAAACGCCACGGTCATCAGCGAGAACGACACACGGGCAAACTGGAAGAATCCAGAGTTCAAACGCCTCTACGCGAACAGGATGAGATCATTGATCTACGCGATTCGCAACAACGACAAGTCCAAGTTTTTGGACAGGATCAAGAACGGCGAACTCAAACCCAATACCTTTGACACCAAGGAGATATGGGACCTTTGGTATCAGCAACCCAAGAAGGAGGTGGTCGAGAAGAAGCCAGAGGAATACGAGGACGGGATGTTCAAGTGTGGCAAGTGCAAATCCATGAAGACCACATACGTGGAAAAGCAGACACGCTCAGCAGACGAGCCCATGACCTTGTTCATCACCTGCAGGATGTGTGGCACTGTGATGAAGCGTTAAAGAAAAGACATGGAAGATATTTAGAATGTGTAGTATCTGTGGTGAAGATATTTCGTTTGTCTGTAAAGCCAACGTTCGTTGTGGTCATCACGTTCATCACGAGTGTCGTCGCAACCTAATTCCATTCACAAAATGTTCAATATGTAATAGATTTATAATTGATAAACTTGATGTCCACTTGAGTGACCGAGATGAATTTTGTCACAAGCGTTGCGAAACTAATGCGCGACGTTACTATCCACCTTGTCCGGTGGAAGGATGTGGAATGGCTCTGCACAAACACCATGTCATAACAAATAAACAATGTCAACAGCTCATAGTGGAACTCGAAGGAAAGACGTTTGAAGAACGCATGGCGATCTACCTTTCTTACGGATTCCGCGAAGATGAATTGGGTGGAGGAGAACTTGATGAAGAAACATGGAAAAGAATTCAGACAATCATCTCGGCTTCTTCACAGGAAAAGGAAACAAATGAAGAGGTTGTGATTCCGAAAGAATCTAAACCAAAACCGGTCATTCCTCCGCCCAAGACCTATGAACCCCGCGAACTTGCTCCCGGTGAACGATACAAGCCGCCGAACAAGTCTAGACAACCCCAAGAACGCGGAGCTTCTCTAAAAACTCTAGTTCCTCACTCTGTGAAGGATAGGGTTCATGTTTCCCCTCAAGAAGATTTTGCTTTATTTTCGCAAGGTCCAATCTAGAAAGGGTGACGGATCCGAGAATGTAATCCTCATAGGCTTCGGCGACAGCTGGAATCAGTGGCTTCACCAGATCGTACATCGCCTTGGCGTACAACTGGATCTCCGGTTGGGCATGACTGTCCATCCTGAGACGCAGATAGTGAAGAAGATTGTGTAGATTGATCTTCCAGTAGAATTCGGTGTAGGTCGACAGAGGTAGATGTTCCCGTGCCGTCTCTCGGGCAACTCCGTGATCCAAGAGCCTTTGATAGACCTCAAATGCCTGTTCACACGAAGCCTTCTGGTCCCTCAAAAGAACCATGGACTCGGGTGAATCCAGGACTCCGTCGGAACCTTGGTGGTTCACCTTGGACTGACCACGGAACTCGGCCGGAACGTGGAACTCCTCGGGCAACTGCGAGTAGCGACCCGAAATCTCATTGATGCTGGCGGTCCGGTGACGCATGTGCTGCCGAGCCAGAAAGATGGGCATCTTGATGTGAAACTTGAAGTCGACCATCTCAAATGGGGTCGTGTGGGCGTGACGGAGCAGGTAGCGAATCAGACCTCGATCACTCCGAACACTCTTGGTGCCTTCTCCATACGAAACACGGGCGGCTTGAACTATGGCATGATCAAGATCCTCCCTCGGCATTGTATCGACAAGACGTACGAACCCATGCTTCTCCACACGGATTTCTGACATTTATCTTACTAACGAATGTATTCTCTAATTAACATCACATCACAGTCACCCTCCACCGGAAGACCCTTGTCCCTCCACCCTTCCAAACCATCTTCGAGAACAAATATGTTAGTAAAGCCATATTCGTTCATGTGGACCTTGGCCATCTTGGCAACCAGTGACTGCTTGTTGTTTCCGTAGAGCACGATGGCTTGCTCGAATCCGGGGAACGTTCGACCGGTTCCTGAGAAAAGACCTTCCCCACGCTTTTCCACATCAAAGTAAGTTACCTTTTCGACTTCTTTGGGTGGCTCGCTTGGCGTCTCGGGCTCCATCGTCGGCATCACAATGGGTTCATTCTGTCTTGCGACCTCAGTATCATACATTCTGACAGCCCTATCTAGATCGGTTTCTTTATTGATCTTCAACTTGGTTGCTTTGGCAAACTTTTCCGATTTTTCGGCAAACTCCATGGGCTCGATGTTCCTTAACGGTCTCACTTGTTCAAAAGCAATTCTTGCACTATTCTCTGCTATCCGAGCACTGTTGGCATCGTCGGTTGCTGTGATTACCCTGGCCCGCACCAGCAACAAGCGATCGGATCTCTCACGAAGTACCTTTTCCTCGTAGGTCCTCTTTTCAATTCGCTTGGGATCATTTTCACCGGCAAGGATGGCATTGATGCGATCAAACTCCGCCATGGGAAAGTTGATTGAGTTTGGAAGCCTACAATTTTGAAAATGTCTCTGTGAACCTACGTGAATCAACATGAGATTTGGTCGAGACAATCTGAGACTATGTAATTGTTCTGGTGAAACCATTATATTAATATTACTCATAATTTCTTACGGCGAGTGCCACGGGAAAGCGAGGGACGCCGTCTTGGGTGAGACCCTGAAATTGAACGGTGAGCATTTCACCCATCAACTTGCCTCGGTTCTTCCACAACTCCCTTCGACTATCCATGGTTCCCTTGGGTCGAGCCTTGAACGTGTCTCCGTCCTTGGTCTCGCAGATCCAGATGGGCGTCCCACGGTCCTTGCCTTCCGCCTCTTCGGCACCCACGATTTCAAACTCTTCGGTCATCATCTTCTTGTACTTGATACACTGGGATGACCGCTTATTGAGCAAGTAGGGACTTTCGGCCACGCGCACCACCACACCCTCGTGACCCTCTGCCACAAACTTGTCGTGATATTTGTCAGCATCCTTGGCGGTCCCTTGATATGAAGGGACGATCTTGATCATGGGATGTTTGATTGACTTGATGATTTCCTTGAGCCTCTCGTAGCGTTCCATGAAGGGCATCTCCAATTGACTGAGACGAAAGTAGTCAAAGCAATGAAACTCCAACTTGGGTGCATAGGGACTTTCTGAACCACGGGCAGCACTGGTGATCTGTTCGAAATCCAAGTCCTTGCAGAAGAGTTCACCATCCAAGAACTCACCCTCCTCCAACTTTCCTTCCAGTGCCTTTTCCAGGTGGGTCAAATGTTCAATTCTCTGTTCATTCCTGGACTGGAGCAAGAGTCCACCGCCCGAAAATCCAGCGAGCATCCTGACACCATCCAACTTAGGCTGAAAGCGAATGTCACCATCAATCCCATAGGACCTCGAACTGAACGAGTAGAGTAGCATGGGTCTGAGGACAACTTCGGATCTCAATTGAATATTGTCCATGTACCCCAACTTGACCTGTTTTCGCCACATCTGAGCGGCTTGCTCTTCAATGGGAGTCTTGCGTTTGGCATCGGGAGGGCGTTCCGTCACAGATCTTTTACCATCGATAAGACCTGTGGTTCGTCTAATCATTCCATTGACGACCTCGACTTGCCAAATGCGAGTCTTTCCTTTGGCATCTTTGCCATAAAGTGCCGGAAAGAACGTCATTTAACTAATATAGTGTTTTTTGTTTAAACCCCAGTGGAACCGAAGCCTCCCACGCTCCTAGGTCCGAGCCCCTGATTCCTTGCGTGATCAATCAGGTCTGGCTTGAACTGAGGGTCTGGGATTTCTGACGGGTCGGGAGCCACCGGATTATCCTGAATGGGAATTTGTGGATACAGATCCGGGTCCTCAACAAGGTCACAATGCTCATAACGCTCCAGAATCATCTGAGCGATACGATAACCCTGCTTAATGTGAAACGGGCGATTTCCGTGGTTGAACAGAACGACCCTGAGTTCACCCTCATAGTCCCTGTCGATGACGCCGGCACCCACCTCGATGCCGTGCTTGACGGTCAGACCTGAGCGACTGGCGATGCGGGCATAGCATCCTTCGGGGATCTTTACGCGAATCCCCGTGGGAACCACGAACCTCTTGCCCTCGTGAACCACGCAGTCCGAGCAGGCATAGAGATCATAGCCCGCGGAAAGTTCTGTGCCCCGTGTCGGTAACATAGCATCAGAATGCATCTTCTGAACAACTAAGGTTTGCATGTTTTTGATATTCATGTATAGAATCTTTTCTTTAAATACCACGCAACAAAGAGCAGAATTATGAAATACCATATTTGATTATAGAAAAATCTGGCGAATTGAATGATGTAAGCCAAAAGATATTGAAGAGGATTTGTTGGATTCGCCGAGTTTCGCATGAGAAAGCGGGTCACCTTGGTCCACATCCAGTTTATGAATATAGACCATTGACTGAAAATTTCAGGAGTCCCGTCGGGTATGACGAGGTAATGTAATTTGAGCATGAGGCGAGTCTTGCCACTCGGGATGGTTCCGCGGACACAGTGATAGTCCCTGTTGTATTCGATTCCATTGAAGTCACCGGTGGACAATTTGCTGGTCTTGTCACCGACCTGTGTGAAAACGGTCGAGTTGTCATTCAGTGCCAGAATGATTCTCACCAATTTGCTAGGACCTTCAATGAACTTGTAGGGAGCGTCATAGTGACAATCCACGAGCACCCGGTCACTTGCCTTGGCATCCAATGGAGACACGCTGACAAACACCTCGTCGATGGAGGGCACCGAGCGGATGGTCGAACCTGGGTAGTTTTCCAAGAGGGTGTCGCGAATGATGGACGAATTTCTGAGCGTGTCAATTGCATTCTTTATAGTAGGTTCCTTGACGTCCTCAGACCATGTGTGGTCAGCCATCGTTTTTCCATTGCTCTTGTAGTGGTCTCGAAGGATGGTCATTTCATGGGACTCTGGTATTTTGCCTTGAATGAGCATATTATTATATGGTTGTATTATAAATGGAAGAAGAGTGTGACAAGACGCAGCCCGTGGCAAACTGGAAGTGTATCTGGTTCACGTTGGCGTTGGCGGGTGGGTACTGGTATCTTCCGCCTAAGAACAAGTGGGTGCTGTTGGGGCTGCTTTACTTCCCCTACATCGTGTTGGCGTGGTACGATCACTGGTATCAGTGTCAGCGCAACCTCGGACCGACCTACCTGGCTTTGTTCTACTGGTGGGCCAAGCCCAAGGACAGCGACCAGATCCAGAAGTACAAGAACTGGTGTCCCGATATCAAGAACAAGGTGCTTAAAATTGACCTCGTGATCTTGGCATTGGGGTTGATGATCCTGCCTTGGTTCCTTGCGTGGAAGCCTTAAAGTCCAAAGAATGACTTGACACCATCTTCCACAGCACTTGCGAATGAATTGAGTGCACCGGTTATATCTCCAGTAATATCGATACCGATACCCGATGGTGTTATTGAACCACCGACCTTGAATAATTGTTCCATGGATTTTGAAATTGCATCCTTTACTGCACCGATGCCGGGAATCAAGTTGAAACCTGGGATGTTAAATATCATGTTTGTGATGGCTCTTGGTATTGCGCCAAGGCTGGATTCCATGAATGCGTTTCCAAAATCTTTGAGGAACTCGATTGAAAGCATGAACAGCGCTATGACGAATTGACTGAGCCACCTCCATCCGGTCACCAGTGCCCATCCGATTAGTTTACTTACATATATCCTACTGTTTATTCCCTGATTGACTATCCATTCCGCTGCATTGCGTATTGAGTTTCCGAGATTGGTGAGGTAGCCTGCAAATGCCTGTCCTTGGGATACCATGTTAGTTCCCACGAGACTAAGGAAATCTACGATGGCTTGTCCAACCGAAGATGCCAGATTCACAAAGGCTAGACGTATTCCAGTGAAAAAGTTGGCAATCGCATCTGGCACGATGAGTAACTTTTTATCAAAGTGAAGGAACCAATCTAGTAGTAAGGCAATGATGTTCATCTAGAAATAAATTAGATTAAATTTTTATCATGTTCAACAAGAACATGTCGTCTGGCAGTCTAATGACATCGATAACAGGATCCTTGCCAAATATATGTCCAAACATGCTAGTGATAGCAAGATTGAAAAGTTGTTGAATTTGGAAAAAATAGAGTTCGAACCAAAATATGATGGCTTCCGTAAAGTAATCACTGGCATTTCCACTGGCTATCCAGTCAGTGAATCTTATAAAATAGTTTGTAAAGAACCTGATAGGACCAATGACCAAGTTGTCTATGAGAAATTCTATAACTTTGAATGTGCGTTTGGGAACGGTGACAAGTAAGAATTCAATGACCTTTGTCTGAAATTTCACAATTGACAGAATGGCTCTTGGTAGCCACGAAACGAAGTTGATTGGAGGCATGATGATCCAATTGATTATGAAGTTGGTTATCGTGGTAAAATTGAAAAATCTCGGGATGGCCAAGTAAAAGTCATCGAGTTTTTTGGTATCCTTTTTTAATGCCTTGAATACTAATTTAGTAATCGGGTAATACAAAAGGAATAACACGGGTGGAATAAAACCTACAAATGGTCCAAGCATAAGTGTCAAAAAACCTGTCAGAATGTAGTATTCCATACTAATATCAGTATATAAAATTTATATTATCTAAATGCTGCCATTAAAGCTGAATATACCTGATTTGCGCTCTGTGCTACTGATTCTTGTGCGCTCTGTGCTACTGATTCTTGTGCGCTCCGCGAGGAACCCGATCGAGGGTATTCGGTTTTCACAAATTGTTCTGGGAGTGGAGGTGCTATGTCTTCATCAATCGTTCCACCCATGCTGACAATTAGTTGGAGAAGCTTGATGCTTTGATCCCATAGTGCCTTGAAAGCGATGACCAATTCATCCCAGAGGTTCGTTGCTTGCTCGGACAAAAACTTGAACGAGTTTGAGACGAGATTAAGTGTGTCTTTGTAAATTTTAATCAGATTGTTCCAATTTTCCGTGACGACCTTAAACCACGAAGATAGTCCATTGACGATGGCATTCCACAGACTCACAATGGCTCTCACCGGTGTGAGAAGCAAGTACTTGAATTTGTCTTTGTCTTCTTTCAGTTTCTGATTCCCTGAATGCTTTGACACATGATCAATCCACGTTGAAATCACCTGCCACACCAGTATCAGCATGGGCACTCCCGCGACGAGACCGAACGGCGAAATGACGATGAACATTTCCAAGGATGCCAGGGAAGTTGTCCAATAAATGATTGGCGGGAAGACTATGTCCAATAATTTTGGCGCAGGAATCAACCTCCTCAAGATGATATAGATGTATGAAAATATGATTGTCGAAAGAATGAATATCATTATCTACTATATGAAAATATTTTTAGTCCATGATATTAGATATGGGTCTCCCCATCAATAATCTTCTGAGCTGGAAGAATCTTATGTTGATGACCCTCGGGTTTTCATTCATAGTGGCTCCATTGGGTATCCCTCCTTTCATTGGTATGTTGGTCGCGGCTCTGATATTTGGTCTTTCTCACATAGACGAAAAGGTCAGGAATCCAAAGAATAAGAAAGAGCGTCAAGAGGCTTTCATAGCAAGTCTCGTGTTCGGTCTTTTGGGTAGTTATATAGCCGCATGGTTTTTACTTGCTCAAGGTTTAAAACAATCTGAAGGTATTGGGAACTTGTCGGTGGCGGCGGGAGGCGGTATCATAGCAGGTCTCGGTCTTGGTGTAATAATGACCGCCATTTGTGTGTCATTCTTCATTAATTATGGGACCGTGCTTGGGTGGTGGACGCCGACCGGTGGTCTGGTGACGTTACTCATATCCATAATACCGGCCATGGCGATTCGAAGAAATGTGGGAATTAACATACTTGTGTCATTCATAGTATCCAGTTTTGTTTATGCACTTCTGGTCGGTGACAACAAAAACAAAAAGGAGCCGTGGATGGTGGGACAGTCGGCCTACATAGGTATCATGATCGGGTCCGCAGTGGCATTGGCTTTGCCGAGTTCGGGTGACGTGATATCATCAGAAACAAAACAAAAGATACTGGAACAAACTGGTTTGAGTTCAGGCATATTTGCAAAATCAGGCGAAGGTGCCATTAATTCAATGGCCTTGGTCGTATGGTTCGTCTACTTTATCATTTGGATCCTGACCCACGTTCCAGGGGCGCTGCCATATGGCTGGGACACGCTTTTTAAGTACAAGTAAAATCTGATTAAATAGTAATAACATGGAGACGCATTACCTCGTGGTCAACTCGAATCTCAGGGACACAACCTTGTATCCCTCTGGTAATTCTTATACCATGCATCTGACCAATCCCATTCATGATGTCACGCGAGTGGAATTGATCCAGGCTTCGGTGCCGAACGTCATACAAAACGTCCCAGATGGTTCTGACATCATCCAAGTTAGCAATCTGGAAACCAATTCTTTGCATTCCTTTTCGATACCCAATGGATTCTACTCAGCCACGGGTCTTGGCGCTGAAATACAGAATGCAATCAATCCAGTGTCAGGCATTGATGTTACTTATTTGTCCAACGAGGGGAGATATGCATTTCTAAGGTCGAATGTTTATTCTGCTTTTGATTTGAAGCCTTCAACCACGCTGGCAAATCTGATGGGTTTCAGCGACACGAGCACGAGAACGGCCACCGAAGTTCAAGATCTTTCTAATGCCACAGCAACATTTCCACTTTATGCAAATAACGACAGGTATCGTGAAAATTTCTTCTTAAAGTCGGATCAGCTTATCAATCTCACAGCAGACAACTATGTCTATCTGGATATCAACGAACTGAACAATGGCAGGATGCACCAAGCTCAAAAGATTGAAGCAAATTCCTTCAGCACATCGGCTTCACAGTACAACTTTGGTCCCATCGTCATGGACGTGAGTTCTGGTGGCATCAAGCATTTTTCTGAAACGAATGACTACAATTATGGTGTTGATTTTTACCCTCCTATTTCACAGTTGTCCAGAGTCACAGTGAGATGGAGGAAGACCGACGGATCGCTTATCAATTTCCAGGGGTTGAACGAGAATTCATTCATGCTCAAGGTGACGAGCAAGTTCCGCAAGGATGACATAGCACCCAATCTTCGTCAGAAGGTCGCAAAACCGCGTCCAATTATTTTAGTTCCCAAGCAGACCTAGTGAACTGGGCTCGAAGATTTGTTTATTTTCATCCCGCCAGTCCACTGGCATCTGGGGGCGGATGTTAGGGTTTCCTATATGGACCCTCAAGAGAAGCTTATGGGTGTCTGTGCTAACGCCCAACGTTCCGGCGCTATCCATTACACGAATAGTGAACTTATCAAAACTCATTGGATTCTTGTACTGGATGCTATATTTGAAATCGGCATTTTCCTGGAAATACCTAATAGAACCTACCGATACACCATTTGGAGGAATAGTGGCAAAATAACCACGAATACTTGAACCATCCGCACCTGCTGTCACGGCACTGTCCGTAAAAGGCGAACGAAGCTCTTCAATGTCAAACACCGTAGATTTTCCAGCTGTAAGTACATTTGATTCAGCGTAGACCAAATCCACCTGGTAGACATTTCGATAAACTTCTTGAAATTGTCTCGTGAATGTATTTGATGTTCCTTCAATGTAGAGATAGTGAACTTCGGAGTCCGTGCGAAGATCCATATTAGTATTACCCGAGAAAATCATACGCTTCTGGCAACGTCCTGACGACACTGATGGGTCTCACATTCCTGTACATCCAGATGATACTCTCGATGAACTTGAATGTGAAGAACGTCGGGTTGGTCACGATCGCTGACCGGATGACCTGTCTTTCGGTCTTTGGTTTCAACTCGCGCATCAATGAACTGAACTCCCATATCAGTCGTGGGATGGTAGCAACTTGAACGACCTTAACATCTGAAAAATCAAACAGGAAATTAAACTGCTCCTTATTGAAACAACTTCTCACGTCTTCTTTGAACGCCACCCAGTCCATGTGAGGCACCTCTGTGGTGTGAAAGACAAAGTGAAAAGTTTGGTTCGTCCAAAGTTTGGTGTAGAACATTTTGTTCATTAATATCAGGATGTATTTAATAATATTCATCATCATCTTGGTGGGTATACTATTTTTACGACGTGAAAGTCTCACCTTGGACGAATTGAAAAAACAACTTGAGACTGCTGGACCAACACTCTTGCCACAATTCACCAGACTTCAATACGAAGAGAAGATCAGAGAGGCTGAAGCTCCGGCAAAAGCAATACTGGAATCGCTGCAAAAATCAGCGGGGATGGAAATAATCAGAAAAAGGAGGAGAGAACAAAACATAAACCCTAATGAACCTCTGACTATCGATGAAGGGATCCTTATAGAAGGACCCTCTAATATAAAAAGGATCAAAATAGAATTATCGGACAGAGGGTTTTTTCAAGCATACAAATTAAATGACGAACAATTGATAAAATTAGCACAACAATGGGGAGTTAACACGTCGTCTCCGCTACAACAAATAAAAGATTTAACGGCAGACATGCGGGAAAAATTGAGAAAGGATGATGAATTGAGGAAAAAAATGGAAGAAGATTTCAAACGTGAACAAGAAGAGAGAGAACGACTTTTTCAAGAATCTAGGACACGGTCGAGAGAAAAACAATCGAAAAGAGAATCCGCCTCGGCAAGGTTGAAAAGACAAAGACGTGAAAAGACTGCTGCTCGCAGAAAGGCACAAGCGGAAGCGGCAGCAAAGGCACAAGCGGAAGCGGAAGCAAAGGCACAAGCGGAAGCGGAAGCAAAGGCAAAAGCGGAAGCAAAGGCAAAAGCACAAGCGGAAGCACAAGCGGAAGCACAAGCAGAGGCACGAGCAAAGGCAAAGGAAGTTGCAGAGGAACGGGTGAGGGTGAAGGCGGAGGCACGGGCACAAGAACAGGAACGAATTGAACAACAGTCAGAGGAAATTGCGAAAATTCAAGAGATAAGAAAAGAAGCTGAAGCGGCAATTCAACAACTAAGAGAAATACCTTTGGAAGAACGAATAAGGAGAAAAATATTTGTTCAACCAAAAATGGTTCACAAGCCATACCCTTTTGTGAAAAGTACACCTGCAAATCCACCTTACGATACTACAAAATACGAAAAAAGAGAAAATCTTTTCAAGACTTCAGAAATATCATCCATATTTCCTCGTCCAATTAGCCTAGTATATTTACCGAACACATCGGACACTTGAATGCGTAGTTACTGTTTAGATACACGATGTTATTCAAACAAGAGACACAGACGTTGTGCTTGCAATTTATCTTCACAGGTCTCTTGTTTTCGTAGCACACCACACACATTTTCTTTTTCTTTTTTGGAAATCTTATTCTATCAAAATATGTTTTTACGACATCGCCTACGTTTGTTATGGCTGGTTGGAGTTCAAGAAACATGATGCGAACGAACATTTTTACTCTATGCCACAGAAATACGTCACGATCATAGTGTGTATGAACGTAACCTCTTATCAACCATGGCATGATAAATTTCAATTGGGACATATTGTTGTGCGAGCGACAAAACACAACCGGAAACCCCATCATGCTCGTGTTGCAACTACCTTTTCTCGTGCACCTCCAACCACTTTTTGTAATACCATAACAACGTAGGCCAGTTAGTTTAAAGAATCTTCAGAACAAAGTGATATATCGTCGTCTTCTTCTTCGTCGTCTTCATCATCAGAAGATGATGGGACAAAATCTTTGTCTGAAGCGTCAACTGATATGTAAAGGTTATCACCTACCTCTTCATATCCTAATCTATCAATGTCCCTAAAAATAGAATAAAGACGTACTATATGTTCCTTGCTTATCCAGACGGGACTTCTAAACGAGTAATGACCTTCGTTATCCGTCTCTTCTAGACAAGAAACTAACACTGTATTTTCTTTTTCCTGGAACAATTCTGCGAGAATGACACCGTCGCCAAGTTGTATATCCAAGAACATATTTATCTTTTATGGGTTGTAAATCTTTAAATGTCTTTTACAGAACTCGAGACCAGACTGTGGTTTATGTGTACATGGTTTCCCATTGAGACATGTTGCATTGCATACTTTTCGGTTGTTACATTTTTGTATTTCTTTCTTTTCCGGAAGTTCATCAAGAAAAATTACACGAGATCTTTCTTGAGGTTCTTTCGTTAGGAAATGTCTTTTCCATCCTATGATCATACTAAGTAGTCTTTGGTGACAAATATTTAATACATCCCTCCCATCCCGATACGGTTGTTGATCGGAAGACGATCGCCAGCCAATGTGGTGTTGACGGGCAGAGGGTTGGGCACGTAATTGGTCGATGCGTCGCGGACATAGAGAATGTATGACGAGACACCCTCGCGAACCTGGGGAAGCATCTTGTCCACGACCTGCTGATTCATGCGAGTCATCTGAGACTCGATGTTCCCGTAGGGATTCATCGCGTTGTTGATGTAGACGTAGCGCATGAAGGTCATCACATCGCGGGGATTCTGTCGGTCGATGGAAAGACCGGTCTCGTTCCTGAACTGATTCCGGAGCATCGCCTGGATGCGTTCCAAGTTAGCCTGCTGAAAGAAGGCAGCGTTCAGGGGAGTCGTGGTCTTGTGCATGGAAGTGATCATACTCGTTCGCACGTCCGCAGACGGGATGGGGTCCTGATCAACGCCATTCAATGGGGTCAAGTTAATCATACTATTACTTGTTGAGGTTTTTTCTTGGATTCTTGAGGACGGACGTCGGAGTAATGAAGTTACCTGAACTCACGGTCTTGAGCGACTTCTTCACACAGAAAAAGGTGCACGGCTTGTCATAGTCGATGCCTCCTTGTTTGCCGTACATGCGATCCGCGGTCACCGGGTTGTAGATGCGCTTTCTGCTCGCGTCCGTTCTGGACACAGCCGTTCCGCCGGGCTTGTGCGACCAAGTTCCATCGGAATCTTGGCGATAAAAGTGGTAGTCCTGACCCCAGCTGTTCACCGCCAGAAATCCCTTGTAGTGTCCTTTGGGACACTTGTCCTTGGCCTTTTCCAGAGACCATGTGATGACGTGTCTTGGGTTATCCGCAAGCACGCGCCTCTTCACGGACTCGCAAGTCACTGCATTGTTGTATCCAGCACCCATGGCATACAGACCGGGCTGTGGCTTGCCGGCGCGCGGGTACACACGGAGGTCGTCCAGAAAGTAGGAATAACAATTATGTGTGGCTTGAATCATAGCATTCCTTGACCATTCCTCGCCTCTGTATTTGGGCTCGTAGCCAGACCTAGGGAGAAGTTTCGGACCCATTACTATTATCTACGGTCATATTTATTTCATCAATGTTAATTCCAAGATCGTTTATAAGCGCAGACCTGAGTTCTTCCATATTTTCTGCGTCGACCACAATTTCGGTCATGTACTCAATTTCATTGTCCCTGGGGAGATCGAAGGTCTCGGCGAGATTTCTTCCCACCAACTGACTGCTCCGAAGATTGGTCGTGACCATCCTTTCCCTCGAGCTTCTTGCCTCTATAATGACCGTGATGTTGTACTCTGGAATGTCAAAGTCTCGGCGACACACTGGACACGTGTAGTTTCCTTGGCGCTTCCAGCGGTTGATGCACGCTGTGTGAAATTTGTGATTGCACGGCAGGGTTCGTGCACTTCGCTCACTCCTCGTGGTTATGTTGTTCAGACATATGGCACATTCGGACATGCCAGCGTGCAAGGGACAGTGTTCTTTTCCTTGTGCCTTTCTTCTTCGGCAAGCTGTTCCTGCCCGGGTCAGTGCACCACACTCACTCATCACGAGTTACTAACAACTAAGAAGTAAAACATTTGCTGGATAAAATCGCAACGTATAGTAGGGATGTTATCCGATAAGGAGATCACCAAAGTATTAAAGGACATGAAGAGTTCCGCACCCCTCAAGTACTTTCGTGGGTTAAAGACCAAGGAGGATGTCGTGACCCGTGTCAAGAAGATTGAAAAGAAGACCTACGCGCCATTCAAGACTGACATTGGCATGAAGACCAAAACGTCCACGTGGACAAAGAAGTTTTATAAGGCTTACCCTGGTGCCTACTCGCTTGAGAACAAATCCAAGGTGACCGGAGTCCCTCTGGACATCATCAAGCAGGTCTATGACAAGGGTCTGGCTGCCTGGAGGACGGGTCATCGTCCGGGTGCCACACCTCAGCAGTGGGGGTACGCCAGAGTTCACTCGTTTCTGATGGGTGGACCGACGTCTCATGGGCCCGATCGTCTGCTTGCCATCGAGGCTGGACTTTTAAAGAAATAAAAATATTATTAGTAAGAATGTCAGTAATTTGTAGTGACCTTATGAAAGTTTTACCGTCATTTCAAAACGATTCATTTCATACAGTGATTGCCGATCCACCATACAATATAGGCAAGGACTTTGGAAATAAGTCAGATAAACAGAAAGAAGATGAATATCTTGAATGGTGCGACGAATGGATAAAGGAATGTCTGAGAGTTCTCAAGGACGATGGTACGATGTTCATATATGGGTTCAGTGAAACTTTGGCTCTCATATTGGCTAGAGTTCCGCGCGAGGTAAATCGCAGATGGCTCGTGTGGCATTACACGAACAAAACAGTTCCATCGCTTAATTTTTGGCAGCGTTCCCACGAGTCCATACTGGTTCTGTGGAAAAAGAATAAAGTATTTCATAGAGACGATGTAAGAGAACCATATACTGAAACATATAAAAAGATAAACGGCAAAGAAAGGAAATCCACGGGTGGTAGATTTCAGAGTGGTGAAACGTCTACCACCTACAACGTTCATGAAAAGGGAGCACTTCCCAGGGACGTTATAAAAATTTCAGCACTCGCCGGAGGAGCTGGAAAGAAGGAACGTGTGGACCATCCTACTCAAAAGCCACTTGAACTTTGCAAGAAATTGTTGATGTCATGCAAGCAAGAGGGCAAGGTTCTCATTCCGTTTGCTGGTTCTGGTTCTGAGTGTCTGGCGGCAAAGCAACTGCAAATGGACTTCGTGGGAATAGAGTTGAATCCACAGTACTGTGATTTGATCCGAGAACGGCTACGCGACGAAGATACTTCCGAGCAAAATTCAAAGTAGGCATGACGCCTTCCGAGCCCGTTATATTTCCGTCCGCGTCGCGGATCTCACGACCTTGTGGTTTGATTAGGCCTTCATCCACATAGCGCCGACAATCTTCCTTCGAAAGATAGAAGACCTCTATCTCTTGAAAGTTCAAAAATGTAAGCAGTGCATAGTCCCATGGATGCTCAGGCTTCAGGTGGTTCCAAAAGGGGTTTCTGATGTCTCCGTCGCCACCACCGAATCTTGCGCTTTTCTGCTCAACCTTTTTCCCGAGATGGTCGAGCGAGTCCCATCGCGTGTCACTTCGATCGTGTACAAGCCCTAACGATTCATCGTGGATTTTTTCCATCCAAGCTCCGTACGCTTTTGCGTTCGAAATTCTAGCCAATGCAAGAATATGTTCGTCATTGGTATTGGCAGCGTAGTACTCGTATTGTGTACGAGAACACACATGGTTGGCATAAGAGCGCAAAGTAGAGAATCCAGACATTTTCTATATGCCTCGTTCTGTACATTTTCGCTTCCTGAATAAAATTTAGTTGTTTAGGGCTTCGTTGACCAGAGATTTCTTCCACCAAACCTTGGCGTCACGGTAGAAGGCGAGGGTCTTTTTGATCCCCTCCTCCCAAGTAGTTTTTTCACTCCAACCGAGAGCAGCCAGTTTGGCATCCTCGATGAAATAGCGACAATCATTGAAGGGACGATCCTCCACGAACTGGATGGTCTCTTCTTTATTCAGTCCAAAGACATTACAGATTTCCTCTGCGAC
>Ga0181596_10002129_pt1 | contig 19402 bp, 6 predicted proteins | sample 041ome_6_FD_148655 | JGI IMG/M metagenome (GOLD analysis project Ga0181596, IMG submission 148655) | Coastal salt marsh microbial communities from the Groves Creek Marsh, Skidaway Island, Georgia - 041402US metaG (spades assembly) | ecosystem: Environmental > Aquatic > Marine > Intertidal zone >... | reverse complement strand
TGCTCACTTTTGTTGATACGTGTGTCTGGTCGCGTACGCGCTCAAAAGCGTCGTCTCCTCTCTTTCTGAATTTTAATTAGACGAAGTTTTTCGATTTCCTTCGAATTTTTTCGTGCGTTCGTCAAAGACACATCCTCCCTGTTCGGTTTGCGCGCGCGCGAACGACGGACTTCTCAAACGCGACGATTGATAAAAATCCATCATTTAAAGTTTGTTGCGCGCGCGCTTCACAAAGGTCGCGCGCGGCAGAGGTACGTTTAAAAAGTTACCCCTCGCGTTTGAGAGAGAGCGGCGAGAGAGAATTGCGCGAGAGATTCCGTTTTGCATTACTTACGAGAACGTTCGAACATTCGAATTCAAATAGACACGAGAAGAAGTATTCGCGCGTCGAATACTCGTGCGGGTGCATAGATTTGAAAAAACTCGAAAGTTGCTCTTCTCTGCGCGGTGTCTCTCAGTGCGTATAACAGAACAGAATAAATCACGACATGGAGGAAAACGAGGCGAACTTAACGGAGTACGAACTCGAGCGGAAACGAAAGATCGCGCGCAACCAAGCGCTCATCGCGCAACTCGATCTGAAATCGCTCGCGAGCAAAGTCGCGCCTCCGGAAAAGCCGAAGAGAGTTATCGATGCCACGGGTAACGGCGAGAATGCGAATAAGAGAGGGCCGAAAGGCGCGCACGCGAGGAAACGGATGAAACCGCAGAGGTTTTCCAGTCGAGCGGATAAATTGAAAAAGCAGCAACGACTGACGAGTTGGAAAGGGCAACGAATCGGGAGTTTGAGAGCGCGGTTACTCGACGGGAGAGTCGGGGCGAACACGAACGTGGTGACGACTGAAGTCATCGCGCTCGGGAGGTTAGATGCGAAAGAGAAAGAAAGCGATACTGTTGCTGTGGAGGATGGAGGAGGAGAAAATGGGACTCCGCGCGCGTCGTCGACGCCGACGGCGGCGAAAAACGACGGCGGGGCGCACAAGGAGTCCATGCAAACGTCGGATTTTCTCGCGATTAAGTATAACATGTCCATGGGGAAGAGTCACCTTAAAAATGTGCCGCAGCAAAAAAAGAGAGGACGACCGCGATTAGACGAGATGGAGTGGGGAGTTGAACAGAAACCACCGGCGTACGTGATGGCGGAGAACGCTTTGATTCCTCGAAGGTATTTAGCCGAAGGCGAGTATTTTGACGAACCGTACTCCGCGTGGGTGGATGAACATCAAAAGCATCACTTGATTTGGGGAAAAGACGATGCGAGTAAATCTCAAAAGAGCGTGCAAACGGTCGAAGAAGGCGTGGATACGCCGAGTGAAGCTGCGGTTCTTATTTTGGAGGAACTGCAACGGCGCGAATTTGAAAAGTGGGAATCGGAACGCGAGGAAAATTTGAAAACAGCCATCGCTCAAAAAATCGCCGTGAGGGAAGACATGTTAACGGAAGCGTATTATCCGTACGGACGAGACGCGTTACCGTCTCGTTATAAAAACATGAAACCAATCAACTGGTATCAGCAGCAGCAGCAACAACAACAAAGGAACGCTAGTCAAATGAACACGAAGAAAATATCGGCGATTTTCGCAGACCCGACTTCCGAGGAAGCGAGAAAGATGCGATTAAGGCAAGAGCTTGAAAAGTCTGAAACGACGACCAAAATTAATCCCTCGGCGCGTGACTACAGTGGTGTTTTGCAGTGTTCGACGTGTAGTAAATCGTACAAAGACACACCAAAAATGCGCGCAGGACAATTTGAGGGCATGGATCATCTGTGCACGGCGTGCGGATTGTTTTACGCGACGTTTGGAAGAAAGCGACCGATGGAGATGAAAGAGTTTGAGGAGTTGCCAATCAATGTTCAAAAAGAAAAGCACGCCGCGTTCGTAAAGCTAGAGGAAGAGGCTCGACTGAAAGCTATAGAAAAAAGTAAGCAAGAGGCGGCAGAAAACGCGCCGCCACCAGAGTCGGCTACGGCCGCGGCGCCGGCGTCGGCCTACGAAGACGCGAAACCAAAGTTAGTGTTCACGATGAAATCCCCGTCAGCAGGAGGAGAAGGAGAAAATGCACGCACACAGCCTTTATCCAGTGATACCGGTAACATCAATAGCATTAGCACGAATGGAATCGCTGAAGGAATTCAGAAGAAAGAAGTCAAAGCTGAGTTGGGGGAGACGACGAAAGTAGCAGAAGGAGACGCCCCAAAAGTCGTCGTCGGTGGCGAAGAGCAACGCCAGCCTCAACAACAACGTATCAACGAAACTACTGACGTCAAAGATACCGCCACTGCGGTCACAGAAGCCACAAAGCCGTCGCTGAAAATAGTCATGCATCGCTCGCACGCTGCGCCTGATGGCACCAAGGAAGGTGGGGAAAAAGAAGGCGGCGGAGGAGAAGATTCAGGCGCGACTGCGGTTGAAGTTAAGCGAGAAGCAGATGGAAAAGTAGAGGAAACGAAGACGCAAGAAGTGAAGACAACTGTCGTGACGGGCAATTGGATTTCTGCCAGGTTCATTGGTTTAAATCACTGCAGAAGATTGGAATTTGCCGAGCACGTTCAAAAAGCGATTCCTAAAATGGGCGAAATGACGAAACTTCTCACGTTGGTCGGCGCTGGATTGATGACGAAAGATATGGTCGAGGAAGGAGTCCTCCCAGATAAAGACGCAATCTCTCAAATGCAACCGTGGATTGCGCAGTTGAACCCGACGAAGCTTCCAGCGCGATATTTAGTAAACGCGAAGTTTCAGATACCACCACCGGCGTGGTCGAATCCAGATGTCGGTTCCGATGCTTTAATGTTTGCGGCGAACATTGTACACACGACGCCACTCATGATCAATCCGACAAAGTTGAGAAAGTACGAGCCGAAAGATATCGATGGTGATATGCTATTCGGATACGGTCAGTATCACGTGCAAGATTCGTTGATAGCCTTTCGCGACCGCGATGAAGAATGGCAAACTCCCGTTCCCGCTTCGAACGAAAATAATAACGAAATGGATGAAGACGTACAAGACGAGTTGGATGCTATGCGAGACTACAAGGAAACCTTAGAGCGCGAATCGCTCTACGAAGAAGAGTGCGATCGGACGTTATACATTCAAGGTGTCAACAAAGCAATTTCTTCAATTCAAAAGGTCAGATTAAAAGAGTCGCGCGATACCGAACGCATAAAAGAGCGGAATAGACGCGCGAAAGAGCAAGAAAGCGAGAAAAAACGTTTACGAATGCAGATGGCGTTGCAACCAGTCCGGTTCATGACGCCGAGAGAACGCGAGAAGTATTTGCACGAAAAGCAGCGCAAAATGGATGCAAAGAACGGGAAGATACCTTCTGATGAGTCGGGTAAACCGTTATTAAAGGTTACGATGAAGAATCCGGCGGCGAGGCCGGTGAAAGGACGCGCATACACGCCGAAGGAAATTCCTATCATTTGTGGTAAATTAACCGGGGTGCTATTGACGAATGGTCGACCGCGCGTTGATTTGAAGTGTAGAATCGATTGTTCCGGCGAGCAAGTTGGGGTTACGGAATTCGAAAGGAAAGGAGGCTCAAAGAGTAAGAAGTGGAAGAACTCGATAAAAATGAGACTTGACGATGAGATTGATGATTCAACCGGGATCACGCTTGGTCATCACCTGATTAATTCTGGGAAGGAGTTAGACAACAACGGAGAGATCATAAATAAGAAAGTTGCCGTATATCGGTCCTCCGACGATGGATTTCACATTGGAACCATCACGAAATTCCTCGAGAGCTCTGGCGAACATCGCGTCGAGTACGAGAACGGGAAGCCCGAGGAGTTGTATCTATTCTTGATGGATTTGAAATGGGAACCGGAAGTTCTCGATGAAGAAGCAAACGCAGCGGAAGAGGCAAAACAAGAAAAGATAAAAGAGGAAGAAGACGAGAAGAAGAAGAAGGAGGAGGAGGAGGAGCAGAAGAAAAAAGAAGAGGAGAAAAAGGAGGAAGAAGAAGAAGAAGAAGAAGAAGAAGAAGAAGAGGAAGATTTTGAAAACTTGTCGGACTTGGAGCTGGTTCAGAAAATCGGAAAGCCAGCCGGTGCGCCTGGAATATCTGGAGCAAAGTATCCCATTTCGATCGGTCCGTTCGAAGTGTACACCATTGATGATATCGGCGTGAGCAAACATAATCCAATGCGCATGTCAGAGCGAAGAAAATGCCTCGAGATTCTAAAAATCGTCCGCGGCGCCGAAGGGAAGGGGAAAGGCGGCGCAAACGCTTCAAAGCGCTTCCTCACAGAAATGTTTGAGCACCTTCCCCAGAAGTCACACCTTCCAGAATATTATAAAATTATTAGGTACCCAATTGACATAGCCACGATCGAATTCTCATTGAAGTCGGGAGTGTACGCCTCGCCGTGGTGGTTCTTCGTTGCCTTGGAGCTCGCGTTTGCAAACGCGCAGAGATACAACGATCCCGCGACTCAAATGTACGCGGACGCAGCGGCGTTGAGAGAATGCATGCATCGTGCTGGAAAACAACTTTTCGGATCAGATGTTCCGTTCCCTACAGCCGGTGGAGATATCTATGACGACGTCGAAGAACCGAGAGAGTACAGAGAGACTCGCATAGTTCCTTACGAAATCAACGACGAGGAAAATCCGTTTGCGGGAGACGATGTTGTCTATCGTGATCATCGAGAGATTATATCCGATACGTCAGGGTTATATCATCCGCCAGCACAAATTTCTCCAAAAGTCATTCGCGAAGAAATCGAGCGTGAAAAAGCTGCCATCGAAGAATACGGTTACGAAGCCGCGCATGAGCAAGAGAACGAGCAACCTGCAGGCGGTGGCGTAAGAGGTCGGACGAAAATCAGGTACGAGAACAAACCGATGGAAATTCCATCTTTGAAGATCGGTAAATACAAAAAGCGGCGCAGATCGAAGGGGGATACCAACGATGCATCTTCTGAAGAGGAAGAGTATGACTCTGCTGCTTCCGATTCTGATTTCACGGGTAGGAAGAAGAAATCGATCGGTAACGCTACTACGGCTGGAGGTAAAAAACGTGGTCGTCCTTTTGGAACGAGGAAAAACGGCACAAATGATACTACGATCGTCGCAATCAGTCTGTTAGAGAGATACTCTCAACTTGGAACAAACGATTTTATGGAAAAGATTGAAGCAAGAGGAGGTGGCTCTGGTAAAGAATGGGCGCGAGGCGGTCGAAAAACGGCGGCGTTCACTGCGTACATGCGCAACAAATCGGATATTTTCACGGAAGTCACCAGCGCCGGAGGCGGTATTTGGACTTTAGCGAAAGGAATTTCCGCGGATAAAGCGAGAGAAAAACTTGAACCGCGCCATCTACCGAGCCGTGCGGCGAGAAGACAACGTTCCTCAGGCGCCGAAGGTGACGACGATGACGACGACGATTACGACGAAGAGGAGGAAGAAGACTACGGCAGAGAAGCCAAAGTTTCGAAGAATGCCACCATCGCGCACACAAACGCAGATGGAGGAAGTGCATGGGAATGGAAGAATACCGATGGTACAATGACGCAGAAAGCAACAACCGCGTGCCATTCAGTTCTTCGGGCGATTCGCTCCGCTGTCGAACCGGAAACCAAGCGTCTTCGAAGTGAACTCTTCGAACTCCTTCCTACGCCAAAAGTCCTTCCAGAATACTACAAAGCGATTGCCAATCCCATCGATTTGCGAAGCATAACGAAATGTTTGAGAGAAAATGGTTACCCGACCATCTGGTCATTTCTTCTCGCTATCGAACTGTGCTTCTCGAACGCTCAAAGCTTCAACGAAGAAGATTCACAAATTTACGAAGACGCCGAAGAGATGCGTAAAGTCGGGAACGACGCGCTGAGACAACTCGTGCCTGGCCATCCCGTTCCGGTCAGAGATTCGTGTTACGACATGGCCAGTGCAATTGAGCCACCGTGGGAGAATGTCAAACCAAAATTGACGTTTACCATGAAGCAAAAAGACCAAGACGTCGCCAAAGCTCTCCACGCGCTCCAACCAAGTGGAAAATGCGGAAAGTGTTCCGTTTGCGCGATTAAAAAATCACCCTCCAAAAGTAAAGGAACCGCCGCCGCCGCCGCCGAAAAGTGCATCACGAACCGAATGCTTCAAGTCGCGCACGACACCAATTTAGACCTAGCGCTCCTCGCCGCGAAAGGCCAGAACGCCGTCGGCGTCAAGCTCGAAATCTTCTGGCCTGGAGAAGACACGTGGTACTCCGCCGTTATCAAAAGCTTCGACGAATCGACGTGCGAACACGTTTGCGAGTACGTCGACGACGACGTCGAGGAAAAGCTCGCCTTGTGGGATGATTCCAACTGGGAAGAAGGAACGAAACTTAGAATTCCATAATAGTAATACTAAAACATCAGATAATACTACCGTTAGAACACGCAAAGCGTTACTAAATAAAGAGTCTTCTTCTGTGCGTTTTCTTTCGCATTCGTTCTTGGGTTTCCTGGGTGCCCAGATTTTGGATCGATTTTTTTGAATTTCTCCTCAAACATGTCAAAAAAAAAAAGAGCGGTTCCGGTTCTTTTGAATACCTACTCTACTACACGTCACACGACTTACTCAAATAATGGGATTCAAAGAGATCTTCTCCGCGCAAAAGAAGAAGCCTCCATCGAGGGAGGATTTGGCGAGTGCGAGTGCGAGTGCTGCTGCTGCTGCGACGACCGCGACAACAACGAGCGCGAAACAGAAGAAGAAAAAGAATAGGAAGACGAAGCAAAACGAAGAAGAAGACAAAGAAGAAGAAGAAGAAGAAGAGAAACGAACGACGAGGACGACGAGGACGGGTGGTCGAGGTAAAAAAGCGCAGCCGTCGTTGCCGACGTTGGACGTGCGCGATGATATCACCTCGAGAAGAGGAGGAAAGACAGCAAGAAGTCCTACGGCGGCGAAACTGGCCGAGATGAAAAGTTCTTTGCACGCGAAAAAGTTGAAGAAGACGAACGAAGAAGAGGAGGAGATGGAAAGAGAGAAGAAGGAAGAAGAAGAAGAAGAAGAAGAAGAAGAAGAAGAAGAAGAAGAAGAAGAAGAAGAAGAAGAAGAGGTATTGTTGACGAAACTGTCGCGAAATATGCGCGAACTGAAACGCGCGTTGGACGCGGCGGATACCGTGGAAGATCAAACGGAGCTTTTCGGTAGGTTGAGAGACGTAGAGATCGCGCTGAAAGCGATCGAGGTTTCCGAGGACGTTTTGGCTGCGAGTACGACAGAGAAGGAAAGGTTGAATTCTTTGGACGACGAGGAGTGGAGTCGGAAAAAGTGCACGTATTTCTCAAAGTGCATGATTCGATGCTGGAACGTCGCGGTGGTGAGCGATGCGAAAACGACAAACGTTGGGGCCGCCGTTGTTTCTATAAACGTGCGCGAGAAAGTACTAGAATTGCTCACAGAGGCAAAGAGCGCGTGTGATGTAAACGGCACCATCATCGATGGAGACTTACTGATATCTTTGAGTGGGAAATTAGCGGAGACGTGCTACGAGTGCGCTCGGTTTTCAATGGCAGAGAAGTACTTCAAAAAGGCGTTGGAAGGGACGCGATTTGATTGTGATTTTTCCGAAGACGAGTCTCCTTCGAAAGAAGAGTTGAGAGATCACGAGGAAGATGAAGAAATTTTCTTCTGCAACTTCAAAGTCGCATCGCTACGAGGAGCGAACTTTATTCGCTTGAACGACTTATCGAAAGCGTCTTCGATGTTTGCGAAGTGTGCGAGAACGTTACTGTTCGCAAATGCGATGTCGTCGAGTAGCGAATCAGCGAAAAAGGCACGCATGGTTTCTATATTTTTCGGCGCCTTGGAGAAGTTGGCAAAAGACTTGGAGGATCTCGATATATCGAGCAACGAGGATGGGGATGGCGAACCGACAAAAAGGAAGATGATGGACGTGATTAAAGTAGCCTTGGAGAATTTGATTGAAGTCGCAGAGACGATTGATACATCAGTTTTCCCGCTCGCGACCAAGAAAAATATGCAAACTCGAGCGGCGAAAGTTTGCGTATTCTTAAACGAAGATGCTTCTAAACATCTCAACCTGGTTGAAGATGATGATAAAAAGAAAAGTAAAGATACGATAAGTACGATTGAAGACGCGCAAACGTTACTTCTCTCGGCGCAAACGTCGCTTTTGAACGATGGGAAAGTGGATTATGCAGAAAAATGCGCCCTTCGCGTACTCGGCGAAGATGGCGACGCAAAAGACGAAAGATTTGAGAAGACGAGAACGTTGCGAACGTTCGCTTCCGCTGCGTTTGTACTTGCGCTCGCGACGAAAAACGTTAACGCTGGCATAGAGCGGATTGAGAAACGTTTGAAAGCTATTCAAGCTGTGAAAGACGACGAGTGCAAGTTTGCGCTCATCGCAAGCACGTTCTGGGCAGCGTTTTCAATCACATCTTCAGCATCGTCAACGTCACAAACGAACGAAGAAAACGAATATACCGCAATCAAATACGCCGAGCGATTACTAACTCCTTCTTCGCTCATAACGCAAATATTGACGTCCAGCGATTCGAAGGAGAGCTCGCCTCTGCTCGCCCGAGCTCGCGCCTTGGCGTGGAATTACGCGGTCGATCTCGAACTTATCGCTGAAGCGGCTTATCGAGGGGAAAATGCCAAAAAATTGGCTAAACTCGCGCACGACGCATTTGACAACGTCGTAGCAATCGATAAATTATGCCGCGAAGCAGGGTTTATCTCAGAAAATAAGGAGTCGATTGAATGCCAAAGCTTTCAGAACGACGAAGCAGACGCGCTCAAAACGCGAGCATTTTGTGCTCTGAGCGCGTCGTCTCCTTCTGATGATTCGTCGCTCGCATTGGCTTCTCACGCAGTGCAAGCGCTCGAGGCGCACGAAAGCCGAGAGATGCGTTTGGTTTCAGCATCTACCGCATTACTTCGACTCAAACTTTGCAGAGCAGAGTTGCAAAATTTACGTTGCAAAGAAAAAGACGCCACTCTCCAAGAGGAGGAAAACACCATTACGCAAGGCAAATCTGCTCCTGGTAGCAATAATAAGACGATGATCGTCTCGCGCGTCAAAACTGCATTTCATACGGTTTGTCGGGTTGGAGACCCAAATGCAATCATTTTTGCAGCTTCCGAGCTCGATGCATTGGCAGATGCGGAAATTATCGCCGACGCATTAAGGTCGGCCTGGGACGCGTTGATAACTTTTTGTGAAAAGAAGAAGTTGAACGCACCGCAGCAACAACAACAAAAGACGACGATAGAAAAACAAGACGAAGATAACATAAAAAGTTTGAAAAACGAAGCGATGGTATTTCGTGCGTATCTCGCGCATGCGTGGAGAAGCTTGTCAACTACCGGAACGATGACAACTATCGATCCATCGAAATTTTTCGTAACGTTAGTCTCCGACGTGACGCGCTGGCTGGCGAGAACAGCAAAGATTCCAATGCTCCTGAAAATATTTCCCGAGAGCCTCGTCATAATCGATATTGTTTTCGATTTGGTTGATTTATGCTTACAGCGCGCCTCGAAGGAAAAATCTACATCGTCGTCGTTGTCCTCCTCCTCCTCCTCCTTGATTGATTGCGTCAGACGTCTCTCTTTCGCCGCCGCCCAACTACTCGAACGCGTCCAATCTTCACAAGAATACGACAAAGAAGCGTCTCCGGCATCCAAATTTCGCGCAAGTTGTATGAGTTTAACTTGCTTTCAGATCGCGATTGCTGCCATGCTCGACGGGATGCGCGAAGATGATGAAAAAGCGCTCTCAAAGACGGAAAAAGCGGTTGCTAAGTTTCAAGAGTGCATCGAAAAAGCGAAGGAGGAATACTCAAGTGACGTTGGACAGATGGAAACAATACGCAAATACGAAGACAATTTGATTGCGTACGAGTACGCTGTGCTGAACTTGCAGAACAAGCGAAAAGGTGCAACGTCTTTGAGTGCGGAGGAAGTAAAAGCGTTTTGCAATGGACCGGGTTCGAAAGTTTCCTCTCCGCGAGTATTACTACGATTATGCGAAGACTACCCGGATAACAAAGCAGCCGGTTCCGTAATTAACAACATCATCGTCGAACGCATATTAGAAAGTGCAAACAAGCGAGAAGCTTTTGATGGTATCACGCTAGCTGCTGCCTTTCGCAGACTCTTCGCTGCAGAAGAGCAAAACGAAAAAGCGCTACAACTATTTTCCTTACTCTCTACATTGAAGCCGCCTCAAAGTGGTACGAATACATTGGTATTCCCCACCGCTGAAGCAGAATATTTAGTTTCGTTGGCATTCAATCGAGCAACGCACATGGAAAGATTGGAAGAGCCGGAAAAGGCGTTAACGTGGGTAAAATCCATCGAGAAAGTTATTGAAAAGAAGAAAGACACGGAAGAAGAGGACGAGACCACTTTTCTCTCGAGATCCTTACGTCCGACTTTTGTTGAAATATTGGCCGAGAGGCTTCGAGATGCGGAGGCAGACTTACAAGGAGAGATTGAGGTGAGAGTGTGAACTGTTGAATACACATATTAGAGAGACACAGAGAGAGACGCAAACAACTCTTAAAATACATGCATAAACATACAATCGAAGTGAACTACGTTATTAGCCCTAAGTAACCATCGCTATCCCAACTTTAATCATTTTGGCAAGTTCTACCGCCGCATTCAAATCTAATCCGGAAACGATCAAGCCTTCGGATACCCAAACTTCCGCGTTAGTCCATCCCACTTTTCTTTGTCGAACGACATCTGGGTTTACATTCCTAAGGAAAATCGTCACACCCACAATGCTTTCATCAAATGGTAAAAACTGGACCGTGTATCGATTAACGCAGATCTGGCCGTGGCATTTTGATCCGTTGGTTTCTTTTCTATACACGTCTTCGAATACTTTTAGCTGCGGATCACTATTCGGTAAAAGGTTGAATTCGCGTGGAGGTGCTGGGATAATGGACGACTGATACGAAATCTCGCTCTTGCTCCCATCGTCACCGTTGTCTTTTATTTTCTCCCTACGCTTTCCACCTTTCGGTGCGAACTTGTCGTGAGTTCGCAACGTCGTTACGAACATGTCTCGTTCGATCGCTCTCTTTTCCATGGCATACGAAATTTCTTCGTCGCCAAACTCGGATAAATATAGAGACGTGCGATCGTCGAGCTGCATATGCACTCCCGGAGTCCCGTCTTCACTTTCGATACGTAACAGTGCGCACATTCTGTCCACTTCGCAAACCCATTCCCTTTGATGCAGGTGCTCATGCGCAATTTCAGCGCTCTCGAAACGAATACCGAAACTAAACGTGGTAAATCCAACCGTGCTTGACGTAACGAACACGCAACCTCGCATACCAAAATCTGAGCGACACGGCCAACATCCGAGCAAAGCTTGATCGCCTTCGTGTTTCGAGCTTGCATTGTAAGTCTTAATGACGCGAGCGCAAAGCGAACGCGCAAGAGATTGAGAGCCGCTCCGGACAACATCTCGCGCCCACTCGTCTTTGTCGCCTCTCTGTTTCAGGATGCGAAGTACGTCCATTGAACTCACTCGCTCTCTAGTCTCTTCTTCTTCTGGAACGAGATTTGCAACCTCCATTGTTGGCGTGTACCACAAATCCAAAATCCGGCGAGTGCGTCTTTCTGATTTCTGCACATCTCGAAGGATCCGTGCAGAACCTTCACCGCCGCTTTTCTTTTTGTATTCTGCTTTGAAAAAGTCAGAGACTTCGTCGCAAAGTTGCACGCAACGCGAATGCGTCGATTCCGTAATTTTCGTTCTAGAGGGATCGAAAAAATCGCGGTTCACATCGGAGAAATTTCCAGAATTCTCGCGCGTCAAATCAGCTTTGCTAAACGGGTCAAGTCTTGTACTCAAAACAATTCGTTCGACTGCGTCCAATATCCCAGCATGCAATGCTTTTAACAATATTTTGCCACATCCCGACGACAACGATGTGTGAGCACGGGCGATCTCTGCTTCTATCATGTTCAAGCACCGCGAGGTTGCGAATTTACGTGAATCGTCGTGTGCGTCGAAAATGGCAACCTTCAGATCTCTCGAGACGCGTTGTGAAAAGAGTTCTGCCAGAGCATGGAGCATCTCGTCACGATTCGATTTGAGCTTTTTGTATGCGCTGGATGCGACGTACTGAATTTGCGCGTTCACACTTGAGATGCTTTCCTGATCGATCTCGGCAGTGTTCTCGTGTGCTTCATCATCGTCCTTCTCTTTAGCAATCTTTTTCCAACATCGAGGATACTCTTCCATGAGATTCATAAACCCTTCAAAACACTTATTCGCGTTTGATATTCGCCCGTAAAAGGACCCATCTTCGAACACACTCGATATGCCAACCGACAAGTCTTCATCTCTGGATAATCGCTCGACTTCGCTCTTCCGCGCTCGTTTTATGAGTACTGTGGCGTACAACTTTTGCGCGTCTGAAAATTCCACCAAACTCTCTTTGATCGCGAGAGCGATTTTCTCCGCGTGGAACCTTCTCCTATACTTCGGCTGCATTGAGAAAGCCAATGCCTCATAAGTCTCTGCGCACGCACGCAAAGCGTCTTCAGAGGCTGCAGAGTGCATGTCACCGGTGGTGTGGTTCATCGGTATCGGCTTTGGAAAATCGCTGGGACTACCTATACAATGACTCGAAACGAAGCGTTTGAGCTCCTCTGCGGCACATTCCACGGACTCTTGAATGGAAGGATGTACCGCACACTCATACTTTCTGTACGCAGATTTAACAGATTCCGAATAATAACAAGGCACATCTGATGTGCTCGCGTTTAAACCATCACCTTTGCGAGAGAAGAAGGAAAAGCCGCCATTGGGAGGAATCTCTTCTTCGTACGCTTTCGCTAACAGAAAGAGTTCCGTATCGATCGACTTTATAACCTCGTCTTCATACTTTGGATTCAGTCCTTTTTCGCCACATGCATTCAGAGCACCCGCGGCTAAATTCAGCGCACGCGATAAGCTTGCTTCAAATGCAAAGAATACCGCATTCGCCTCGCTCGGAAAACGTCCGCGTAACTTTCTGGCGTCACTTTTTGAGTGTTCTATTAAGCTCACAATCAATTTCAAAGTTCCAGAGAGCGTGACGCGACCGATAGCGTCAGAAATGTTCGCATTGAAGCGGTTACGGAATAGATTTATTCCGCATTGACGTGCAATCTTCGAAAGTCTCAAGGAAAGAAAAGTATTCTTAGAAATTCCTCCCAAAGGTTCAGAAACAATCGCCAACATCTCCACGATCAACATCATTTTCTCCTCCCGCGCATTTGATTCCATATCATTCTGGACGTTCTCTATTTTGACACTTTGCGAAACGCCATCATCATCCTCTACATCTTCGTCGTAATCCATATTGTCGAATCCACACGTTTCGAGAGTTCGAACGCACATATCGCGAGTTTCCTTGGCTAGTTTTGTAAAATACACTTTTTCCAATTCGCCGTGCCTCTCCGCTACAATCGCCGCAGCGACGTTCGCCAACGCGTCCCTAAAAGCTTCTGCTATTCTAATATTGATATCTTCTACATATTCGGCTGCACCTTTCCTTTCGTTATCACTATCGTGGTACAAAAGCTTTTCCGGACGCCACTTTTCGAACAGTGCGAACGCCTCGCACACGGCTACTCCAGAACGCGGCACAACATCCTTCTTTTTACAGTGCGTGCGAGCTATATCTCGTAAAACCTCGCCAACAAACGCGCGATAGCTTTCACCGCGACCACAAAGCGCAAAAAATCGCATCGTCGCTATGCCAATTTTCGCGTACTGTAAAATGTCCAAGTCGCCATTCGCCGGTATCAGCGTGAGCAGCCCTTTTTTCGAGAATGCGATGGAATTGTTGCCGTTTTTCCTTTTCTTCTTCTTCTCGTAGGATACGAACGAGTCTACGCTCGCATCGACGGTTCCAATCGAAGTCGTCGCTAGCGTGTCACTGATTGACTCTAAGGCTAAGGTAAGATCACGAGATACACTCTTCAACGACGTATCGCCGATGGAGCCGATTGGAAGGAACACGCGACCAAGTATAGGATAGTTGCGCCTTGGAATGATGGATGCTTTCACCATATTTGTTTCTGTCAATCCAACACCACCAGAAGAATTAGGAACTCTGAAAGAAGGTGGAAATCGATCTGAATCAAATACGCTCCTCCCGAGCTCATCCCTTTCCTCTCTATCCTCAGTAGAAATCAATGCCTCGTTTGCAGATATCTCGTTACCCGCAGCAGTGACGTCAACTACCGCAATTTCGATCGAATGCATTCTATTCGCGACGAAAGACGGCGTCACTGCATTAAATATCGCTTCTTTCATTCCATCTCGCGAATCAAAGGAGGAGTGTGGATACGTCAGCGGCGTCGCTTGTGTTGAAACAAACATTAATATTTTTGCATTGCTTTCGTCATACAGCGTCATCGTCACTTTGACGAGCTTCTTTTCACTCGCGGTAGTATCCTCGGAAGTTCCAACCTTATCGCCTCTCTGCTTCGTTGTCTTCTTATCCTCCGATGCTGCCATTTCTTCTCCCTCGTTATTTGAATTCCCGTCATCATTATCGCTCGCTACGTCGTGGTCAAACTTCTGCTTCTGCTGTTGTTGTTCCTTCTTTGATTTGCGCAAGCCAGCTTTCAAAGCTGCTTTCGAAACCATCCTGGAAAGGCCTTTTAACTTTTTCGGGTTTTCACCAGCTCCATTGTTGCTCCCTATACCACCACCCCTACTACTCATACTATTTCTATTATACTCAACGCCATTAAACTTAAACTTGGAATACTCGCCCGCGTCTGCATACTTGGCGAGCACCGTCACCGCACGAACACCTAATCGCACGACTTTCCTCTCTTCCTCGCCCGCGTATTCTTTCCTCATCCACTCCACGCACCGGTTCATCGCCAATCGTGAGCACCTTTCGTGTTTCTTCCACTCGACCGTCTCCTCACCGGTCCCATTACACGCCATCCGCAATTGCTTCATCTTTCTCATAGCGCGCTCCACCTCGTTGTCGTTATCGCCGTCTTCCGTAAACGCCGTAAACGCCAACGACTCGCACGCCACATCATACGCGCGCCCTTGTATCCCACCTTCGCTCGGAAAAACTTTCTCTCCAGCTACGGACGCCAATAATGTATTCACAGAAGAACTCGAAACGCCAACCGCGGTCGAGGATTGTTCCACGCGCAGCGCCACGTTTGCGATATTTCTCCCGCGGTTATTCAGAGCAATAGGCATCGTCCTCGCCACCAATTCGTTGCTTAAAATTGAAGAAGAAGAAGAAGACGAAGACGAAGACCGCCGCCGCCGCCCGGAGATGGATTCCACCGCACCCTCTCCCATCGTCGTCGCGTTCGATGATTCTTGCAACAACCCCGGCGGTTGCACGACATCATTATTCATCTCTCGTCTCTTTTACTCCTCATCTCGTCTCCTCTTCTTAACGTTGTTGTGTTGTTCTTGCGCGCAAAGTTGTCGTCGTTCGAATTAAATCGCAAAACGCTTTTGATTCGCGTTGTGAAAGATCGAAGATGATGCACGTTTTTCCTCCTCCTGGAATCTCTCTCTCTTTAACGCGTTCGTTGTTGTTCTTCTTCTCTTCTTGTTTTCCTCTCGTCTTTTCACTCGTTTTGTGTCCAATTCGAAATGGAGAAAAAACGGAGAAAAAACAACACAAAAAGACGCACTCATAGTGAGCAGCTTGGACGACAGTCGCGCAGCGAAAGAAAGAATGTCCGACGACGAGGCAGACGAAAACGACGAGTACCTCTCCCAATTCGTGGTGGCAAAAGTCCTCGAGATTACACAAATCCCGAACAAAGACAACTTAAAAGTGATCAGAGTCGATGCAGGAGGAGGAGGAGAAGACGACGTTTTATCCATCGTGACGAACGCGAAAAACGTCTCGGAAATAGGATTGTTGATAGCGATAGCGAGAGTAGGGGCGACGTTGAAAGATGGGACGGTGATTAAAAAGCAACTGGTTGGTGGGGAAATGAGTTCTGGGATGGTTTTAGACGCGCCGCTGTTGAATTGGAAGAGCGGGAGTCACGGTTTAGCGGCTATTTTACCATCGGATGAGATGAAACCTTTATGGTGGAAAGCGGGGGACAAAGTACCGAAATCGAGACCGAGGAGCGACGGGTTAGCTGGAAACGACGACGATACTAACGGGAAGAAAGAGGAACCAGTCGTCGATACGATGTTTGCGAGAAAGTTATCAAAAGAAGAGAAGAAAGCGGCTTTGGAAGCGAAGAGAGCGGCGCGAGCGGCGAAGAAAGCCGGAGGAGACGAGTAGGTAGCGTAAATACTTTTAGCAAGCGCAGCGTCTGATCAGTCATCGACTTCTTCTTCTTCTTCTTCTTCTTGCATCATAATCCATTCGGCCATGTCGACGTTTCTGTTTTCCATCGCAACAACGAGCACTTTTTTCTTATCCCACTTCAATCCGTTCGCTCGCATCCATCTCAACGTTTCGAAGTGGTTTCCTCTCGCGCACGCCGTCGCCGCCTTTGCGTCGTGCGGCCAACCCGCGTCAAGAGCAAAACCTAACGCCTCCACGTTTCCAACGCGAGCGATGCTCGCGAACGTTCTTGTTGTCATCGGTACTCCGCACCACTTCGCGTACGCGACGCCTTCTTTACTCGACGCAAACTTGCGAACGCACAGTTTCGCGTATTTCGTTTCGCCGAATTCATTTCGAACGAGCCTGCGTATTCTTTTCGAGCATCTCGAGAATACGGCCACATCTTGATCGTCCAGTTTCGTCAATATTTTCGTCGCGAAGAGGTGTGGGACGTCACCGAGTAAACGCTCCGCCAACGAGAACTCCTCCAACTCCTTTCTTCGAGAAGAAATAGGAGGTAAGAACCGGAAATATTTCTCGCGCAGCTCCTTCTCTTCTCTCTCGATTCTGTGCGCGTCCACGAGAAGATCGATTTCGTCCGGCCCGAGAAACTTCCCGTTGTTGTTCTCTTCGCTCGCGCCGGGGACGTACGTCCTGTTGTGCTTTTCCAAACGATCGATCGCGTCGATGTTTTCCATCATCTTCAGGAATATTTGACTTTTTTTTTCACATTTTTTCAATTTTGAGCGTTTTTTAGAAATTAAGAAAAAACGCCTGAAACGGCATTTTGTATCTTAAAAACCAATTAAAAAATACTACTCGAGAGACGATAATGATGTCCTCCTCCTCCTCGATGCGACGTCCTCTCCGAAACAACAAGAACAACGGGGCGCTTCTTTTCCTCGCGTGTCTTTTAATTTCTCTTGCCGCGGTATCTCTCGGGGTCGTCGGTGCCGAAGATGGGGACGACCAGCAGCAGCAGCAGCAACTGTTATTGGAAGCTGTCCTGTCAACGAACCCTTTTCCTTCTTCTTCGTCCGTGAAGTCATCGATGTCATCAAACCTACCGCTCGGTTCGTCGTCGTGGGCGACGAGGAACGAGGTCGTGGGCGACGACGACGAAAGTTTTGAGTACGACGAATTAGGTTTTGATTGGTTGACAGATAACGGTGATGATGGCACGTTTGAAGAAGAAGATGAAGAAGTTCGAGGTTTCGAGAAGACGGAAGAAGGCGTCGACGGGTACGAATGGCTCGGGGAAGAAGGCGAAGAAACAGAAGAAGAAGAAGAAGAAGAAGAAGAAGAAGAAGAAGAAGAAGAATACAACGGTGAGTACGACGACGAGGACGAGTTCCATCCGACGTATTGGGAAGTCGCCGGCGTGATGGATGAAGACCAGGATTCTACCCCCATCGAATATCCTCCTCTTCCGCTGTTGCGAGGGAAAGAGGCCGACGAGCACGAAATGTGGGCGTCGTTTCCGACTTTTTTCAAGTCCACAGAAACACACGTTACGTACGTTATACCGAACGATATTCGTCCTCACATTGAGTCTGTTGTTCGGCGCGAAATTTTGAAAGTGCTGTATCTTGGTCTCACCATGTTCGTGCTCGTCGTTTTCGTGCTCGACACGTGCTGCGGAGGCGTTTTTAACGAAAGCTCTCCTAACACCGAAAGAGAGCTTGAGCGTAATTTTGACAGAGACGAGGAGGAGCGCGGACATTGGGAAAAACTTCACGATCGCTTCGAACAACCTTTATATTTTGATACAGAGTATAAAACGTTTCGAGAATTCCCGCCGCCGACGCCGCCGACGAAGAACGCGAAGCAGGCAGCGACGCAAACGTCGACCGTTTCTCGCGTCGTGTAAAAACAACGGCAACAATACAAACATCAACAACCAACTTAGACGAATCTCGCGGGCTGTACATATAGGCGAACAACAGAGTTGGAATAACAAACAAATCAAACAAATCTCATCACATAATAATGATAAAAAAGCACATAGTATTACACGCATCTAAGCTTTGGCTCTTCGTTCAACAGCCTCTCCGCGATGAACATATCCTCCGGCGTCGTCACTTTGATGTTATAATAACTCCCCTCCGTAATTTGCACTCTCTTCCCCAAATGTTCGACGACCGAAACGTCGTCCGTTACCTCCAACCCGTTCTCCTTCACGTACTGAAACCCCTCCTTCAACAAATTCGGTTCTATAACCTGCGGCGTTTGCATCTCCCACAACAAACTCCTATCCAACGTCTTATCAATGCTCCCATCTTTATTCGCTTGCTTAATCGTCGCTTTACACTTCACCGCCAACACCGCCGCGCCAAACTTCGCGCCGTCCTCGAAACATCTCCTCGCGTCCTCCAAATCCGTCAACGGCCTCGCGCTATCGTGTATGGCTAACAACTTCGTCTCTTTTCTCGCTTTCGTTATCCCGTTATACACTGAATCTTGCCTTTCCGCGCCTGGTCGTGCAATCACTAAAGGTTTCGAAATCTTCTCAGAAGTAAACACGTCGTCGTACTCTTCGTTACACACGACTACGATTTCTCCGATTTCCCTCATGGTGGCGAATTTTCTCAGCGAGTACACCGCGATAGGCACATCGAGTAAAGGCAAGTATTGTTTCGGCATGTTCGCGCCCATTCGTTTCCCGACGCCGCCGGCGAGGAGGACCAAGGTGACTGAATTGTCTTCAACATTATTCGCATCGGTTGAAGAGGCGTTCGGTTTGAAGGCTTTCATCGAACCCGCGCGATATCCGAAACCGATTGGTGGTTTCCTTCCACTCGACGGGGAGACCTTGGACGGGAAAGAAGAACTGTGTTTGCACATCGCGATATTAATACTCATCGTCGTCATCGCAAAATAAAGATACCAGTCAGACTCCTCGCGATACACAAAAAAAGGTTGGTTTTGACTATATACTGAGCGTGCGTTGCGCGTAAAGAAAACAAACTCGAGACGAAACCCGGCGAACGATGATATGCAAAAAGTGGAGAAAAGTTTTTCCATTTTATCCACTTTTGCGCATCGAGAGATGTCGTTGATGTCGAGAACAACAAT
>Ga0181596_10002126_pt1 | contig 19407 bp, 21 predicted proteins | sample 041ome_6_FD_148655 | JGI IMG/M metagenome (GOLD analysis project Ga0181596, IMG submission 148655) | Coastal salt marsh microbial communities from the Groves Creek Marsh, Skidaway Island, Georgia - 041402US metaG (spades assembly) | ecosystem: Environmental > Aquatic > Marine > Intertidal zone... | reverse complement strand
CCAGTGATTTGATCGCGCGGTCACCCGTATCATGTCCCAGGGTATCGTTTATCACTTTGAAGTGATCGATATCAATCATCAGGACACCAAAGGGTTCACGACGGCTCATCAGGCTGGTCACCGCCAGGTCAATACCGCGGCGATTGAGCAGGCCCGTCAGCGGATCCGTATTAATGCGCTCCCTGAGCAATAGAGTCTGCATTTCAGCCTCTTCCAGCTCAGTCTGCTGGCCTCCCCAGGCATTCAGGAAAAAAACATACACAGACAAAAAGACCGCCACCAGGAGCCCCAGTCGCGGATCATCCAAAAATACCTCCGAGAGCTCCGGTCGAAAGGTGGCCAGCGTCAAGCTCAGCCCCATCACCACAGCCACGGACAAACCGATGGCCACACTTCGCCGCTGCCCCTCCATGAGGCCGAGGACGATGAGTATCATGGGTATGTAGACCAGCGAGCCCAGTAACGCGATCGGGATCTCAGACGGATCAAGGAACAGCAGGGCGATGACCCAGCGCAGTACAAAGCTGACAAGTGCGGCCAGAACGGCGACCCTGATCCAGAGTAGCGACAGTCGTTCCCAGAACAGAAACAGGGGCAAGGTGAAGAAAAACACGCCGACCGCCACCCCTTTCGAGAGCGAGGAGGGGATCTCCATAGCCAACCCCAATACAGCCAGCACAGCGGATAGCACGAGCGCCACAAGCACTAAAAATCGCAGTAGTTTCAGCGCGAGATCTCGATTGGAGCCCACGGGCGGGTTTCTGTGGGGCACCCGCCAGGCGTCCACAATCCACCGCAGCAAGGGTGCCCGATGTTGTTTTTCCAAACTACGAACCATGGCCATCCCTCACTAAGCCACGCACAAAGAGCGATCGAACCCCATTGTGCCTCCGTTGGATCCTTTCAAACATAGCGGGTGGGGTCCCTGACACCCGCCTCGGCGAAACCCTGAGCCCGAAGCCGACAACTGTCGCAAAGGCCACATGCCTCACCCCTATCTGTCGCCTGATAGCAGGATACCGTGTCAGCGTAATCCACCCCTAAACGCGTGCCCTCCGTGATGATTTCAGCTTTAGACAGGGTGATGATAGGCGTACAAATCCTCACTGGCATGCCCTCCACACCTGCTTTGGTCGCAACAGCCGCCAATTCCCCAAAGGCGGCGATAAATTCAGGACGACAATCAGGGTAACCCGAGTAATCAACGGCATTCACTCCCACATGGATCTCTGACGCTCCTAGCACCTCCGCCCAACCCAGCGCTATGGATAAAAACACCGTATTACGCGCGGGAACGTAAGTCACCGGGATGCCCTCAGAGGGCTGGGTCGGCACATCAATGGCATCATCGGTGAGGGCCGATCCACCGATTCCGCGCAGATCAAGGCGGACAGTTTTATGCACTGTCCCTTTGAACGCGGCGGCTACCCGGGCGGCCGCATCCAATTCGGCCCGATGCCGCTGCCCATAATCGAAGCTGAGGGCATAGCACTGCCGACCCGCTCGATGAGCGAGGGCCAAAATTGTAGCCGAGTCCAGCCCACCCGACGTGAGGATAACCGCCTTCACCGGCTGTTGGCTCTCGCTTTCAGTGGCCTGGTGCATCGTTCCACAAAAGCTTATGTAACTGAACCTGAAACCGTGCGGGTACCTTATCTTCAAGCAACCAGTCCGCCAGGGTGCGTGGGGGCATGGTGCCATGGGTTGGAGAGAATAAGATGTCTCCTACGCGCTCGGCAAGAGCGAACTCGTCGAGCTTGAAGCGCGCCCAGTCGTAGTCTCGGCGACTACTGATGACAAACTTTACCTGATCGTGGCGGGATAGCTGGCGCACGTTATCCCAAAGATTGCGGTGGGACTCGCCCGAATCAGGCGCCTTCAAATCCATGACCCGGCTAACCCTCGGGTCAACCTCACCAATGGGAAGCGCCCCACTTGTCTCCAGAGAGACGTCAAAGCCCGAATCACACAGTAAACTCAAGAGGCGCAAGCACTCCGGCTGTGCGAGAGGTTCGCCACCGGTGACACAAACGTGATGGCATCCATGCCCAGCGACCTGATCAAGGACCTGTGACAAGTCAAGGAGATCACCGCCTGCAAAGGCATACTCCGTGTCACACCAAACGCAGCGAAGTGGGCAGCCGGTCAGCCGAACAAATACTGTCGGAATGCCCACCGTCCTCGCCTCACCTTGCAGTGAGTGAAAAATCTCGGTGATCCTTAATTTCAGATTGGCCTCACGACCCATGGACAGATTCAGAAGTTTTCATCGAGAAAGTCACGAGATAACTGAGCAGCAGGGTGGCCCGGATACTCGGCAATAACGCGATCCAGATAAGAGCGGGAGCGCTCACGATTCCCTTTTAAAAAATGTACCTTGCCGAGCTTGTAGAGCGCATCCGGAACCTTGGGATTTTCAGGATACTGATCGAGCAGGAGTTTAAAACTTTGCCGCGCCAATTCGGGGTCAGGCGGGTCCAGCACCAGATACAGCTCGCCCAACCAGTAATGCGCGTTGGGCGCGTAGGCACCCAATGGGAACCGCTCGAGGAATTTCTGAAAGCCTTCCACGGCCTCCGGAAAGTTCCGTGTTTTCACATGGCTGTAGGCGGCCTGATAGGCCGCCTCCTCGCCAGGTTCGGCGGCCGGACTATCCATACCAGCGCGGTTATCCGCGGATCGAGACGCGCTGCCTCCAAAAGTGAAACCACCACCCGCTTCCTCGCCTGCCACGCCGGAGGGCACAACCGAACCCGCGGAAACTGCCAGCTCTGCCATGCGCCTGTCCAAGTCAATGTAACGCTCCAGGCCCTGTTCCTTGAGGCGCTGTATTTCGGAGGCCTGCTCCTCAACCAACCCTGTGAGTCGCCGAACTTCTTCCTGAAGCTGCTGTAATTGGATCACCATGCTACCGGTGTCGATGGCGCTATTCCCATCGGGCGTTGGATCAACCTGGAGAGGTACGACCGTTGTGGTCTGGCCGGAATAAGGACGGATTCCCCCCGCGGGCTCCACCACAGGATTCGGGCTCATGACGTCCGGGGAGTCGCGATAGGACGCGTCGCCGCTCACTGTGGACTGGCCACTGGTGCTGCGCGCCGCCTCTCTTTCGGCCTCAAGATCAATGTATTCCTGAGCGCGTGCGCCGTCCAACGGCGTAACCAAAGTGGCAAAAAGTAAAAAGCCGGCTGTAGAAACCGGCTTGATAACGCGATGTTTCAAGGTGAACCCGCCTTATTTGAGCTCGACACGACGGTTCTGCGACCAGTTGGCCTCGCCCGTTCCGAACGCCACGGGGTTTTCTTCACCGTAGCTGATGCTTTCAATTCGATAGCTGGGTACACCGTTGGCCACCATGTAGTCCCTGACAGCGTTGGCTCTGCGCTCACCCAGTGCAAGGTTGTACTCCCGCGTGCCACGCTCATCGGTATGGCCTTCCAGACGAACGCTTTCATCGTTGCCCAAAAGCACGGCAATGTGCGCATCAACCGCAGCCCGAGCAGCATCGGTCATGGCTGAGCTATCAAAATCAAAGTAGAAAACCGATCCTGCTGACATGGCTGCGTCCTTGAGACGCTGTTGCTCCGCCTCGGCAGCCGCCTGGGCTTGTGCCTCGGCCTCTCGAGCCGCTTGTTGCGCCGCTGCTGCTTCTGCAGCCGCCGCCTCAGCCGCCGCCGCTTCCGCATCGGCATTGCTGTTGGTTTCATTGCTTGAACAAGCCACCAGCACCAATGATGCGAAGAGGAGCGTGGCAATCTTACCGGCTAAGGGAAATGCTTTCATGAATCCGTCCTGTCTGGGCATTAGAAAAATAAACCGCAGGCGATAATGTATCGCAATTGTCAGAAAATTGCTGTCTGAATCACAAATTTTCTTGCCAAATCAAGGCGGCTTTTTCCGGGACCCACGGGTTGACCTCCGAAGAGGGTATCCCACTGTGTTTATGGCAGGTAAGGCGACCAGGCCGGCTCCTGCACTTCGCCATCACGAGCCGGCAGGTTAAAACTGACACCGCCATCGACCGCAACTGCGCCCAGGATACTGCGACCGTCACGCTTGGTCGCATACAAAACGATGGAACCATTAGGGGCGATCGTCGGGCTCTCATCCAATTGGGTTTGAGTGAGTACGGTGAGGCGCTCAGTCACCAGATCATGGACGGCGATATGGTATGAGCCACCCTGCTGATGGACCAGGGCCACATTGCGCCCGTCCTGGGCAACCCGAGCCCGGGCGTTGTAGCGACCCTCGAAAGTCACTCGGGTGGTTTTACCGTTCTTCAGGTCGTAACGATAAATCTGGGGACGGCCGCCCCGGTCAGAAGTAAACAGAATCGATTGGCCGTCGGGCATCCAGGTAGGCTCCGTATCGATAGCGTAATGCTGCGTGAGCCGAGTCAGGCGCTTCGATGCCAAATTCATCAGGTATATGTCGGGGCTACCGTCCTTGGAAAGGACCATAGCCATGGAATTACCATCGGGCGAAAAAACCGGCGAGTTGTTAAGCCCCTTGAAATTGGTCAGTTGCTCCCGGGCACCGGTCCGCAGATTTTGGCGGTAAATTGCCGGACGTGAGGTCTCAAAAGACACATAGGCCACCTCATTTCCGTCGGGGGACCATGAGGGTGCCAATATTGGCTCTCGGCTCTCGAGCAGCACGATCGGCCGCGCCCCATCGGAGTCAGCGAGCGTAAGTCGATAGAAATCCTTGTCATTGGGGTTACGGGTGACCGATACATAGAGCAGCCGCGTAGCGAAGGCCCCGGGGATGCCTGTCAATTTCTCGTACACTGCATCTGCAATCTTATGCGCCAGCATGCGAACCTCCGACGCCGCTCCCGTTACGGAACCTTCTTCGATCTGCTGCTCCCGGGTACTGTCAAACAACTGCCAGCCCAGCCGGAGCTGACCGGGAGCTGCCGCCTCAAAGCGACCGATCAGGACATAATCGCTGCTTATGGCGCGCCAATCCCTGAAGTAAAGCTCCGAGCCCCGGGTCGGATAGCTCAACATATCGCGGCGACTTACCGGCGAGAACTGGCCGCTGCGCGCCAAATCCCCGTCGATGATGCGCGCCACATCCTCGGGAGAGGTGCCTGCGCCGGACCAGCCAAAAGGCACCACAGCGATCGGTGTGGGGTTATCGATGCCCCGAGTGATTTCGATTTGAAGCTGCGCGACGGTCGGCGCACTGACTAGACCCGCGAGGGCCATAAACATAACGGGTAACAGGTAGCGCATTAGTACCTCAGGTCCTCTGGACGAAACAGCAATTGGAAACGGCGAAAGTCGCGCTCAAATATAGCGCGTTCCAGTGATTTAACCTCAGGAAAACGTGCCGCTTTTTCCACGGCGTTCATGGCGCTGCGGTCAAACGCCACATTACCACTGGATTCTAGGACGGTAACCCCGACAACGTCGCCCGTGGGCACCAGCGCAATCTCGAGAATGGCGATCATGCCGTTGCGAGCCGAGGGCGGTCGAGTCCACCGACCCACCACGGCCTGTTGGATCACCGCCGCGACTGTATCGCTGGGCGAAGCCGTTTCTCCCGCCTGGGCAACCTGCTCTGACGCCAGCGCCGACTCGATATTATCAAGCGCTTCCTGAGCCAGTTGCTCAGGGGTCACCTGAGGGGCCGGCTCAGGTTTTGGTGGCTCAACCTTGGGCTCCGGAAGGCGCTCATCTATGGGCTCAGCCACCACCGGAGTGGGGTTGGGCTTGGGTTTCGGCTTGGGTTTAGGCTTGGGTTTCGGTTTCGGCGTGGGTTTGGGTTGCAGCGACTCGGCACTGACCAAGGTCGCCTTGATCGCCACAGGGGTGACCGTACGCGCCTCAATGGTCGTTGGGTTTGCCCAACGTACCAGTAACAGACTTAACACCAACACATGAAGACCCACTGTTACAGCCACCGGTGTACCAAACCAGGCCAAGCGATCAGAAAAGCTGCTCACGGGGCCGCCGGGTCCTCAGTCACCAAGCCCACCGAGGGCGCCCCAGCGGTTTGCAGTGCCGTCATTACCTGCACTACCCGCCCGTACGGAACCCCGGCATCGCCCCACACCAACACGGGTTTATCCGGGTCACGACGCAGCACAGCGGCGACTCGCTGCTCAACCGTCGCTAATTCAAGTGCCTGCTTGTCGTTCCGACCCAAATTGAGATAGAGGCGACCTGCACTGTCGACCGATACGATTAGGGGCTCGCTGTCCTGGTTTTCCACCGGCGCAGCCGCCGCGTCAGGCAAATCAACTTTTACTCCCTGCATCAGCATGGGGGCGGTCACCATGAAGATGATGAGTAACACCAGCATCACATCGATATAGGGAACCACATTGATCTCGGCAACCGCCCTGCGTTTGCGCATGTGCCCTACCCCGCGCTGCGTCGCGCACGCTGGGCGTAGGTTTGACGCTGGAGGATGCCAGAGAACTCATCAACAAAGGTGTCGTAACGGTTGATAAGGCTGTCGGATCGCGCGGCAAACCGATTGTAAGCCAACACCGCAGGAATCGCCGCGAAGAGTCCCATGGCTGTCGCAATCAACGCTTCTGAGATTCCAGGGGCTACCGTGGCCAGCGTGGCCTGGGTGGCATTAGCCAATCCCCGGAAAGAATGCATGATCCCCCATACGGTTCCAAACAGTCCGATATACGGGCTGGTGGATCCCACTGATGCGAGGAATGGCAGATTGGCCTCAAGCCGATCACTTTCGCGAAGCGTGGCAACCCGCATCGCTCGACGAGCACCTTCAAGGATGGCATCTGCCTCGATATCCGATTGCTGGGACAGTCGGGAAAACTCCTTGAAACCCGCCCGAAAAATACTCTCAACGCCAAGGGGGGTGGCGCCATCTGCTACCGCCTGATTACCTTCCCTGTAAATTTGCGCCAGATCGACACCGGACCAGAAGTGTGCCTCAAAACTGGTGAGCTCATCGCTCATCCTGCGGTAGAGCATGAGTCTCTGCACAATCAGATACCATGAGGATACCGAGGCCAGTAAAAGAATCAGCATGACGAGTTGAACGGTTGCGCTCGCCCCAATGACCAACTCGAGAATCCCCAGTTCCTCGCTCACCACACTCTCCCTTTTATTTTATTCAACTCAAGCCCCTATTCTGTCCCTGAGCGGTGCGGGCAGACGCACTGGTCGACCGGTCTTTGTGCTGACCAGTGCGATCACCACTTCGCCCTCTACCAGGCAACTCCCCTCTCGCATGACGGTCTGGGCAAAAGTCATTGTCGCCCCCCCCACCGCCTCCACCCGCGCGGTCACTTCAATGGCTTCATCCAGTCTTGCCGGGGCCCGGTAGTGAATACGAGCCTCACTGACAACAAACATGAGGTCCTCTGCAGGCAGCGCTGCTTTGTCGTAGCCCAGCGCGCGCATGTATTCTGTTCGCGCCCGTTCAAAGAACTTGAGGTAATTAACGTAATAAACGATTCCCCCAGCGTCAGTGTCCTCAATATAGACACGGACCGACAGCGAAAATTCCAGCGGGTCGTCACTCATTCGTTGTCACTGTCCAAATCGAGCGTCAGGCTTTGGGTCTCTTGGGTCCGCGGCGCCTTCAGACCAAAATGGCCATAGGCAGCCTGGGTCACCATGCGGCCTCGCGGCGTACGCACCAGATAGCCCTGCTGTATCAGGTACGGCTCGAGAACGTCTTCCAGAGTGCCACGCTCCTCCGACAGTGCCGCCGCAATACTGTCAATACCCACCGGCCCCCCTTCAAATTTTTCAATCAACATCAGCAGCAGGCGTCTATCCAGGTGATCCAGGCCCAATTGATCAACATTGAGCATATCCAGGGCGAGCTGGGCTATTGAAGCGGTGATACGTCCGTCTGCCTTGACCTCCGCGTAGTCGCGCACGCGGCGCAACAACCGGTTGGCTATTCGCGGAGTACCCCGGGAACGGCGCGCTATCTCCAGGGCACCGGCCTCATCCAGGGGTATTTCAAGCAAACTGCCGGAGCGCGCGACAATTCGCGCCAGATCAGCCACCTCATAAAACTCGAGGCGTTGGACGATGCCAAACCGGTCCCTCAGGGGGGATGTCAGCAGACCTGCGCGGGTCGTGGCTCCCACCAGGGTAAAGGGCGGCAAGTCCAGCTTGATGGAGCGAGCCGCCGGTCCTTCCCCGATCATAATATCGAGCTGGTAATCCTCCATGGCGGGGTACAGTATTTCCTCAACGAAGGGGCTCAGGCGATGAATCTCATCGATAAACAGGACGTCGCCCGGCTCCAGATTCGTCATGAGCGCGGCGATATCCCCGGCTTTTTCCAGCACTGGACCACTGGTGGTTTTCAACGCCACCCCCATTTCATGGGCAATGATGCTGGCGAGCGTCGTTTTACCTAAGCCGGGGGGGCCAAAAATCAGCGTGTGGTCAAGGGGCTCCCCCCGTTGTCGCGCCGCTGCGAGAAAAATTTCCATCTGCTCACGAACGACACGTTGCCCAAGATATTCTGCCAGGGAGCGAGGCCGTATAGCGCGGTCAACCTGCTCCTCACCCCGCTCAGAGGGTTCCGGAGCAATCAGCCGATCGGTCTCTATAGTCATCGATTCCCCTTGGGCGCTGAGGCCTGCAAGGCCCGCCGGATCAACTCTTCGCTGGAATCGACCGTGTCATCATCAGCGGAAAGCACAAGCCTGGCAGCCTCGGAAAGCTTGTATCCCAGCGCAACAAGCGCCTGCTCGGCCTCTCCACGGTGGTCAATTTTAGAGGGTGTCGTCGACTCCCTGTCCGTGAGTGCTCCAGGCGTCAATTCTTCCAGCCACTTGCCCGCCTTATCCCGCATTTCCACCAACAAACGTTCGGCCGTCTTGCGCCCCACCCCGGGCAAGGCGACCAGTGAAGCGATATCATCTCGCTGCAAGCACTTGGCAAATGCCCGGGCGTCGAGGCCCGACAACAGGGCTAAAGCAAGTTTCGGCCCCACCCCACTGACCCTAATCAGCTCCCTGAATAGACGCCTGTCAGCCTCATCCCTGAAACCATAGAGCAACTGAGCATCTTCCCTGACCACGAAATGGGTAAGCAACGTGACCTCCTCGCCAACCGCAGGCAAGTCGAAGAGCGTCGTCATGGGGACCTGTACTTCGTAACCGACACCACCCACATCCAGCACCACATCGGGTGGCTGCTTGAGCAGTAGCCGTCCGCGCAAAAACCCAATCACGCCCCGCCCCTAACGCGAACGCCCACGGCTGCGCACCGTGGCGGGAAGTCGTTGCAGCGATCGGCTGGAGTGCAAGTGACACAATGCCGCAGCCAGTGCATCCGCAGCGTCCTCCTTGGGTGCGGCAGGCAATTTCAATAATGTTTTCACCATATGTTGCACCTGCTCCTTACCCGCGGCGCCCGTTCCCACCACGGCCTGCTTGATCTGGCGGGCCGCGTACTCATGTACGGCCATCCCACGATGAACGCAGGCGGTCATCGCGGCACCCCGTGCGTGCCCAAGCTTCAGTGCGGCGTCCGGGCTTCTGGCCAAAAACACCTGCTCGATGGCCAACTCATCAGGCCTGAATTCATCAATGATGCTGTTCAACGAGGTAAACAACACGCCAAGTCGGGGACCCAAGGGTTCATCAACAGGTAGACGAATGATACCGCTGGTCACGTAGATGGCATCGCCACCACGAGTCTCAATGACACCAAATCCGGTCTTCCTCGAACCGGGATCGATACCCAGGATCGTGGCCATGGCAGCTCCCTTGTCGCTTGGCCTATTCTGACTGAAACCGGCGCCCGCGTCACAAGGTCCGCTTAGCCATCCGACTCCTTGGCAGAAACCGGCGTCTGTTGGCGCAGGCGGATGTGCAGATCTTTCAGTTGTACGTCACTGACCTTGCCCGGGGCCTCTGTCATGACGCAGGCCGCCGTCTGGGTCTTCGGGAAGGCAATAACATCCCTAATCGACAGGCCGCCCACCATCAACGTGACCATCCGATCCAGGCCAAAAGCGAGGCCCCCATGCGGCGGCGCACCGTATTCAAGCGCCGTCAGGAGAAAGCCAAATTTCTCGCTCGCTTCCGACGGATCGATACCCAAGACATCGAAAACCGCCTGCTGCATGTCAGGACGATGAATACGAATCGAACCGCCACCCAATTCGGTTCCGTTGAGCACCATATCGTAGGCACGGGACAGTGCCGCTTCAGGGCTGCTCCGCAGTGCCGCTTCATCGCAGGCAGGCGCCGTGAACGGATGGTGAAGTGGCGTGAGCCCCCCCTTGCCATCGTCCTCAAACATAGGGAAATTTACCACCCAGAGTGGCGCCCAGCCCTCACGAACCAGACCCAGATCCTCTGCGACCTTCAGACGCAGAGCGCCCAGGGACTCATTCACCACAGCGCGCCGGTCGGCTCCAAAAAATACGATATCACCGTCCGACGCCTCGAGTCGCGCCATCAATTGGTTGACCACATCCTCGGGCATGAACTTCAAAATAGGAGACTGCAGGCCATCCATGCCCTTCGCCAGGTCGTTGACCTTGATCCAGGCGAGCCCCCGTGCGCCATAAATTCCAACAAAACGGGTGTAATCATCAATCTCCTTCCGAGACAGCACACCGCCCCCGGGGACCTTCAACGCCACCACTCGGCCCGCCGGATCCTTTGCAGGTCCACTGAACACCTTGAACTCTACATCCGACATCAGGTCGTCTATGGAGACCAGTTCAAGATCGACCCGCAGATCAGGCTTGTCCGACCCATAACGCTCCATCGCCTCATGCCAGGTCATGTGAGGGAACTCCCCCAGATCGACATCGAGGTGCTCAGTGAAGACGGAACGCACGAGCCCTTCCGTGATCGCCATAATGTCGCCTTCCTCCATAAAGGAGGTTTCCAGGTCAATCTGGGTGAACTCTGGCTGACGGTCGGCTCGCAGGTCCTCATCACGGAAACAGCGGGCAATCTGATAGTAGCGGTCGAAACCGGACACCATCAGCAGCTGCTTGAAAAGCTGGGGTGATTGGGGCAGCGCAAAAAATTCACCGCCGTGGGTCCTGCTGGGAACAAGGTAATCCCGGGCGCCTTCCGGGGTTGCCCGTGTCAGGATCGGTGTTTCAATATCCAGAAAACCATGCTGCTCCAGATATTTCCTGATTGATGAGGTCAGCCGGGCGCGGAAAATCAGCTTGTTTTGCATGTCAGGTCGCCGCAAATCCATGTAGCGAAACTTCAGTCTCACGTCCTCACCCACAGCGTGGTGAGCGTCTAGCGGAAAAGGTGGCGTCGCTGACTCACTCAGTAATTCAAGCTCCTTGCCCAGGACTTCGATTGCGCCCGTGGGCATAGCCGGGTTGACGGTGCCCTCCCCCCGAGCACGGACCCGACCCGTAATTTTCAGCACATACTCACTCCGCACTCGATCGGCCAGGGCAAAAGCTGCCTCGGTATCAGGATCAAACACGACCTGGACAATCCCGGCGCGATCACGCATGTCCAGAAAAATGACTCCACCGTGGTCGCGCCGACGGTCCACCCAGCCAAAGAGCGTTACCGTACTGCCAATGTCTGACTCACTGACCGAGCCGCAATAGTGTGTGCGCATACCGTTTCCATTATGTCGTTGCGGGACTTTCCGCCCTCAGGCGGCCGATGCACCGCCCGGTTTATCAGGAGACTTTTTCGTTTCACCGGAGGAAGCAGCGGTTTTCCCTGACTCGGAGCCAGCCTTGGTCTCGCCCTTGGTCGATTCGGACTTGCCTTCCTTGCTCTTCTCAGCGCTCCCGTCTCCAGCCAGATTCTTCTGATTTCCCGTTTTGAAGTCGGTTTCATACCAGCCGCTGCCGGCCAGTCGAAAAGCAGGGGCGCTGACCTGCTTTCTCAATGCCTCATGCCCGCAGGCCGGACACGTCGTCAATGGCGCATCTGCAAGTTTCTGCAGAGCCTCAAGTTGATGCGAGCAATCACTGCACCGGTAATCGTAAAGCGGCACGTTAATCTCTCCCAGCGGAAACCGCAGCGCGGCTCCTCAGCGTAGTCTTCGGGTTTCAGGTAAAAAAACAGGAGGCGGAGAGTAACCGAAAAGCGCGGCGCGTTAAACAGCATACCACCCGGGTCATTAAGAAATATGTCCTTGGACCAGCACCGTGCGCCCTCGTTGCAGATTCGCAATCCGGCTACTCATCGTGCCGCTCCCGCCGACGCCGCGTCACGACACGCCAGGTCGTTTTGGGGGGAAAGCTGCCCCGGGGTAGGGCCCCCGGGGACTCACTAGCACGTCAGGAGTTTGCGAACTCCTTCATTTTCTTCAAGGGTCGGATCTTGACCGCTGTGCTGGCAGGCTTGGCCTTGAACATGGTCTCTTCACCGGTGAAAGGGTTAATGCCCTTACGTGCTTTCACCGCAGGCTTGCGGACCGTGGTGATTTTCATCAGGCCGGGAATCGTAAACTCCCCTGCACCACGCTTCTTGATGCTACCTTCGATGAGCGTCTCGAGCTGCTGCATCACATCGGACACCTGCTTCTTGCTCAGGCCCGTGTTGTCAGCGATGCCGCCGACGATTTGGGTTTTGGTCATCTTGGTAGTGATTGCCTTCACTTTTGCTGGCGCCTTGGCAGCGGCTTTTTTAGCCGGTGCTTTCTTGGCTGCTGCCTTTTTAGCGGGTGCTTTCTTTGCTGCTTTTTTGGTTGCCATGGGTCTTTATCACCTTTTAGTCGTGGTATGGAGACTGGGTAACCGACGACCCACCCCAGTAGAAAAGGACGGGAAGTGCAGTTCCACGAATTCAACTAGAGACCACGCTTTAAAACAAGAGCTTTTCATAAAAAAGGCGACAAAAAACACTATTTTTACAGTATTTTTTTCTGTGCCGGGTATTACTGCAACATTGCTTCCGAAGATCTCCGTCTCTCCGTACAATCAACGGTTTCGATTTGGACTCCTGACACTATGCGCGCCAGCCAATTTTTACTGACCACGCTCAAGGAAACGCCTGCCGACGCCGAGGTCGTGAGCCATCAATTGATGTTGCGGGCTGGATTAATCCGGCGAGTTGCCGCGGGCATTTACAACTGGATGCCACTTGGATTGCGTGTTCTCCGTCGTGTGGAGCAGGTCGTACGCGAAGAAATGAATCGCGCAGGGGCTATGGAAATCGCGATGCCCGTTGTCCAGCCGGCCGAGCTCTGGCTGGAGTCCGGGCGCTGGGAACAATATGGCCCTGAGCTGGCCAGACTACAGGATCGACACGCCCGCGATTTTTGCCTCGGACCCACCCATGAGGAAATCATCACTTCACTGGGGCGCAGTGAAATAAAGAGCTATAAGCAACTTCCCCTTAACTTTTACCAGATTCAAACAAAATTCCGGGACGAAATTCGCCCGAGGTTCGGCGTCATGCGCTCCCGAGAATTCATCATGAAGGACGCTTACTCGTTTCATATTGACCATGCATCGCTGGAAGAGACCTACTGGCGAATGCACGCAGCCTACACCGCAATTTTCACCCGGCTGGGACTGGACTTTAGAGCCGTCGAAGCGGATACCGGCTCCATCGGCGGCAATCACTCCCACGAATTCCATGTGCTGGCTGATTCTGGAGAGGACGCGATTGCCTTCTCTACAGCGAGCGATTACGCCGCCAACGTCGAGTTGGCCGCGGCACTGCCAGGCGAGGCGTCAAGTGCGGAGGCGCTGGCCAAGGAACGCTTTGCCACACCCGACGTCAAAACCATTGATGATCTGGTCATAACAGCAAAAATTCCGGTGGAACAAACAGTGAAGACCCTGTTTGTGAAAGGCGAGGAAGGGTCTGTTGTCGCACTGGTACTGCGCGGCGATCACCGCCTGAACAATCTAAAAGCTGAAAAACTGTCCGGCATAGCCACCCCGCTCGAAATGGCAGACGCTGCCGAGGTCACCGCGCTCACAGGCGCAGGTTTTGGCTCGCTGGGCCCCGTCGACCTTGCCACGCGCATTATAGTTGATCACAGCGCAGCTCAGGTCAGTAACTTTGTCTGCGGGGCCAACGAAGATGGCTTTCATTTGCGCGGTGTTAACTGGGGCCGCGATGTGGTGAATTTCGAGACCTGGGATATCCGGGAGGTCATGCCCGGGGACGCCAGCCCCTGCGGCGCGGGTGAAATCGAGATTCGCCGTGGTATAGAAGTCGGGCATATCTTCCAGCTGGGAACTAAATACAGCCAGGCAATGAACGCTCTGGTATTGGATGAAAGCGGTCAGTCGGTGCCGATGGCCATGGGTTGCTATGGCATCGGTGTGACACGAATCGTGGCCGCTGCCATTGAGCAAAACCACGACGAAAAAGGCATCATCTGGCCCGATGCCATGACGCCTTTTGAGGTCGCGCTCGTACCACTCAACATGGATAAATCGGAGGTCGTGGCGTCGGCAACGGAGACGCTGTACGACGAACTTCAGGCACTCGGCCTCGATGTATTCATGGACGATCGACGCGAGCGACCCGGGGTAAAGTTTGCCGAGATGGAACTGATCGGGATCCCCGTTCGGGTGACCCTGGGCGACCGGTCACTTGCGGAGGGCAAAATCGAAGTGCAGACGCGGATCGCGGGTGAAGCGCAACTTGTCCCTATTGCTGATGCGGTCAGCACCATCATGCAGTTGGTGCGAGGTGATTGACCGTGTCTGCCTGGCGCTGCTGTGTTGTCTTCACACCGGATTAAACACAGCGCATAGCCAGACGCCAGAGGATGACCGCGTCGCGCTGCGAACATTTCTCGAGCAGTCGATCGAGGCATCATCCGGATTTGAGGATCGATTTGATGCAGAGGTCTGGCTACTCGACATGCAGACCCGACTCCAACCGTTCATGCCGGACTCCAGGGAGCGCGTCCATTTCCTGACGCAGCTGCGTCGCGAGGCACTGGCTGCCGACCTCCCTCCCGAGCTGGTACTGGCCCTCATCGAGGTGGAGAGCCACTTCGATCGGTTCGCCGTGTCCCGCGTGGGCGCGCAGGGTTACATGCAGGTCATGCCCTTCTGGAAAGATGAAATTGGTCGACCAAACGATAACCTGACCGATAGCGAAACCAATTTGCGCTATGGCTGCCGAATCCTGCAATTTTACTGGCAGCGGGAAGCGGGTGACTGGCATCGGGCACTGGCCGCCTACAACGGATCTCTGGGTCGCAGGACCTACAGCGATAAAGTGTACCAAGCCTGGCAAAGTCGCTGGCGTGTTGAACCGCTCGACTGGTAGTTTATAGTGATCTCTCGCGAAGCTTAATTGGGAGATGCATACCATGGTCGACCTAAAGTCATTTACCCGATGGAATGCCGGCCTCGCAACCACCATCAGCGCGATTGGCAGCGAGACCTTCTTTACCGAACTCTTCGCGGCACTCGGTGAGCAGGTGTCCCACGTATATCCACAAATATGGCTCTATCATCGCGATCTCCCGCCGCGCATGCTGTACCACGAAATACCACCGCATGCCGTGGAACTTCAGGTCGACCGCTATCTTGAGGGCGCCCACCGAGAGGATCCATTCTACCAAATCTCCATGAGCAGCCCACGCAGTAGCATCTACAAGCTGGGCCGCCTGACGGGCGACACCTTCGAGGACAGCGGCTACTACCGCGACTACTACGGTGACACAGGTACCTGTGACGAGGTCATTTTCCTGACGCGTCTGGACGACGGCAGCGTGGTGAATTTTTGCGTGATGCGACTTCAGGAGCAGGAACCGTTCAACGAAGACGAGTACAACGTGCTGTACAGCGTTTCAGAGACCGTAGCATCATTGATCCAGTCGCACTGCCACCGGGACGACTTTGCAGCGACTAACCTGTTGCAACCCGGATTGGACGCCCAGATTGATCTGGCATTCAAGACCTTCGGTGGAGACCACGTGAGTACGCGGGAACGGGAAGTGCTGGAATTAATGCTGCGGGGATACGGTGCAGATACCTCTGCAGAGCGCCTCGATATTTCGCTGGAGACGGTGCGCCGCCACCGGAAATCTATTTATAAGAAGCTGGATGTTTCCTGTCAGGCGGATTTATTTGCACTGTTTATCAACACCATGCCCTATATCAGCAGCGCACAGGGCGGCGACCCATTGTCTGTTTATATGATGTAGTGCACATAAATGCCCGTATTACTTACCTTTTTGGGGCATTGCCGTGCACAGCATCCATCCCCACACTTGCTCCTTTGCTGAATCAGCGGTGATACCGTGCGACGTGAGGTCGAGTTATTCCTCAAGGCATACCCTTCAGTTGAGATGATCGAAGCATTGATTACCGACTGCAACGGAGTAGCCCGGGGCAAGTGGATTCCCCGAGGGAAAATACAATCTGTTCTTGATGATGGGCTCAAGCTCCCCAAGTCGGCGCTGGGTCTGGATATATGGGGCCGAGATATCCCGGAGCTGGCACATGCCAACGGCGATATTGACGGCTACTGCCTGGCGGTCGAAGACTCTTTGAAACCTGTGCTCACACCCCGGGGCACCGACCAGGGCCAGCTGATCATGACCATGGTCGATGAAAAGGGCGCACCGTACATGGGCGATCCCCGGCAGATTCTGGCCAAGATTCTGGCAGAGTTTACCGAACGCAATCTCAAACCCTGCATGGCAGCTGAGCTGGAATTCTATCTCCTGCCGGACCCGGGTCGTGATAAGCCACTGCGGGAGGCACTTGACAGCCTCGACACTCTCGGCGGCAATCTCTATGCATTGAATGAGTTGGATCATCACAGTGACATGCTGGAGCTGCTTAGGGAGACCTTCGAGACCCAGGACCTTCCCTACGAGGGCATTATTAAAGAGTCCGCGCCAGCGCAGTTTGAAATCAACATGGCCCACAGCGACAACGTCCTGCAGATGGCAGACCAGATCGTTCGTATGCAGCGCAGCATACGCCGTGTAGCAAGCCAATGTAATCTGATCGCCAGCTTTATGCCCAAACCGCTTGACAATGAAGCGGGCAATGGCATGCACATACACTGCAGTCTCCTTGAGGAACGCGGGCTCAACGTGTTCAATGATGGCAGTGACGAGGGCAGCCCTCTTTTGCGGCATGCGATCGGTGGCTGCCTCGAGATGATGGCGGATTCAATGCTTATCTTTGCGCCCAGCTTCAACGCCTACCGACGCTTCCAGGCCGGCAACCATGCGCCAACTGTCCCTACCTGGGGTTATGACAATCGCACCACGGCATTGCGCGTTCCCTCAGGTCCTCAAGCTGCCATGCGCATCGAACACCGCGTTGCCGGTGCCGATGCCAACCCCTACCTCGTTATGGCGGTGATGCTTGCCGGGATTCTGCACGGACTGGAGAATAAGACCGACCCCCCGGCAGCCGTGGAAGGCAACGCATGGGATATGACCCACGAGGCCCCCGATCTGCCTTGCCAGATGAACGTGGCCGTCGACAAATTTCTCAATTCACCACTGATTGCCAAGTACCTTACCGAAGAATTTCAGCTCCTGTACGGAAAGACCAAAGAACAGGAATTGAATGAATTTCAGAGGCGCGTCACCGACTTCGAAATAAACAGTTATCTGCGCGGCTAAAAAACCCCCTCACCTTTATCAGGCGATTCGCGTATCATCGCGGCCCTTATTCCGCTCAGGAGGCAGCGCAATGACCACAGCCCATGACTTTACTGCTACTTCAGCCAGCGGCGAGGAGGTCAACCTTTCCCAATACGCCGGACGGGTCTTACTCATCGTAAATACCGCTTCAAAATGTGGCTTTACCCCGCAGTATGAAGGCCTTGAAGACCTGCAGGCGCAGTTCAAGGACCGGGGGTTTGAAGTGCTGGCGTTTCCCTGCAACCAGTTCGGTGGGCAGGAACCCGGCAGTGACGAGGAAATTGTAGAGTTCTGTACCACCCGCTTCAGCGCCACCTTTCCAATTTTTGCCAAGATCGACGTCAATGGCGCCAACGCTCATCCGCTATACAGCTGGCTCAAAGGTGAAGCCAAAGGCGTACTTGGCACAGAGCGTATAAAATGGAATTTTACAAAGTTCCTGATCAATGCAGAGGGTGAGGTGGTGAAACGATACGGCTCCCAGACAAAGCCCTCTGCGATTGCCAAGGATATAGAAAGCCTCATCTGAGCGGCGCCTCTTGTGCCCGGGCGCTGCACTGACAACCACCCCGGGAGTTGGAATGCGACTGGCAAAACCGAGAATAAAACCGCTCGCGGACAGCGAAATAGGGGAGGACATTCGCAGCCTGCTGGGTGAGCAATTTCAGGGGGCCGTGCACAATGTTTTTCGCACGTTGGCCAGGGCTCCGAAGGCCTATCGGCGCTTCATGCCCTGGGGAGGCTACATACTCTCCGGGCGCAATGATCTAGACCCGCGTGACCGTGAACTGATCATCCTCCGTACCGGCTTCAACTGGCGAGCGGGATATGAATGGGCACAGCACGCTCGCATCGGCCTCGCCTGCGGACTGTCCGAAGAGGAAATCCAGCGCGTTAAGTTGGGACCCGCGGCACTTGAGTGGGCGCAGCGGGACAGATTGCTACTGCAGGCAACCGACGAACTGACAGCTGATGCGTTTATCTCCGAAGCGACCTGGGAGGCACTGTCTGAATTTTCCGAAAAACAACGCATGGACCTGGTCATGACCGTAGGCCAGTACACCCAGGTTGCCATGATGCTCAACAGTTTTGGTGTACAACTCGATCAGGGGTTCGAGCTCGATGCAGATCTGGACGGCCGCTAACGGCGCAACCCGTTGGCTGTCCGTCTGCGCCCGGTGAACGCAGGCTATACAAAAACCCAGAGGGGAAACGCTAGTGCTCCCGCGTTTCTCGGAACCTGATGTCCGGCCAACGCTCCTCCATCAAAGCCAAGTTAACCCGGGTCGGCGCCAGGTAGGTCAGATAACCTCCACCATCCTCCGATAAATTGTCCGCTGCCTTTTTTCTGAACTCCTCAAGCTTTCGAGGGTCATCAGCCTCGATCCATCGCGCTGTATACACGTTGATCGGCTCGTAGAGTGCCTCGACCTTGTATTCGTCCTGTAACCGGTAAGCCACAACGTCAAACTGCAGTTGCCCAACCGCCCCCACAACCAGGTCCGATGACATGAGTGGGGAAAAAACCTGGGTAGAGCCCTCCTCCGACAGCTGCTGCAGGCCTTTTTGCAGCGCCTTGAGTTTCATCGGATCCTTGAGTCGGATGCGACGAAACAGCTCGGGCGCAAAGTGCGGAATGCCCGTAAACCGGAGTTCCTCTCCCAGAGTAAATGTATCGCCAATCTGTATCGTGCCGTGGTTGTGCAGCCCGATGATATCCCCTGACACCGCCTCCTCTACCAGAACCCGCTCACCGGCCTTGAAGGTCACGGCATCAGCAATCTTTACATCCTTGGCCGCCCGGACATGACGCATTTTCATCCCTTTTGCGTAACGGCCTGAGCAAATCCTTACGAAC
>Ga0181596_10002125_pt1 | contig 19415 bp, 32 predicted proteins | sample 041ome_6_FD_148655 | JGI IMG/M metagenome (GOLD analysis project Ga0181596, IMG submission 148655) | Coastal salt marsh microbial communities from the Groves Creek Marsh, Skidaway Island, Georgia - 041402US metaG (spades assembly) | ecosystem: Environmental > Aquatic > Marine > Intertidal zone... | reverse complement strand
ATTGAAGTTGCAAAGAAAGTTGGTGCTACAGATGTGAATGTAGTTTGTGGTTCTTTGTTTTGTAAATTCAACAAGAATATTCACAACGTAATGGCAAATAATCTTAAAACTGTACTACAAAAGTTTTTTGATAAAAAGAAACCAAATGATACTTTGGTTAAAATGTCAGGTGCCTTACCTGATTATGAATATGCCTACGACTTTATGCCTGTTGTAGATTTCAGATTAAACGAATACGGAATTTAGAGTTACCCTATAAGGGTTGTTTTTCTCCCACCGTGGTTGAAATTCCACGGTGGGTTTTTCTTATCTACCAATTATTTGTGGATTTAACTGCCTTGTGTGCTAACACTTTACCTTTATTCGTACCGTGTTTAACAATATAGCCAGATGTTCCATTTGCATTTATATCAACTTCTTTTCTAGCACCAAATAACACTTTTGTTTTTTCTAACAAAGTTTGTGCTTTGTGTCTAGTTTTGAATAAATGGGTGAATCTGTCCAACATAACACCCTCCTTTAGTTAAAGTTAGGTGCGTTCCTTCGGCATTGCCTACTTCCGTCCTTTTAGGATGAACGATATAATATTATTTATATGAGATATTGATCCAAGGATAACAGAATGCTGTTACTAGATGAATTGTATCGTGGACTAATTTCCATTCGCATTCCATCCATTCACACTCATAAGTGTATTCTTGGAAGTTACCTGCGTTGGGTTGCCAATTTAAGTTGTATACCATTTTATTAATATCCTTTGTGTGTCTATAAGTATAGTTATTTAGTAATCTTGTTTTAATCCTAATAAATCTTTACAAACATTATACCAATAGATACCACTTTCACGTAAACTATCATTACTACTTCGCAATCGCTCTAATTTACGTATAAGAATTTTTAGAGAAATTTTAGAAAATTTTTTAGATTCAAAGATTTTTTCCAACTTACTAATTACATTATCTATTTCCGTACACGTATAGTCAGGTACCTTGGGTGCTCGCTTTTTTAAACGAGTTATACCTAGTTTTTTACTGTTACTCAAAGTAACTCCTTTTGTTAGACCAGGTCAATGTTTGAGAAAATGTAAAAAGAAATGTATGTGATTATTTATAAAACTTATGCGAGAATTGACCTATAGTTACCTATAGCTGGTTTCTGGAAGTTTCAACACCACTATATATAATTTTAATAAATTACACACGTTCAATATCTTCTTCATCACACTTTGTACCATATTGTATTTCTACAACTTTTAATTCTGTGTCTTCATCATTAACTAACTGATGCCACGATTCACAATCAATGTGAATAGAATCAAACTTATTATAGATACCTTTTAGTACTCTTGTACCTTCTGCTGTACGTGTATATAGTTTTGCTGTACCTTGTTCTACAAACCAATGTTCTGAACGTTTAAAGTGTCTTTGCATAGACAATTGTTTACCAGGTAATACAATTAATACTTTTACTTTTGTATCTCTAAAATTATCGTATAATACTGTGTAAATACCCCATTGTCTTTTTGTATGTTCCATATTATAATATCCTCTATTTTATGAAGTTTTTTAGCCAAGAAAAAAAATTGAATTTAAAGATACTTGATTTTTTGGCTAGTCTTTGTGCCTTACGTTTTGCAAGAAATTTTCTTAACTCTTTTCGTTGTTTAACTGATAGTCCAGGCATAGAACTATTTAGTCAAAATCCTTGATTTTATTAAGTGAAAAATACGCTAGGTTATTTCACTTGAATTTGCCAACCATTCGTGTATATTATACGTATGATTAACAAAAAAACGAAAGGTAACACTATGATAAAAGACTTAAACAAATTTTGTAATATGATTAATGACGTTGATTTACAATTATATGAAATTGCAAAGATACTAAAAAAGTATGATTCGTCTTTAAATGTTGAAGATTTAATGAATAATGTATTAGATCAAATAGAATCTAATGTTGCAAATCAAGTAAGAAATAAACAATAATTAAGGAGTAAACTATGACTAATAAAATGAAAAAGATAGAAAAAGACTATGACCTAATGAAAGATAAAGTAGATGTTCTATTAGGTAAAATAGACAAGTTAGTAAGTGATTTTGACGATAAGTATGATGTTAATGTATCTAATGATTTACACTATACGTTAGACTCTATTGCTGACTTAATAGAAGACAACTATGTAGATACCGACTTTGGTGACTAAAAAAATACTCCGAAAAAATTTTTAGTCTTTTTATTAAGAATCGGCCTTCTGCATTTATCTAATGATTGTTATTGCATTTATAGATTAGATTTTATTCCTAGTTTCACATAGGCCTTTTCAGTCAGCCGTTTCCTAAGGGTTTAAATCTATTGTAGAACCTCTATGTATTACTGCACCTGATGTGTTTGAGGTCTTACTACCTTCTATCGTTTCTACTTTGTTACCTTGTACAGTTAGATTGTAGTTACCGCCTACGTTTACATTAAAGTCTGCGCCTACATCAAAGTTAAACTGGCCTGTCTTTGTAACAACATTAAGATTACCTTTATCTACTTGTATATTGACGTTTGCGTTTGGTCCTACTTGTATGTCGTAGTGATTATTAGATTGGCCGTCTTTGTTAATGTATACCTTATGGCGGCCGTCTATAGTAATATCTGAATTGCCTTGTATATACGCTTTGTTATCATTTGAGGTTAAGGTGTAATAATTGTTTTTAATAATGTCTATACGGTCACCGTTGGCCGTCATTTCTGTTGATGTACCACTTATATGTCTTTCGTGTATTCGTTCACTGCCTGCGGTATCATCATATTCTTTAATGTGGCCGCTTTCTGATTCAAATACGTGATTATATGGATAGACTGCATTATAGGCAATCTCTGGTTGATTCCATCTTTCTGCATCCGTTGCCGCATTTGCAATAATACCTCGTATATTATTTCGTATGCTGGTGACCAAGGCATTTATATCGGTATCTGCGGTAATATTATATTTACGTATTAATAGACTTCTAAAGGCATCCTCTTCAATGGTTAGTACAGGTGCATAAAGTAATGCTTCAATGGCATCTGCGTCATTGTTTAATAACTGGCCATTATATCGTTCTAGTCCTCGATAGTCAGGATCAATTAAACCTACCTCTTGTGCCTGTATAGCATCAAAATCTGATAACTGTTCTATATTATTTAAACCATCAAAACTGGCAATCGGTATACCTGTAATACGTGTTCTTTTACGTGCTGTAAGAGAGGCCGCTTCTTTGTCTGGATTGTTAACGGCCAGTCTATTTGTATCTGGCTCGTCTATGTTTTTTGGATAAACTGAAATGGTTGTAGGTTTTCCTTTATCATCTAATCTAAAGTTAGGATCATAAAATCCTTGAGATGTATTACCTAACTCACTTGGCTTGCCTGGTAATGTACCAACAACAATAAGTTCCTGCATAAGATATTCACCATCTCTAAAGTAACCCCACACCCAACTGCCTTCTACAATACCTGTTGCACTATGACCAATACCAGAGATACCACTTGCTGTAGTAGGTAAGGACACAGACGCCCAAGGCAAGTCTGCTGTAGGTATTTTGTTTTTGTCAGAAGTATGAATACCAAGACAACGTACTCTTAGACGGCCGACCTTTAGAGGATCGTGCCTATCTTCGACAACGCCTACGAACCATTTGAAGTTTGAAATTCCAAGAAAGGCCATTTTAATTTACCGATAAATGTTTATTTTTAATCACTTGACTATACGTCATTTTTTACTATTTCTCTCATCTCTACGCAACTGGCCTTTTATTAGACTATTTAACCATATACTGTTAGGTCTATTATCTAGTATGCCATTTGTGTTGTATTTACTTATATATTTACTAAGACAGGCAATCGCAAGATTGACTTTATCTTTAAGTTTCTCTAATACAGTTCTATTGTCCTTGAAGAATCTCTTATATTGTCTATTGTAGATATAATTGTCATATCTACTGAGGATGCCTTCTATGATGTTCTTAATATCTTTCTTTACATAGTTCATTAATCTATTCTGAATGGTTATATTCATTTTATTGTCTTTCAGTTCGTTTTCTCGTTCATTGGCGTTGCGGCCAGCCCCTCTTTTGAAAAAATCGACTCTACTCTCGGTTTCTCTAAGTATTCTCATATTATTTCATTAATTGATTGTGTGTTTCGTTACTTGCGTTTTCTAGTAAAGAATCATCTAATTGATACTGTAAGTACGTTAAACTGTCTTGGTTTTCTCTATATGTGTGTGTATCTATACTTTCTTCTGGATATGCTACTCGTACTGCGTCTTTAACGATTTCTAAGTTCATTGTGTGCATATCATTACTGGTGCTAATTCTATGATGTATTTTACGTACTAGATAACGACCACTCATATATGGATCTATGTCTAGTGGATTGTCCATACCTGGTGGTTCATAACTCGGTACTTCAAAACTGCATAAATCTCCTACAGATAGACCTGTAAATCCTTTGCAATCTAATGACAACACTTGACTTCTAAATGATAGTTTCTGTGCCATCATTCTAGGATACATTACTTCATATGGTTCACCTTCATACTCGTTTTGTAACTGTTCAGTTGTTGATACGAAGTTTAAACGACCTTCTGCTCTATCTGATAACAGTTCTCCTTCTTTGTAATTAAATATAGGTAACTGCGACTTGTTATCTACTAAACCACCTGATCCATCGTGTTCAGTATGAAATATAGTCGGAAAGTAAGTGTTGTAATCAAATGATAATTCTGAAAAGGTTTTGTTGTACATATCGTGTGTAACCATTTTACTTGCATATACACCGTTATTTAAGTTCTTTAATGTGTCAAACTGATCTTTAATAGTATATCCATCTACAGTCTGCATTTCTTTAATAATATCAGTTTCACCTGTGCCGTCTTTTACGTTACGTGGTTTTTGTTGAAACTTTGCAGCAACTGGTCTAGCTGCACCAGCAATCGCCAACATATTCTCTATACTTCTAAATCTAAATCCTGTTGCGTCTTCGTAAAATAACATACCACTTGAAGCATATTTCTGTGGTTCTGCGGCCTGTGATAATAACTTAATTGTTTCAAATGGTTTCTTTCTTGGCATTACATATTTTCTGGCACCTCGTGTTTCTTCTACAATTAAGTTCTTTTTACTTTGTAAATCATTTCTTACAATATCTACGATCATTTGATCTATTGTGCCTGTCATAGACTTATTAACACGTATGGTCTCATTGTCAAGCATTTCTTTACTGCAAAAGTGTAACATATACAACTGCGACCTAGGTGTGGTAGGTTGTCTACCAGTGATTTTGTAAATGTACATAGGATGACCTGTGGCAGCAGAGAAATCGTAACCTTTGCCAACGCCTGGCGTGTATAAACGAAATTCTATACGTTCATAACCTGTTAATGGTAAATGTGATATGACTGCTTGTGCGTCTGCGACAACTACATTACCTGATAAACCAGGTCCTTCTAATGACTCATATAAGTTTATCTCTAATACTTGTGTTTTAATAGAAATTGCTTTTGCGTTCTTATTTGAACCGTCTGCTGATTGATACGATACTAATGTTATATCGTCTAATTGAAATCGACCTGCTTTTGTAAGTGTGTCTTTATCTATTTGTGAGTACATAATTATTCATTCATCAATCTTTCAAATTCTTCTATCATTATAGGCAAATATGCTGGATTTAATAATTTAATTCTACTGATACGGTCTTGTTCTCTTTGTTCGTATTCTCTATTACTAACTGCTTGGGCGCCTACGTCTGTACTATTACATTCTATTAAATGTGAATAATCAATTGAATCAGTAGGTCCACTTGATTGTACTTTTTCATAATGATGTATTGCGTCAGGATTATCATACTTAGAATATAAAAATTCTTCAAATGCCTGAAATGATAATGGCCAGTCGTAATATGCGTCTGTCACGTTATTTGTTAGTAACACAACCCAATGTAACATAGGACTACCAAAATGTTTTTGTGCAATGTGTTCAGGTCTTTCACCATTTGTTACAAAATATTCTGAATATAAACTTGCTGCATCCTTAACTTTATCTTTTATTTTTACTCGTCTGAATAAATCTGATACTTGCTTATATGTATCTGTACCTGGTAAAATATATTGTCCTTGTGGAAATCTTTCAAAATACATTTTTAGAATCCTTTAGCGACTGTTTCTTTAGTCATTATTTCTGTTTCACCAAAGTTTAATGACATTGTAATAATAGTAGGAGGTGCCCCTCTTTCGTCTGGCACTAATGTTGATACAACACCTTCTGGTGCATAATCTATATCAACTGATTTTAATACACAACGACTAATTCTAGGTAAGTATGTGTTTTCATTATCTCTATACATATATGTTATTTGAAATTCTGATGGTACATTAAAATAACCGTTTGCAGCATTTTGATGTTCAGGTAACATATGAAATCTGAACAACTGCAAAATTTTGTGTACACTATCTTTTTCTTTTTCATTCTTCGGTGCAAATGTAAATGGGAAAGTAAACTCTCTAAATGGTACAGATTTAAATACTGATTCTAAATTAGGGTTCTTTGCCTGACCTTTAAACTTGTCATAAACTGCTCTTGCGTTCTCAAAACCAGGTATAATACCTAATGCACTAAAACCTGCTGTTTTTGTAAGTTCTAATGCCACAGAATTAATTTTACCTGCAGCTTTTACTTTATCAGCAAATCCTGGTTCATTTATTACTCCAGCAATACCTTGTGCCATATCACCTGCAAGTCCTGTATCTAATGCTTCATAATCTGCCTTATATCCATATTTCAATCCTTCAGGTGGCATATACATACAAATACTATCTGTGATATAGGTATGATTTGATTCTGCGTATCTGAATAAACCAGAGTTAACACCTCTCACTCTATTTGTTTGAGTAATACCTCTGGATTTAATATTTTTAATTCTGTTATTAAATGTGCCTTGTCTTCGACCAAATAATTTAAAATCTTCATCTCTAAAGTTTGAACTAGCGTCTTGTAGTTTACCATTGTCAAATGTGTTTGTTTTATATTTTGATTTTTTATGTGCAAGTATATCAAAAATGACATAATGACCATCACCTAAATTACTACATTCTTGTGGATAATAGACAGTTCCATAAGAATATGGATTTTCTGCCATATGTGATGTAGGACCTACTGATCCTATCTCTAAAGGTGATTTACCTAATATTTTAGCAGCAAGTTTTGTACTTTGACCTTGATTAGCAAATGATAATGCTTGACTAATCTTGCCTGATACTGCACCTGCGACTGCTGATCCTATTTTACCTTTGATTACATTTGCTACTTTTGAAGTCCAAGCCATTTGTTTACCTTTATATATATTAGTAATATTTATATGATATGAAGAAGTCTTTTAAAGGAATATATAAACCTACTAATCCAAAGAAGTACGTTGGTAATCCCAATAACATAATATATCGTTCATTGTTAGAGCGTAGATTTATGGTCTACTGCGACAACAATCCTGGTATCATACAATGGGCAAGTGAAGAATTACCTATAAGATATTACAATCCTATTGATAAGAAGTGGCATAGATACTTTGTTGATTTCATAATTAAAACTGACAAGGGTAGAAAAATGTTAATTGAAATTAAACCTTCTCGTCAATGTACGCAACCTAAACCTTCTAAAAAGAAAACTAAATCTTATATGCGTGAAAGTTTTGAGTTTATTAAAAATCAAGCAAAATGGAAAGCCGCAACTGCGTATGCTGAAGACAACGGTGCTGTATTTAAAATAATTACTGAAAAAGAATTAGGTGTTACGTTTTAAAACTCGTCTGAACCTGACGCACCACCTCTAATATATTTAAATGAGGTATCTGGTTCGTGGTCTACAAAACCTGATACGTTAGTTCCTGAAGTTTGATTACTATTAACATTTGAATTAGTCTGTATTAAAACAGGTTGAGAAGATACGGATGCACTTTCTGTATTTAATTCTTTTAAAGATTCTGATACATTACCATACATTCCCATACCGTCATCTATCTGTAATTGATCTCCGACAACTTGTCTTTTCTTAATGCCTAATTGACTTAATGATGTACCACCTCGCATACCTGTATAATCTATTTCTTCGGTGCCTGCACCATCCATACCTGCCAATTGTCTTTGTGCAATTATCTTAGCTGAGTTATCATCATAATCTGATAATGTTGTATCTACTGTTTGATTAACTAAACCATCTTCTAATCTAGCACTTGACATATTTCTTACAGGTGCCTTACCGTCATCAAAATCTGCAAACGAAGCCTCACCTGCAATATCTCCTGCTGTGCCTGCTTTTGGATCTCTATTACCTGATTGTTTTTCTTCTTTATCATCATCATCATCGCCAAAGAAGAATTTACCTACTTTAGAATTTTTAAACCAATCTACTATACCTTGAAAGAAACCTGTAATCTTTTCCCATACACCAACAAAGAAAGCACCGATCTGATCTATTTTTTCTGCAAAGAATTGTATCGCCGCCACAACTGCCAATACTTTCAATGCTATTAATGCTCTTGCTGTTTTAAATATATTTGCAATACCTGTAAATGCTGCTGTTAAGGTTTTCATAGGATTTTTAAACAAGGCAACTAATCCGCTAAATATAGATTTACCTGTATTTGCAAATCCTTCAAACACCTCATTGATGGTATCAGGTATTACCATAAATGCTTCTTTAATTTCAGCAAGTTTACCAAAACCACCTGTATCTCTACCTGTATCTGCTGTTGTATTTGTTGCTTTATCTATTTCTTCATTTTTTTCTCTTAATTCTGATATTTTATTCTCGTTTTTAATGATATTTTCTTGTGCTTCTTTTCGTTTTTTACTATCTTTCCAAACATTATCATCTAATTTTTGTTGTAATTTATCTCTATCAGCAACTTTTTCTTGTATCTTTATTTCGTTTTTTTCTCTTTCTTTAGTTAATTTAATAACTTCTCTTTCTGTCAATAATCTGATTTTATTATTTTCAATAACACCTCTAAATCCTTGTTCTCTTAATTTTTCTAGTTTTTGTTCAGCGTCTTGTTGCTCACTTCTAAAATTATCTACTAATTTTGCTAAATTTCTATCGTAATCATTTAAATTAATTCCTAAATCATCAACTAATTTTACTAATTTATTAATTGCTACTGCAAAATTATCAATAGGACCACTTTCAATTTCTTTTGTTAAATCTGAAATCATTTTAGGTACATCGCCAATAACTGCTTGTGTAGCAGATTTTAAACCTGCACTAGTCTTTTCAATTATTACTGCACCTAGTTTTGTGATTTCTTCTTTGACATCGCCGCCTTGTGGCATATCAAATTCTGATTGAAGAGGTGTTATTTGAGGTAATGCCATATTATCCTATTTGTTTACTAATTGGTTGTGATTTCTTTTCTTCTATCTTACTAGGTTTACCATTAACATATAAACCAAACCAAGCCGCACCTGCACCAACGACTACAGATACAAAACCTGCTTGTGCATTATTAGGTTCAGGCAATGACATAAACCACGTCATTGTTTCATAAAAAACTAATCCATAAAGTGCCATAAACACTCTAGGTATTAAACGCCAGTTAGACATTAATTGTGGTATTTCTATTTTAATAAAATACCATACATCTTTTATTGTTATCATTTCATTTTCTCCCGTTCTTTTCTTTTTCTCTCATTTTCTTCTTTAATCCAATTAATTAATAATTGAACATAGATATCCCTCTCCCAAGGTATCATTGACTCTATTTCTGTCAATGAATATTTATGATGTTGTATTAAAGCAAAATTAACTTCGAATATCGCCTCTAGGCTGTTGTGGGAGAGGCCAATCCGAAAAAATCTTGTAACCCGCTGAAGGTGATTGTACTTTCAACTCCTGTCTTTGGATTCTTCACTTTTGTTTCGTGTCTTAATCTAGGCATAGTTTCAAAAAACTTTCTCAAATTAACAAACTGATTTTGAGATAATGACTCAAAAAAGTTTTTTAATTCTTCAGGTGTTGATTCACTAGCAGGATAATTCTTTTCACCCTCGTAAATGTAATCTACACATCCTGTGACTAAACCGATAATATCTTCGTATGATAATGATTTTACACCTTTTGTAGTATATAACACTTTCATATTAGGATACTTCATAACAACGCCTAGTTTTCTACTTTCATCTAAAATTATATTGTTGGTGTGTGCGTCATCTACTTGCACCTCAACTTTTGATATGTCAACCTCCACATCGCCATAGGTTTTCTTATCATCTGGACATATAACTTTAAATTTTGCTATTTCTCCTACAGACTTTGCCCTAACCTGTAAGAAAATATACTCTACGTCAAAAGTAGGTAATTCTTCTACTTCTAATTTATCAAATGTAACAGACCTTAATATATCTTTTGTAGCCTGTTGCATTTCTTTTTCATCACCAGATTCAAGTGCCATATACAAGATTTTTTCTTCTTTCACAAGAAAAGGTCTATATTGTACCTTTGTTTCTTGTGATGGTAATGTCAACTCATATCTCGGTGTTTCTACTATTGGTAACGCCATAATAACTCCTCAATTATTAAATATTTAGTGGTGGTATTTTAAATGGTGGAAATACTCTTCCTCCAGTTACTCTACCTAATGGTACTCTACGTCTTAAATCGTTAAGTACATCACGTCCTGCTCTTCTCAATTCGGGTGGTAATTTATTTAATATGCCACCAAAAATTCCTCTATTGTTTTTGATCTCTGGTATTTTACCTACAGGAGATCCTAATTCTATATTGCCTGATTTATCTATAAAGTAATTAATCCAATTTCTAAATGTAAATGTTACAGTTACAGTTTGAATATCATTCTTATCGTGTGAATATGAAACTGCGTCTATTGATTTAGGAAAAGCATCTATCAATTGCACACCGTAAGTCACATCATCACGTTCTTGCCTACTTGCAAATTGTCCTAATTGAAATATGTTTAAATTTGTAACATAATTATCGTAATAGTTAACGTTGTATGATGATGAGGTACTAACTGCTGCCTTTTGCCATAATTCAAAATAACTTCGTTCTCTCATAAACTTATCAGCATAAAATGTTGCCTCAATGTCGCCTGATTTAAAATCATAAACTACTTTTCTAGCAGGTCTATTACCGTGTCTTACTTCTTTTGTTATCATTTCTCTATCAGGCATAGAAATGGAACTACAAAAAGCTTGTACACGTCTACCGTTTGCTTGTTGTACTGATAGTAAATCTGTTTGTGATGGAAAGGCACCTGCTGTTTCTTCAGCAGCGGTTGACTCTGCCTCGTAATTAAAATCACCTAATGGATTATTAATGTTACCTACTAAATTAGGCAAACCTTTTGGTAACTGAAATTCTGCATAAAATCTTGCCTGTCTAGCAAAACCTTCTGCCTCGTTTACATATGATTGAAAACGTCCTAATGTAGTTTCAGGATTACCACCTTGTGTTCTTCTTAAACGTGGGTCACCTGTTACATTATCTAAACTTCTATCTCTTGGTATACCGATACGTACATCTATACCACCTATTCTTTTACCGCCTCTTAAAATTGCCATTAGTAGGGACTACCTTTCTTAAACTGTGCCACAGGTAAATATATTGCTAATGCAGCCTCATCAAAATCTATTCTTAAAAAATTACTTTTCACGTGTGACCACAAATATTTCTTTATTGTACCTTTTACAAGTGATATATTTTTTACCCTATTATAACTTACATCAAAACTATTTTGACTTGTAATTTCTTTTCCTCTTACAGCATATCTTTGCAATTGTTCTAATAATGTAAATCTTGCACCTGGTCTTAAATAATGAAAATTGATTCCTGCAAATCCACCTGGTATTCTTTCTAATGGTAATACTAGAGGAAAAGTATCATAATATGGTAATGTCTTTTTATATTTAGGGTCGTAAAAAAACATATTTAAACGACCAATACTAGGTCTACCTATTAGTTTACCTTGATTCATCAATCGATTAGCAGTTGCTTTATCTGCTATAGAAGATACAGCATTTCTATACCAAGCTGACGTTTTTCTTATGCCACCTGCCTTATCTACTAAAGGATCTAATATTGAAACCATATGTTATATTTATATAAAAAAAAGAGCGCTTTGGTTACCCAAAGCGCTCTTAAAGTATGTCTTAGAGAGAGATAAGATTACTCGTCTTCTGCTAATTTACTAAAATATGACATTGTATCGTCATCATCACTAGCATCCACCGAGTCGTTCATACTTTTTGCTGAACCGTTACTTTGAGGCGGGAGGTCTGCATTGTCAACGGTTTCAGTTTTTCTCGCACCTGCTAACACCCTATTCAGTTTCTCTTTGAGTTCATCATAGGTCTTAAAGTTATCAGCCGCTAAGAAAGGTTTTAGAGCATATTGTTTTGCCCATATTTCTTTTATCGCATTGTCATCACTTGCAACAGTTGTAGGTGTTTCAAATTCTGACTTATCGTAATTCCAGTAACCATCAACTTTTCTAATTTTTAGTTTAAAGTTTGCACCTTTCCAAAAATCAAATGGGTTGATTGCTGCTTCATCTTCAAAAGCAGGTTGCATTGCTTCTGTAATCTTATCAAATATCTTTTTACCAAATTTGAAAAGAAATACTTTGCCTTCGTTCTCTGGATGTTTTGGATCACTCACTACAAGAATATTGCTGTAGTAGGAAAGTTTTCTTTTTCTTTTTCTAGCAATTTCTTTATCACTATCAACACCTGTATTCCATAGTCGTGTATTTTCTTCACTTACAGGATCTTTTTGATTTAAAGTTGTTAATGAGTTTTCAATATACCAACCGCCAGGTCCTTGAAATGCGTGAGACCATACTCTTTGCCAAGGTAATTCTTCACCTTCTACAGCAGGTAAAAATCTAATAACAGCATAACCGTTACCAGTTTTATCTAACTCTGGTTTCCAAAATCTGTCGTCTTGGTATTTGTTTTTGTTTGATTGATCCTCAGTATTGAGGTTTGTTTCAAGTGCCTTTGTAAGTTTATCAAAGTTACTTGATGATGATTTTAATGTTTCAAAATCCATATTTTCTCCTTATTATTTGTATTCGTTGTATTTGTGTTACCTGTATTATTCGGTATCATTTTTATTTATAAAACTTTTATACCATATCTTAATTTTTTCTTTTAGTATCTCAATCTTATATAAAGTTTTATAAATTAAACCGTCAAACATATTGTTAATATATCACAATTCTAGCATTTTGTCAAGTGTGGTATAATCTATATACTTCACATTCAAATTTTCCCATTCTTTGATAGTACTGCTTATTTTATCTTTTTCACTATTTGCATATGTATTTACTTTATAAAAAGTTATATGTGAATTTTCAATCATCAATTGTTTCCATTGATTAATCCAATTGATACAAGCTGTTTTGTGTGCTTCTGATAATCCATAATTTTTTGTATCTTTATATACATTATTTAATTTATCTGTGTTACTGTCTAAATCGTGTCCTATCATAAACAATTCGTCTGGTTTTTCAAAGTGACAGGCTGCAAAACCTGAAGTCGGACCAGTAGCCCATCCTCTATCTGTACCCATAATTTCATTGATAGTTTTTACTTTATCAGTATTTGTAACCCAACTTACCTGTATAGATGTATGATTGATATTCTTCTTTTCACGTTCTTTATTTTTTTTTAATATCTCAACAACACCTGCAAGATTTGAACCGTGCATTACAAATTCTTCACATTCACCTCGTTCATTAGAATTAATTACTTCTTCTTTTTTAATTAATTCATAATCTTGGTCTGAATAATTTTTTCCTGCCCATAACAAATTTTCATACATCATACCAGGCATCCTATTCCAATCTCTAAACAAAGTAGGATTGTTTTCACAATATCCTGAATTATAAATCTCGTGCATAATACCCATATCTACAGCACTTAAATGGTCTGGTGTAAAATCTCTATACAAAGCATTACAACCGTATATCTTACCGTGTGATCTTAATTTTTCTAAATCAAAATCTTTTCTACTTTCACCGTTACCTATACAAAATACTCTTTTAGCCATTTAAAAATACTTCTTTTAATATTAATTTACATTCTGTCATATTATAATTTACAAAAGGTTTCATTCTGGTAATCGTAAATGCGATTTTAGGCCATACAACCTTTTCATCAATTTGTTTATTCCAATTTTTGATAAACGATATGACTTCGTTAAACACGATTGCGGTTTGTAGCGATAATTTCTTTTGAATAAGTAATCGTAAAAATCTAGGATGTTGTCCGCCAAAACACTCAAAACCATCATTAAAAGAAAGGCGCTTAACATCAAAGTCATTGCAAATATTAATGCAATCGTTTCGAAAATGGTAACTGAAATTGTCTTTAACTTTTCTATAATTGAGGTATGTTTCTCGTCCATCATTTTGTAATAAATTTCCTACCCACTTTTTACTATTTTCACAAAAATTAGCAACAAAGAAATCTAATATTTCATCTTTATTATATTTTGTGCTAAGTTTATGAAAAAAATATCTATCATTTCTTTTTGTAAATGTATCTAACTTGCAATTAACTTTACCACCATATTCAAAGAAATCATAATCGGTAGTAAAATGTAATTTAACTGCCAAATAGACTTTAAATACATCAAACCCTCCATACATACTTACAATGGTAAAATACCACCTTTTTTCTCTTTCAACATTCGTAAGTTGATTGCTTCGTTTTTGATTTTTTCTTTCAATGATTTGTTAATCATTGAGTTAAGTGTGCCTACGTCAAGGTCATTTGTTTCACAATACCATATAATAGCATCCATATATGATATGCGTTTTTCTTTGACTATTGATTCTATTTTAAGTGAAAATTCTTTGCTGTTCATTATATAATACTATATCACATTTTTACTAATTTGTAAAGGGTGGTTACTACCGCTAGAGTTCACCACCCTTTATTACCTTTAGATTACTAAAGATAATAGCCAAATTAAAGTTATTGATGGAATTGTACACATCAATATCAATGATTTGTGTTTTCTCCAGTAACTTTTAGGTTTACTAAGACCGTGAGTGATTTGTTTCCACTCACAATAATTGTAAGGCCACATATTACTTACTTTGACCGTTTAGGTGTGGAAAGAAAGCCTTAACAGTATTTTGATATGCTTCTGCAAAAGGTTTACTATTTTTTAAACCTTCTTCATAAAGTTTTTGACCAAAACCTTGCATTTCTTTCAATGTGTCACCGTTAGTTACGAAGTCATTGAATTTTTTAGCAGTTGCAATAATATCGTCTGGCGATACTGTTGGTGCTTTAAATTCAGTAACTACTTGGTCACCGTCTTTTCTGATTGAGTATTCGTGCTCTTGCACTTTTACTTGATAGTTGAACTCTACTAAATCTTTAGCAAGTCCTAATAGATCGCTTCTTATTTCATAAGCGTTTTTTGATGTTGTTGCCATAATATACTCCTTTTGTTTGTGTTTGTGTGTTATAGCATTCTTATTTATACCTGTTTCTGTTGCAAGGTACAGGCAAACCCCAGCGACCTAAGCCGCTAGTGCATAACTTTCGTTAGCATTTATAGTTTGATGTTACGACATCAGCGATTTAACTCCAGTTAGTTTTAATAGCAGTCGAATCTACTCACCCCCTCAAAGCACACATCTATGTGTTTTAAATTGGTGGAGGTGGTGGGTATTGCACCCACGTCCTCACTAGTTATTATCTAACCTTCAACGTCAAATTCCTTTTTTATTTTTACTTTTTATTTCACTTTTATTGTATGTGTGAAATAAAATACAAGTTTCATCAGCACCAGGTATATCTACAGTTACTAATACTTGATCATCATTTTCATAATAAGTTATCATATAAACAGGTTCGCCATCAGGTTTACTTCCTGATCTACCTAAACTTATATGTTTTGCTTCAAAACCTTTGTCATCAATATATTCTTGTACTGCGTCTGGATTACCACATACTGCTGGTATTTGTTGCCAGTATAAGTCATAATGTTTTTCATCAACACCGTGTTCAGCATATGCAATACCACATAATAAACTTAAAATTATTATTAATTTTTTCATTCTACCCCTTTAGCGATTAAGGTTGCAAGTAGGATATGTTAAATCACCTTTTTAATTACTTCGTACTTACTTTGCCTTTGTTTAGTTCTTCATAATATTTATAAAAGTCCTCAATTGCCTTTGCTAAAGGTTCAATAAATTCTTTCTTATCTTTCTTAAAACAAGCAACTGTACCGTCTTCAGCAGCAATTAATACTACGATTTGATTAATGGGTTTTTTGAAAATCTCCTCATACATCATTGCATAAGCAGTAGTTTGTAAAAAGTAATTATCAATCCATCCTTCTTCTCTTGCTTTGTTTGCTGTTTTGAAATCAATTACTGATAACTCACCGTTGTATTCTGCAATACAATCGACCTGACCTGCAATTGTTAATTTGTGTGAGTACATTATTGTTTCTAAACAATGTACGTTATTAATCTGATCTACGTATGGTTTTAAAAGTTTAAATAGTCCTAATGGTAATACACCTCTTTCACTTGGTGTTTCACCTTTTAAATATTCTTCTACTAATGTATGAGTTGCTTTACCACGATTAGCGGCTCTTCTCATCTCCCAATTAGCAGCGCCGTCACCTACGTTCTTACGCCACTCTTTAAGTCCTTCACTTTTTCTGATATTTAAAACGGTAGTAACAGACGGATAGTTTTTACCTTCAATTTCGTAAAATCTATGTCCGTCTATTCTCCTACCTTTTGTATTTGGTAATAATGTCTTGTCTATTTCAATAAAATTAAATTTGTTCATAATATAATAATATAACACATAATATAGAAAATGTCAAGTCTTAAATGCCCTTGGCCATCATCATATTGTCTAAATCGTCTTTTGTTGGTTCTTGTCCAGCATATTTAATGTATGAATATTTTTCATAACAAGTTTTACCACTTTCATTTCTATATGCTCTTAAAAACTCTTTTCGGTTTTCTTCAGGATTCTTGTATGAACAATGTACCCAACCGCTGTTTTTATCTTCAGGATTCCAAAACTCTAATATCATTTGGTCATAGTCTAAGTTTTTATCAATCCAATGAGCAAGTTCCTGATTGCTAATTCCAAATATTTCAAAATCTGCTGCCTGGCCAGAAGCGTGCTGTGAATTAATAGATGAGCCAATTCTTGTACATAATTGTGCTGATCTAAACCCACTTGATACCGTAACTGGCATTCCAAAATGGTCACGTACTGGTTGAAGTATGTTCTCACACAATCTTTGTAAAGCCTCTATTTGTGACTCACTAGGATTGTTATTAATACCTTCCCTTTCGGCCGTTTGGGATTTGACCATCTCGTTAAGCGTGAAGCTTTTGCTTAATCTCATTTAGTTTATCCTTTGCTTTTAGTTTTAGTTTTTTGAGTTGTCTTAAATTATACCAACTGTAAGTTGATCTATCATTATTACGTACTTCTTCCAATTCACCTACTTGTGATTTTAGTTCTTTATGATTATGTTTAATTATTTGTTTTACACTCATATTAACCTCTCGTTAGTTTTAAGATTTTCTCTATTTGTGCCTTAATAATCGGACCTCTATTTGGCCAATGTATATAAGGTTCATCACTTTTAGAAAGATTATATAAAAAAGGTAATACAATCTTCTCTAAATCTTTAAATCTTTGATTAATCGTTTCGTCTGTTATTTCTTTTGTGATAGTATCTTTTTGAGCAACAATTTCCATAACTTCATTCATCATTGCCTTAATATCTTTCACATCTTCTTTAACTTTTGACAATTCTAAATTTGAATTTTCTATTAAATTAGGATCAATAGCAGGTTGTTGTGTTGGAGTAGATGTTACAGGAGTAATTCCCCAATCATCTGAAATATCAAACCCTCGCATATAATCTGGTATATTATCTGACATATTGTTTCCTTATTTTCTTTTTTGCTTTTTCTACTGCTTGTTTTGTTTTGATTGTTTTTACATCTTTCTTGCCGTGTTCTTGGCCTAGAGGTGTGTGTGGATTTGCCTCAGCAATTTTTGATAGTGTTTCTTTCCATCCTTGATCATTTTTATGTGTGATACCTGATATTCCACCAACTATATTTATAGGCATAATGACCTGACGGATATGTTTGTTTTTCAACAGATATTCTTCCATTTCTGCAATAGACATATGTTCTGTAAATTCTTTTTTAGTTTTTATATCTTCAAATGTATATACAGGCATTATTTTGACCAAAAATTTAAATATAGTAAATAAGGAACTAGTATAGGGTATACAACGTGCTCAACAATTTCATAAAAAACTAAAAATGTTAATAATATTGTCCACCACTTTGACGTTGATGCTTTATTTGATACATACGCAAATACACGACTATGTATCATTCCTATTTTTGTGATTAATGATTTCATTAAAAGTATTTGTCTAACATTGCTAATTGATCATCATATTCAGCAATTATTTTTAACTCTTTTTCAACTGACTCTAATAAGTCAGGATGTTCAGCAACACCTACATTTTTTTGTATTAGATTTTCAACATTGACTTTGTGTTTTTCAATGTGTCCTCTAGCGTGTGCTTTTAGAGCGTTTATTATTTGTTCTCGCATTTTTCTTCTCCTTTAGTATTCGACCATAGTTTGGCCAACCAAACTTTTGTGGGTCTTCATCTGCATATCTCCATCTAATAACTTTACTATCAGGATTATATTCGTAAATTTTTTCTCTTTTATTTTTTGCCATAAAAAGTTTTACTTACAATTTGTTCTACATCCTCATTCATTCTATCTCCCACATCTTGTAATTCACTTTCTTTCAAACCATTTCTTAATATATCTTTTTCTATAGGTGTATATAATCTTAACATACCTTTTTCTTTTGCTAATCTTTCATTTTTAGCACGTATTGATTCTTGCATACTAATTTTTAATCCTTCATCCTCTTGTATCATATTGTATTCCTTCTTTAAACCATTGTGGCATTTTTGCATTAGGTTTTTCCCATTTAGCAAATCTTCTTTTTTCTAGTATATAGTATTTTCTATAAGACGCAACACTGTCACCTGGCACTTTGCAATGATCTGGCATAGCAGGTGTTGCTTCAGTACCGATCACATCTACTCTAGCATTTTTAGGTGGCACAGATAATAATTGACCTAGTTTTGTGATTGAAACGTGGTCTTTATCTTTCTGCCATCTTAACTTATATTGTTCGTTTAATGCCATCATATGTTTATACAACCATACATAATTGTAAGCAGATTTTAATACCCATTGTGTACTAGGGTGACCTAGCCAACCTGCTTTGTATATGATTGCTTCTTCATTAGGATTATCAAGTCGCCATCTTTT
>Ga0181596_10002122_pt1 | contig 19453 bp, 15 predicted proteins | sample 041ome_6_FD_148655 | JGI IMG/M metagenome (GOLD analysis project Ga0181596, IMG submission 148655) | Coastal salt marsh microbial communities from the Groves Creek Marsh, Skidaway Island, Georgia - 041402US metaG (spades assembly) | ecosystem: Environmental > Aquatic > Marine > Intertidal zone... | reverse complement strand
ACAGCCTTAACGCGTTCCGGACCCAGACCCCAGTCTTCCATGGCACCGGGACGGAAATTCTCCACGACAACATCGGCCTTGCAGAGCAGTTCGAAAGCCAACTCCTGGCCCCGCTGGGATTTGAGATCGAGGGTGACACTCTTTTTATTCCGAGCCAGGGAGTGGTACCACAGCGACATCCCGTCGCGTACCTCGCGCCATTGCCGAATAGGATCTCCCGTCGGCGGCTCTACCTTAATAACCTCTGCACCGAAATATCCCAGTATCGTGCCGGCAAACGGGCCCGCGAGCAGTTGCCCCATTTCTACAACCCGTAACCCTTCGAGTGGACGTTCTCCCGCCATGACCTGCTCCTTTATTTTTCGGTACCTGATTGGCTGTGGATACCATAGGCTGATAGTACGGCGAACGCACCGTGTAGCGCACCTGTCGATTGTCTTTGCTTACGCAGAATGTTCCAGCACGGTTTCTCCGACCCTATTCTGCGAGGGTTTCCTCGGGGCTTGACGCATCCTGAATCCAGCTGTCCATACCGGGGCAGGCACAGAACAGGTTGCGATCGCCGTAGACATTATCGACCCGGGAGACAGGGGCCCAGTATTTGTCCCTGCGCAGCGAGGGCACGGGCCAGGCAGCTTGCTCGCGGCTGTAGGCGTGGGTCCATTCAGTAGCAATGACGTCGTTCAGGGTGTGAGGCGCATTTTTTAACGGGTTGTCGAGGGCATCCCATTCGCCGCGTTCAACCCGGTTGATCTCGCCGCGAATAGCAATCAAGGCATCGCAGAAACGATCGATCTCTGCCAACGGCTCGGATTCGGTCGGTTCGATCATCAATGTGCCCGACACCGGGAAAGACATGGTCGGCGCGTGGAAACCGTAGTCGATCAATCGTTTGGCAACGTCTTCCTCGGATATACCGGTACGCTCTTTGAGCGGGCGAATATCAATGATGCATTCGTGGGCGACGCGCTGGTTTCGACCGCGATATAAAATGTCGTAATGGCCCTCAAGGCGATGAGCAATGTAGTTGGCTGATAAAATAGCGACCTTACTCGCGTGGGTCAGTCCCTCCGCGCCCATCATGGCGATATACGCCCATGAGATAGGCAGGATTGAGGCGCTGCCAAAGGCGGCCGCCGCCACGACGTCCCCGCTGTCCAGGCCATCCCAGTGGTTGGACACAGGATGTTTGGGCAGGTGTGCAGCCAGATGCTGTCCTACGCCAATGGGGCCCATGCCGGGACCCCCGCCACCGTGCGGAATGCAAAAGGTCTTGTGTAGGTTCAGGTGGGATACATCGGCGCCAAACTTCCCGGGTGCCGCCAGTCCAATCAGTGCGTTCAGGTTCGCTCCGTCGACGTAGACCTGTCCCCCATGTTCGTGGACGAGCGCGCAAAGCTCGACGATAGACTCCTCAAACACTCCGTGCGTAGACGGATACGTCACCATAACGGCTGCAAGGCGATCTCCGGCATCCAGCACCTTGCGGCGCAGGTCGTCCATGTCGATGTCGCCTTGCTCATCGCAGCTCACAATGGTGACCTCCATGCCGGCCATCACGGCGGATGCTGGATTGGTCCCGTGGGCCGAGGCCGGGATGAGGCAGAGGTCGCGATGCCCTTCTCCCTGCGCTTCATGGTAGCGCTTGATCGCGAGAAGCCCAGCGTACTCCCCCTGGGATCCAGCGTTGGGCTGCAGTGACAGGGCATCGTAGCCGGTGCAAGCCACCAACCACTCGGCGAGTTCATCCAGCAGGCGCGTGTATCCCTGTGTCTGGTCCGCTGGGGCGAAAGGGTGAATGCCCGCAAAGCCGGGCCAGCTGACGGGCAGCATTTCTGTGGCAGCGTTGAGTTTCATAGTACAACTGCCCAGGGGAATCATCGCCCGCGTAAGAGAAATATCACGGTTTTCAAGGCGCTTCAGATAGCGAAGCATTTCGGTTTCAGAGTGGTAGCTGTCAAACAGCGGATGTTGCAGGTAGTCCACATCCCGTTGCAGCGCGCCGGGAATGCCACCCGGCACTGTTTCCGCGCTTGCCGGGTTCTGTACCGAGCTCTGAAACAGGGAGGCGAGCTCTGAGATCTCCGCCACGGTGGTGGTTTCGTCGAGTGAAATTCCGATCGCCGTGTTGGACGCGGGCCGCAGGTTGAAGCCCTTTTCCATCGCAGCCGCCATGATGGCGGGTTGCTGGTCACCCACGTCCACGGTCAGGGTGTCGAACCAGTGGCTGTTTTGCACTTTAAATGGGCTGGCTTGCAGGGCAGCAGCCAGTTGGCTGGTGAGGTCATGAACCCGCTGGCCAATTCGGTGCAGGCCCCAAGGCCCATGATAGATGGCATACAGTGCGGCCATGATTGCCAAAAGCGCTTGCGCGGTGCAGATGTTGGACGTGGCTTTCTCCCGGCGAATATGTTGTTCACGGGTTTGTAATGCCATGCGGAGGGCGGGATCGCCCGCTCGGTCCACTGACACGCCGATCACGCGTCCCGGGACAGAGCGCTTGTAGGAGTCACGGGTCGCGAAGAAAGCTGCATGAGGGCCCCCAAAGCCCATGGGAACGCCGAAGCGCTGGCTATTGCCCACAACGACATCGGCCCCCTGACTACCGGGGGACCGCAGTATCGTTAGTGCCAAAAGGTCTGTTGCAACGCCGACCAATGTATTTCGGGCATGGGCGGCTTCGCACAGCGCCTCTATCGGTTGAATTGCCCCGGAACTTCCAGGGTATTGCAAGAGCATGCCAAATGCGTCGACGTCATCACCAAGGGCAGCGTCGGGTACCACATCGATCTCAATGCCCAACGGTGCGGCGCGCGTCCGCAGTACTGCGAGTGTTTGTGGATGGCAGTCCTCGGATACCCTAAACCGGTTGGAGCGATTTCGTTTGTTGACCCGCTGCATCAGGGTCATCGCCTCAGCGGCGGCGGTCGCCTCGTCCAGTAACGACGCGTTGGCAAGCTCCATGCCAGTCAGGTCCATGGTCATCTGCTGGAATGCCAGTAGAAGCTCCAGTCGCCCCTGAGAAATCTCGGGCTGATAGGGCGTATAGGCGGTATACCAGCCGGGGTTTTCCAGCACATTGCGTTGGATAACCGAGGGCACGAAGGTGTCGTAGTAGCCCATGCCAATGCAGCTTCGAAGCACCCTGTTTTGATCGGCATAACTTTTCAGGCGCGCCAACGCTTCCGGTTCCGTCAGGGGGGGTGGCAGCACCAGCTGGTCGGGCAGGCGAATCTGATCGGGCACGGTCTCGTCGATTAAGGCATCCACGGAGTCCGCCCCCAGCTCACGAGCCATTGCGGCCTGCTCCTGCGGTGAAGGTCCAATATGCCGCAGGTGAAACCCGGCGTCATGTTCCAGTGGCAGGCGGCTGTTGATTTCAGACATGAGAAGCACGGTCCTTGTGCCAGTCGACGCGGCGTCGCGTGACTGGGTCGCTGTCGAGTAGTGCAAAGTTTATCGTGCCTGACACGCCAGCCCAAGAAAAAGCCGGTCCACCGGTATAATTCCGACCTAAAGCGCAGTCGCTCAAGAGTGCGCTGGCCAGTGGTGGCCCCCGACGGCCGCCTTCGGCACGCCGTCACGGTGCTTCGTGCTACCGATCTACGCTGCCTAGTGCATTAGCGGCGCCTGCCGCGGCGTTCACAGCGCGTAATGGATTTCAACAAGAGTCCATGTTTGCCGCCCCGAGGGGCTTTCGACTTCGATGAGCGAGTCCAGGGGTTTACCCAGCAACGCCCGACCCAGCGGTGAATCACAGCTCAGTTTGCTTGCCCTGAGATCAAACTCGTCGGGGCCCACAATACGCAGGCTCTGGACTTCGCCCTCTGGATTCTCCAGCGTGACGTAGGCGCCGAAGTACGCCCTTTCAGGGTCTGAGGGTGGGTCTCGAACAACGGTCAGATCGTCCAGTCGTTTGCGCAGGAAACGGACCCGGGAGTCAATTTCGCGCAACCGCTTCTTGCCGTAGATATAGTCCCCGTTTTCCGAGCGATCACCGTTTGCGGCGGCCGCCTGCACGGCCGCTGTTACTACGGGCCGTTCCACTTTCCAAAGCTCGTGTAATTCAGCGCGCAGCGCCGCTTCCCCTTCGGCTGTAATGTAGGGTGACCCTTTGGGTCTTGGCGGACGGTAACGGGACAACCCGGTGCTCCTCGTGCCTGTTGTGTCGTTGACGGATGTTGCAGCGCCGACAAAATTTACCGATGCTGCACATTTATGTGCCGAAGGCAGGCTTTGATTATGACCTTTTTCCCTCTGTCACGGGGTTGCATTTTAATCGTGCTGATGTTCGTCATGAGCGTCCGGGCGGAGAACTGCGTGGACTTGGTGGGAGACCCTCGCCAAGGTGGTTTGCTATGGGGCCGTGTGTTGCCGGGTGCACGCGTCGCGCTCGATGATACGACGATACCGCTACTTCCCGATGGCTCATTCGTGCTGGGTTTGGGCAGGGATGCCCCGCCGGAGCAGACCCTGGTCATCGAGGATGACCGGCTGTGCGTGCAAACGCTGCGGGTAACGCAGCGAGAATACAATATCCAGCGGGTTGACGGCGTTCCGCAAAAGACGGTCACACCACCCGCTGAAGTCATGGAGCGCATTGCCCGCGAACGAGAGACGGTTCGGCGAGCAAAAGCCCGCCGCATCGAGCGTCCCGACTGGTTGTTGGCCGTGCATACGGGGTTGGTATGGCCCGCAACAGGTAGGATCAGCGGTGTATACGGAAGCCAACGGGTGTACAACGGCACCCCCGGGTCACCGCATTACGGTGTCGATGTGGCGGTGCCCACGGGCCATCCGGTCGTTGCCCCCGGCCCGGGCTTGATCACCCTCGCTGAGCCGGATCTTTTTTATTCGGGCGGTACCGTAATTCTCGATCACGGTTACGGTTTGTCCTCCTCTTTTCTCCACCTGAGCAAATTACATGTGCGCGTGGGTGAAGAGGTGCAAGCGGGAGATCTGATTGCGGAGGTGGGCGCCACGGGTCGTGCTACCGGGCCCCATTTGGATTGGCGCATGAGTTGGCTTAACCAGCGCGTTGACCCGCAACTCCTCGTGCCCGCGATGCCGTCTCCAAACTGATGCGAAAACCTCGCCTTATCGGGGTGGTGCGGTTTAGGCGCCCATAGCCGTATAATTCTCCCCCCAACAATTTTGTCGGAGAACACTGTGCTCGATCCCAAACTACTCGAGATTCTGGTCTGCCCGGTTTCCAAGGCACCTCTGGAATATGTGGCAGAGAAGGACGAATTGGTCTGCCGAGCCAGTGGGCTGGCTTATCCGATCCGCGACGATATCCCCGTGATGCTGGAGAGCGAGGCCCGGCAGCTGACGGCCGAAGAGCGAGAGCGATGAGCAAGCGATCATGACCGATACTATTTTTGGCAAGATTACCCGCGGCGAAATTCCCAGCGAGTTTCTCTACGAGGACGAACAGTGCGTCGTCATCCGGGATATCCAGCCCCAGGCGCCGACCCATGTGTTAATCATTCCGCGCAAGCCTATTCCTCGACTGGTCGATGCGGAAGCTGACGATGCAGCGCTGCTGGGCCATCTGATGCTGGTTGCAGGTCGTGTTGCCAGGGACCTGGGCGTGGGCGATGGTTTTCGCCTGGTGATCAACAACGGTGAAGGCGGGGGGCAAACGGTTTTTCATCTGCACCTGCATATACTCGCTGGCCGCACCATGAGCGAGGGTGAATTGGCGCGTGGCGTCAACTGAACGCTTCCGCCCATCCAGAACAGTAACTACAACGACACATTGAGCGCCCGGTGCGGCATGCCCGGGTTGAAGATTCCCAGAGAGAACCCGTAATGAAAACAGCTGAAATCCGCGAGGCGTTCCTTGCCTACTTTGAGGCGCAGCAGCACACCCGGGTTGGGTCCAGTTCGCTGGTTCCCCACGACGATCCCACGCTGTTGTTCACCAACGCGGGCATGAACCAGTTTAAAGAGACGTTTCTTGGCCTTGAGGAGAGGCCCTACGTACGTGCTTGTACGTCCCAGAAGTGTGTTCGTGCCGGGGGCAAGCACAACGACCTTGAAAATGTGGGGTACACCGCAAGACACCACACATTTTTCGAGATGCTGGGTAATTTCAGTTTTGGCGATTACTTCAAGCGCGAGGCCATTAATTTCGCCTGGACCTTCCTGACGGAGGTGCTGCAGTTGCCTCGGGAGCGACTGTGGGTAACGGTTCACCTGTCGGATGATGAGGCGGCCGCTATTTGGGTGGATGAGATTGGCGTCGATCCAGATCGATTATCGCGACTTGATGAGGATAACTTCTGGCAGATGGGGGACACCGGCCCCTGCGGGCCCAGCTCGGAAATTTTTTATGATCATGGGCCGGACGTGCCGGGTGGGCCACCCGGGAGTGCCGACGACGACCTGGATCGTTACATCGAGATATGGAATCTCGTGTTTATGCAGTTTAACCGCGACGGCGCGGGCGAACTGCATCCGCTGCCGGCGCCTTCGGTGGATACGGGCATGGGTCTCGAGCGTATTGCCGCGGTGCTTCAAGGTGTTCATTCCAATTACGAGATTGATCTTTTTCAAACGCTGATCAAGGCGACCGCCGAGACGCTGGGGGTTGAGGATCTCGAGGAGAAGTCGCTGCGGGTGATTGCCGATCACTTGCGCTCCTGCGCCTTCTTGATTGCCGACGGCGTGATGCCCTCCAATGAAGGGCGGGGCTACGTGCTGCGCCGGATCATTCGGCGAGCCGTGCGCCACGGCAACAAGTTAGGTGCGACAGAACCGTTTTTTGCCGGCCTCGTGGCCGTGTTGGTCGAGGAGATGGGCGAGGCCTACCCGGATCTCAGAGATAAGCAGGGCGTGATTGTTCAGGCCCTGTCGGCTGAAGAGGAACAGTTTGCCCGCACACTCGATAACGGCATGGCGATCCTGGAAGAGGCTCTCGTGGGTCTCGACGGGACGGAGCTCCCCGGAGAATTGATCTTCCGGCTATACGACACCTACGGTTTCCCCGTTGATTTAACCAACGACATTGCCCGGGAACGCGAGCTCACCCTTGATATTACGGGCTATGAACAGGCCATGGCGGCACAGCGAAAGCGTTCGCAGGAGAGCGGCTCGTTCAAGGTCGACTACAACGAATCGGTCAATATTCCGGGTGAAACCTGCTTTACGGGCTACGAGGGCACCGAGTGTTCAGGAAATGTTATTGCCATCCTGAAAGACGGTGAGCTCACCCCAGAATTGACAGTCGGCGAATCCGGCATTGTGGTCCTGGATCAGACGGCATTCTACGGTGAGAGCGGCGGTCAGGTCGGGGACTGCGGCGTTATTTCAAACCCGTCGTGTCGCCTCGATGTGTCCGATACCACCAAGGCACAGGGGCATCATTTTCATCATGTGCAGGTGGTCGAAGGAAAGATAAACACAGGGGATGCGGTGTCGACATCGGTCGACGCAAGGCTGCGTCAGCGCATCCGTCTTAACCACTCTGCGACGCACTTGTTGCACGAGGCCCTGCGTCGGGTGCTGGGTGACCATGTGTTACAGAAGGGGTCTCTCGTCAATTCCGAGCGGCTTCGGTTTGACTTCTCTCACGGCGAGCCCGTGACGCCGGATCAGGTCACAGAGATTACGGCTATCGTCAATCAACAAATCCGTGGTAACACGGAGGTGACGACCCAGCTCATGGGTATGGACGATGCCATTGCGGCGGGTGCTACGGCACTGTTTGGCGAGAAGTATGGCGAGGAGGTTCGGGTACTCGCCATGGGCACCGATGGGTTCTCGGTGGAACTCTGCGGTGGGACCCATGTGGCTCGGACCGGTGACATTGGTCTGCTTTTGGTGACCTCCGAGGCGGGTGTGGCCTCAGGTATTCGGCGTATGGAAGCCGTGACCGGAGAAGCCGCCCTGAATTTGTCCCTGGAAACTGCTCAGCGTGTCGCGGCTGTCGCGGAATCCCTGAAGGCCAACCCCAGCGGCGTTGTGGAAAAGGCGAATGCCCTTCGCAGCGAGTGCCGAGAATTGGAGAAGGAGCTCGCTCGCCTGAAGCAGAAACTGGCGACCTCGTCCGGGGGAGACCTCACCCAGTCGGCGGTGGAGGTGTCTGGTATCAAGGTGTTGGCGACGCAGATCGAGGGCGCTGATGCAGGGACGTTGAGGGATACACTGGACCAATGCAAAAACAAACTCGGTACGGCGATCGTGCTGTTGGCGGCAGTTGAGGGCGAAAAAATCATCCTGGTGGCAGGAGTGACGCAGGATGCAACCGATCGGTTGCGTGCAGGCGATGTGATTAAGGAGTTTGCCGGTCGCCTTGGCGGCAAAGGAGGTGGTCGTCCTGATATGGCGCAGGGTGGGGGTTCTGATATCGCCGGACTTCCCGGCGCCCTTGCGGCTGTGCCTGATTGGGTGGCTGCGCAACTGAGTTGACCTCACTCGCTTTTTGATCGATTTGCTCAAGCCAACTTGGCTTGCCTTCTGTGGTATGCTCCGCGCCCAAATTTTCTGATGAGTAACGGCTGTCATGGCCCTCATTGTCCAAAAGTATGGCGGCACGTCTGTGGGCTCTCCCGAGCGCATTGAACATGTGGCAGACAAAGTGGCGCACTTCCATCGCGATGGCCATGAGGTTGTGGTGGTTGTGTCCGCTATGTCTGGCGAAACCAATCGCCTGATTGACCTTGCTCGCTCCATCGAAGAACACCCCCAGCCCCGGGAAATGGACATGCTGGTGTCGACAGGAGAGCAGGTGACAACCGCGTTACTCAGTATGGCGTTACACAAGCGCCAGGTGCCCGCGCGATCGTATAACGGCTCCCAGGTCCGTATCCTGACTGATACCGCCCACACCAAGGCGCGCATTCAGCACATCGACGGACATCGACTCCGTGCCGATCTCGACCAGGGGCGCGTGGTGGTTGTGGCAGGCTTTCAGGGCGTTGACCCCGATGGCAACATCACCACATTGGGCCGAGGCGGATCTGATACGACGGCGGTGGCGTTGGCAGCGGCTTTGTCTGCCGATGAATGTCAGATTTATACCGACGTCGATGGCGTTTACACCACGGACCCGCGGATAGAGGCCGGAGCGCGCAGACTGGAGAGAATCACCTTCGAGGAAATGCTGGAACTTGCCAGCATGGGCTCCAAGGTGCTGCAGATTCGTGCGGTGGAATTTGCGGGCAAGTATGCCGTGCCGCTGCGGGTGCTGAGCAGTTTTGAGGACGGTCCCGGTACCCTGATTACGATGGAGGAGGACGCTGACGTGGAAGCGCCAACAATTGCAGGAATCGCCTTTAACCGCGACGAAGCCAAACTCACGGTACTGGGTGTGCCCGATACGCCTGGCGTGGCCTACAAGATTCTCGGGCCCGTGGGTGAAGCGAATATAGAAGTCGATGTCATTCTGCAGAATACGGGCGAGGAGGGGCATACAGACTTTACGTTCACTGTGTCCCGCAGTGATTTGAAGGACGCACGTGCCATTCTTGAGCAGTCCGTCGCACAACTGGGTGCCAAGGAATTGCGCGTGGACTCAAAAATTGCCAAAGTGTCCGTGGTGGGCGTCGGGATGCGCTCCCATGCCAACGTGGCGGCAAGGATGTTTAAGGCGCTGTCCGAGGTGGGGGTGAATATTCAGATGATCAGTACCTCCGAGATCAAGATTTCGGTGATCATCGAGGAAAACTACCTTGAACTGGCGGTCCGGTCATTGCACAGTGCATTCGGCCTTGAGGGCGACAGTGGGGTTGGTGAGGACAATTGACGACCGAACACCCGCTGTGGGTCTCGTGGATTCTAAGAACAAGGACGTGACAGATGTTGATACTAACAAGAAGAGTGGGCGAATCCCTGATTATTGGTGAGAACATCACCATCACTGTATTGGGTGTCAAAGGCAACCAGACGCGCCTGGGTGTGAATGCACCCCGTGATGTCTCGGTTCATCGCGAAGAGATACTCAACAAAATTCAGTCGGACCAGGCCATCGGCAACGTAAAACCAGGCACCTGCGCTGACGAGGATTGATACACCTAGGGGCACTCGTAGCCCTTTGCAGTGAAGGCGGGGTGACAACCGGTGCTTAAATGACCGTTGCCAGCCCTACCATCAGAAAACCGACCACCATCAACTGCATGTAGACGATTCCCAGGGACAGGAACTTCAGGATTGTCGTCTTGCGCCCCTGACCGTAGTAATTTCTCAGGCTGCGGTGGCAGTAGAAAAAGAAGTAAACAACCAGCGCGAATGACAGCGCATCTGCAAGACCGGGCAGGAAAAATGATGCCAGTTGCACCAGGCATGCGGCGGTAAAAAAGGCGCTGTGGTTAAACACCTGAAACACAAGGTGTTCGATGTAGTACCGTTTCGGACGCCAGTACCACAGCTTCATGGCGAGGGCGAAAAACGGCACCAGCAGGAACATCGCTGTCGGCAGGTAGCTGCGAAACTCCCGCAGCAGATTTTCTCCGTTATCCCGTCGGGCACTCTTGCAGGTCTTAACGAGTCGGGGTTGAACGAATTCGGGCCAGGGTCCCTGGTAGTTAACGGAGCAGTCGCCAGTCAACTTGGCCATCCCCCTAGACCATTCATCCTCGGTTTGCTGCGAGGGGGATGCGGCCCCGGGTGCCTCTTCCAGGCCTTCTGCCGCCGGCAGTGATTCGGTAACTGATTGGCGCTCCAGTGCCTTCAGTTCATCCGGGCTCCCGGGTTCGACGGCCGCCGCCCCGTCGCTGATTGCCGGTGGTGCAGCGGCTGACTCTGTGCGACCAGCTTCTGGTGGTGCCTGCACACTGTCCGCTGCTTTTGGCCCTGTCGCCGCCTCTAACACAGAGACCTCCGGTTCATTACCAGATAGGGTCACCGCTTCCGCTTCAAGGCTGTTGTCAATGGTGCTCAGTGCTTCTCGCAGTTCGTCCTGCTGCAGTCGCATCTGGCTATCCGCGTCGACCAGGCTGGGGCTGCCACCCAGTGCCGATGCCAGCATAAAGAACAGCAGGCTGCTGCTCAGGTAAAGACGAAGGGGCGGCAGGTAACTCGCCCTCTGCCCCGCCATGTAGCGGCGTGGCAGTTCCCCGGGGCGCAACAGCAAAAGTCCCAGCGTGCGCCAGATCCGAGCGTCGGCATGGGATAGGTCGACGGTAGCCTCATGGATCAGATGGCCCACCGACGGTCGACTGCCGGTATCCTTCTGGCCGCATTGGGCGCAGTAGGGTCCCTGCAGGGGGGCTGAGCAGTTAGAGCAATTATCCACCCGAGGATCTCTTTTCGTGAACCGGCTGCTGTTGGACGAACACTACGCGAGTGCGAGGCGCAGGGCCTCTTCACAGTGAATTTGCGTGGTATCGAATACCGGCATATCGACGTTACCGTCGTTTAACAGCAGTCCGATCTCCGTGCAGCCGAGGATGAGGGCGTCTGCCCCCGCCCGCTGCAGATCTGCGCAAATTTCCAGGTAGCTGTCGCGACTGGCCGGGTTGATGAGATTCTGGCACAGCTCGCTGTAGATAATCCCATGAATGACATCTCGGGCCTGGGCATCGGGCATGACCGGTTGCAGGCCAAATTGCTCCAGGCGCCCCCGGTAAAAACTGCCGTCCATGGTGAAGCGGGTCGCCATGAGTGCCGGTTTGCGACAGCCTTGTGTCCGCAGCCGGTCGGCGGTGGCATCGACAATGTGCAGTAGCGGGATGGACAGCCCCTCCATCATGCTGTCGGCCAGCATATGCATGGTGTTGGTGGCCAGCAGCAAGAGTTCAGCACCTCCGGCCTCCAATGCTCGCGCCTCCCGATTCAGCAGAGCTCCTGCAGCTTCCCAGTTGCCGTCTTTTTGCAGGGCTTCGATGCCGGCGAAGTCCAGTGAGCGAATAAGTAAATCGGGAGAGTGCAGTCCCCCGAGTTGCTCCCGGGTGAGTCGGCACAGGGTTGCGTAGTAAATCTGGGTGGAAGCCGCGGACATGCCACCCAGAATGCCTATGGTTTTCATTAACACCCACCCTTGTAGTTCCGGACCATAGTTTAGGGAATGGAAAAGTAAGGTCGAGCCCGCGAAGACCGTAATGCCGTGAATTTTGGTGTTTCCCCTGCGTTCGCGCAGCCTACACCAGTTTGTTGGCTGCTGGTTGGGCATCGCAATGGCCTGGTGTCGCTGCTTGTCAAAGGGTCGGTAGGTGACGACAAGGTGTGTGTCTGCCCCGGGTTCTACACCATATCCTCTCAATGTATTGGAGCCTCATCACAAAATCCGCGCTCTTAGAGAACGTAACACTCTCTCAAAGACCCCTCTTTCCCGGTAAGAAGGGTTTTTATCAGCAAACTGCAGACGCGCATTACTTTTCATCATGCTGAGATATGCGGCGGGCAGGAAACGCTTAAGTCGCCAGATGGTTCTATCGCTAAAGCGAGTCCCGGCGAGAATATAGTGCTTGCCATTGCGGGAATCGTTGTAAACCTTTGTGGCAATACTTTCTGCGGTAATGCCAGTTGCCGCATGGAGCCTGGCGGCTATCTTTGCTGCGTCAGGATTGTCACTGCGCATACTCTTAGCCAGGTTGCTCTGAAAGAACGTAGGGCATACCACTGACACTTTTATCCCATAAGGATCGAGCTCACTCAGCAGCCCTTCAGAGAAGGCCACCATGCCTGCCTTGGAGACGTTATAGGCCGACATGCTACCCATATGTAACAGCCCGGCCATAGAAGCTACATTGATAAGGAGCCCTTTACTTTCTTTCAACAGGGGCACGCAGACATGGCAGCCTTTCACGGCCCCCATTAAATTGATGTCCACGGTCCACTGAAAATCCTTTATCGAAAAGGTATCAATATCGCCGCTCGCCCCCACGCCTGCGTTATTGACCAGGGCATCCAGCCCCAGCCAGCGCTCGGAAATTAGAGCGACCAATTCCTGCCATTGAGCATTACTGGTGATATCCAGGTGCTGAAAAAAACAATCGCTGGCATACTCCTCGTTTAGATGGGCGGCAACTTTGATTCCCTCCTCATCCTGAATATCCGCAATACAAACGGACCAGCCCTCACTGGCATATTTCTTCGCCAGGGCCAGCCCCAGGCCACTTGCGGCTCCCGTAATAAGAATACGTTTCACGTAAAAGGCACTCGGATATTCGTCACAGGACAGGGTGAGCAATCGGGATCAAGGCCTGTAACCGGGCGTTGAACAATCATATGGCCACCAGTCGAGTTTTCCGCAGACAGTTTGTTGAAACGACAGCAACCCTTTGAAAAAGGGCTTTACTCAAGGCGATGCCTGCTGCCGATAATTGGCGGGCGTGGTCGAATTCCAACGTTGGAAGGCTCTATGGAAGTTGGTGGCTTCGGAATAGTTCAGGAGGTCTGCTATTTCTACGACGCTGAGTGATGTTTTACGCAGATAATTCCGGGCAAGCGTGTTCTTGATGTCATCGAAGATTGTCCGGAAATCTGTTCCCTCAGCCGCCAGACGGCGCCTGAGTGTTCGCTCGGTAATGTGTAGCTGTTCTGCGACTTCAGAGATACTGAGAAAATTCCCGGCTGAATGAATGAGTAAGCGGCGCACGATGGCGGCGGTTTCATCGACCTCTGTCATTCCGCTGACTAACTCCTCGCACTGCTGGCTGAACAGTACGTTAGTCGTTGGGTCTCCGGTTCTTACCCGTTGGCGTAGCCACCGATCGGGCATGAATATCTGGGTGTGTTGCTGGTCAAACTCCATTGGCAATGGCCAGTTCTGCTCATAGGCGCCAAAGTGCGCGGGTTTGGGATAACTGAAATGCACTCTGACCCCTTCAGCTGGCCTGGCGATCAGCAACTTACTTGCCAAGTGCAGTTGAGAGAAAGCGAGTTCTGTGACGAGCATTTGCTGGTAACTGGTGCCAGTGTTTTGCTGCAGACGAAGGATCATCCCATCTTTGCTAACTGATCGATGCCAGCTGGAAGACTGTATAAACGTTTGTCCATAGCAAAGGAACAGCTCCAGGGCGGCACCCATATCAGAGCAACTCATGAGGGCGAAACCGTAGGTGCCATATTTACCAAGATCCAGACCATTGCCTATTTTTATGGCTAGTGTCGTGTCGCCGGACATGGCCACGGCTGATTCTAGAACCTCATGCGCAGTAGGGGGCGATTGCGCGCTAGCGGTCGCTCCACGGCCTCTACTGGCGGTCTCAATCACTTCAAGAGGGTTTATGCCCAGGCTTGCCAGCCTGTCTCGAAAGGCCTGGATGGCTATGGCGTGCAATGCGTTAATGGCCATGGTTTCTGGTCCTCAATGCCCGGATCTACACCTACCTGATAGCCAATATGGCAATCATTTTTTGTGCGGTTTCCATGCCTGAGTTCTGATTCTGCCCGGTAATAAAACGTTCCTCAGCATCAATAGCCACGTGGGTGGCGAACACATCCCGAAAGGCTGTTTGGCTTTCAAATACCGCGCCGGCTTTACGCAGTTCCGTCTCAGGGTGCTGCGGTGTCAGTTCAATTCCCAGCTCTTTGACTTGCTTGTCTGTGACCCCGGTCATTGCACGACCGGCGATCAGTTTGTTGCCCTCACGGTCTGTTACATTAATCAGACCAAGAGCACCGTGACAGACAGATCCAATCAGCGGTTCTTTAGGACCGTAATAAGCTTCACCAATTTTATTGGCCAGCACGTCTGAATATCCGAGGTCGTAAGCGGCACCCCAACCACCGACAAGGAAAATGACGTCGTATTGGTTGAAGTCCACATCATCTATCCGCAATGAATTTTCCACCTTGGCAATCAGTGCCGGGTCATTGAGGTAACGCTTGTCTTGGGGCGTGATCATGGTTCGGCGCAGTCCACTCGGATCCACCGGCACCTGGCCGCCCTTAATACTGGCGACATCAATCTTCATGCCCGCATCCAGATAGCTGTAATAGGGATGCGTCAATTCTGAAATAGCAATGCCTGTCGCCTCGCCCGTCGTTTCACCCGGCGCATTAAGCACCCCGTGACTGGTGGTTACGATAAGAGCGCGCATACCGGCGGGTAACTGGTGGGTCTCCCCGGTATATTCCGGGTGGAGGCCCAAACTGTGCAGGATGGTAGGCAATGCCAAGATAAAACATGCGAGAAGGGCAATGCACGCTGCTCCTATCTTCAATAGTGTCTTTTTCATTGTGTGATCTCTGATATCAATGGAATTCCAGTTCGCTGTACTTGCTAGGCTTGAGTTTCAAGCTGACAAAGTCTTTGGTGTACCTGTCGTAATTCTTCCAGGGCTCCCTGTCACCGTTCTTGGGCATGATGTCGCGCGCTCGGAGCACGTAGCCTGCGTCAAAGTCCAGCAATGGCGCTTCATTCATTTCGTCGCGTAGCGTTGGAGTGACATGGCGATACCCACCGCGCTCCATCTTCTGGAGGAGTCGCCAAACGTAGTTCGCGGTGAGATCGGTTTTCAGTGTCCACGAGGAATTTGTGTAACCGACACTCAAGGCGAAATTGGGTACGCCTGATAGCATCATGCCCCGGTACACAAATCGCTCTGTCAGATCGACTTCCTCACCATCGATGTAGTAGGCGATATCGCCACCGAACTTCAGTTGCAGGCCGGTCGCCACAACGACAATGTCCGCGTCCAGCTGCTTGCCGGACTTAAGTGCGATGCCTGAACTATTGAAGTGATCGATGTGGTCGGTCACTACTTCAGCTTTGCCTTCACGGATGGCGGTGAACATATCTCCATCGGGCACGGCGCACAGGCGCTGATCCCAGGGGTTGTAGTTGGGCGTGAAGTGAGTGTCCACATCGTAATCGGGGCCCAGCTCTTTCCGCACCTCGTTGAGCAAGTAACGGCGTAAGCCTCGTGGGTTCTTTCTGGAGAGGCGGTAGATGTACTGCTGCAGTAGTACTTTTTTCCAGCGAATTAAGCGGAACACCCAGCTGTTTGGCAGGTATTTAGACAGGAGCTTGAGCCAGGGATCCTCGGCGGGCACGTTAGCGATATAGGTCGGAGAGCGCTGTAGCATCACCAGGCTTGCGGTGTCGTCAGCCATGCTCGGGACCAGTGTGACCGCTGTGGCGCCACTGCCAATGATCACCACACGCTTGTCTTTGTAATCCAGTTGCTCTGGCCAGAACTGGGGATGGACAATCTCCCCCTGAAAATCATCTATTCCTGCGAATTCAGGGGTATATCCCTGCTCGTAGTCGAAGTAACCGGTGCAACTGAGGATAAATCGGCACTGGATGGTTAGCTGCTCTTCGCAGTCTGTGCGTGCACTTGGAGATCGCGCAACCGTCACGGTCCATAGATTATCTTGTGAAGACCAGTGGGCTGAGACGACCTTGTGGTTGTAGCGTATGTGCTGATTGAGACCGTACTCTTCGGCAGTTTCCCGGATGTACTTGAGAATCGTGTCGCCGTCGGCGATGGCGGATTTAGCAGTCCAGGGCTTGAAGCCATAGCTGTAGGTGTACATATCGCTGTCTGAACGAATGCCTGGATAGCGAAACAGGTCCCAGGTGCCTCCGCTTACTGGCCGTGCCTCCAGAATGGCCAGACTCAGATGGGGCATGTTGCGACGCAACTGGCAGGCGCTGCCGATACCGGCAAGGCCTGCACCGATCACAAGAACGTCGACAAACTCGGGTTTCCCGGTCATGGCGGTGTCTCTGGAGGTTCTATGAGTGCCGGGAGTATAGGCGTGACCCAGGGAGAGAGATATATCATATTCGGACAAGTGGGTTTCACCATTGGGGCGGGCGCATAAAGCACAAGAAGCACATTCTTTTCGCTCTGTAGCATCAGTGCCAGGCCAGAGCTATAAAGCGCTCCGAGGGTGTCCGAATATGATTCGTGCTCCGGTGGGCAGGTAGATATAATCCAGTGGTCATAAAAGAAATGAAGTCCACCAGCCCCGGCTGCCTGGTGAGGGTTTGCATCATGCTAAAAAAGATCACGCTGGCAGTGTTGGCTGTTCTTGCCCTGGGCGTTGGCTTTATTGCCGTCAAATTCTTTATCCCCTTGTACACCGTGCTCGATAAGGCGGGGCCCGGCAGTGCACCGCGCGACCTTGCACTGCAGGATGACAGCAGGGTAGAAGCGCCATTTGGCAACGCGCATCCGGCGTCAGTCGAAGGGCAGCCCTCGTCCGAAAATATGGCAGCAAGCGAAACGAATCTCTACTGGGGCGAGTTACATCTGCATACCGGAGAAAGTTTTGATGCCAGCATGATGGGCAACAAACTCAGCATTGAAGATGCCTACGGTTTCGCCAAGGGCGATCCCCTGGTGGGACCCGGGGGCGAGACTATGCAGTTGAGTCGTCCCCTGGATTTTGTCGCGATTACCGATCATGCAGAAGGTTTCGGTACCCGGACACACTGCTCCGACCCAAACCTGTCGCTGCGCGAACGCGCGACCTGTTGGTTGATGGGGCTGGATAACCCAGCCCTGTTCACGATCTTTATCGACGGCACTCGTGGCACAGCCGAGCCTGGTGATCCATCGAAGCCTGAAGGGGTTTATCAGCCTGAATTGCGTCAGCCTCTTGCATTGAGCAACTTCCCAACCTGTAAGCCAGGAGAGCCCGCGGCCGAGCGGTGTTATGAAAATACTTACAAGGACTGGGCGCGTTATGTACGGCTAGCAGACGCGTATTACGAACCCGGCAAGTTGACTACACTGATCGCCTACGAGTTTTCTCCTACATTGCCGGACCAGGGCAAGCACCATCGCAATATCATTTTCCGCTCAAATATTGTGCCTGATCGGGCCATTTCCAGCTTTGATGTACCCAATGCGATTGAGTTGTGGAAAGGGCTCGAAGCGACCTGCGGTGAGGGTTGTGACTTTCTGACCATTCCCCATAACCCGAACAAGGCCTGGGGCCTGACCTATTCCCGTTACACCTGGGATGGCCAGCAATACGGCGAGGATGACTGGCGCCTGCGAAAAAAACGCGAACCACTGACTGAGATTTTCCAGATCAAAGGTTCTCAAGAGTGTGCGCTAGGTGTCGGTGCAACGGATGAAGAGTGCGCCTTTGCCCAGGTGCTGGATCCCTGCCAGCCGGGAGAGACGACCGGCTGCGCCTTCCAAACCGGCTTTGTTCGCCAGGGTATGAAGGTGGGGCTGGAGCTTGAGCGTGAATTCGGCTTCAATCCCCTGCAGAATGGTTTTGTAGCGGCAACAGACAGTCATAACTCCAATCCGGGGGATGTGGAGGAGTGGGACTACCGTGGATCGGCAGGCACGGTTCAATCTCCCGCATTGCGCCGCCTTAGACACTCAAGCAAGGGCGGGAAAGCGTACAAGTCCTCTCTTAAATTCAACACCTCGGGTGGCCTGGCCGCAGTATGGGCCCCCGAGAACACCCGCGAAGCCATTTTCGACGCGCTCGCTCGTCGCGAAACCTATGCCACCTCGGGGCCGCGCATCGCGCTGCGTTTTTATGCTGGCTGGGGCATTGATGAAGCGATGGTCGATGCGCCGGGTCTGGTGCCGCACTTGGAAGCAGTAGCCGTACCTATGGGTTCGGTTTTCTCCACCAGCCAACAGCCAGAGTCGCCGGAGTTCTTTGTCTGGGCGATACGGGACGCTCTGGATGCTCCCCTGCAGCGTATTCAAATGGTCAAGGGCTGGATTGATGAAGCGGGCCAGACACATGAAAAGGTGGTTGATATTGCCTGCGCTGACGGCCTGCAAGTAGATCCGGCAACAGGTCGCTGCCCGGACAATGGCGCCAGTGTTGATCTGGCCAGTTGCCAGTTTAGTACTGGTTCCGGCGCCACAGAGCTAAAAACCCTTTGGCGCGATCCGGACTACGCCCCTGATCAAAGTGCTTTTTACTATGTGCGCGTGCTGATGAATCCCACTTGTCGTTGGTCAAGCTATGACGCCATTCGCCTTGGCAGAGAGCCCGACCCGAGTGTGCCGGCAACCATTCAGGAAAGAGCCTGGTCTTCGCCAATTTGGTCAGGCGATTAACTCTGAGTTTAAAGAGATAACGTTATGAAGAAACTTGGTTTGGTCGCATTGATTGTCCTGCTCCTGGGGATTGGCGTCATTGCTGTCACTTACCAACTAATTCTCGACCGGATAGGCCCCACTTCTGCGCCGCGGGACTACGCCATGCAAGACGACAGTAAGGTTGTGGCTCCGGTTGTTGAACCTGTGGCCAATAGCGAGGCGTTCCGCAGCGTTGGGGAAATGAACCTGTATTGGGGCGAGTTGCATCTGCATACTGCTGAAAGTTTCGATTCCACCATGATGGGCAACAAGCTCGGCATTGAAGATGCCTACCGTTTCGCCAAAGGTGAGCCCTTGATCGGGGCTGGTGGCGAGACGATGCAATTGAGTCGCCCCCTGGATTTTCTAGCGATTACTGATCACGCCGAAAGCTTCGGTATCCGCGCGCATTGCAACGATCCCAATCTGTCGCTGCTGGAGCGAGCCGCCTGCTGGGTCATGAACCAGGAGAATCCAATATTTTTGGGCAT
>Ga0181596_10002119_pt1 | contig 19475 bp, 9 predicted proteins | sample 041ome_6_FD_148655 | JGI IMG/M metagenome (GOLD analysis project Ga0181596, IMG submission 148655) | Coastal salt marsh microbial communities from the Groves Creek Marsh, Skidaway Island, Georgia - 041402US metaG (spades assembly) | ecosystem: Environmental > Aquatic > Marine > Intertidal zone >... | reverse complement strand
GCTGATGCTGATGCTGATGCTGATGCTGATGCTGATGCTGATGCTGATGATGATGCGGTTGAAAACGACGACGACGCCGATGCCGCCAACAAAGGAGCGCTCTTCTCTCCTCTGTCATCAAAATGATTGTTCGATGACGACGATGTTTTCATCAAATATGCGAGAGCGAACGCACAGACGAGAAGGAGTTGGAGACATTTTCGCGTATGTCGTCTTCCTCGTGAAGAGGACATAATCTTTTCGTCGTCGTCGTCGTCGTCGAGAGCGTCGTCTGTTCCCTTCATTTCTGACGATTTTGCTGATGAGACAAATCTAACACTGCCACATAAAGAAAGAGAAGTAGGAACAGATCATCATATATACGATGATGATGCAACGAGAAGTAGAGAAGGGTATAACTAACGTTGGTATAACGAGAATAATTGCAATTCGATAATAGTATTGATTGATTAATATTAATGTACAGAGAGATCAACACGCCACCGCTTCGTTGACAGCGGTACCAGTCGTCCCGTTCATATCGTTCTTCATCGTGTTGTCAGAAAGCGGCGACGGCAATTCGTCTTGCGTTTTGACATTGTCTTCTTCTGTTTTTACAATCAAAGCGGCGTCGGTAGCAGCGGTGGTTTTCGTGGTGGCGGCGGTGGCAGCTTCTTTCGGAGCGCATTCTTCGTCTTCGCCGTTTTCAATCGGTTGAAATTTTTCGTGTGCTTCTTTGGCGTCTTTTTGGTGTATGTCTTCTTGCTCTTGCATGGGAAGAACGTCCAGCGGAAAGTGGTTTCGCCATCCCAAATTCTCAAGCATTCTCCCGTACCAGGAAGAAGCGAGGTTCGGCGTGATGGTGACTGGAGTCGAGAGCGCGCTCGTACCCGCGCGGGGGTCGTTCATCTCGTTTGCATTCTGTTGTTGTTCTCCTCCTCCACCAGGATTCGCGTTGTTCACCATAACGCTTTGGCTCGCAATATTCAGCATCGACGGACGACGAACGAGTTGATTATTCAAACTATGGAACGCAGGAAGGCCAATTACGGGAGAGTTCGCACGCCAATCGTAAGAATCGTTTGGGATCCCGGGCATGGAAAATCCACCTCTCGCTGCTCTGTTCAAATTTTCCATGCTCATGGACGACACCATTCCTCTGGAGTCGTTCATAGTGCGGTCACTCATGTTGCTCATGGTGGCGTTGTTCTGCGTCGGATTATTATTATTGATATTATTATTATTGTTGTTATTGTTGTTGTTGTTGTTAGTGCTAGTGCCGAATCCGCCATGCGCGCTCGTTTGGTCGTTGTTCATCGTGTAGTATTCCTTCTCGAAACCGCTCGCGCTCTTACCGCTCTTGATTCTTTGTAATTCCATTAAACTCGCTTGAATGAGCGTTTCCAAACCAACTGATTCGGAACCTCCCGAATCTTCTCGATCTTGACTTGGTCCACGACTCGGTCCGCGCACGCTTTTGCCAAGTTTCGTTTTCGTCGGAGACTTTCTCGGTCGTTTCATCGCATTTTTGCTCGTCGTTTCTTTTCCGGTGTTGTTATTCATGTTGTTGTTATTATTATTATTTCTCTTGTCCTTGTTATCTTGCGAAGACTCCATGGATTCGTCGCAGCTCATAGTTTCTAAAATCTGGCTCGCCACCCTTTTCAAATTTGCTTGCTTTGCCAACTGATTCGACGACTGCTTTCTCGATCCCATGGGCGAAGATAAGTGTTGCGCCGCGGCGACTGGACTCGACGCTTTCTTTGGTGGTGAGGATGCCGGCGGCGCTTTCCCATTTTGAGCTAAGGTTCTTCGTAACGTTGAGTTAAATCGATTTTTCACTTGATTATCGGTTCTTCCAGGCATCGAGCGCGAAATCACCGCCCATTTATTTCCATGAACGGCGTGCGCTGCCAATATCTGCGCGTCTTCCTCGGGAGTGAACGGTCCTCGCTTCACGGTTGGATTCAACTGGTTACACCATCGCAAACGACACGATTTCGAGCTTCTTCCTGGTAATCGTTCGGCAATTGCCGTCCAGTTTCCAGGTCCTCCTAATCGTTGGATTTGTTCGCGCAGTAACGTGTCCTCCTGTGTTGTTGATAAAGAGGATAGTAAAACAATTCATTTTTTGTGTTAGTCATAATTTTTTTTCTCTCTTTTTTCTCGAAGAAAGAAACTCGAGAGAAGATAACAAAAACGATAAGGCCGAAGAGAAGGAAAATTTTGAAACAGTTACGCTCCCCCGCGTGCGAATTTCACGCGCGCGATACAGGTCTTTTGCGAGCGACAAAATCTACATCGCGCTCGAAAATATCCCGCCTGAATCTTTCATCCGCGCGAAAATGAAACTCGTTCGGCGAAACTCACTTCGCGCGACGCCTAACGAGCGCGCGAATGATGTTGCAAAAATTCGTCCAATCCTTCCACACACAGAAAGACCGACGGTTGTAGAGAGAGCTAACAACAAAAAGAATGAGCTCTTAAACGCACCTCGATGGTCCACGCTGACTTGACGTTCTTCTCTTCCTCCATGCTTTCGTCCGAATGAATATATATTTCAACACGTGACTGTCGTTTCGAGGTGAATTAATCCTCGCGTCGTCGATAGAGTTGGCGTTTTTTCTCGCGCGCGCAAGAAAGAGACAGAGCTCGAAATATAATAACGACCTTCTTCCTGTCTTCTGTGGTTCCCGTTGCTCCACCCCTAACCAAAAAGAACGAAAGGAAGACCACAAACACCACCAAAACACCACCAAAAACAAAAAACGTTTCGAAATCACTTTTTAAAGTCCTCCTGTGGGAAAATTTTTCTCTTCTCTCTCTCTCTCTTACGTATTAGGGTTTAGAAAAAATACCCTAAACAAAAAGAGTGTCAAATTTACGAGTACGTAAAATTCAAAAACTCTTCTCGTTCGTCTTCTTCTCTTCATTGTTGTGTTGCTTTTGAAAAACATCTTTTGCTCGTCGTAAACGCGAGAGAGAATAAAAATGGGTTTTGGTCGATCAAAACGACGATCATCAAACGACCCCGACGACCTTAGAGAAGAAGAAGACGAGGAGGAAGAGCTCACGCGAGGAGGAGGACCCACTCGTCCGCAACGAAGCACGAGAGGGAGAAGAATTCGATTAGGCGAAGAAGATTCAGATTCAGACGACGACGACATGATGGATGAAGAAAAGAAGGGAGGAAAACGACGAACAACAAGTAGGGAGAAGAAAAAAGTCTCGTACAAAGAAGAAGATAAAGACGACGACGAATTCGTCGTCAACGAAGACGAAGAGGAGGAAGACGACGACGACGATTTCATCTCCTCCGAAGAAGAAGAGTTGGAGTCAGACGACGGCGAGTTCGCGAATATTCGAAGGAGCACCAGAGACAGACAAAAAGTACAACGGTTGAGTCCAGGGAGAGTCGAAGCGATGAAACGAAGACGACGCGGGGAAGATGCGAATGGCGCGAATGGTGGTAATAACGGAATAAACTACAACGAAGACGCTAACGACGATGATTTCGATGATTTCATCGTCGACGACGAGGAAAAGAAGAAAAAGAAGGACAACAGGGGTCGTCCGCGAAAAGACGGCGACGGCGGTGACAATGGGAAGAAGAAAGGCGCGTTCTTTAGCGCGGGAACGCCACCGTCGGCGCCGAAGAATGGCAGAAGACAGTCAGGTCGATGGCTCGATGATACCGACGATTCTGACGCGGACGGTTTCGACGCGTTGCACCCGAGTGCCGCTCCTCAAAGAGGTATTGGGAATACGAATAACATCGACATCTCTCGATTCGACGCTTTGTTAGGCGCTCCAGGATATACCGCCGACGGGGGCGGACCGAAGAAGATTGGCGAAGCCAAGGATGCAGAAATTACTCCACTGACGGTGGATCCTTCGTTGACGTTCAACGCCGTAGGAGGCCTGGATAAATACGTTGACGCTCTGAAAGAGATGGTGTTCCTCCCGTTGCTCTATCCGGAAATCTTCGAACGGTTTAAAATGACGCCGCCGCGCGGAGTGCTCTTATACGGCGCTCCAGGAACTGGTAAGACGTTAATCGCGAGAGCTTTAGCCGCATCGTGTTCTCGCGCTGGGAGCGAAGTTTCGTTCTTCATGAGAAAAGGAGCCGATGTGCTTTCAAAATGGGTCGGTGAATCCGAGAGACAGTTGCGATTGTTGTTCGAAGAAGCTTCCAAACGCCAACCGTCGATTATTTTCTTCGACGAAATCGACGGTTTAGCTCCAGTGAGAAGTTCTAAGTCAGACCAGATTCACAATTCGCTCGTCGCGACGCTTTTAGCGCTCATGGACGGTTTGGATAATCGCGGTCGCGTTGTTGTTTTAGGAGCGACAAATAGAGTAGACTCCATCGATGGTGCGCTCAGAAGACCGGGGAGATTTGACAGAGAGCTCGCGTTTCCGTTACCAGGCTTATCGGCGCGCGCTGAAATTTTGAAAATTCATACTCGAGGTTGGAAAAAGCCTCCGTCGACGACTTTAATCAATCATTTGGCACAAAAATGCGTCGGTTACTGCGGCGCCGATTTGAAAGCGCTCTGTACGGAGTCCGCTATTGCAGCTTTGCGAAGACGATACCCGCAAATTTACGCCACGGACGATCGATTAAATCTCGATCCTTCGCAAGTCGTTCCGGGAAGAGTAGATTTTGAAACAGCGTTGAAGCAAATTGTTCCTGCCGCGCATCGAAGCGCAAAGACGTATTCTGCTCCGCTGTCTGCACTAATCCGTCCGCTTCTGGGTAACACGCTGAAGGAAATTCTAGAAATCGTTGGAGACGTGTACCCACCAGCGGCGTACATTGCTAGTGATGCGTCTTTGAACGATGAAGAGGCGAACAACGATATCATGAAATCGACGACTGACCAGTTAGAAATCGCGTACTACGACGACTCCGACGATGAGGGCAACAACCTCCTTCTCGCCGAAGCATCTACCGCGGGTGATAAGGACGACTACGACGACGACGAGATCAGAGGTAAAACGAAGAAAAATACGTTGAAAATCGCAGCTTCTGAATTTATTCGCTCGCCGCCTTCACAAAATCCACGATTGCTCGTCTGCGGTGAGCCTGGTTCTGGACAGGCGCACATTGCTCCAGCGCTCTTACACGCGCTCGAGCAGTTTGCGGTGCACGCAATATCCTTGCCCGCGCTCTTATCGGATGGCGGTAGATTACCGGAAGAAGCTTTAGTCGCCGCGGTGACCGAGGCGCGAAGAGCGGCGCCTTCAATTTTGTACCTTCCACACATTCGCTTATGGTGGGAAAGTGCCAACGCGACGTTGCGCGCGACGTTATTGACTTTATTAGACGATATCCCTCCAAATTTACCCGTCATGCTCTTAGCGACAGCGGATTGCGAGAGAAATGAGTTGGATGAAGAGTTGGCCGAAGCTTTTGCGGGCGAGCAGCGCTCGTACGCGTTGACGAAGCCAAAGGATGCAGAAAGAAAGGAATATTTTGAAGCTATCGTTTCGGCGGCACTGAATGCGGCGCGGAAACGAGACGAGCAAATGAAGAAGAACGACGGCAAAACCGTGGCTTCCGCAAAAACTGGATTGAAGAACGTCGCCGCCGCCGCGGTGGAAGAAAAGCTGGAAGTCTTGGAAAAAGCGAAAGATGTCAACGCCGGGGCGAACGCCACCACTGCCGCAAACAAAGACGAGGCCGTGGAAGTGAGTCCAGAAGTCATTCAAGCTGAAGAGCAGATGTTAAGAAAGCAGCGCATGTTCTTGCGGGACATTGTGACGCGTTTACTCTTTAAGAAGCAGTGGTCCAAATTAGCGGCGCCTATTACCGACGCCGAGCTCGACGGGTACTCCAAGACTGTGCAATCTCCGATGGATTTATCCACTTTGCTTTGGAGAATTGATTCGAGCGCTTATTTAACCATAGAGTCGTTTCTGAAAGATGTGCACTTGATTGTCGTCGCAGCCGTACAGTATTGGGGAGAGGATTGTGAAGATTCCAAAGGACGCCAGTTTGTCAGTCGAGCGTACGCGTTGGAAGATACCATCACGGAAATGTGTCAACAATTGGATAATCGAGTGATTGAACGGTGCGTTGCGATTGCGAAGCGTCGTTTGGGCGAAGTAGAAAGGTCCGAGGAGGACCAAAAGACGACGGGCCGGAAGCGGCAGAGATCTTCGTCTCCGCTCCCGGCGGTCGCCGAGGAAGACGTGGAAATGAAACAAGAGGAAGAGGAAGAAAAAGAAGCGCCTTCAAATTCGAAAAAGAAGGAAAAAGAGGAAATTATAAAGGCGACTTTCGATTTAGTGGACGAATCGAGCGTTACATCGGCGAAAGAGAAAGCGGTCACCGCACTTCTCGCGAAATCCAACGCTGAAACGTGTTCTTTCTGTGAAAATTTAGCTGGCGTGGTTGGTAGGAAAGTCCAAGGCGAATTCGCAAAAATCAAAACGCGCGATAACGCCAGTTGGGCTAAAGCTAAAGCCGTGGTGAAAGTATTCAAGGAATCGAAGTTTTAATAAAACTATGATAGGTAGTAGATGGACATTATTAGTATTCGTTGCAACTTTTCTCTCATTCGCTAAAAATCTATTAAAGCACTTTATTATTATTATTATTATTATTCTTTGCTCAACTCTTTGCTTCTTTCCGCGGCGGCTTTCACGGCGTTGATGAACGAATTTCGCACGCCCCCTTTCTCTAATTCGTGCACCGCCGCAATCGTCGTCCCGCCTGGCGACGTCACGTTATCCTTCAACTGGCCTGGATGCGTCCCTTTCTCCAAAACCATCTTCGCCGCACCCATGACGGTTTGCGCGGCTAATTTCGTGGAAACGTCTCTGGGCAACCCGCACAACACGCCGCCGTCGCTCATAGCTTCGATGACTTGGTAGATATACGCCGGTCCCGACCCACTCACTCCAGTCACCGCATCTAACAACTTCTCTTGCACCACAACGCACACTCCAACAGATTGCATGAGCTTTAGCGCCAAATCTGCTTGTTCATCCGTCACGAACTTGCCTCTCGCCAGAGCCGCCGCGCACGCGCCGACTAAACACGGCGTATTCGGCATCACTCTCACCACGGGCACACTTTTCCCATCACTTATTGCGTTTTCCAGCGTTTCTAAGGTTACTCCTGCGCAGATGGAAATGACAATTTTATCTTCCGTCAGCTCCTTTGAGATTTCTTTCATAACTGTCGCCGCTGCGTACGGTTTCACCGCGATGAATATCACGTCCGAGTTTCTCGTCAGTTCGCGGTTATCTTTACACGCGTTGCAGCCGAACGAGGTGAATAAATCCAATCTCGGTTGCCACGGGTCCGTGCAATACATATTTTCCCACGGGACGATTCCAGAGTTGGAGAAGCCTCCACCGAGAGCTTCTGCCATCATTCCCGATCCAATAAATCCAACTTTTGTGTTTGAGTTGCTCATCGTCTTTAGTCTAAGTACTTACTCAAGTTTAATGTTGTTGTTGTTGTTGTTGTTGTTGTTGTTGTTGTTGTTGTCGTGTGTTGGTTTTCAAGAAAGAAGTTTCTTTGTGAATTGTGGTGTACTGAAGAAAGGGGTGACCAAAACAACAACAACACAATTTTTCGTCTTTTTGTTCTGTCTCGAAACCTTTTTGATTTCACCACACAAAAAACTTTCACATCATCAGAAAAAGAAAAAGATGGCGGATACTTCGATGGACTACTCGGAGTATTCCGAGAACGAAAACAGCCCAATGCCAGTGGCAAAGGTACGTGAGTCTATTCGTATTGAACGTTGAACACCACCACCAAAAAGTTGGTGGGTGGTACGTTTTCGTCGTCGTGTGTGTCTAACGACGAAGCTGATGAGATATGAAATTTTGGAAACTTTCTTTCTTTCCCCCCAAATACAACAACAGAAAGATTTTTCATCTCTTTTGAACACCACGCGCGCACTTCCTTTCCTATCATCGAAACATTGTGTTGTACTCTTCTCCGTTCGTGATGTTTTCTTGATTTTTCACTCTTTCAATGTTTAGCGGTTCTTTTTCGATGCATCATTTGACGACGAGTCAGCGCGCACGTGTACTTTTACTCACATATATAATTTCTCTCTCTTCAAACAAACAAAAAATAGGGGAAGAAAGCTGCTGTGGCGAAGAAAGCGCCGTTGGCGGACGGCAACGTTACCGCCGGTGGTGGTGGTAAGACGACTAAAAAAGTTGCCATCGAGGACATTTACCAAAAGAAAACACAATTGGAACACATCTTGTTGAGACCGGACACGTACGTCGGGTCGTGCGAAAAAGCGGAAGAGACGGCGTGGGTGTACGACGCCGCTGAGAACAAGTTGGTGCAGAAAACCGTCGCGTTTACGCCGGGTTTGTATAAAATCTTCGACGAGATTTTGGTCAACGCGACAGATAATAAAGTCAGAGATCCGACGATGAAAGAGTTGCGAGTGGATATCGACAAGGAGAAAGGGACGATTTCGGTCATGAATGGCGGGAAAGGGATCCCGGTGGAGATGCACAAAGAGGAAGGCGTGTACGTCCCGGAGCTTATTTTTGGACATCTTTTGACGTCGTCCAACTATAACGACAACGAAAAGAAAGTCACCGGCGGTCGTAACGGTTACGGCGCAAAGTTGGCGAACATTTTCTCGCACGAGTTCATCGTGGAAACGTGCGATGGTAGTCGCGAGAGACAATACAAGCAAGTGTTTAAGAACAACATGAGCGAGAAAGGGGAACCGATAATTACCAAGTGTAAGAAATCCGACAACTGGACCCGAATTACGTTTAAACCAGACTTTGAGAAGTTCGGGATGACTGAATTGGAAGACGATTCCATCGCGTTGATGTCGAAGAGAGTGTACGATTCCGCAGGTATCATCGGGAAGAACACGAAGATCTTTTTGAACGGCGAACAGATCAAAGTCAAGAGCTTCTCGGAATACGTCGATATGTATTTGCAAGACACTGAGAACGCGCCGAAAGTTTACGAAGCGCAAGGCGATCGTTGGCAAGTGTGCGTGACGGTGTCGAACACGCAGCAGTTCCAGCAGTGCTCGTTCGTGAATGGTATTTGCACCATGAAGGGTGGGACGCACGTCGCCAACATCGCCGACGGCATCGCGGGCGAGTTGTTGAAGAAGATTCAAAAGAAGGAAAAGTCGTGCAAGAACTTGAAGTCGTTTCAAGTGAAGAACCACTTGTGGGTGTTCGTGAACGCGCAAATCGAGAACCCGGCGTTTGATTCGCAAACGAAAGAGACGCTCATCACGAAAGCTTCGAACTTTGGCTCCAAGTTCTCCGTTTCCGACAAACTCATCAAGCAGTTGATGGCCACGCCGTTGGTTGAGAACATCATGTCGTGGGCTCAGTTCAAACAATCCAAGGACTTGAAGAAGACCGATGGTGTCAAGCGATTGCGATTGACTGGTATTCCGAAGTTGGACGATGCGAACAACGCCGGCGGACGCAACTCGAAAGACTGCACGCTGATTTTAACCGAGGGGGATTCTGCCAAAGCGTTGGCGGTTTCCGGTTTGTCCATCGTCGGAAGAGACAACTACGGGGTGTTTCCGTTGAGAGGGAAGTTATTGAACGTTCGCGACGCTTCGTTTGATCAAGTAAAGAACAATGTGGAAATCACCCACATCAAACAGATTTTGGGCTTGCAACACGGCAAAACGTACGACGAAGATTCCATCAAGACGTTGCGATACGGGAAGTTGATGATCATGACGGATCAAGATCACGATGGTTCGCACATCAAAGGTTTGTTAATCAACTTTCTGCACGCGCACTTCCCGTCTTTGTTGAAAATTCCGGGTTTCTTGTTGGAGTTCATCACGCCCATCATCAAGGCGACGAAGGGCCAACAAACGCGCGTATTTTACACGTTGCCGGAATACGAAAACTGGAAGCTCGTCAACAACGACGGTAAAGGCTGGGCCATCAAGTACTACAAAGGTCTCGGTACGTCCACGGCAAAAGAAGCGAAGGAGTATTTCGCTGCGATTGAGTTGCACCGCAAGACTTTTTGCTGGGAATCCGACGGCGACGGAGATTTGATCGACATGTCCTTCTCCAAGAAGAGAGTCGAAGATCGTAAAAGGTGGTTGTCCGCGTACGAAGAAGGAACGTTCTTGGACCAAAGCGGCGAGACCGTTCGGTACGATGAGTTTATCAACAAAGAGTTGATTCTCTTCTCCTTGGCGGATTTAATGCGTTCTATTCCATCCGCCATTGATGGTTTCAAGCCTTCGCAACGAAAAGTTATGTTTTCGTGCTTCAAGAGAAAGTTGAAGTCGGACATCAAAGTCGCGCAATTGAGCGGTTACGTCTCGGAACACTCCGCCTATCACCACGGCGAAGCGTCTCTTGCGTCGACAATCGTTAATCTCGCGCAAGATTTCGTTGGGACGAACAACATCAACTTGTTAGTCCCGAGCGGTCAGTTTGGTACGCGTTTGCAAGGCGGGAAGGACCACGCGTCGCCGCGTTACATTTTTACGCGTTTGGCGCAGTTGGCCAGAGTTGTATTCCCGGAATGCGACGACGCGTTGTTGAACTACAACGACGAAGACGGTCAAAAGATTGAACCGACGTATTACATGCCGGTTATTCCAACTGTTTTGATTAACGGCGCCGAAGGTATCGGAACGGGATGGTCTACTTCGATTCCAAACTACAACGCGAGAGACGTCATCAGCAACGTTCGCGCGATTTTGAACGAAGAAGAGCCAACGCAAATGATGCCGTGGTACAGACACTTCAAGGGTGAAATCACCGAGGAAATCTTCAAGGGCGAGCGAAGATTCATCGCCACTGGCTCGTATCACATCCGAGACGAGTGCACGTTGGAAATCACCGAGTTACCGTTGCGCACGTGGACGCAAGACTACAAGGAGTTCTTGGAAGAACTCATTGCGCCAAAGGACAAGAAAGCTCCGTTCATTACCGATTACAAGGAGTATCACACGGATACATCGGTGCATTTTGTCATCACCATGCCTCCGGCGAACTTGGCCAAGGCTGAAGAAGAAGGCATCGTGAAGAAGTTCAAGTTGGCGTCGAAAATTTCGTGCTCCAACATGCACGCGTTCAACGAGCACTCGATCATCACCAAATACGAGTCCGCAGAGGATATCATGAAATCGTTCGTTCCTTTGCGATTGAAGGCGTACGAAGAGAGACGTCAAATGCTCATCAAAGTTGCCGAGTCGGAACTCAAGCGTTTGGCGAACAAGACGCGTTTCATCTTGGCGGTTGTCGAAGGCTCCTTGGTGGTCAACAGAAAGAAGAAGGCTGAGTTGGTCGAAGAGCTCGAGATGATGATGTACGATAAGTTACCAAAGACGAAGACGTCTGCGTCTGCGGCGGCGGCTATCGTTCAAACGGACGAGAACGACATCGCGGCGGATGAATCCGACGACGCCAACGCGTCCTACGATTACTTGCTTTCCATGCCTTTGTGGAACTTAACTTTGGAGAAGGTTGAAGATTTGGTCACGGAAAAGGAAGAGAAAGAAGCCGAAGTCGCGCTTTTGAGAGGAACGACGGATAAGGACTTGTGGTTTACGGATTTGGACGCGTTGGAGGAGAATTTGGATCAACTCGAAGACGACGACGTCGCGGCTGAGGAAGAGATGCAAAAGCAAGTGCGCGCGGCGGCAAGAAACAACACCAAGGCTGGACAAAAAGCGCTCGCGAAGAAAAAGAAAGCGATCAAGAAGAAAGCCATGGACTTTGACTCGGACGCTTCGGATTCTGAGATCGACGAGGATTTCTCGGACGACGACTTTGAAGTCACCAAGCCGAAGAAACGAGCGCCGGCGAAACCGAAAGCGGCTCCCGTTGCCGCCGCACCGAAAGCAGTTCCAGTTCGCGCTGCCGCCCCTGCGCCGGTGGTTGCTCCTGCTGCGGATTCCGACGACGACGACGTTCCTCAGTTATCATTGGCGGAGCGATTGTTACAAAAGGCCTCCTCCGGTTCCGTACAAGCCAAGCGTCAAGACTCGTTTAACTTTGACGCCGTTTCAAAGATGGTCAACGAAGTCGCCAACGAGAAACCAGCGACTGCGTCGGCAGATAAGCCAGCTGCGACGAAAAAAGCCGCTCCGGCAAAGAAATCAGCCGCTGCTGCGAAGAAACCCGCTCCGGCAAAGAAGAAGAAGAAAGCCGAGGATTCGGACTCGGACGTTTCGTTTGGTGACGACGACGACGACGACGCGGAGGATGTCGTCGCGGAAGTCGCTGCGAAACCGGCGGCGCGCGCGGGGAGAAACGTCCAACGTAAATCCTACAAAGTCGACGATTCCAGCGACGACGAAGAGGAGAGCGATTTTGACGACGACGAGGACGAGGAGGATGATTTCGACAGTGACTTTGAGTAATTTTTTGTGTGCTATAATAAGAAGAATTAAAAAGTGAGGAGGAAGGTTTTTAGGAAATCAAGGAAAAAGAGAGAGAGAAGAGAGAGAAGAGACTGTAAACTGAAAAAAGAACGAACAAAACACCAATTGAAAATTGAAAAACAACAAAAAACACATCATTACGAAAAGATGCGCACCTCCACCACTCTTCCCACCGTTTCTTCCTCCTCCTTTTCCTCCTTTTCCTCCCGCTCTCGTCGTCGCCGTCTTTGCAAAAAATATTTTCCTTCTTGTTCTTCTTGTTCTTCTTCTTCACGTAAAGAACAACCCCGAGAAGAAGAAGAAGAACAAGGAAAAAAAATTTTCTTTGCGTTTGGTTTCGGGTATTGCGCCATCGGCGTCGCCAACCAACTGCTCAAGAAGACAAAGAAGAAGAGTAATAATAATAACGAGATTTTAGGAGAAAAAGAGGAAGATTTTGAGTGGATTGTAGTGGGCACGACTCGATCGCGAGAGAAAGCGGAGGCTTTGAATCTTCGCTCGAACGGCACGTGGTGCGAAGAAGTGTTCACGTGGAAATCAGACGACGGGGAACCGTTACAAGAGGAGTGCGCGCGGTGGTTGAAGAAAGCGGACGTTATTTTAATTTCGACGCCACCGAATGGTGATTTAGATTTAGACCCGATATTATCAACGAAAGCAGTCAGAGAAATCTTGGAGAACGCGAAGAAGCGACAGATGTTTATCTATTTGAGTTCGACGGGCGTGTACGGAGGCCATCTCGGCGAGTGGGTGGACGAAACGACGGAACCGAATCCAGATTCGATAGTCGCTCAAAGAAGGTTAAACGCCGAAAAGGCGTGGACAGAGTGGATAGTCAATGGTAACAAAAGAAATAATGTAAAGTCTTCGTTGCGAATATTTCGATTGGGTGGCATTTACGGCCCTGGAAGAAGCGCTCTCGATATCGCCTCGAAACGCGAAAGAGAGCGACAATTCCAAGAGAAGACTCGGAGGAAAGAAGTAGAGGCACAGAGTGAGGATAATAGCAATACTTATAGCATTAGAAATAGCGATAATGCTAATACGAGATCGTTAACGCCGACGCAAATATCTCGGAGGAAGAAGATGTACACGTCTCGGATCCACGTGGCGGATGTCGCCAACGCGCTCGTTCGGTGCATCGAAAAAGAAGTAAGCGACGAAGAAGAGGATACCGTTTGTATCGACGACGATAATCGCGTCGCCATATACAACGTCGTCGACGATTATCCTTCATCTCGAGACGAAGCCGTCGATTTCGCGGCAACTCTTCTGAGTTCCGAAATAAATAACGAAGGCAATGAGAAGAGTGGTGAAAAAGACATCCTCCTCCCCGACAAGAGCGAAAAGCGAGTCAAGAACGTAAAGCTCAAACGCGCGTTCGCATCCTCTTCATCCTCCTCTTCATCGCTCCTCTTTCCCTCGTACAAAGAGGGACTGACGGCCATTTACGATGGAAATCAAATCCCGTTCGATTGATGATGATGATGTGTTATGAGTAGGAATAGCAGTTAAAGTTTTTAAGTGACCTTTTTCCTCCGAATGAGAACAAGAAAATGACACAAAAAGCAGATAGAATTTTTACTTCATTTACTCTTCCTCGTCGTCCGAGACTTCTCACTCTACATAGTCTTTTTACAAAATCCATTCACGACGACGAGAGAAGGATGGATCATCGTTACTTGAGTTGGCAGGACGTCGCCAAGCGAAGAACGCTGTTGGACTTCTCTTCTTCTTTAACTTCTTCCTCTTTTGAAGGAGATGAAGAGGTTGAACCATCATCCGTTCTCGAATACGGACGATTTCAACTCGGTTTATTCCTCTCCGGCGTATTCATCGTCGCCTTATACGTATACGCGGAGTTTTTACACCACGTGAGAATGAAACGAATGCACAACGGTGGGTATAATAAAGGATTAGCGGAAGACTCGATCGAGATGCGAATGGCTGGAACGAAGAAGTTTGATGTTTTATTGGAAGGAGGTGGAGGAGGAGGAGGAGGAGGAGGAAATACTCCAGACGGATCGATGATTTCTAACTCCATGCAAGATATGAGCGACGAGGATAAGAAACGCTCGTTTGCGAATTTCACGGACAGCTTTGGACGACAAAATTCACAGAGCGGGAACATGAGCGATGCCGTCGGTGCTTCTCCATCTACCGGGGACAACGGCAACGTAAAGTTCACGAACATTGGCGCAATGCGGATACTCCAAGGCGACGCGGATGCCATCGAGAGGGCGAGATTGATTTTGCGCTCTTGGGCGGAACTATTCTTTATCCTGTTCGTGTTTTACGTGTGCGATCGAACGAATACGTTTCCCGAGAGGACAAAGTCGTATTCTAGAGACTTTTTCATCGCCATCTTTGTTACGTTGGCGGCGTACGGCTGTTATCAGACGTTGCGACAAAGCAAGACGAGTGCACCGCTAAACAGAGAGCAAACCGAGGAGTGGAAGGGATGGATGCAAGTCTTATTTTTGCTCTATCACTACTTCAAAGCTTCAGAGATTTATAACGCGATTCGTATCTTTATCGCTGCGTACGTCTGGATGACTGGATTTGGGAATTTCTCCTACTATCACGTTCGCAAAGATTTTTCGGTGGGGAGATTTTCGCAAATGATGTGGCGTTTGAACTTCTTCGTCTTGTTCGTGTGTATCGCATTGAGGAACGATTACGTTTTATACTATATTTGTCCCATGCACACGCTGTTCACGCTCTTCGTGTACTTTTCGCTGTTGGTTTTCAAGGAACACAACACATCGACGAACATGATAGTGGCTAAAATGGTAATTTTGATCGTACTGGTGTACGTCATTTGGGAAGTGCCGGGCGTATTCACCGTCTTGTTCAAACCGTTCGAGTGGTTGCTATCTTATACCGACCCGAAAAAACCAGACGTCAATCCAATGCACGAATGGTTCTTTCGCTCTGGTCTAGACAGGTACGTTTGGATTTATGGCATGGTGTGCGCATTCGTACACCCAAAGTACGAAGCGTTTGTGAGATGGGTAGACGAGAAACCAACAAAGGAGAAAACAGTCATCCAAGGGTTAATTTTAACCGTCAACACAATAGCGGCATACTGGTGGTACACAACGTATTATGTTTTACCAAAGTTGGAATACAACGTCGTGCATCCGTACACGTCGTGGATACCGATTACGATATTCATCATTTTTAGAAACTTCAGCCTGACGATGCGAAGTTATTTTATTCACATTTTTTGTGAATGTGGGAAAATCACCTTAGAAACGTACATTTCTCAGTTTCACATTTGGTTATCGTCGTCGGTACCGAATGGGCAACCCGGGATGTTGTTAGGATTGTTGCCAGAAGAGTATCCGGTGTTAAACTTCATGCTTTGCACAGCGATTTACGTGGGCATTTCGCAGAGAATTTTTATGCTCACAAACGATTTAAAAGTAGCGTGCGTTCCAAATGCAAACAATAGATTGTTGAGTTTACACGCGTATTTCGGAGTAGCGTGGTTCATAGGAATGGGAATTGCAGGAAGTGCATTATTAATGGCTATTTAGTTTTGTGATTTATTGATATTATTGATATTATTATTATTTTATAAGTACAATTCCCACTCAGCTTGCGCAAAGTGTGTTATTAATGTATTTCAACAAACAACTTAGTTGCGTTCGTATCCACCCGAACCTGCTATAAAGACGTGTTGCAAACGATCGCGAAGCGCGGCTCGACAGTGATACCCTCTCCACCATTTCGCGATGATAATCTGAGAATGGGCGCGAATCGTCTCCTCGCGTTCAAACACAGTCTGACCCAAGGATTCGCTGACGCGTTTGCTCGAAGAACCCAACCGCGATCGTTGCGCGTCTTCAATATTCCTTACTATATCGGGGTACTTATTTGCTGTCGCTTCATCTATAGCTGTTCTATCGAGTCTATTTGTGAGTGATGCGTTCGCACCAAACTTCAAGAGTAATTGGACAGCTTCAATATTACCTATGCGACACGCGACGTGAAGCGGCGTATCAAAGCTCGTATTTCGTTCGTTCGGATTTGTTCCGGCACTTAAGAAGTTCTGCAACACGCTATAATTCAAATTTTGAACCAATTCGCACAATTTTGCTCCTAATGGTTGACCGATTGCAATCAGTGAAGACGTTCTAGCGAGCACTTTGATAGTGTCCACGTGACCGGAAATCACAGCGAGACCAAGCGCCGAGAAACCAAGATTATCTAAAAGCGCGTGATTTGCTCCAGCATTGAGGAGGAATTCGCACAACGTTCGGTGTCCGTAGTACGCACCGACGTGTAAAATCGACCGACCGTCCGATGGATTTTGATAGTTGATGTCAAACTCTTTCGTTGCAATCATAACTTTAATCGATCGGATGTCTCCGTCTCTCGCCGCCGAGAATATTTTCGTGTTGATTTCAGAAACGAGTTTGGTCATCGCAATGGTCAAGCCCGCATTTACCGAGCGTATTATTCTCAAGTACGTAGTCTGTTCATAGTGGCCGATTCTATCGCGCACGGATAAATGGCTTCCAGCATCCGAAGACCCGTCGTGTTCGGAAGAGGTATCACTCCCCTGGAATGGGTAAACTTCTCCTTCTTTCGCGTTTCCTTCCGCCGAGGGCAGAGATTCCTCGATTCTCTGAGAAATTATGTTGCTCAGATTGAATAACACCGTCGACCAATCTGTCATGTTTTCGCTTAGTAAGGTGTGTAACTTCGCGCAATCGATGGCGATGCATTTGATTAAGCTCGCGCTTGAGACGCTCCACTGCGCTTCTTTTTGAATCAGAAACGATTCGACGCCAATCCAATCGCCTTCTTTCAAATAGTCCATTACCGTAAATCGGTCGCTCAAAACAATCGCTTCGCCTTCAACGATGCAAAACAATCGCGTCGACTTGTATTTACGCGTCATAATCAAAGACGCGGGATTGAAATACTCCCACTGACAGAGTTTCATCAAGCCAAGCATGAAATCGCGAGAGCATCCCATGAACAATCTCGAATTTTTCAATCGGTCTAAATACATCGCCGATCGAACGTGAGAGATCAGATGTTCTGGACAGTGTTCCAGAGCGTCGGAGTCGTCTTCTTTCGCTTTTCGAAAACTTAAATGAACGTGAGCCATGGCGTGTTGTTGAATGTGCAATGGAACTTCGTGCCTTCTCATGAACCGAATGAGATTGGCCATGTTGTCTCTAAATCGAGAGAGCTTTTGGTCGCCTTTCGTAATTAGCGTCGTCATGGTGCCAATGACGTATGCGGATATGCACATGTTCATCAACATTATTACCATGGTAAACGATCTTTCCGTCGGATTCCGCGGCGATATATCACCGTAACCTACCGTCGTCAACGTGACCAGAGCCCAGTACAAGGCGGTATTGTACTGTCTAAAAATGCTTTGCAATCGTAACTCCGGATCAACTGCATAAACCCACGTCGTCTCATCAAATTCTTCCGCTTTTGCTAAGTACCAGAGCAAGCATCCGGACCAGTGACCGGCTAAGAGAAGAATGGCTGAGTACTTGATGAAGGAAATCCTCGTGACGGATACGTGCGGATCTCTCTCCACAAACCCCCACGCCTTTCGCACGTGGTACAATCTCAACAGCCGAAACAATCCAAGCAACTCTAAAAATCTCACACCATCCGCGTCTACTAAAGGCGAGAGCGCCGTGTCAAACGGAAACGATCCTAAAAAATCTACGAGAAACCATCCGGTCAAATATGTGTACGAAACCACCCACGGATCGTCCACTAATTTCGATTCCAACTCCTCCTCCTCAAAAAACGGCGCGAAAAAGTTTCCAAGCACGTCAAAGCAGAAACATATATCCACAAAAAGGAGTAATCCGTCCAAAGCCGTTCCCAATTGCTCTTTTTTTTGTAAATCTATGTTCTTTACCACTCTCAAATCTTGCTCGAATCGCAACGCCGGCATGTCAGAATAATTAAACGCAATCAACGCCGGTAAAACGAAGCACACCATCATCACCAAACAGTTGATCATTCGTTTCCAGAGAATATAAAGAGGCGATTTCGGATGCAACAACGTGTACCTGCTCAAAGCCTCGTTATCTTCGTCCGGGTCCACGCATCTCAAAATTTCAAACACCCGTCGAAACTTAACGTTGAAATTCGTAATCAAGTCGCTCCCGAGCGCTTTAAAATCGACAACTTGACGAAACCCCTTCGCAAAGCCTTTCTTTGGACGCGTCCTCTTCGCCGCACTGGCAGCTTCCCTGACCGTTCGAACGCGCTGAATAGCCGAAGCGACTTTCGATTGTCTCCTTACCGCTTTTTTCTCCTCTAGCGAACGCTCTTCCTGGTTCTTTTTCTTCGCCGATGAAAAAGAGAGGAATCGACCGAGCGATTTTCCTAAAGCGTTGTCCTGTTCACGATGTTTCAATTTCCTCGCCAAACTCTGTTCTCGTTGGTAAAATCTCGACGGTTCTTGTTCCTCGTCTTGGTGGTAGTCCTTACTCGGTTGTTGTTGTTTTCTCTCTTCAAAATAGGTATTGGTATTGTCGTTGTTCAACAACGGGTTTTTCGTCGTAGACCTCATGAACGACCCGCTCACTCGAGCAAAATTATCGACGCCTTCACTCGTCGTGCTCACTCCCATAGAATGCATTCGCGCTAACGCGGGAGACGGTTCGCGCTGAGGAGGTGGAGGAGGAGGATCCTCTTTCGTCATCTTCTCCCCCTACGTTTTTGGGTTTGAGAGAGATGATGTTGATGAAATGATGATGGGTCAACAGACAAAAAGAGAGATTCCCTAATTCCAATTTAGTAGTTTTGGCGGCGGCGGCGTTCAGTGTGAATCTCTTTTCTTCAACAAATTTTCCAACAACGTTCTCTCTCTCTCGTTCTCTCTCTCTCTCTGCGAATGAGGAGGCAGAAGAAGAGCTTCTTCGCGCACCACGCGAGACTTGACGATTCAGACGAAGAAGACTTTGAAGGGGTTTTGAAGAATTGAATGGTAGAAGAATTTGTGAAATTAAACAATTTTTTGATGACAAGAAGAAGAAGAGGAGTATTTGAAACGAAGAGAGGTGTGATTTTTGAACACACGATGATGGGAATTACTTTCGAAAATGAAGA
>Ga0181596_10002116_pt1 | contig 19483 bp, 17 predicted proteins | sample 041ome_6_FD_148655 | JGI IMG/M metagenome (GOLD analysis project Ga0181596, IMG submission 148655) | Coastal salt marsh microbial communities from the Groves Creek Marsh, Skidaway Island, Georgia - 041402US metaG (spades assembly) | ecosystem: Environmental > Aquatic > Marine > Intertidal zone... | reverse complement strand
GTCGTCGGGGACGGGGTGTGACGACGCGGTCCATCGCTGGGCCAACACCCTCGAGATGTGCAACACCCTCGATATTGTATACTGTTTGCCCATATAGAATACGAATTTTCGTAGAGCACGAACATTCGTACTCGCATACTGTTTGCCCATACAGAATACACGCGTTGTATGTTGTCGCCATGGGTGTCGCACTGTTTGCGCATACGAAGGTGGGTGACGTTTGGCGTGCCACGTGGATTGTCGTCGGCGCGCGCGTGAGTGTGGAGTGTGAAAGTGTATTACAATGCGCGCACGTGTTTGATCGACGAGAGATTTGGCGATCAACGGTTGGAGAGGAGGACGAAGGGCGCGAGGGCGAGGATGCGCGCGTGCGCGTCGACGTCCAGCGCGTTTTCGACGACGACGCGGCGGTATTCTCCCAAGGCGTTGATCGCGCTAGGGAAAAGTGCGCGCGCGCATTGGCCGTCGATGCATTTTAAAGCTAATTTGCGCAGAAAGTCAAACATGGTGACCACGTTTTGGTCGTTGCGCGCGCCCGGGGTGAGGCGGCAGCCGAGCTCCGTGAGCAAGTGTCCGTACGCTTTGAGCTCGGTAGCAAAGATTAAATCCGCGCGTGCTTCGTGATCAACGTCGTAGAAAAATGAAGCGCCAAAGTCACCTAATTTCGCTCGTGGATTCACACCCGGGGACTCTGGCACGTATAGAATATTGTGCCCGTATACGTCCCCGTGGTTGACGCCTCGCCGGTGGAGATCAACCAGCGCGCCCCCAATGTCGTGCGCGATGGCCAAGATTTCCTTGACGGTGAAACGAACGTCGGTGCCGTACACATCACGCGTCACCGTTGAGAAGCTCGGAGGATCCGCAAGGTTTTTCCACTGCGGTTCATCGGCGCTAGACGACGTGCCTTGGTGTAAATATTCCATGACCAATCCTCGCGAGTCCCCGCGAGTAAATCGAGCAATGGTTTTAATCACACCCGAAGATTCAGTGGTTCCAGCGAGTACCGATGCCGTCATCTCGTCCTCGGGTCGCCCATCACTTGTCTTAGCCGCACTACTGTACACCTTGACAGCAACTTTCTTGCCGTTCCACGCGCCTGCGTACACGACGCCAGACGCGCCGCGTCCGAGCGGCGGCACGTCTTCGTCGACGCCCAATTCTAACCAATCTACTACAGGCACATTCGCCGCGTCTGCTTGCGATTTAGCGCGCGTCGCACTCTCGTTCGTGGCCGGATTGGCAGCCGCCGCCAACCACGCGAGCTTTTGAAGCTTTAATAACCAATTCGGAAACGTCTTCAACTGATTATCCGCCAATCGAACCAACTCTAAATTTACCAAGTCACCCATGCTGTGCGGCAGTGCCGTAAGCGCATTCCCCGCGAGCATGAGTTTACGCATTCCCACACACTTACCAATTGACACTGGCAAGTGTTCAATCTTATTATCCGTCAATATCAACCAAACTAACGTTGGCGCCAACGAGCGTTCGGGCACCGCCCGCAACGCGTTAGACTTGAACGACAACATAAATAAATTCGGCAACTCTCCGAGCACTTCTGGCACCTCCTCAAAAATATTCCCCAAAAAGAACGCCGTACGCAGATTCGTGAGTTTCGCAAACGACGCCGGGAGCGACGTGAGCTTATTCTTCGCCGCGTTCAACGTCTCCAGCCGCGAGAGCCGCCCAAAGCTCTCGGGGAGGCTCTCCAGCCCAAACCCCGCGATATCGAGCGTGGTGACGTCATCGAGCGCTCCAGACTCGAGCTCGCGAATGAACCGCGCGGCATCGTCGTCAGCCGCGTTGGCGGGGGCGACATCACGGTTCATCGTCGCCACTCGGTCGCGGTCGCTATCCACAACGCTTCGCGAGCGCACCACACGTACGACGACGACGACGACGACGACGACGACGACGACGACGGCGACGGCGACGGCGAGCGCGATCGGTCGACGCAAATGCCGACGCGCGCCCCGAATCCGCGCGCGCGACGACAGCGTGCGTGCGTGCGCGCGCGAGCTCGAAGCGCTGACGCGAGGCGCACACTGCGGCTCCACACTCCGCGACTCGCACCCTTCGACGCGCGACATGTCCGCGCTCGCGCGCGCGGTGGCGCCCGCGCGCGCGTCGAGCGATGGCACGATGCATCGCGCGATGGCGCGACGCATCGCGGCGACGAAATCCACGACATCGGCGTCGGGCAAGGCGTGCGCGAGAAGAGCTGATGGAGATGGTGATTATTATTGCGCAACGCAAAGACGCTCGACGACAACGACGACGACGACGCGGGCGATCGAACGCGGACGCTACGCCGGCGACGCCGATGCGTTTCGTGAGCGTCCATCGACGACCGCGCGCGCGGCGAAGCAACCACCGCTTTTAGTGAAGAAGACAGTGGGCGCGGGCGAAGTCATCGAACACGACGGCGACGTCGTCGTCGTCGGGGACGTCGCGAGAGATGGGCGAATTATAGCGCGCGGGGACGTGTTCGTGTGGGGATCATTGCTTGGAGAAGTAGAAATTAATGTCGACGGCGATGATGCGCGCGATGTGAGCGTGCACGCGATGGATATGCGACCAGAAGTGTTGCGTGTGGGCGCGGCGTCGATGCGCGCTCCGGCGCATTTGCTCTACGCCGGCGCGGTGGACGAACGCGTGAAACGAAACGTTCCCGAAGTTGCACGCGTTGAAAAGGGGGAGTTAGTGATTAGTACCGATACACACAGCGGTATCGACATCGATGCGGTCGAACGGCAAGCGCGAGCGCGGAAGGGCGCGCGAAGAAGCGCCTATCTCACCGGCGCCTACATCGGCGTCGCCGGCGCGCTCCTCTTAATCGCCCCAACCACGGTATTCTCCATCTTATTCAACACTTTGGACATTGCCGCGACGTGGATTCGTGTTTTTGGCGTACTATGCCTCACATTTGCCTCATATTACATCGGCACCGCATACGGTGACGCCAAAGGCTCGGGCGCCGAGGCGTTTTACGCCAGCACCGTCGTCGGCCGGCTCTTCGTCTTCATCGCTCTCACCTCCCTCGTCGTCTTCACCGGTGCCCAGCGTGGGTTAATCGTGTTAGGCATCATCAATGCCTTATCCGCGCTCGTCATGCGCGCGCAATTACGCGCATCTAGACTCGCATACCCGTCGCCGTAGCTCCGCGGCGTTGTAACTCCGCGCGTCCCACCTGTCATTGGTGGTGCAACTTTGAATTTTTTGTCGTCGGGTGCTTCCCTGGTCGTCATTGGTCGTTCTGTCCCTCCAGAGTCCCTCCAAAACTTCAAACAGGGGGAAAAGCGCGCGCGCGTCGTCGAACGACACACGACGACGCGCGAGCCTACGTTGCACCATGCGGTACGTGCGACGACGACGACGACGACGACGAATGCCGTGACGCGCCTCGTTTTGCCCGCCGCCAGCGCATCGGTCGCCGCGCCGTCGCGCGACGCCTTTGGACGAAACTCCACTCGAACGGATCGATCGCGTTCGCGATGCGCGCACGGCGTGCCGAATGTCTAACCTAATCGTCGTCGCGCGCAGTGAGATCGTGCACATTCAAGCCGGACAATGCGGGAACCAAATCGGTGCAAAGTTTTGGGAGGTTCGTCAGCGCTCGCGCGCGTCGCGCGGTGGTGTTCGTGCGCGATTTTCGTGAGATTGTGTGTGCCCGCGCGCGCGAAAGATCGCCAAACTGACGATGACGCGTTCGTGTCGTGTGCGACGTCGCGCGATAGGTGATTTGCGATGAACACGGCATCGGTGGCGATGGTTCGTATATTGGTGATTCCGATTTGCAGCTCGAACGCGTGAACGTGTATTACAACGAAGCCAGTGGAGGTGCGTGATGCGATGCGACGCGATGGGCTGGGTAACGGCTCTTATTGCGTGATGGTGATTATTTTTGGAGCGTTTGATGCGTGATGTCGACGCGCGCGTGCGATGCGATGCGAATGGTGATGTGTTCTTCGTATAACGTATCGGGTGACTGACGAGAGACGCGCGCGGGCGCGATTGTGCGTATGTATAGGTCGCTACGTGCCGCGCGCGGTGCTCATGGATCTCGAGCCGGGGACCATGGATTCGGTGCGCTCGGGTCCTTTCGGGCAAATTTTCCGTCCGGATAACTTTGTTTTCGGGCAAACGGGTGCTGGTAACAACTGGGCGAAGGGTCACTACACCGAAGGTGCTGAGTTGATCGACTCTGTCATGGATGTCGTGCGCAAGGAGGCGGAGTCGTGCGACTGCTTGCAAGGCTTCCAAGTGTGCCACTCCCTCGGAGGCGGCACTGGTTCCGGTATGGGTACGCTTTTGATTTCCAAGATTCGCGAAGAATACCCCGACCGCATGATGCTCACGTTCTCTGTCGTGCCTTCTCCGAAGGTTTCAGACACTGTCGTCGAGCCGTACAACGCCACGTTGTCCGTGCACCAATTGGTTGAAAACGCCGACGAGTGCGTCGTGCTCGACAACGAAGCGCTTTATGATATTTGCTTCCGCACGTTGAAGTTGACCAACCCCACGTTTGGTGACTTGAACCACTTGATTTCGGCCGTTATGTCCGGGATTACGTGCTGCTTGCGTTTCCCGGGTCAGTTGAACGCTGATTTGAGAAAGCTCGCGGTGAACTTGGTGCCGTTCCCGCGCTTGCATTTCTTCATGGTTGGCTTTGCGCCTTTGACGTCCCGTGGCGCTCAACAATACCGCGCGCTTTCCGTGCCGGAAATTACCGCGCAAATGTGGGATGCAAAGAACATGATGTGCGCCGCTGATCCTCGTCACGGCCGCTACCTCACCGCCTCTGCGCTCTACCGCGGTCGCATGTCCACCAAGGAGGTTGACGAGCAACTTTTGAACGTGCAAAACAAAAACTCTGGCTACTTCGTGGAATGGATCCCGAACAACGTCAAGTCGTCCGTGTGCGACATCCCGCCCAAGGGTCTCAAGATGTCTGCCACTTTTGTCGGTAACACCACGGCTATTCAAGAAATGTTCAAGCGCGTGTCTGAAGCGTTTACGTCGATGTTCCGTCGCAAGGCTTTCTTGCACTGGTACACTGGCGAGGGTATGGATGAGATGGAATTCACCGAAGCCGAAAGCAACATGAACGATCTTATCAGTGAATATCAACAATATGAATCGGCGACTATTGACGACGATGGCGACTATGATGACGAGGATGAAGGCGCGTATTAGATGAGTCGCTCGTTTGAGCGCGCGCCGAGCGCGTTTGTCAACGCGCGCCGCGCGTCTCGACGCCGACGTTCACCGCCCCGCCACCAACCCCTAAATTCGTAGATCCATCTTACGGCTAGCGTAAGAGAAAATGCCATTATCGAGCACGTGTAAAGATGAAATTAACTCTAAAACAAAAGCCTTCACGTATCGCGTCGCCACTGCGATCCATCCCTTCTGAGTCGCGATCGGTCATTCGAGTCCCCCAATGTTTGGATTCGTTATCCGCGCGGCGCATACGTAGGTTTCCTGATGCCACTCCGCGACGCCTCGCCCGTCGTCTTCGCACCCCGCACGCCCGTCGTCCGTCGCACAGCCGCGCACGACCGAGACATGTCCTCCGCATCCTTCACCGTCGCGCGCTCCGCCGCGACGCTCGCCGCGCGCTCGCGCGTGGCGTCGCTCAAGAGCTCGCGCGCGGCATCCAAGAGGACGCCGATGTGCGCCTCGTCCCGCCGCGCGGTGCTCACGCGCGCGGCGGCCACTGGACCGGTGTGCGTGGTGACGGGCGCGAGCCGAGGTATCGGTGCCGCGATCGCGATGAAGCTCGGCGCCGAGGGCGCGCGCGTTGTGGTGAATTACGCCGCGAGCGAAGGTCCCGCGAATGAGGTTTGCGAAAAGATTAAAGCTGCCGGCGGTGATGCCATCGCGGTGAAGGCGAACGTTGCGGTTCCGGAGGAAGTTGATGCTTTGTTCAAGGCGACGATGGATGCGTTCGGTGAGGTGAACGTTTTGGTGAACAACGCGGGTATCACGAGAGATACGTTGATGATGCGCATGAAGTTGTCGCAGTGGCAAGAAGTTATGGACTTGAACTTGACGGGCGTCTTCTTGTGCACGCAAGCGGCGACGAAGCTCATGGGCAAGAAGAAGCCGGTAGCGGGTAGAATCATCAACATTACGTCCGTTGTCGGTGTGACTGGTAACGCGGGCCAGGCGAACTACGCCGCGGCCAAGGCGGGCGTCATCGGCTTGACGAAGACCGTCGCTCGTGAATACGCCGGTCGTAACATCCAGTGCAACGCAGTCGCGCCGGGTTTTATCGCGTCTGATATGACCGCCGTTCTTGGTGAAGAGTTGGAGAAGAAGATCTTGACCACCATCCCGGCTGGTCGCTACGGCCAACCGGAAGAAATCGCCGGTTTGGTCAAGTTTTTGGCTTTGGATGACGCGAGCGCGTACATCACCGGCCAAACCATTTGCATTGATGGCGGTATGGTCATGCACTAAGTTCTCTGCGTAAACGGTTTTCGGTCAAAGTAACTTAACGCACGCGTTGGATGTGATGAACACAAAATATTCTTACAATTAAAATTACGCCGCCGCTCGCTCACTCACGCGTCTACAACTTTCACACGTGGACCTTTATGATACGGATTCGCTCGTTTCCAGTAATTACCGACATAAATAGCTTCTGAAGCTTGGTGAACCGGTTGATGTGCGGGAACAGATGCCGCTTGTTGCTGCGCCTCCAAGAGTTTTCGTCTCGCCGTCTCTTCATTTTGCGCATCGGGAGCCTTCGTCGGCTCTGCTCGCGGAATCTCCTTGACTGGTTCGGAAATGGGCACTGGAACTACTTCAACTTGTTCGGGCTCTTTCTCCTCGACGCTCACGATGGCTACTTCAGGAATCGCCACGACGGGCTCTTCCACAAACTCTGGCTCCTCTGCTTCGACGAAGACTACGCCAGCCGAGTCGTCTTCGATTGATTCTTCATCCGGCGCGCCAAACCTCGAAAATAAATTACCCAACAAACTGCGGCGTTGATTTGGGTCGGTATCTCCCCCGTCCACGTCCGCAGTGTCTTCATCAACGCCCTCAGTTGTTTCAAAAACTTCAACGACTTGCGCGGCGCCTTCGTCGACGTCACCCGCGCCCGCGCCACCATCCTCTTTGCCACCATCCTCTTCGCCACCATCCTCTTTGCCACCATCCTCTTCGCCACCATCCTCCTCGACGATGACTTCAGCATCATCAACAACACGATCATCAGCATTATCATCGTCATCAACAACATTATCAGTTTCTGCGACTTCTTCAACGATGGCGACATCGTCGTCTCGCGCGTCGCCGACGTCAACAGCCTCGTCCTCAACCTCCTCAACCTCCTCAACTTCCGGGACAGGCACAACATCCACCGTCGTCTCCTCCGCAACCTCCGTGACACCGGCCATGTCATCGTCGTCATTAACATCGACAGCAGCGACGGTCTCGACATCCTCCGACGCGTCGACGACGTCCGAATCCTCGTCGTCCTCGCGCGTCGTCGTCGTTTGAATCCCGTCAGCCATCTCCCGCATCAACGCCCGTATCTCCGCCTCCACCCCGTCCTCGTCGTCGTCATCGAACGCATCCATGAACGCATCGACGTCCTCGCTCACGTACGCATCGACGCGTCGTCGTCGCGCGTCGTCGTCGTCGTCGTCGTCGTTCGACACCATCGCCGGTGGCGCCCCCGCGGCCTCGTCGTCAAACTCGTCGTCGATGCCATCGAGCCACGCGTCGTCGAACGCGCGCACGGTGCGCGCGCAAGCGAATGCGAGCATCGCTGCGCACGCGACGATGTTCGCGACGCGCGCGCGCGATGGACGACGGCGACCGCGATGCGGGCGGGCGGGCGCGCGCATGGTGGTTTCGTCGCGCGTGGAGACGAGTGAAGTCGTGAGACGGCGACGCGACGCGAGATGGATCGCACCGACGCTAGCGGCGCGCGCGCGCGATGCGAGGCGTTCATGGAACTCGCGCGCGATGTTGCGGACGTGCCGGGGCAACCGAGGTGCGGCGCGCGACACGATGCGACGCGAGAGCTGAAGATTACTGTTATGTTGAAGATGATGTTGCTCTGCGCGTTGACTGACGGATGTGTGTACGATGCGCAGTGAAGCGGTGTGCGAGGACATACTGCGTCAGTATTCTTGGCGGTACGCCTTTGACACGTTGCCTTCGGCGGATGAGGGCGAGATGGATGCGTTGTGCGCGTACATGGAAAAGTTGGCGCGTTCGCCCGCGGCGTTGAAGGCGTTGGAAGAACTCGTCAACGAGGACGCCTACGTCGAGGGCGGATTTCGATACCCGCATGCGCGTGTGCGGGAGATGACGTGCGCGCTGGTGCAGATGCTTTTGGAGAAGGCGCGGTCGTTGGATGGGTTTAAGGCGCGCGTGCAGACGTGGCTCGCGTCTTTAATGTTGCTGTTTAGAGACGATACGTTAATGTCATCTGAAAATGCGCGCAAGGCGTTATTGGCGATATGCACGCGAATGCCCGAGTGCACGCAATCTGTGATTGATGCCGTCAGCCGGGATGTGTTGACTGATGAAGAGATGGTACCGCGCGCGCGCGGCGTCTGCATTTTACAAGACCTCATGAAGTTTGGTGACGAAATCGCGCAGTCAGTGTTCAATTCTGGATATATTGAGCATTTGGTTGCAGATATCGATCGTAACAAGCACGATGAGCTCGCATCGTGCGTGGCGCTCGAAAATCTTGCGCTTTTGGCTGAGAAATATCCAGCAGCGGTGAGCCTCTTTACATCACGCGGCGTCACAGACGCGTTACTTCGCATCACGAAGCATACAGACACAGACCCTGCGGTTCGTGCTATCAGTATAGGCATATGTGGTCGCGTCGCTGGAGCAACGATCGACGCGGATGATGGACTCGTGCTAAAGATGTGTGACATGTTTACCGAGTTCTTTGAGACCGGCGAAAGAAGCCTTCGATCAAGCGTCTTTGATGCTCTAGGACAAATGTGCACGAAATCGAAAGCATTAACGGTGAATATCGTGCCAAAAATGGCGACGATAATAGATAGTATCGCGTACGGCGCGTTCAAGGGCACTGGCGACGCACAAATGTCTGCATTGTGTTCGTTGGCAAACATTTGCGGTGTCGCGCGAGGCGACGACGACGCCATCCTGGACGACGTCTGTGAAGAAATCATTACAAATGCATGCTTTGATGCGTGTGGTAAAAGTAGCACGATTGAGGATCGTGTGTATGCCGTACTCGCTGTCAAGGCGAGCCATTTTGACGAACAGCGTTGTCAGATGTACCGCCTCGTCGCGGCGCTCGCCAAACGCGATTGGTTTGCCAATGCCGTCGCTAATCACGTCGCATTACGCAAAGATTTGTGCTTCGAACCCGAACGCAACTCACAGGCACGCGATCTTCGCATCGCTGCCCTTCGCGCGCTCTCAACGGCAAACATATCCAACACATTGGCCCGAGACGAATTCGCTCTCGCCGTCTCCTCCAGATTTACAAACATGCGCTCCGTCGCCGCCGCTATCCCCGACGTCGCCACCGCCCATCGCTAGACATTGCATCATGCTTGTTTTGTATATTTCACACCATCATGTACGTTATCTCCATCCCGCATCGCGTCTACGCATCACCAAATGCTTCAACGCGCGCGCCTCCGTCGACGCTCGCCTGGACAAACCTCGACGCCGCGCGCCAGCCCGAGCTCCACAACACACCGCACCGCACCATGCCCACGCTGCGCGGCGAAGTCAAACCCGAACTCGACGACGATAATCCGTACGTCACGTCGTCATCGTACTCGCGCGCGTCCCGTTCGACGTCGCTCGCGCCGCGTGACGCGTTGGAGCCGCCACTGACGACCACCGCCGCCGGGGGTTGCCCCCTGGTACTTTTTCAACGCGCGCAGCGTCGTGGAGACGATTCCAGTGTACTTTAACCACGTCACGCGCGATGGTGACGGTAAAGAGTTGACATTGTTGCAGGTGCGAGCGCTGGGCGAGGCATATGCGTGATGACGACGACGATGTGTGCGCGGTTGTTTAGACGCGGAGCGCGCGAGGACGCGAGGAGACTGACGACGTTTCGACGCGTAGTATCCACTGCGACCACCCGAACGGCCGTATAATATCGACGAATTAGAATCTGTGCGGTATAAATCAGGGATGGGGAAGCTTGAGATGAAGATACCAGTGCATGGACGCGGGATGAATAGAGATGAGCTCGCGCCCGAGCACGCACAAATTTCTTCGTTGCTCTTGACGTCTTCGAGCGCGAAGACTGATGCGCACGGTGGGGGCGTGGTCGTGGGCACCATGCATAATGGATCGTTATATTTGACTCCTGTAGACTCGGTGTATCAAATGCGACCGAGTTTACAGCATTTAGATGCGGTGGATAGCGCGAATAAACCCAACGACGCCGCGGCGAGAGAAATGCAAGAAATGCAAGACGAGGAGGAGCGCATGTTGCCGCTTCAGGTGCAAGTCAGACGCCGCGAAACGGCACGACAGACAGAAATTCGTTTACATTCGCATGCGTATTTACGACAGAAAGAATCTGAAGAGCCGTGGGTGCCTCTGCGTCCCGTTATGCCGGGCGAAAGTGCGGCGGCGACGTTGAAGGAGGCGATGACGACCGCGCATGGTGAAGCGTGTGGTAAGGCTGTGACTGCGCGAGAGTACCTCGATGTGATGTGCCCCGTGAGTGGAAATAAACGCTCAGATGCTGGCGCGGATGATGCAAATAGTCTTGGCGATGGCAGTGGCCTGAGTAAATCGCAACTCGCGGCGTTGCCATTGGAACGTCGTATCCGCGCGTTGTTCGCCATGGGACAAAAGTCGTGCATGAAGTTTAGCCGAATTCGTCAATTTGTCACCGAACCAGTCGCGCTTGAGCAATTGATTCGCGTGATTCAAGATAGCGCACACTTAGTTCAAGGCGTATGGGTCGCCAAATCCACGCTTCGTTGCGACGGCGATGTGACTTGGGAGAATATGCGCGATTCGGCGTTGTTTCAGTTTGCCCGAACGCGCAACGTCAAACCAGAATTAGTATCCCCGTGTACGAAGCGTAACGGCCAAAACGATTCAGCTTTGGTAAAACTGCGACGTGATATTCTCGCCGAACTCTCTGCTCCGCGAGGATATGGAAGCACCGCTGACGGATGGGAATTCAATGACCTCACGGATGAGTCATTCTTAGCAGAATTTCCCGACGTCGCCGAACGCGAGATGGAGTCCTGGCTCGCCTTGGCGCCATCGCTCGATGTCACTCTTCAAGGCACCGATCTCGTGATCCCAATGACGCCACCGCATATTTCGCAAATCCGTCTCACCACCGTACGAACGTTGGTGCTTTCTAGATTCGAGGACAAGACGCATTTGAGTTTGGCGGATATCCGTCGCTTTTTGCTGACGCAAGCGCCAGATATCGCCGCGTGCGCCTTTTTCCGCCAAGCTGAGCTCCTCGGTATGTTCAACGGCGAAATGGCGTGCATAGAGGGTATTTGTGTGTTAGTTTCCGTCGGTGATCCCGCGATTGATCCCCTTCGGTTGAAGATTTTGGGATTATTGTACCAGCAAGGCGGCGTCGTCAAGCGCTCCGACATCATCGACGCGCGCGCCGGCGGCAGCGCGCCGAGCCAGCACACCTACACCAAAGTCTTAAGCGACTTGTGCACGTCCAAGGGTAGTCTCTGGACCATCAAACCCGCTGAGCCGCTCACGTTTTAGATTTTCGTTGTCATCAAGTAATACAATTTTAGCTAGAAATCTACCGTCGCTACCTAGGTCTCGCTCGACGCCTCGCGCGTTCGTGCAACGCGCTCGCACACGACCCCCATACCTGCGCCACCGCAACCGCGTGCGATCACTTCCCACCACCCGCCACATCTTGCAATCGAATCTTCAGCGTCCGTTCGCGCTTCGTCAGCACGAAATCATCCCAAACCTTCTCCAGTCCCTTGGCTTTCGTCTTTTGCCTCGCCCTAAACGCCGCCACGATTTCCGGCTGCTTGGCCATCGCCGCTGCGATCTTCGCCTCGCGAAGCGGCTTCTCGCGATCGTGCTTATGCCCCTTTGGCGCGCGCGCGATCGTTTTCTCCACCCCACGCGCGCGATCGTGCGTCCACGGCACGCCCGCAGCGACGCACGCCTTGCGTAGCTCTGCGACGACGCGGCCGCTGAACTCCGGCGCGCGAAACCGCCCGTTCGCGGGATTCACCGACGCCATCGCCGCCGCGGGCATCTTTGCCAGCGCGCGTTGCAGCTTTTCGGCGTTACGGAACATGGCGCGTCGCGCGTCGCACACTGTGGGCGACGACGCGATCGAGCGCGACATGAGCGTCAGAGTGCGCCCCGCATTCGATTGACATTGATCGATCGACGACGAGATCGCTGGCGACGACGACGAGACACACGGAGCGCGCGTGATAATCATTTTTTCCAGTCGCCATGGATCCCACGTCGAGACCGGCGGTGGTGATCGACAACGGCACGGGGTACACGAAGATGGGATTTGCGAAAAACGTTGAACCGACGCACATGATTCCCACGTGTGTGGCGGTGAATGCGACGTCATCGACGAACGTTGCGGCGGGGTCGATGAGAGGTGTGATGGATGATTTGGATTTCGTGATCGGAGACGAGGCGATGGCGATGGCGGGGTCGAGGGATGTGACGTGGCCGATTCGACACGGGCAGGTGGAGAATTGGGAAATGATGGAGAAGTTTTGGCAAGCGTCGATGTGTCAGTATTTGAAATGTGACCCCGAGGAGCATTACTTTTTGCTTACTGAGCCACCGCTGAACCCGCCGGAGAATCGGGAGTACACGGCGGAGGTGATGTTTGAGTCGTTCAACGTCCCGGGATTGTACATTGGCGTGCAAGCGGTGTTGGCGCTCGCGGCGTCCATTGCGAGCAAGAAACAAAACCAGTACGCATCAGCGTTAACAGGGACGGTGATTGATATTGGAGATGGCGTCACGCACGTGATTCCAGTGAGTGATGGTTACGTGCTAGGGAGTTCTATTAAGAGCGTGCCGCTCGCGGGGCGGGATTTAACGACATTTGTGCAGTATCTCATGCGTGAACGAGGCGAGCGCGTGCCTCCAGAGCAAGCCATGGATGTGGCGCGACGAGTGAAGGAAGATTATGGGTATGTGTGCAAAGATGTGGCGAAAGAATTCGTGTTGCACGAGCGCATGCCGAATGAATACATAGTTCAAATGCACGGCGTACGAGGAAAGACAGGTGACTCGTGGACGGCGGATATCGGCTACGAGCGTTTTCTCGCCCCAGAAGTATTCTTCCAACCAGAAATTTACTCCTCGGATTACATCACGCCTTTGCCGGAGCTCGTGCATCAGGCCATTGCATCTGCACCGATTGATACTCGACGCAACTTGTACGGAAACATTGTGCTTTCGGGCGGGAGCACGATGTTCAAAGGTTTTGGCAAGCGCATTAAAAGAGATGTTAAGCGTCTCGTTGACGGTCGCAACGCAGCCACCGCGAAGGGTAGTACATTAGCAGGCACTGAAGTTGACGTTGAAGTCGTCACGCATCATATGCAGCGCGCGGCGGTGTGGTTTGGAGGAAGCGTACTCGCGTCAACGCCTGGATTTTACGCCAGTTGTCACACCAAGGCTGACTATGAAGAATACGGCGCGTCAATCGTACGAGCAAATCCAGTCTTCCGCGGCATTTAATAGCATAGCGTTCTCGTGAACAATTTGTATCATCAAAAGCTAAACTTCTTATCTATTACATGGCTAGCCATTCGTCTTCTATCTATTGCTTGGGCGCTTGTTTGGCGGTTGGTATCCATACCCAGAACGATACTCGTCATCGTTTGGACGACCAGAACCAGTCAGCGCGCGCTCGCGCGCGGATTCACGCTGCTCGCGAGCGATGCGCTCTTCGCGTAAACGACGAAGCGCGTCCTCGTCGACGTCATCCCGAGAGCTTTTTTGCCGTTTTTTCTCCTTCTTTTCCTTCTTGACTCTTTTTGACTCGCGCAGCCAGCGGTCGTCGACGGATCGCTTGGCCGACGATGACGCCGGTGCCGCCAACGCCTGCACCCGGGACGTCGACGAAAGCTTCCGCAATGCGCGCTCTTCCTCGCGCTCCCGACGAATACGCGCAGGTAAACTCTCGTACACCGTCCCGCCTTGACCGTTCGCGCTCGCGTACCATGGCGTGTTTCTCTCGCCCGCGCCATCGCGCCCGCCGAATCGAAGACCCTCGTCTTCACCCTGCGCCGCTGACGCGATCGTTCTACTTGTTGTATTCCGCCCACCACTGCGCGCTGCTGCGGCCTCCTCTTCAGCGAACAAGTTTACGTGTCCGCTGACGTCTCGTCTCGCGTCCTCGTCGACGCCTCTTTCCACCTTGGCGCGACGTAATTCCCCCAACCTCGCGTCTCGAGCCGCATCCAGGGCCTCCGCATGCTCCTCCGCGATGCGCGCCGCGTGCGCTTCCTCGTCTCTTCGCACGCGATCGCGCTGTTTCTGCCCGTACACGTTCCAGCTCTTCTGTGGGAGAATGTTCAATCCACCGTGACCACCCATGGGACGCGTCGCACGCCGCGAACGCAATCACGACGATCGTGCGGTGCGATAAAAACGCGTGCAACGCGAGTCGTAAGTAGTGATGACGCCGCCGCCCGCGCCACGCGCGTCAACGTGTGAAGTTTTGTCGCTGAGCTACTACGTGACTTTTTTACAACAAATCGCAGAGTTCTACTTTACCGTACACCGCGCACGTGCGTCTCAACTCGCCCAATCGCGCGCGAGAGAATCCGCTTTAGCGCGTCCAAACGCTGCTTCGCTCGCGCCGTTACTCGAACTGGCGCGTGCGGCGGCATCCGCTCTCGTCGCCGCGCGTCCGTGCGCGCTCTTCGCGAAAGTCTCCTGTCTCGCCTGCGCCGACGCTACCGCCCGCGCGCGCGCCTCAGCGCGCTCCGCCGCCTCGGCGCGTTCCCGTTCGCGTCTTCGCGCGCGCGCTTCGGGACTTTCGCGGAATAAACTCCCAAAGCAACAACAACAACACGAATCATCTTCATTCGCTTCAACAGCATCGTCGTCGTCGACATCATCCGCGGCGCGTCCGCCTTCGACGTCGCGACCGCCGTCATCGGCGTTGGCGAGCAAACCTGACGTATCGCGCGTCGACGCGTACGACGCCGCCATCGTCGTCGTCGATCGCGTCGCGCGCCGCGCGTCTTCCTGTGCCGTCGGTCCGACAGTTGGGGTCTCTTCAGGCTCTCGCCGCTCAGGCGTCACACGTCGACGATCGCTCGGCTCGCACGCGGTATCGCGCGCGGCCTCCATCGCGGTAGCCTTGCTCGCATTTGCCGCCGCGCGGCGGTCGACGACGGCGCGCACGTGGCGCGTTTAACGCGCGCACGGTCGATCGGGACATAAAACCTCTGCCTGTGCGTGTGTGTGAAGTGATTGTGCGCGGAGATTTCACGCACGCCACGCGCGATGGTTGGCGCGATTACGTGCAGGCACGCCGAGGGAAAACGTGGTGATCATCACTACGTCGTCGATGCGCGGTTTGAGCCGATGAGCGTGGAGAGTATTGATGGAGCTCGCGCCGGGACAAACGCAGAGCTGGCGACGGCGGGGGGCGGGGGCGGTAAGGAGTCGGCGCATAATCACAGTGGGAATAAGGTACCGAACGCACGACTCGGGGCGTTGAGGTGCGATATACGCGGGGCTAAGGATGAGGACGCGAAGCAGCGAGCTGTGAGTATTGCTTGTTCGTGTTCGATGACGCCGGCGTTCGCCCGGGCGTGCGCAAGAGCAGTCGCAAGAGGCGCATATAAGTCAGGGAATGCAAAGACGAGAACGCGCGCGTGCATAGCGAAACGGCGAAACGATCGTGTCGGTGTGGAATACTGGGTTGTCGTCGCGTGCACCACTGAAGGTGATAAGGAAGAAGAGGACTACATCGGAGCACGAGACCGTACGATGTCGTTTCGAATAGAAAACGGCGCTGACGATGATGCGAAGCGAAGAGCGACGGCGTTCACAGCCAGTGCAGCGTTCGACGCTTGGGCGAGTGGATCAAAATGCGTGCCTGGGCCGAAAGATCCGGGTCTTGGAGGGTCTTTAGTGCGCGCAAAGAAGCATGCGTACTCGTACAGCGGCATCATGGGCGACGACATCATCGACTGCGCCTGCGGCGATAACGAAGAATACGGCTTCATGGTGGCATGCGAGACCTGCGGAGCATGGGAGCATGGCGTTTGCTGTCAAATTTATTCCGAAAACGAAATTCCACAGGCGTACAAATGTTCAGCGTGTGTTAGACTTGCTGAGAAGGCTTTCGTTGTGCTCGAGTATTCAACGACGGAGGATAAAAGCAACTCACAGTTGCGAACAGCACCGCGGCCGGTGCGCCCTCCCGAGAGCTATGAAATTGAAGATGATGGATTTGGTACTATTGATGGCGTCGCATCGTTGCTTCAAGAGGAACGTATCGTAGTGTGTTGCATCTGCGGCTGTGAAGACTGCGATGGCGGCTACGGAAAAATGGTGCGCGCGTGTTCATGTGACAATGGTGGTGCCATTGCGCATGAGAGTTGCATGAAAGATTGGGTTGAAACTTCCGAAAAGGAAAAAGAATCCGAAATAGCAGGTGGTCGTTCTCGCGCAGCCTCGCGATCAACTGAGGTCGCGGTGAAGTGCAAAGTGTGCGGTGATGCAGGTGGCAAAGCTTCTGGCGTCGCTGATCCATCACACGTCGATGAAATGCTAAAGGCGTTCGGCAAAGCCATTGAAGACACGTCGGCAAGGTATGAAGCCGAGGCTAAGGCGTACCGCGCCAATCCGAAGACAAGTCGAAAAAATACGAACTCAGAACGCAAGCGGAAAGAAAAGCCAAAAGAGCCCAAGAGCGAAAACAAGGTGAGAGTTGAGAAGAAGCGCGCGAGCCCCGTAGCCGAAGACATTCCCGACGCGAAAAACAACGTCACAACGCCAGCGGAAAAATCGAAAAGTAAAGTTGAAAAGTTTGCTAATACGCCGGTATCGATGCTGCCGTTGAAGAAGAGGCGAATGATGGCCTGGGACTCGGAGCAAAAACTTCGCCAGGTCTAGCTGCCACGTTCTAGCCTTTTTAGCGGCGAGTCTAGCACGTATTTTAATCAATTTCTATAGTGATTCTTTCAACTACTACGCGCGCGTTACGCGTACAATCTTATTCTATCGCTCCCTTCTCTTGCAGCAATCCGCGGAGATATTCTTTCGCGCCACCGCTCTTCCACAAATCGTGCCACTCATAGTAAGGTACAATCATGACGTCCCAGCCGCGGGAAACGAGTGCCTGATTCCTAAGTTTTGTTTTCTGGCTCTCAACAGTCGTCAAGTTTGAGTAATAATGCGAAGGGCCATCACACTCTACGGCAATATTTTTACTGCGCACGCTGATGTCAATACTGTACAGGCCATCAGCTGTAACGTCTTCCATCACCGTCTCAAGACCCAGACTTTTGATTGTGTCCTCGACGTTGTGCTGGAACGTACTCACACGAGTGTCTGTCGTTTGCGACAACCACGTCTTTCGCGCGTCTTCCTGGACCCATTCGGGATAAACAATGTCAACCTTTGTCCGGTTGGGATCGAAATCATGCTGCATGAGCATCGCATGATAGATCATTTTCAAACCTTCGGGGACGAATTCTTTCAAATCACGGCGAAAGAGCTCGCGCACGGCAGCCTTGTATAAGCTTGACTCGAATGCGCCGACTGACGCGATGGCCCAAGTTATATTTGATATATCTTGACTATTGCCTTCGCTCAGTCGGAACCATGATGGCGTCACTGCTTCAAATGTCTTTTTCAATCCTCCATCTTTAGAGCCTCCGAAGTATGCGAGACCAATTGATGTGTTCGCGAGCGCTTGCGTTGTGTACTCTTCTCGCCGCTCGAGCAGGCAACGTTCGAGCGCGGCCAAGGTAGCGTCACCCGGATGATGCAAGAGTTGTGCGTATGCCCACGCTGAATTCGACAACTCTTGCGCTTTGAACGTATCCGCCTTGTTCGCGACCCAGGAAGCTAAGCCATCGAGCAGCTTCTCGCCTGGGTTAACTCCCAAAGACGCGTACGTCCATAGTGCGTTTGACACCGCCTGCGTACTAAATTGTCCATCATTTGCACCCTCGGATCGTGTCAGCTCGCCACCGTCTTTAGGCATATTCGCCAACAATGCCGGCACAAGAATCTCCGCGAGTTTCACTCCGCGTGGATGCTTAAGCGTGGTATATGCCCATAACGTATTCGTCACCGCTTGCGGATAAAACGCATCCACCTTTTGCTCCATTTCATCAGCCACGAGAGTCAACAAGTCTCCTCGAGGCCGATATCCAAGCACCGCGCACGACCACGCCAAATTACTTAGATTCTGCACCTCAAACGTCGTCAGCAATCGTCGAGTGATCATTTCTAACTCTTCTACTCGCCCATCCCGTTCGGCGCGCCAACCGCGCGGCACTCGTCCTTGTCTATGCATCTTTGCCACCCTATGCCAAGCCGTGGCGCAGTTCACCATGTTATACAAGTGCCCCCTCGCGCGCACGTGTTCTAATATCTCCTCTGCGTTCGCACTCGACGTGATTTCTCGATTAAGTTCGACGCTCAGCGCTCGAGCAGGGGACAAACCTCGTCGACCACCGCTCGAAGACGCCGACGCGAGCTCCGTGTTGGCGCGTTCCCAGTCCGCAAACACCCGTCGCGACGACGCCGTCGACGTCGGCGATTGTGTGCGACCATGGCGTTTGTATCTCGGCGTGTACTCGCGCGCCCGCGTCGTCGAAGACGTCGCCGAAGACGACGGCGGAGCCGACTTGGTCCCAACTTCCCTGGTGTATGTCTCATCAAACACCACCACTCGACGGTCCGTACTCAGCGCGCGCCGCGCCAATCGCGCGATGCCGTCGTCGCCAACGAATCGAGACGACGATGATTGCGTGACGACGCGCGCCGACGCCACCGCGCGCGCGCAGAGCGTCAACGCGGTGATGAGCTCGCGCGCCATGGTGTCCCGACGATCCGCATTTTAAGCCGCACTCTCTCGCGATGACGACGCTGCGCGCGGGAGATGTGGTGCTCGGAAAGCTCAAAGGCGCGCCCGCGCAGCCGTGTAGAGTGCGTACGCGGCGCGAACGCGGTGTATATATGCGATTTTCGCGTGGAGCCGGGGTGATGATTGCATGTGTGGGAATCTCGGGACTGACCTGGAGATTGATTGTGTGTTTTACGCGACGCAGGTGCTTGGAGATGACGAAGACGCGGAGGCGATTGATATATTAAAACCGCGCAAGAAGTGTCATCGCGTGATGTGGTTTGGGGCGCCTGAAAACGCCAAGTATGGGTACGTGGGGTACGCGGATGCGTCGGCGTACGACGCCGAGGCGTTTCGAGCGTCTTTGGAAAACGTAAAGCGAGGGCGTGAGAAATTGGAAGCGGCGGCGGA
>Ga0181596_10002114_pt1 | contig 19487 bp, 17 predicted proteins | sample 041ome_6_FD_148655 | JGI IMG/M metagenome (GOLD analysis project Ga0181596, IMG submission 148655) | Coastal salt marsh microbial communities from the Groves Creek Marsh, Skidaway Island, Georgia - 041402US metaG (spades assembly) | ecosystem: Environmental > Aquatic > Marine > Intertidal zone... | reverse complement strand
TTTGATCAAGAGAAACACGACGGTGAAAGCGAGCCTGCGGGGGAAACGCTTGATGGCGGGATGGAATCCAGAGGTCTTGGAGAAGATTCTCTCGGGAAAATAAGCCTCAACTCATGCGATTGCCCTGTGATTTCCGGGACATGCTGCACACTCTCCCACTTCGCAGAATTCTAAATCCCTCTTTTTTCCTCACTGTATTCAATAAATTGAACAGATAGCTCCGCTACTTACTTCCTGAATTCATGCCTTCCTAATCTCTTTTATTTTTGCATCAGGAAAGCAGGAAGCCAGGAGGATACCTCTCATTCCTACACGTTCATGATGTTCATTGTATCTTTTTTGAGGTCACGCTTCTTTCCGGGACATGTTGCACACTCTCCCACTTTGCTTGCTTCCTGAATTCATCCTTTCCTAATTTAAAACTTTTTTGCCAAATCGGAGCAGAGCTAATCCATCGGGGTAGAACTGACTCGTTTCATTTTCAATATGTTTTTTGCAAAATTGAGAAGCAGGCCATGCTTGAGCCCAGTGGCTTTGAGGTATGACCTTACAATCGAGAAATGTATATCTTGAATTGCTGTCACCGTTTTCAGCTCGACTACGATTCGATTTTCTATGATCAGGTCCAGACGGTGTGTACCAACGAGTTGCCCGCGGTAAATGATGGGAATTTCCTTTTGCTGTTCTACATACAAGCCAATTTCATCGAGAGCAATCACCAATGCGTTTTCATAGATTGATTCCAAAAACCCGGGGCCAAGTTCTCGATGTACATGGATTGCTGCGCCGATGATTTTTTCCGTGAGATCTTCCTCTTCCAATACCATGGTCAATCTCTCCATCCCGCCAATATTGTAGATCAAGCTCGACTGAGGGCTTCGATGAGTCCTTGTTCGTAGATCACTCCCACAATTGCATTACCTTTTTTCACCACGCCGATCTTGGCGCCTTGTTCGCGAAGTGTCAGTAATGCTTCCAGGCGATTCTCTTTTTCATCAAAGGCCGGCATCTCCTGAATGTAAGTATTGATGGGCCTTCTCGTCAGCAAAATATCCATGGTGCGAACATAACCGTACCAGCCATTCTTTTCCCCCTGGCGCCGGATAATCACGTAAGTCAATCCGTACAGACGAGCCATGTCGAGTATCTGTTCCCGATCCGCAGACTCTTCCAACCCGATGATGCGTGCTGCTGGTGTCATCACACTCGTCACTCTCTCTTTCACAAGTCGCATCAAACCGGAGACCATCCGATTTTGAACATCCAACAAGATGCCTTCTCGATGCCCTTGTGAAAGCACTTGAGCCAGGCGGTTTCGTCCCAAGACAGCAGTCCGACTTCGATCATTGTCTCCCGACAGTCGTTCGAAGATGCGGGCAATCATAATCAGAGGAAAACTGATGGGACAGAAAACGAGATAAAAGAATCGAAACAGTTTGCTGTCTCGCTTCAGCAACGACATGGGTGCCCGAAAATAAAGATTCTTTGGCAGGAGCTCACCACAGATAAACACAATAGGTGACACCGCAAGTGTCGCAAAGACTTCCGCGTACCCACCGTTATCAGAGATCTGTTGACTGACAAACAATCCTACTGCCAAGGTTGTCACATAATTGGCGACATTATTTCCCACCAGGCAAGTCGCCACAAATCGGCTGGGATTCTGAATAAACCACAGCAAGCGGGATGCAACTTTATCTCCCGCTTGAGAATCAATATTCAACCTCAACACGCTGATGCGATAGAACCCGGTTTCGACACCACTGAAAAATGCGGAGAGACGAAGACCCAGTAAAAAGAGTAACATTGTCCCCATGACGAAGAGAGTATCATTCACGATGAGACCTCCTCTGAGTTGTCTGGACGACGACCCTCAATCTCACTTTTCGAGACCATAACTCGCAGTTGACGACGATGAGAGGCATCGATCACTCGAAACCGAAACCCCAACCATTCGCACTCATCACCGTTCCGGGGCAGATGTTGAAGTTCTTCGTGCAGCATTCCTGCCACGGTCAATAAGCCTTCAGTCTCCGGTTCGTAATCGAGATCCAGACGACGAGAAAGATATCGCAATGTTGTCATTCCCTCGACATGAAATTTGCCCGGCGCCACTTCCAGAATTGGTTCGCGATTCAATACTCGTCGCGCTCGACTTGGTTCCGCAGATAACACAGTATCCATGATGTCATCGTAGGTAACGATCCCAATATTCTCACCATACTCATTGACCACCGACGCCACATGAGTAAACTCTCCGGTCATCAAATGCAGCGTATACGCCAGGGATGCTGTCCACGGAACATGAATAACAGGTTCGGTTTTTTTGACGAGTGCTTTATCGGGTAAGTGGGCAAACTGCAACAACAGCATCGCCTCATTCAGTTCTTCCGTGCCCGGTTCCTGAAGGACGACACAGTCTCCGGGAGGCGACTCATGGCCGACAGCGGCAAGCGAAAAAGGAGGCTCCATCGCGACATATGAACCTCGCGGCCTCATCACTTCTTCCACCTGAATCTCTGAGAGATCCAGAATATTGTGGAGCACTTGTCGTTCGTGCCGTGCGACATGTTTTTCGAGATTGGTCAGATCGACCGCACGTTCCAGGTCGTCTGCATCGAGGATCGGTTCTTTTTTGAGGTGCGGCCAAAAGGTTCGACGCGCCATGCGCGTGATGCGATTGAGTGTTGGGCTGACCGGATCAACCAATCGGACCGAGATTGCGAGAGGCCAGGAAAACAGAACAGCCAACTGGCGAGGAAATACAACCGCGATACTTTTCGGCAAGACTTCTCCAGCCACGATGATCAGAACCATACCAAAGATCCCGAATGCACCTCCTGCAAATTGCTGTTCATCACGAATCAGCTTTTGAGAGACCACAAAAGAGATCGAAAAGTAACTGAGGTTAATCAACAGGTTCCAGAAAAGAACTGCCGTTAAAAGACGATCAGGATTATGCGATAGCTGCGCGACGACTCGTTGAGGAGCAGTCCCCACTCTGAAGCGGCGTATGTCTTCCTGCGAAAGCGAAAATAACGCGGTTTCACTCGACGAAAAAAAACCGGAAGCAAGCACGAGAACGCACATGGCGATCATGCCCGGCAACCAAAGCTCGACCGAGGAAAAAAATTCGTTCATAACAAGTAATCAGCCCGGGGCTGTGATAATCGAAGCATCATTATTCTCAACGAGTTACGACAAAGAATAAAAGCATCTGAATTCCAACATGTCGGCTATTCTTCATCGAGCGTGATCTCAAATTCGACCGAACGATCACCAGAGATCGCTTTCTGGAAGTCATCATAACGAATTTCGACAATTTTCAAATCTTCGGGTTCAGGGAGAGATCGTTTTGCCTCTCTTAGAACCATCTCGGCATGTTTCATCAAGCCTTCCTGGTCGGATTCTCGGGTAACACAAGTGGCCATCAGAGTCAGGCGTTCGATAATTCGGATTAACACTGCTGCCGACCCCGAACCAAATTGGCGAATCTGATTTAAGCTCGAATCAAGAACGCCGTTAAAAGTAAATGGATAGGAAATCACTCGCAACTTTTGATTCTCGTCGTATCGATAGGCTGAGGGGATTTCACGTTGAGACAGCTTAACAAGAGACGCCGATAGATAGTCCAAGCATGTAATGGCTGTGAATGGATCATTAATTCCCGGCGATAATGCACGGACAGCAACTTCAACCAATTCGTGAACCGCACATTCCACATCTTGTCGAGGTGTTCGTCGAGAACCGACAAACAGTGTTTCGTTGAATTCCTCGACGAGATTCAATGTGACCTCTTCTAACCCAGTCACACTAAACACTGGTTGTTCGCGGGTGATGAAGTCGCCCGGTCTGCGTTCAACAAGAATCACGACATCATATTTATTAGCAAGGTCAAGAAGTCGCTCCGTATCTATGACTTGAAGGTATCCCTCCCGATTCGCAAGAATTTCTGTGGCGACATGATCGTTAAATTCTTCAAGTGAAGGCCGGTCTTCTTCGAGAGCCTCGCCAGATTGCCCAAGCTTCTCCGGGAATAGAGATTCGATGGAGAGATTGAGTTCTCGCGAAAGAGACTGAATGACTTGCGCGGCCTGAATCGCAATAGCGACGTGATGAACGAAATAAATGAGTACGCCAAAATTCAGAACAGCGAACACAATGCCGAGCGAGACCGAGAGATGCGGCACTTCGGTCTGACTAAAACCGACGTGACGAAGAACCAGAAAACAGTACAAACTGGGGCCACAAAAGCACCAATGGCAAATTGAGTCAGGGGGTCCTGCATGTAAGTACGGATCACTCGTGAGCCGTAAGAGGACGAGGCATTGGAGAGGATGAGAACTGTCAAAGAAAAGACAATCCCGGCAACGGTGATCATCGAAGAGGCGATGTTGCTCAGCAGCATCAAAGAAATATCGCGAGAGGTCACAATCCAGGGAAGATATTGCTTGATCCACTCCGAGCCTATTCGGTCGAGCCACGGAAAAACGATCGCACACATGATCGCTGCCGAGACAATCAATGTTGGCAGAAACCAGAAGCTACCACGGAAATGGTCCCATCGGTTCAGCAGTTGAATACGCATTGCACAGCCAGCCTATCATCGGTGTGACTGTCGGGACCAAACAAATTCAAAAGAGTTTGGAACAAATCCGAGAAGTAAATCAGGGAGGAACTTACCTGAGACGGCCTGAAACGACTCTTTCATCCCGCAATCTGAGAGAATTTGACTCCGGCCTGAATCACAGCCGCCACTTGAATGGCTTCCAGCAATTGTTCGTCAGATATTCCCAAATTTCGGGCTTTCTTCACGTGCCCTGCCGTGCATGGTTTGCAGGCATTGATATCGCTGATCGCGGTATTGATCAATTCGACCATCTTGTCATCAAATGATGTTCCTGTAAAAACATGTGCCCGTAAGCCGACGGACATCCCTTCAAAAATATCACTGCCACTGAGGTCGCGAAATTTGAAAAACGTGTTGTACATTGAATTCGTACTGACCAACGATCCAATCTCGGCAAATTGTTCATCGCTCACCATTTCTCCCGCGCGTTCCCGGAGGAATTGAATCCACGAATCGGAGCCTGCATTCGCCGCGACGGCAATGGCAATCACCAATCTCTCGCGTTCCGTCAACTTGCCGTCACCCATGACGAACTTCTTGAAGTTCATATAGAAATCCTGCAAAAAGGCAGGAACACGGCCCATTAACAAAAATGGTGCAGGTATCTCGTCGACTTCAAAGACTTCTTTGATTCGACCATATGTTTGTTCGGCTTTGTCACTGGCTTCAGATTCGGGCAAAGGAGCAATACGAGACATGGAAGATTCCCTGCTGTCATATGGGCTTCAAGGCAACTCAAACTCGAACAGGCTACCCGAAGGCAGCCTGTTTTGAGTGTCGAGATATCGAGTAAGTTAGAACAGAACTCTCACTAATTCAGAGTTTCGTCCCCTTTGCTCCAGTTACAGGGACAAAGCTTGTCAGTTTGCAACGCATCCAAAACTCGAAGCACCTCATCAACATTTCTTCCCACAGACAAATCGTGGACCGCCAACCAGCGCGTCACACCTTCCGGGTCAATCAGGAAGATTCCTCGGTAGGCGATTCCTTTTTCATCGTCCAGGACGCCGTAATCGGTGGAAAGCTTGTGATTGTTGTCTGCGAGCATCAGGTATTTCAGTTTTGCGAGATCATCATGTGAGTCGCACCAGCCTTTATGAGAAAAGACGCTGTCTGTGCTGGCAGTCAGCACTTCGCACTCGCGATCTTGGAATTCCCCAAGGGCGTTATTGAAGGCCACAAGTTCTGTCGGACAGACAAACGTAAAGTCGAGGGGATAAAAGAAGAGACATACCCATTTGCCGGAGTAGTCACCCAGTTTAACATCGACGAACTGATCATCAGATCCGTCTTTTGTGCGATCGTAAGCCTGTAGTGCAAAATCGGGAGCAGGTTTTCCAACTTGAACGGTCATTTTCTGTCGAACTTTCTTGATCTGAATTTGGTGTCTGTGAGTCAGGCAGCAACGCTGTTTGACATCATAGACGTTCCCAACAGGAAAAAAAACCGAATACCAGATCACAATCCCTCCTCAACTTCTTTCTCCACTCCGCAGTTGCTTCTTGCGTAGGGAATTTCTCCAGACTATGCTGGAGTATCGCGAATAATGTTGAGAATCTGCCTTCATTCGGAGACAATTCAGACACTTTGCGAACTGGCCAACCCATCAGACTGATTTCGTATTTTCAAATTTCAACACGCTTCATTGTCCAGCAAGCTTGATGAAGATGCTGGCGTGAATCATCAACCCCTTTGAACCGGGATAATCGGGTTCCATGAAACGATACCTATCTTGCTTGATTGCTGTGCTCGTTGGCATCTTTGCACAGACATTGCACGCCGAAGAGCCATTCCTCCAATTGATCGACGCGATGCGCACTCGGGGGTTTTCGGACACAGCACTCGATTACATCGAAGAACTGCGAACGCGCAACAATCTACCCGCCGATGTGAAGGCTCGTTTGTCGTTCGAAGAGTTCAAGGTCCATCAGCAATCTGCTCGATTGGCGAAGACGATCGAACTGAAACAAGCGGCTCTCGAAAAAGCACTCGCCTCATTGGAGCGCTTTGCCAAAGAAAGCCCCAATCACGTTCTGGCAGGATCCGCGAATTCAGAACGAGCGGGCATTTTCCTGGATAAAGCCAAGGCGTTGATCTGGGAAAGCCGCAGTGAGAAAAATCCGGGCGAAAAGAAAAAACAACAAGAGCAAGCTCGCGAATTGATCACCAAAGCACGCGATGTCTATCAGACCGCCAGAGATCAATTCGAAAAAGCGTACGGCTCCTTCAAAGGGCAGTTCCTCGATGAAGACAAGGATGAAGAGAAGTTTAAAATCCGTAAAGATGCCGAGCAAAACTTCATTCAGGCTCAGTTCGATCTTGCCCTGTGTACTTATCAGGAAGCGCGAACATTTGACGACATGTCGCAACCCTATTTGGCGGGGCTCTCAAAAGCTGCCGAACAATTCGAAGAAATTCACTCCAAGTATCGCTCTCAAGGTGCGGGACTTTACTCGCGGATCATGCAGGGGAAATGTTTTGAAGAACAGGGAGAACTGGGGCGAGCTCTCGGTATCTACGACGAACTTCTCGGGCATCCCGGCGAATCAGACACCATGAAGATGCTGAAGTCGCAAACTTTCTTCTTCAAATTGATCGTTTTGAACAAACCGGAAAAGTCTGACCACAAGTTGGTTGTTTCCGAAGCGACAAAATGGCTTCAAGAAAATCGCCGCGAATCCAAAACTTCGTACGGCTTGGGGATTCAATGGGAGCGAGCCCGTGCTTTGGAAATTCTGGGCAGCAAAGGAGACCTTCCCAAAGAAGAACAGCAGGGATATCTCGAGTCTGCATTCAGCGAGGCACGAGAACTCTCACTTTACGCGGGCGAATTTCGCGACCCGGCCACAGCCATGGTTCAAAGACTGGAACCGCTTGTCAGTGGAGAAAGTGGTGATCCTAAGAATTTTGGAGTCGCATTATCAATTGCCAAGAACAAGGTCCGCCAACATGCCGAGTTCTCGAAGAAAGTCAAAGCGGCACAAAATCAATCTCAAAAACAGGCCGCTCAATCCGACTTTGATCTTCATTTGAAAGAAACCGAACGGATTATTCGGCTCGGCTTGTCTCTCATCGAAGGTGGTGAGAAACCGGGGGATGTTGCCTCCATGCAATATTTCCTGGCGTTCACCTTATATTATGCCAAAAAACAGTATGACGCCGCCGCCGTTGCCGACTTCATCGTGCGAACCGCTTCGGAAGAACAAGCGGTGCAAGCACAAGACGCCGCCTATCTTGCATTAGGAGCGCTCAGCCAAATTTATTATGCAAAACCAGCCGCTCAAAGAGATGCCGAACGGGAAATGATGTCCGACGCAGCCAGCCTGCTGGAAAGTCGCTGGCCAGAAAGTGGAAAAGCGGATGACGCCCGATTGATTCTGGGCGACATTTATCGCGGGGCGGGAGAGCCTCTCATGGCTGTCAAATATTTCGAAGCGGTCAACGATACTCACCCACGGCATCAAGAGGCTGTTCTTAAAGCAGGCCAGGAACTGTGGGTCGCCTATCTCAAAGAACTTCAGAAGCTGGAAGCAGAGCGACTCGAAAAAGCCAAACTTGACGAACTCGCCACCCGTGCCGAAAACAAAATCAAACAAGGCATGGGCCTTGTGGAGAAAGGCCTTTCCAGTGAAGGGGAGCCCGCAGACATCTATGTATTGGCGAAAGTTACGTTGGTTGAAATTCTGAATGCCAAGGGACAGGAAGCCGAATCCATCAAGCTGTTGACCGAAGGCGATCACAACATCATCAAGCATGTGAGCGTTGAGAATGAGGCCAATCGTCCCCAACGTGGTCCCAAAAGTCGACCGGTGGCCATTCAGGTTTATCAATTATTGCTCAGGACCTACATGGGATTGGGGAAAATTGACGAGGCCATCAAAACGATGGGCGATCTCGAAGTCGTTGCGGGAAGCGAGAACCCCGATGCTTTGACGCAAATCTACATTCAATTGGGATTCAAACTCAAAGAAGAGATTGATCGCCTGCGAGCCGAAGGAAATCAAAAGCGACTGGAGAGCGTCATGTCGGCGTTTGACCGTTTCCTCCAAGCACTTTCCGAACGCGACAGCGGTCTCGATTACAGCTCTCTGCTGTGGATTGCAGAATCTTACGCCAACCTCGGCGATGGCGTTCAAGGTGACCCGTCGGCTGCTGCCGCTTATTACGACAAAGCAGCGGCGGCTTACAACAAAATCATCGAGAAAGGGAAAGGCAATGCCGACTTTATCGACCCCGCCTATCTCCCCAGTATCAACACACGTATCGCCGTATTAAAGAAACGCCAAGGGGATTACGAAGACGCATTCAAAACGATTGTCGAAGTTCTCGCCGGAAATGCCAAGCAGTTAGATGCTCAAATGGAAGCGGCTCTCATTCTGAAAGAATGGGCAGAAGTCAGCGGCGACAATCAGAAATATCTCGACGCCGTCATGGGTAACAAGCAAAAAGGGGAAACCATCGCCACGGGAACGGCCGTGTACGGCTTCGGCCAACTGGGACTGCTTGTCCAACAGGTGATGAGCAACCCGAACGCGACGATCCCCAACATTCGCGAACGATACTACGACGTACTCTTCGAGATGGGAGATTCTCTGTACCAATACGGGAAATCGTTAAGTGGAGACGAGCAGAAAGATTATTTTGTTCGCGCAAAAAGCACGCTCTATCAATTCGCTTTGAACAGCACCCCCGATGTCGATAACGAAACCTGGACGAAGTTCGACGAGCTGTATCTCGATGTCCAGAATTCGCTAGGAGAAATTCCCGAGCCTTTGGAGCGGCCAACCGCGGTGGCCGATAACGGTGGTCAGCCGGTCGAGAGCCAAGAGGCGATCGATAATGAATTCCAGAATGCTGATGTCGGTGAAGGTGGAGAAATCATCGGCACCACTGAAGAAGTGCCTGAAGGACCCAATTACATGCTGGCGGCAATTGCCGTTTTGGTTTGTGCGGGAATGGCAGTGGGAATGTTCTTCTTGTTCATGAAGCCCAAGAAAAAAGCACGTCGCCGAGTCCCCGGACGCGATGATGATGCCCCAGCCTCCATTGGTATCCCCTCTGCTCCACCCGCTAAAGCGGCCGCTCAATCGCGTCCGCAAAAACAGGCGGCACCGCAAATTGAAACCAAGTCGGCTCAACCCGCTCCTGCGGAAAAGCCAAGAGAAAAACCAAAAGAAAAGCCTCAACAAAAACCGGCTCCCGCGAAGCCGGCGGCAGAAGCGGCTCCAGCCGAGCAACCTCTGAAAAAGAAAAAAACGATCGCCGATTTAACACCAGAAGAAAAAGTCATCCTGAAAAAGAAAATCCTGGCCAAGAAGAAAGCAGAAGCGGCCAAGGCCGCAGAAGCCAAAAAATCTGAAGAATCCTGAACTGACACTTTGCCCGAATCTGAAATCTCGTTTGAGACGAGATCAATCATAAGTTGGAGATACCCGATGAAACGTTTCTCGCTGCAATCAGTACTCTGCTGTGTTGTTGTCATGTCCTGTATTTCGACGGCCTCCGCTGTCGATACTCTGTACATTGAAGGTGCGGCTGCAGCTCGCGGCACGATCACTGGCTACACAAAAGATGTCGTCAAAATTCAACAGGGATCCAACGAACGAGAGATTCCCGTCAATACCATCACGGCAATTAACTGGGACGCAGAGCCACTCGACCTCAAGAATGCACGCAGCAGCGAAAAAAGTGGGAATATCTCGAAATCGCTTGAACTCTATCAAAAAGTCAAAGAGAACTTGGCCGGTCTCTCCAAAGACGCTCAAACCGATCTCAATTATTTGATGGCCCGCGCTCAGGCACGATTGGCCATTTCCAATCCCAGCAAAGCCGACGAAGCGATTAAAGCTCTCGAAGCGTTTAAAACCGCCAACGCCAATCATTTTCGCTTTTACGAGTTGCAGCAATATCTGGGACAGCTCTATGCCGTAAAAGGTGACACCGCCAAAGCGACTGCGGCTTTCAACGAAATGAAATCGGCTCCCTACAAAGACTATCAAATGGCTGCCCAGATTTTGGCCGCTGATGCACTTCTTGCCGGTGGCGATGTAGACAAAGCGAAAGCCGAATATCAGACCGTTGCAAATATGGAGACAAACTCACAGCAGGAACTGAACCGTAAGAACGAAGCGCGTCTCGGTTTGTCTCTTTGCCAGACCAAGCAAGGTCAGCCTGCCGAAGCTGTCAAAATCGCGAACGATGTCATCAACGAAACAGAACCGACCCAGGCGAGTGTCCAGGCCCGAGCGTTCCTTCGTAAAGGGGATGCGTTGGTGGCCCTGGAAAAGCCTCAACAAGCCGTGATTGCCTATCTTGCCGTTGATTTGCTGTTTGCTTCCGAGCCAAATTTGCATGCGGAGGCACTGCATCACCTCTCGACACTCTGGAATCAGATCGGAAAAGCAGACCGTGCTTCCGATGCTCAGGCCCGTTTACGAAGCCAATATCCTGAAAGCCCCTGGGTGACGGGTCAATGAAAACCGCGTCACAGCTCTCAGGAATCGTCGCGTAACCCGACCTCATGACACATTTTACATCCCGTTTCCGCGAGATCTTCATACTGCACTCTGGATCAGCGTCAAATCGCTGATTAAAATAAAAATGACTTCCAGGACACGATGTCTTCGACTTCTGAGCAAGGCTGCTCTTCCCGTAGACTCAGTTATCAAATTTCACTCAACACGCTCCATCATGTGTGTTGATCAAAACATCGCCTTCACAGACACCCGAGAAAGAGGAATTTACCCATGATGTCCACACTTAGCCGTCGGCACATTCTTGCCCTGTTGACCGTGCTGATCGCCGTGATGACAGTGGCCTTCAACCCCGTCCAGCAATCGACTTCTTTCGGTCAAGACGCACCGGCCGCAGAAGAAACTCCCGCTGACGGCGGGACAGAAGAGACAGCCAGTGGTACAAAACCACCGAAAAGCTTTCTGGGTTGGTTGATTGAAGCGTCCGGTTTCTTCGGGCTGATCATCCTGATTCTTTCTTTCATCATGGTGGCCGTCGTCATGATGAATCTGCTTCAAGTTCGGCGGGATGTATTGATTCCCCCCGATTTTGTTGAAAGCTTCGAAGAAAAGATTAACGCCAAAGATTATCAAGGCGCTTACGAAGTGGCTCGCTCTGACGACTCTTTCATCGCCCGTGTGCTCACCAACGGACTTTCGAAACTGAATCGCGGGTACGAAGAAGCGATCGAGGGAATGCAGGAAGTTGGCGAAGAAGAAAACATGACACTCGAACACCGTGTCAGCTATCTGGCTTTGATTGGTGCAATCGCTCCGATGTTCGGCCTGATGGGAACTGTTTACGGTATGATCATGTCGTTCGAGAAAATTGCTCAGTCAGCGACTTCTCCTAAGCCGTCCGAACTTGCGGAAGGTATTTCTACCGCACTCTTCACCACGCTCGAAGGGTTGTTTGTCGCGATTCCTGCGATGGTTGGTTACACGCTTTTCAAAAATCAAATCTCCAAACTGGTTCTCGAAGTCGGCATCATCAGCGAAGGGCTGATGTCCAAATTACCGATGGCAGGTGGTGGAAAAGGTGCTGCGGCTCCTGCTCCCGCTCCTGCTGCTCCCGAGAAATAAGTCCTTCGAACCAACCGGCCATTCTGGCTTGGAGTGCCTTCAATGAAATTTAAAAAACAAGATCCAGCAACTGCCGATGTCGATATGACGCCGATGATCGACATCGTGTTTCAGTTGATCGCATTTTTCATGGTGATCACCAATTTCGAGCAAACGCAGGCGGATGAGCGAGTCATTCTTCCCAAAGACTCTCTCGCCATGCCCCCCAAAGTCAAACGAGAGGACGAACTCACCGTCAACATCGGTTTTGAGCGGGATTTAGAAGGCAACAAGATTGATCCCGACGCTTATATCTTCTGGCCGGGTGAAAAAATGCGTCTGGATGGTCTGGAACCCAAACTTCGTTTGGAAGCCCAGATTTATCGGGACGAAGGCAAAGATATCAAAGAGATTACGGTGGTGATTCGAGCGGATGGCGAAGTCCCAACCGGAATCGTTCAGGGGGTCATAAAAATTGCCCAGAAAGAGGGCATTGCGTTTGAGAAGTTTGCTATTAAAGCCCAGCAGTCAGTCGAGCCTTAACTCTTTCTGACTCACCGAGAATAGAATTAAGAAGTATCGTTATGAAAATTCGTGGAAAACGATCAACGGAAAAAATTGAACCGCAAATGGCCCCCATGATTGATGTGGTGTTCCAGTTGCTGATTTTCTTCATGCTGACGCTCAAGATTGTCGAGCCGGAAGGGGATTTCACCGTCAATATGCCGATCGGCCAATCGGCAGCCGAGAATGACAGCCCGAAACCACCCGTGATCAAGGTCCGTATGAAAGCCGACCCAGGGACCGGTGAAATGTATTCGATGACCATCGCGAATAAAGAACTCTTCGCCAGCGCCCCGGGAGCTTCTCAAGAAGAGAAAGCGTCAAACTCCTTCAAACGTCTGAATAGCGAAATTCTGAAAGCGATCGGCTCACCCGGGAATCCACTTGCCGACGATCAGGAAGTGGAACTCGATCCCGATTTTGAGCTCAACTCGAAATATCTCATTAACGCCATCGGCGCTTGTCGCGGTCGAGTCCAACGTGTTAATGGTCAGGCACGGATGATCGATTACATCAAGAACATCAAGTTTGCTTCGCCACGTGAAAAACAAGCAGGCGGTTAATTGATACTGGTCTCTTGAGTCACGGCAACTTTCAAAATAGATGCGCATCGTTGCCCGGTTTCTCTTACAATCAATCAGCGTTTGCAACTATTGATTGTGACTCGGGAGATTCTTTGATGACAAAGCCGACCGCTTCTCGACGCGAGTTTTTGATTCATTCCGCGACCACTGCCGGAATTGTGGGGCTTGGTTCCACTCTCGGTACACAGTCCTCATCTGCGGAAGATTGCACTATGACCGATGAATACCCCTGGATCGATGCGCATTCTCATATCTGGACGCGCGATGTCAAAAACTACCCTCTTGCTAACGGGAAAACGCTCGACGATCTGGCCCCACCCAGCTTTACCACGGAAGAGTTGCTCGATGTGGCTCATCAAAACGGTGTCGGGAAAGTTGTTCTGATCGCCCACAACCAATTCTATCGGTGGGATAACTCCTACATGATCGACGCAGTTCATCAGCATCCTCAGGCATTTCGTATTGTTGGCATGGTCGACAACATGACCGCTCAGCCAGATGTGACCATGCAAAAACTGCTGGCTCATAAGGTGACAGGATTTCGAATCACACCCAGCGTGTACGGTCGAGAGAAGTGGCTCGATAACCCCGGTATGCACGCCATGTGGAAAATGGCCGCCAAAACTCGTCAAAATATGTGCTGTTTGATCAACCCGGAAGATCTCCCCACGATTGATGAGTGGTGTGAAAACTACCCGGAAACACCCGTCGTCATCGACCACTTTGCCCGCGTAGGAATTGATGGAAAGGTACGAAAGCAGGATCTCGATCAACTCTGTAAGTTGGCCCGACATCAGTTTGTGACGGTCAAGATCTCCGCATATTACGCCTTAGGAAAAAAAGAACCACCGCACACGGAACTCATTCCGATGATCAGTCGGTTGATTGACTCTTTTGGAGTCGAACGTCTGATGTGGGCCAGCGACTCTCCGTATCAACTGGTGGGTGAGAATACCTACTCTGATTCGATCAAACTCATTACCGAACGCATCGACACACTTTCTGATTCAGACCGCGAATGGCTACTGCGCAAGACGGCTGAGAAAGTCTTCTTTTTTGTGTAGCTACTGATGTCTTATTTCGCTACTGGAAAGCTGAAAGTTGATTGATGCCGATTCGCAAATTCGATTTTGTTCGACTCATCAAAACAATGGTGATGCTGGTGCGTGTCTGGCTGATTGCATTGCTCGTTGGTTTGTACAGCCTCATTCCGGTTTTCAAAGAGTACTCTCCTTACGAAACATTTGCCGACATACCTTCGGACGTTTTCACAGTTCTCGGCTTGGTGCTCTCTCTGGTCTTGGTCTTCAGAACGAATCGTGCATATGATCGGTGGTGGGAAGCACGAACGATCTGGGGGAAATTGGTCAACATCAGCCGCAATCTTGCGATCAAATGTCGAACCTTCGCCAAACCGGATCTGGCCGAGCGACAAAAACTTCATCTGGAAATCTCCGGGTTTGCCTATGCACTCAAATCGCATCTTCGGGACGGAGTCCAACTGAATGAACTTCCCGGTTGGTCGGAGACCACCTCTTCTCCCGAGCATGTTCCGGCATGGATCAGCGGTCAAATTTATGATTCCGTCAAACAGTGGGAAATGGAACAACGAATATCTCCACAAGAACTACTTGTCATCGATACCGATCTGCACGAGTTCTTGAATGTCTGTGGTGGTTGTGAACGAATCCGCAATACCTTGATTGCCGGTTCCTATCGGTCCTACGCCATCAAATGTCTGACTCTTTATCTGCTGGCGCTTCCCTGGGGACTGGTGCAGGACCTTCAATGGTTGACAGTCCCCATCAGTATGATCGTCACCTACATCATGTTTGGTCTGGAATCGATTGCCGATGCCGTCGAAGAGCCCTTTGGCCTCGATTTGGATGACCTTAATCTGGATGCACTCTGTGCGACAATTGATCGTACAACGGCTGAAATTCTTGATGTGCCACAAGGTGAATGCTGACAGCAGTTTGGCGTTCACTGGGAGGGGCGAGTCAGGAATTTCCCTACATTTCATTGCGAAATTGCGCGAAAGATTCCTGAGAGCGATCACATCAACATATGCTGAATTCTTCCTGAATGATTGATTCTCAGAGATTCCCTAAGTGCATGACTTCATGTGTGTTAGGGGATTCACGTTCGCCGAGATTTGAGGCCAGATCCTGATTTTCTCACCTCAAGTAGTGTGCCACAAAAATAGTCTGAAAACGGGCCTTTCTCACTCTTGAATCCACTATCAATCCAAGTCAGGATCATCTTCACAAGGATGCACGACGCAACCGGTATGAGACCTCCGCAAGACGCGGGGGCGCTTTTACCCCGAATCGGACCACTCACTGTCGGGTCCAGTTAATCTCAATGAATCGGGGTTCCCGCAGTTTGCAACAAAGGAGTGATTATGTGTCGATTCGCGTTAACAATGATATTGGGATTGGTGATTTCCTCGTCTACATCGCTGGCAGATGCTCGTCCGGGAACTTATGTTCCTCCTGAAGATCACGCTTGGGTGACAGAACATCCTGTCATTCAAAAATTGCTCGACCTGACCAATACGCACCGTGCAAAATACAACCGTGCCCCGGTCGAACTCGATCCTTACCTCACCTTGAAGGCACAGGAACATGCCGAGTGGATGGCGAAAACGGGCTACTATCAGCACAGCCGATTCGGCTATCCTGAGATTATCTTCTACAGTCCAGGGTCTGCTCAAAATGCGATTAATGGTTGGATTCGCTCTCCCGCCCATCACGGCATCATGCTTAAGCGAGCAAACTATGTGGGGTTCGGTTATATGATGATCAATGGTCGCGATTACTGGGTCGGTATCTTTTATTGATCGTTGACTCGGCTTGATTCACGACAGCTTGGTTGCTGTCTTTAAGACGCTCTGCACAGGAGGTGCGGGGCGTTTTTTCGTTGGAGACTTCAATAGTACGAGTCGAGCGGTCAATGATGGACGTTCCCGAGCATCCTGCGAGCAAGTGAATCGACCTCTGAGGACACACTCGATCAGATTCTTCAAGAATTTGACCTTGGTTTCTGAACACTCAACCGCCGATTCAAGATTCGAAGATTCGATGATTTGGGGGGGGCTATTTCCGAATCTTGAAATCATATCTTCCCAAATCTTGATTCCGAATCTTGTATACTCTTGAGCAAGTTCTTGGCTTCGTTCGATTTGCGTCAAATCGCGTTCGGAGTGAAAAAACGCCCCAATGTCGGTGCGCATTTTCCACGCCACGCGAAATAGTGTCCTTTTTCACGTTGCAGCGGTCGCCATTGTTCAACACGTTATTTGGTTTTGAGCCGCTTGCGCGAGCAAGCCGGGCTATCCGCGAGTTGTCATGACGTTCTAATTGCCAAAGATCGAGTTGATGATTGATGTATTTCGTGGTGCACTGCGTGCACCCTACTGAGCCACCAGTGATTCGTAGGGTGCATGAAATGCACCACCGATCACACCACAGTCAACATCATCGAACCACGAACGCTAACTCTGGCAGGGAGAGTTTGGCAAGATGAGTTTTGCGTGAGTCCATTGACACAATGAGTAACGGTAGAAATAGAACACGGATGAAACGGAGAAAACGGATTTTCACGGATAATAAATGAGAAATTGAATATTTGGAATCAGGCTGCCGCTTGTGGATTACAACAATTGAAAAAGACTCGCGCAGAGGCGCAGCGGCGCAAAGGAAATGAATTTGGGTAGCACCGTTTGCTTGTCAAACGGTGTGCCGAAGGCACAAGAGGCAAGATCATATTTGTGTCGAGCTGTTTGGTAGAATTAGAACACGGATGAAACGGAGAACATGGATTATCACGGATTTGAACAGAGCCAGTGCACGGGTTGCTGTAGGCCGATTCTCTGAATCGGCATGAGCGATGTCGAATGGTTCTGAAGTTGGAATGAGAGAATATTCAAACCACGAATGGCACGAATCAAACGAATGACATCAAGCCGTGGGCTATGGAGTGCGGTGTCCTGGCACCGCTTTCTTTTTCATACCAGCAGCGAGAGAGCGGACGACGCGGATTGAGAAAGAAAGCTCCGCTAGGCCGGAGCACTCCAAAACTCAACCGTTGTTAATCTAAGATCAAAATTGAAGATGTCGGACGTTGATGATTACTGATTGAGGAAGTGATCTCACGCAGAGGCGCGGAGGCGCAGAGGAAAGTAAAAGGGTAGCACCTTTTGCTCGCCAAACGGTGTGGCGCAGCCACATAAGACCATTTCCTGCGGGCTGGCTTTCCCTGTCAAAACTCGTTTCTTGCCTCTCTGGACAAAAATATCTTAAAGAGTGTTGACATCATTCGTCGATTGAGTGTATTGGTGTATTGATACACATAATTGGCGAAACGCATGACTGTTCATCCTCAACAATTTGAAGTGCATCCTTCTTCGGGAGTGCCCATTTACGTGCAAATCATCGATCAGGTGCAGGCGATGATTGCCGGGGGAATCCTTAAATCGGGGGACATGCTGCCCAGTGTACGGCAGATGGCCACCGAACTGGGGGTCAACGCGATGACGATCTCGAAAGCCTATTCAAAGCTCGAAGCTGAAGATGTGGTCGAACGAGTTCGTGGCAAGGGGATGCAAGTCCGGAAGATGGCTTCCGGGGGTAGCAAGAAAGAACGTCTGAACGATCTCACTCCCCTGATGGGGCAGGCGATTGTTCGCGGCCGACAACTCGGGCTCAACGATCAACAAATTCTCTCTCTCGTCCGCCAACTCTTGAAGGAGTTTTCTTTATGAAATCTGTGATCATCGAAACCCGCGAGTTGAAAAAGCAGTTTGACAAAAACCCCGTGCTAACAGGGATTGATCTTTCGATGGAAGCGGGGCAAGTCGTCGGGTTACTGGGTACCAATGGCTCGGGAAAAACAACACTCCTCAAATGTCTATTAGGATTATTGCGACCCACATCGGGAACAAGTGCCGTCTTTGGTGAGAACTCGTGGGACTTGTCAGCTTCCGCCAAAGGTCGCCTGGGATACGTCTCTCAAGAGTTTGCTTTGCTGCCTTGGATGAACGTCCGAACGATGACGAAATATACGGGGGCGTTCTATGAGAATTGGGACAAGTCGTATGTCGATTTGTTGTTGAAGGAATGGAACCTCGACGAAAAAGCTCGCGTAGCCACTCTTTCAGTCGGGCAACGTCAAAAATTGGCTGTCATTCTTGCGTTGGGGCATCACCCGGAACTACTGATTCTGGATGAGCCGGTGGCCAGTCTCGATCCGGTTGCCCGCCGTCAGTTTCTCAAATCGTTGATCGAATTTACGGAAGATGAAGAGAATACCATCCTGTTCTCGACGCACATCACCTCCGATCTGGAGCGAGTCGCTTCGCATGTGGTGTTTCTCGACGAGGGAAAGGTCGGCTTCAAGGAAGAACTCGACGAATTGAAAAACCGTGTGAAGCGAGTTCGGATTTCTGGAGTTGCAAATCTGGAGCAAAAGCTGAACTTCCCCGGAATCATTCGGGCCGACTATCAAGAGACACATGCTCTGCTGACTGTGAAAGATCATAACGTCCAACAGATGAACTCGTTGGCAGTGGAATTGAATGCCACCATCACAGTCGAAGATCTCAACTTGGAAGAAATATTTCTGGAACTCTCGGATCATTCCTCATCTTCATTGGAACAGGTGATCGCATGAGTCAATCAACCCACTATCAAATTTTGCGTACTTACTGGCGTCGGCCATTGGTATTGTTGCTGGCGTTTTTGTTTTTGATCTGTTTTGCCAACTTGGCATTCATGCCGAAGTCGAATCGATATAGTGACCTCTACCCGAGGCCAGAGCCTGTGGGGAACTTGCATTTTGTTTTTTCGAGCGCCGATGAACTTCGCTCGGAACGCGAGATTTCCGATAGCACAAGCACTCTGGATGAACTGCTTGCCGAGACTGATGCCAAATCGATTCGTTCATTGACGGTTTCGCAGATGCGTCCTGACGATCCCCTGCCGAACGTATTGAATGTCCCTCATCTGCAATACTTGAAGCTGTCGGGAATTGATTTGACGGAAGAATCGGTCCAACAGATCTTACGACTGCCGAAATTAAATGCGCTGGAATTGACCAGTGAGAAGATGCCAGCGGGGACATTAGCGCGTATCG
>Ga0181596_10002110_pt1 | contig 19500 bp, 13 predicted proteins | sample 041ome_6_FD_148655 | JGI IMG/M metagenome (GOLD analysis project Ga0181596, IMG submission 148655) | Coastal salt marsh microbial communities from the Groves Creek Marsh, Skidaway Island, Georgia - 041402US metaG (spades assembly) | ecosystem: Environmental > Aquatic > Marine > Intertidal zone... | reverse complement strand
GCGCTAATCGCGAAGAAAATAAAGCGACGAAAGCCGCGGGACGCGCGGTCGACGGGACGAGGCGCGACGACGACGCGCGACGGCGCGACGAAGACGCGAAGACGGACGACGAAATGACGGCGGGCGCGCGGACGACGACGACGCTGGAGCGGTACACGCCGCGGGACGCGGACCCGGACGAGGTGTTCGAGGAGATGATTTTGGATTGGCGCGCGAATCCGCGGGTGAAGCTGCGGCGAAGGCGCGAGTGGGGGTGGGACGCGAGGGACGCGGCGACGACGGCGGCGCTGAGCGCGGCGTGGACGCTGGGACCGGCGACGCTGGCGTGGACGGCGGCGAAGGCGTACGTGAATCGGGGAAGCGCGATGGAGCGAAGGAAGAAAAAGTGGGGGGTCGTGATGGCGCTCGCGGCGAGCGAATTGGGGTGGTACGCGCACAGGCGAGGGGTCGGGAAGCGATTCGACGACGACGAAAATATGAAGGCGACGCCGACGCGACGGGATTTCGATCGGTTCTTGCAGCTTCGCTACGACGGAGTGTTGGATTTTAACGCGTACATCAGGGGATGGATGAAGACGTGGAAGAGTTTCGCGTTCGGTGAACGCGAGAATCCGTTTCGGGCGACGCCGTCGAGCCCGCCCTTGTCCAGGGCGTCGACGCCCGGGATCGATCGCGCCGAGTCGCCGGCGTTTCACCGAGAGACGGCGCTGGATTTTTTACGTTTCGGCTTTCACGACGCGCTGAGCGCGGAAGAGATCGGCGAGCGCAAAGAGCGGGAGCTGAGGACATTCATGGAGGAAATCGAGGCGCACTGGAACTTGAAATTCGACGACAACGCGGCGAGGGAATCGTTCGAGTTTATGTTTCACACAAAGGAAAAGCTCGGGGCGTTGCATCAACCGCTGTTGTTCACCGCGTGGGTGAACGGTGTGGCGGGCGTGACCGGGCTGGCGTTACACGCGTTGGGATTTAAATTGTATCACGGCGCCAACGGGTGTTCGTACTGGGCGAACTGCGAAATCGTCGAGAATAATTGGAAGCGACGACGCGCGAGGACGGAGACGCGAGAGACGAGGCACGGCCGAGGCGTCGAGACGAGACCGGTGTTGTGCGGAGACGCGGGCGACGCGAGCGACGGCGATACGAAGCCAATCATTTTCGTCCACGGCCTGGGCGTCGGACTCGCGCCGTATGTTCCGCACATCGCGCAACTCTTGCGCAGCAGACCGAATCGCAAAATCGCCATGCTGACGCTTCCTCACATTAGCATGCGAGCGGTGCCGAAGGTGCCTGAACTCGACGACATGGTGGACACGGTGGTGGAAATCACGAAAAAGCACGCATTTCGCGCGCCAGCGCTGTACGGACACAGTTTCGGCACCTTTGTCGTGGCGAGGACGTGTCAAAGGTTTTGCGTGAGTTCAATCGTGCTCCTCGATCCGGTTTGCGTGTGCTTGTGCTTACCGCAAACTGTAGGTATTTTATACCAGCTCAATAAGAGCTGGGTCGACTTCAGGAATAGACTCATGGAAGGTCCGCGAACGCTCGCGACCGCGTCGTTTTGGCGCGATGGAAATGCATTGTTGTACTTTTTGTTGCGCGACTACTTTCTTCTTCGAGAAATCGGCGTCATGACGGCGCTTCGAAGAAAGTTTTGGTGGGCTCGTTATAACTTGTGGGCGGACGATTTGCCGGTGGACTCACTCATCGTGCTCGAATCGAATGATCTATTGCTCGACACGGACGCCATCTGCAGGCACGTGTTGAGGCAATCAAAGGCGCGAATTATTTGGCAAGAGAAATTCGCGCACGGCGAATTTTGCATGCCGTGGGGATACGGCTTGCGAAGCGACGTTGTCGACTTCTTAGACGCGTTAAAGAACGCGTAATAGGCGCTCATGCCGTGATATTGGTGTAATAATGAGTATAGCTAATTGATCTTCGCTCTTTTACACGCAAGCGAGCTAATGGTACATTTGTTTCACATTTTTCTAGCGCCACTCGACGAAGTGTTGGCGCAGTTGCTTTGGTCGACAAGAGCGACCTTCTTCGAGGTTGAACTTGTAGCAAACTCCTTGACGCAGTTCCATCGGGAACAAATCCGGATGGAGAATTCGAGCTAAAGTCTCCACACCATCAACGAGTTGTGGACCGGCTTGACAAATCATTTCGTGGGACAGAACGAAGACGCGGCGATCGCGCACGGCAGGAATCACCCACCAACCCGGCTGACTCGCCAAATGTTCTAGCTGTTCGAGCGTCCTCTCCATGGTTTCTTCGGATGATTTACCTATGTAGCAAGGCACGAGAAGTAACACATCTGGGCCGTACGACAGCACTTGCTCCCATCGCATGCGCTCAGCTGAAACGCCCGGTTCGTGAAGTTCGTCGATACCGCCGGCGATTGATTTCATCTCGGGCAGCCAGTGTCCGCCGGCGACGAGAGGTTTGATGCCTTCCAAAGACATGACCTTCGGCCTTTCGTCAGCCGTGGCGACGACACGAGCGATAGTACGCAAACGTGATCGAAGCTGCGTCAGCAAAGTCACCGCCTTTTCCTTTACACCGCACAAAATCCCGATTTGAAGAATCACGTCCAAGACGTCGCTCAGCGTCTTTGGAGCGACGGGGAAGATTGACGGCCGCGACGCGTCGACTTCCAAGGAATCTTCGTCCGAATCAAACTCTGCGTTCGTCAAGAAAACTTCGGCTTCGTGTAGAAACTTGGCGGTGCCAAAACGCACATCGGTGCACTGTGAGCACACGTCTGGGGTGAAGATGAGTCGAGCCTCTGCGTGGCGCACAAAGTTGACGTCGAAGAAACACCATTTGTCGAGCGCGCTCACGTGCGACGACGAGCTATGCCTGGCCTCCAAACGAGTCAGCGAGTTGTAGCTCGACCCGTGATGAGTTGCACCAAAAAATTCGAAATCGCCATTCAAAGAGTTCGAAGACTTCTTTCGATTGTCAGCGAGACCAGCGCTCGATTGCGGCAAAGCGAGAGAGTGCAAGTGTCTGGCGACGATTTTTGGGTAATCCGTGATGTCCTCTGGAAGCACGCACGCCTCCGTGATGCCGACGATTCGATCGCCGACGCCAAGTGCATAGAGGATAGATGTCGCAGTCGTGGAAAGGGAAATTATCGACCCCACCGATTGCGGCAACGGAAGCTGCAGCTGCGAAGGCGCGTGGAGATGATCCGCCATGACTTGCGGCGCGGCGCCAAAGTATAAGTGCAGAGCCACATCGAGCTCGGGTTGCGTCGTTGACTTACGAGGCATTCCCGAGAGTTTCGATATTTGCGCACCCAGTGACTGCATCGACGCCGATGAGCGCGAGCGGAACATTCCTAACCCCTCCGCCGAGTCCAAGTCAACCGAGTACTCGCGGAAGTCGCGAGACATCGCACGAGCCCGCCGCGGCGGCAAAACCTGTTTGACTTTTTCTGGTGAATCCGACTGCGCTGACCGCGCGAGCATCTCTTCCTCGCTCATACTCCTGCTTCGTTCGAGAGCCTTGTCGAACTTTCTCGAACTGATTGGCGTCAGAGGTCCGAAGCTCTTGCTCATCGTCCTTCGTGAAACCATCGCCGCGCGCGCCGCGGCTTCCGCCGCGCCCGGCGGCACGCTTCTGCACGACTCAACGAACGAGGAAGCCAAAGATGGATTAGCGCCAAAGTGAAGGTGTAACTGCGATACCAGCACATTGTTCCACGCGAAACCGTCGAGATTGATCGAGTTTTTGCCCTTGCCGAATTTTCGTTCCTGCTTCACCTCGTACGTCGCGCCCCAGCCGATGGCGACTTTATCCTCCGTCACGCGCATCTTGCTCGGTCTATCGCCGTGTATTTCGCTGTATCGAAACGTCTGACCTCGAACGACTTCACCCTCGTTGAACAAAGGATTTCCGGGCGCAATAGTGATCTCGGCGTATCCCGTCTTCACCGAACTCGTGAGTCGCGTCGCGAAGGGCGCGACGCCGCACATGGATCGAGGCGAGCTCCCATCCGGCGCTGAGAGCGACTGCGAAAGGAACATCAATCCACCGCATTCGGCGTACACCACGCCTCCTGCTGTGGCAAACGCCGTCACCGCCGATCGTAAAGGCCGATTCTTCAACAAGGCCTGCGCGTGAAACTCGGGATAACCTCCGCCAAAGATGACGCCTTGGACGTCGCTCGGCAATCCTTCGCCGGCTATCGGACTAAAGTAGACTAATTCCGCCCCCGCGTCTTCCAACTTGGCTAAATTTTCGGGATAGTAGAAGCAAAACGCTTCGTCTCGAGCGACAGCGATGCGCACTTTCGGCTTTGACGGCCCCGCCTCGAGTTCCTCTCGCATGGCGCGTTCGAGCGCCAAATCGCGCGCGACGCGCGGCGAAATTTCGTACGCCGGCATCGCTTCGAACAACGCGTCGAGATCGACGTTTTGCTCGAGCAACATCGCCATGTGCTGAATTTTCTGCTCCATGGCGTCGTCACTCGTCGTCGCCGCGCTCGTTGGATCAAACGTGGGCCCGTTGGTGTCCTTGGGAATCCCCCCGAAGACGTCCACGTGCGCCATCGCCGCCAAGAGACTTTCTCGCAAGTACTCCGTGTGCGCCTCACCACCGGTTTTGTTGAAAACCACCCCCACCAAATTCAACTCCGCGTCGAATTCTCTGTACCCCTTGATCACCGCCGCCACCGAGCGCGCCATGGCGTTACAATCCACCACCAGCAGCACCCCCGCCTCGAGCCACTTTGCCATCTGCGCCGTCGATCCGTCCTCGCTCATCCCATCTCTCCCATCGTACAGCCCCATCACCCCGTCCACGATCGCCACGTCGCACGTCTCCGCGTGTTTCGCCACCACCCTCGCCACCGCTCCCGCGCTCATCATGTACCCATCCAGATTTTCGCTCTCCCGCGCGTCCCCGCTCTGGCTCCGCAGCGCCGATCGGTGCGCCATGGGATCCACGAAATCGCACCCAACCTTGAACGCTCGCACTCGCAGTCCCCGTCTCGCGTACGCCAGCATCAACGCCGTCGCGATCGTCGTCTTCCCCACCCCCGAGTGCGTTCCCGCGACGACCACCACCTTCATCGCGCTCGATCGTTCGCGCGCGCTCGAGCTCTCGACGTCTCGTCCCTCTCGCGCGTCGTCGCGCGCGTCGTCGCGCTCGATCCGTCCCGCGCGCTTCCGCTCGACGCTGACGCTCGACGCGCGTTCGCTCGCGCGCGCTCGCGCGTTCGCGCGTCCCCGCGTCTCGCGCGCGTCGCGCCGTGCGGCGCCGGCGCCAACGGGTCGGTCGGTCGGTCGGTCGGTCGGTCGGTCCGTGTTTGTAAAACGGTCGGTCGCCGCGGCGCAAGCCCTAGCGCGGCGACGGCGCGCGACACACGGCGACGCGACGATGAACGCGCTCACGCACGCGATGCTCACGTCGAGGGCGACGATTAGAGGGAACGGCTTAGCCACGTCGGTGACGACGACGCCGAGGAGAGGTGCGCGCGCGAGACGCGAAGACCGAAGACCGAAGACGCGCGAGGAGACGCGAGGGAACGCGATGGGGGGGCGACGACGGGACGCGCGCGAAGCGCGCGCGATGGGAGTGGACGCGCGAGGGCGCGCGAATGGAGGGTAGAAATGCGCGGGCGTCGAGCGGGACGCGCGAACGCGCGCGACGGGGGTCGCGGCGCGGGAAGTCGGCGCGACGCGAATGGGGCGCGGAAACCCCGAGGGTTGGGGAAACCCTGGAGCGAGGGTCGGCGAGCGAGGACTGACGAATGATGCGCGATTCTCGCGAGCGCAGCCGCCGTGGTGACTTCGGCGAAGATGACGCCCAAGGAAGCGAAGCGTCAGCAGCGACACCGCAAGATTCGATCCAAGGTGCGTCGATGGATCGAGAGACGCGAAGACGCGAGCGACGACGGACGCCCCCTCGCGAAGACGCGAGGCGAGACGAGCGCGAGAGACTGACGAGCGATGCGATCGTCCGTTTCCATCGATAGATTTCTGGATCGTCCGAACGCCCGCGCATTTCCGTGTACAGATCGAACCAGCACGTCTACGTCCAAGTCATCGATGACGAAAACCAAAAAACCATCGCCGCGCTCGGGACGATGAGCGCGTCCGTCAAGGCCGTCATCGGGAGCGAGGAGTGGAAGGGCAAGACCGTGGAGTCTGCGGAGCAAGTCGGGAAGATGCTCGGTGCCGTGTGCGTCGAAAAGGGCATCACGCAGGCTGTGTTCGACCGCGGTGGATTCCTCTACCACGGCCGCGTCAAGGCCATCGCCGACGGCGCTCGCGCCGCCGGCGTCGCGATGTGAGCGCGCTCCGCGAATGCGACGCTCGCGCTCGTCTCGATCGCCGCGCCTCGCGCGCGCGTCTCGATCGAGCGCGTCGTTGTTGTTTAGATCATATTCATCTTCACTTTGTAATCGTGAACTGTTAGCAGCAAAAACACTCGCCTCGCCGCCGCCTCGGCCTCGCCGCGCCTTGGATAAGGGGATAAGTGACGTCAGCCATCGAACGCGGTCGCGAGCCATCGCGTCGCGGCACACGCCGGCGCGTCGAGACCCGCGTCTTGACGCTCGATCGCTCGCGCGCTCGACGCACGAACACTTCGCGCGCGCGCACCGATGCACGCCCAAGCGCGCACCGCGCGCGCCGTCGACGTCGCGCGAACGACGTCCAAAAAGCAAAAGCATCACAGCCAACGCGCGGTGTCCGCGCGCGCGGCGGCGACGAGCGAGACGACGACGAGCGTCGGAGTGAGGATAGGAAGCGCGAGCGTCAAAGGGACGGTTCGTAAGCAAAACGAGGATCGATTCTCGACGTACGCGCCGAAGACGAAACCCGAAGACGGGACGCCGAGCTTGATCGCGAGCGTCTTCGACGGTCACGGAGGCAAAGCGGTGAGCGAATGGCTGCGAGAAAACTTGAACGAGTTCATTCTGGGGGAGTGGAAGCAGGCTGATTTTCCACTCGACGCGCTGCGAACGGCGTGCTTGAAGGCGGACAAGGTTTTGGTGGCGCCGCAGGAGGGATTTTTTGCGTCGTTTGGCGAGCGAGGCGTCGGCGGGTCCAAGTGCGGGAGCACGGCGGTCATCGTGGCGTTGTATGAGGAGGGCGGTTCCAAGCGCTTGGCCACGGCGAACGTTGGCGATGCGCGTATTTTGTTGGTCCGCGATGGGAAGGCGTTGCAGTTGAGCGTTGATCACGTGCCGGATGACGAAGCCGAGCGCAAGCGCATCGATCGCGGCAACCCGAACTTGCGCCAGTCGCTCGTGAAGTTTACCGAAGGTTCTTGGCGAGTCGGTGGTGTCTTGGCGCTTTCGCGCGCGTTCGGTGATTCTTTCTTGAAGGAAAGCGGTCGCTTCGAAGGCATCGGCGAGAAGAACGCGGATTATGGCAGTGGATTTGGCTTGAACGCCGAGCCGGATTGCTACATTGAGCAAATCACGGCGGCCGACTCGTGGGTCATGCTTTCCTCCGATGGTTTGTTCGAAAACCCCGAACGCGGTGGTGGTGGCGGTTGGACGAACCAAGAGATCGCCGATTTCTTGACCTCGGCGCCCGCGGACGCGGAGCCGGAGACGCTCGCGAAGGAGCTCATCGCGCAAGCCGTCGCCAAAGGTAGCACGGATGACGTGACGGTTCAACTTTTGCGCCTCTGAGCGCGTTCGCGCGAGCGACGATCACAGTAGGAACCCCATCGACGATCTCGACGAGTTGTTTTGCAATAACGATAACAAGGAAAAAGCTGCCTCTTTCATTTCAAAGTACGTGCGCGCGAAATTCCATTGCGAGAAGACTAGTTTACATATTAAGCGCCGTCGGGAAATCGCCCGACCGCCGCGTGGAGTATTAATCCATCAAGTATCCCGCGATGAAGCACAAGAAGAAGAACGCCAGCGAACCGTAAATCAACTGCGACTTCTCGCCCTCTGTCATCGCGTTCGTCCCGAGCCCGTAGCCTTGGTTTTGCTCAAACCCCGCGACTTGCTTCCCGAGCGACTTGAACTTGACCTTCTCCGCCCCGCACGTCGGACAACGCCAGTCATCCGGCAAGTCCTTAAACTGCGTTCCCGCGCTCACGGGATAGAAATCGTCCCCAACTTTGGGCTTGTATTCGTACATGCAGCTCTGACACTGCCAGTCGCCCTGCCCGATGACGGCGAACTTTTCCACCAAATCTGGGTTATCGCGGTTCAGCGCCCCCTTAGCCTCGCTCTGGTTCGCGAACATGTACTCATCGTCCTCTTCTCCCGCCTTCACCGCGACCGAGCGCGCCGCGCGCGCGTCCAGCGTCGCGCTTCGCGGCGCGATCGCGACCGCGCGCGCGAGGGATGACGTCGACGTGACTTTTCGCGCGTTCGCGGGCGCGAGACGGGCGACTCGCGCGCAGCGCGCGCGCGCCATCGTGAGCGTCATTACGTTTGCTTCGTTCGCGCGCGAGCGGGGCGACGCGCTCGGGCGTGCGCGACGGCGTTTGCGGCCGAGACGCGCGACGCGGGCGGTGTCGATGAAGCGGCGCGCGCGGCGCGCGATGACATTTCGTCACAGCGCGACGCGTCGAGCGGTCGCGACGCGACGCGCGTCGACGAGGCGCGAAAACGACGCGCGCGCGATCGATCGCGCGGGTTCGACGGGCGCGCGATCGCGTCGTGCGAAAGAAACGCGCGATCGCGCGCGGGGGGAGATAACCGAAAGCCATGCCGGGACGGACGTGGACGCGCGGTGACGCGACGACGACGGCGAAGGAGGCGGTGAAAACGAAACCGGCGGTGAAATCATCGCCCGCGCAAACTAAAAAGCGTCAAGCCACGTGGTCGCGCGAGGATGGTGAGGCGAAAAGAGGTGGAAATGGGAAAGAGGGGACGCAAGCGCGTCTGCGCGCGAGCGCGGCGGCGTTCGAACCGGCGAGCGCCAAGGCGCAGCGCGAGGCGCTGGAGGCGAAGATGAAAGCGGTGGAGGCGGAGAAGGCTAAGTTAAAGGCGGCTTTAGAGGCGGCGGCGGCGAAGAAGGCTCAGGACGCGCGAGAGAAGAAGGAAAAGGAAGAAGCCGCCAAGGCGGACGCGGCGAGGCGCCAGCGCGCCGCCGGGAACCTACTGAGCGGGTTTCGCGGCGTTCGCAAGCAGTGCGAAGAGCGCGTGGACGAGATCGCGAAGCCGGTGGAAAATTTATCGCAAGAAGAGATCGAGCGGCGCGCCGTGCAGCGCGTGGTGCTCGCCGGGACGGATTGGCAAGTCTTAGACTTGCCGCCGGGCTCGCAAAAGAAGTGGGTGACGAAGAGCTATCGCGAGCTCGCGAAAATTCTACATCCCGACAAGTGCGCCGCGCCCGGGGCGAAGGAGGCGTTTCAAAAGCTCAACAAAGCGTACAAGGCGCTGTCGTAGCGCGTCGACGAATGACGACGACGTTGTATTATTAACATAGAATCTCCGCAACTGTCGCGTCGCCGAGCGCCACTTCACCGCGCGCGTCGATCACCGATGTCGTCGCGCGCGCGCTCGAGCGACGACGATTTAGCGTCGCGGTTCGACGCTTCCGTGCGCGTGCGCGACGGCGCGCACGGTGACGCGATAGAGCGCGCTTTCAGCGTGCCCAAAGACTTCAATCAAGAATTAGAATCAAAGTCCAACGTCGAGTTGCGCGCGCTCATGACGGACGACGACGCCTTCGACGCGCTCTTAGCGTCCACGACGTGCGTGCGCGAGAGCGTGGCGTTCGTGAAGGAGTTGAAGGCGGAGATATCGCGCGCGTGCGATGATAACGAGGCGTTGGCGGGTGAAGTCAGAGCGGCGCAGACGCAACGCGCGCTGTTAGAGTCCACGGATCTGCGTCGCGCCGAAGAGGCGTACGAGCTCGCGCGCGAAAACGTGTCGACGAGACGCGCAAACTACCCCACGCTCGCGCTCGCGATCGATCGCGCGCGGGAACGGGCGAGATCTCTAGAGGAGTCGTGTCGCGCGAGCGCCGCCGCGTTGGCGTCGACGCGCGGTCGCGTCGATCGAGACGATCTCGACGATTTCGTCCGCGCCTACGTCGAGCAAAAGACGACACAGCATAGATTAGACCTCACAGCCGATATCGCGCAGGAATAGCTCGCGGATGTAACCCGACGATCGTCGTCGCTCGCGACGCTTCGCGCTCGCGAATTGCCGGGCGCGCCGCACACGCCGCCGCTCCATCGCCACCGCGCGTCATGTCGCTCGACTGTCGCGCCGGCGCGCCGAGCGCGACGATCGCGTCGCGCGCGGCCGCGCGCGCGAGCCTGTCGCGCGCGTCGCGCGCACCGCGAGGCCGATTCTCGTCGCCGCCGACGGATAAGCATCGTCCTTTTTCGACGCCGCACCGCGCGTCGCGTCGCGCGCGCGCGATCGCGAACGACGAGGACGTCGCCGGGAACCCTTTTGAGCAGAGCTCGTCCGCGGCGGGCGAACGCAGGGCGCTTTTCAACGACATCGCGCCCGTGTACGATCGATTGAACGATGGGTTGTCGCTCGGGCTGCATCGCGCGTGGAAGCGCGCGGCGGTGAAATGGATCGATTGCTCGCCGGGCATGGAGGCCCTGGACGTGTGCTGCGGGTCGGGGGACGTGGCTATTAAAATGTCGACGTTCGTGGGCGCGACGGGACGGGTGACGGGGTTGGATTTCGCGGCGAATCAATTAAAGTACGCGGCGGAGAAGGAGCGAGATTTGCGCGCGGCGAGCGCGGACGCGAGCGCTCGCATGGGGAAGATTACGTGGATCGAGGGTGACGCGCTGAATTTGCCTTTTGACGATGAGTCGTTTGATTGCGCGACGATCGCTTACGGATTGAGGAACGTGAGCGATATTCCACGGGCGATGGGGGAGTTGAGACGAGTGTTGCGTCGAGGCGCCAAGCTCGCGGTTTTGGATTTCAACAACCCGGAGGATCCCACGACGGCGGCGGTGCAAGGATTTATGCTGGATAACGTCGTCGTCCCGATCGCAGATCTCAATGGCGTCGCCGCGGAGTATAGGTACTTGCGTCCGAGCATCGAACGCTTCCCGCGAGGGCGCGAGCAGGTGAATTTGGCGCGAGACGCGGGTTTCAGAGAGGCTAAGTTTTACGAACTCGCTCCGGGCGGTTTGATGGGGTGCTTGGTGTGCACGAAGTAGTGGAATCTCGAGTACAGTAGAATGTTATTACGAGTATTATTGATTAGTCTACAACATCTCACGGCGCGACGAGCGCGGCAAAATACAGAGGCAACACAAAATTGTCCGACACGCCCTCGACGGAGAGCTCAAAGAGCGCCGTGGCGACGCACGCGCCCGCGAGTTTCGACGCGGAAATATCGACGCCGACGTAGGACGCGGCGACGAAAGTACTCACTGCGAACGCAATCGCGCCTTCGAGCGTCTTGGACGAGCGCTCACCGAACACTTTGCGGCGTCCAATCGCGCCGCCGACGATGGAGGCGAAGCTGTCGCCGACGCCGAGCGTGAGCACGCCCGCCCACGGTACGAGAGATTTCGAGTCGCCGCTGAGCCACACCGGGACGGCGATGCCGAGGAGCAATGAAAAGTGATCCAAAATGATGAGCGACACCACGCCGTCGCCGACGAATTGCGCGAGAAGCACGCTGAGCTTCCAGCCGAAGAGCCCGTGGCCGTAGTAGGCGTCGAAGACGCGAGCGCACTCGACGCAGGCGAAGAGCGCGAAGGCGACGGCAAAGGCGACGCGAATCAACTCACCGAGTCCGCTGTTCGGCATCAACGTTGGCGCGAACATGACGATGGCGAGGAAATGAAACGCCTTCCTGCGCATCGTGAGCGGCATCGCTCGCGCGTTGTACGCCACGCCGAGGGCGACGGCGAGACCCGTGCACCAGAGCTTCGTCAACGACGTCAAGGTCTCCATGTTCGTCTTCATCGTGTATCGCACCACACCGAGGATCATGTTACTCTTACCAGGATTACTCACGCGATAAAACCACTCGGGAACCGACAGCGCGAGGCTCAGAACGCCGAATTGCGTCGCCTTGCTCGCCGGCGTCGGCCAGCACACGAGCCGAGCGCTCGCGAGCAAAAGTCCGACGCCCGCGATCGCGAACGCGCCCGCCAACGCGCTCGCCTCGGACGCGCGCGCTCTCGTCCCGACGTCGCGATAAATCCCCACGCACATCTCCATCACGCTCGCCGCACCGACGGACAGCAGCGTCGTCTCGCTCGGCGCCGCCGCCCCCGCGAGCCCCCACGCGCACGCGCGCGCGAACGCCACCATCACCGCATCCATCGCGAACGCCCCGCTCATCAAGCGCATGGCCAACATCCACACCAAGGCACTTATAAACGTCTTCTTCTCGCTCGACGGCGTCCACGCGTCGACGTACGCGACGCTTCCCGCAGCGCTAAACGCCGTCGCCGTCGCTCGTCCCAGTCGCGTCCCCGCATTCGTCCCGGACACCGCACACAGCGCCCACACGGGCGCCATCGTCGCGTACGCGCTGAACGTGGACACTTCGGTCGACGACGCGTCGCGCATCGTCCGTCGCATCGCGCCGAGCGCGGCGAATAGCATCAATCCGAGCGACATTGCGGCGTTCACAAAGTCGCCGCCATCCTTCAATTCGACGCGTGACAGGTGCGCGTGCGCGACGATGAGCGTCGTGACGCCGACGACGATCGACGTGCACGACGCGTGTGCGTTTTGCGCGGCGTTCGCGCGCTTGGATGGGGGCATGATGGCGAGCGAGAGGCGCGCAGTGAAGGCGAGTCGGTTGGTTGGCGGAGGCGTCGTATTTCAAGGCGGCGGCGAGTACTAGCGATTCAATCGTAACGAAGCGTGGAACTTTCGAACAGCTTCATAGTGCGCTTTGCGGTAAAACATTCTGTGCTCTGCCCATAACGGCAGGAATTCGCGCATGGAGATCTCGCCGCTTCGATGGAACACGAGCGCGACTTCGACGACGAATCGCTCGTCGGCGTCTGGTAAAACGACTTCTTTCAGCGCCTTGACGTAAGGAGCTGAGCCTGGACATCCATGAGCGCACGCGTACTTCAAACACTCCAAATGTCCTCTCTTGGCGGCAAACTCGCACGTCCACCGGTCCCAACGACACCCTTGCTCGTGCGCGTACTTCAAACACTCCAAATGTCCATCATAGGCGGCAGATGAGCACGTCCACTCGTCCCAAGGACACCCTTGCTCGTGCGCGTACTTCAAACACTCCAAATGTCCGTTCTCGGCGGCAAACTTGCACGTCCACTTGTCCCAAGGACACCCTTGCTCGTGCGCGTACTTCAAACACTCCAAATGTCCATAACCGGCGGCAGATGAGTACGTCTTGTTGTCCCAAGGACACCCGTGCTCGTGCGCGTACTTCAAACACTCCAAATGTCCTCTCTTGGCGGCATACTCGCACGTCCCCGAGTCCCAATGATGCCCGTGTTCGCGCAAATACTTCAAACATTCCAAAAATCCAAACTCGGCGGCGGTTGTGCACGCGTGGTTGCTGAATTTGCACCCATGCTTGAGAAGATATTTCATGCATTCCGTACTACCGTGCTCAGCGCAGACGTACAGTATCTTATTCTTACGCCAGGGGCACTCACACTCGTGCAAAAACTTCAAACGCTCAATCGAATCGTTTTTCACAGCATCCTGGCACGCGTTCGCGCTCCAACGCTTCCACGCCTCTTTCGACACCACATCGCGACAAAATCCCATCACTTCGGCGTCTTGTCGTTCCAACGCGATGTCCGGCCCTCGCTGATTAAACTCCGAATCCACACGATTCAACGCGTTCCACACCTTCGCTTTCGCCCCCGGCGCGCCGCGATCGCTCGTCATCAACTCGCGCATCTTTCCGTACAGTTTTGCATCTCGCTCGTCTCGGAGGTGCCGAGATTTTTGCGTCGCGTCGTCGCCGTCCTTCATCGCGCCGTGCGCGTCCGCGCGCGTCGCGCGTCGCGACGGCGTGCGTTCGCGTCGCGCGCGTCGTCGTCGTTCGCGCGCCGCGGACTCGTTCCGTCGCGTCGCGTCGCGTCGCGGAATGCCGTCTCGTCTCGTCTCGTCTCTCGGTCGCGCGCACCGGCGAAACGACGTTCACACTTCCCGGCGCACCGGCGCGCGCCGGCGACGATGGACCTCGCGCGCGCGCGCGCGAGCGCGTACGAACGGTTACGATCGGTCGGGGCGTTTCGCGGCGACGACGCGACGCGTCGGGCGACGCGGGACGCGGACGACGCGATCGAGTGGATTCAAAAGTCATTCAGACAGCTCGAGACTTTGAGCGACGACGACGACGAGGAGGAGGAAGACGATGGACGCGCGGTGCGTCGCGCGTCGAACGCGTCGCGCGTCGCGCGGTTCGCGTTGGTGTTTTGGTACGAGAGCGTGCGCGTGCGAAAGGGAGCGCGCGCGAGGACGCGCGAGGGGTGACGTCGGGACGCCTTCGGGACGACAAACGTCGAGGACGAGGACGCGCTCGCGTCAGTGCGCGACGACTCGCGATTTTCGTCGAGCGGGCTTCGATGATCGTTGATGTGCCTCGCGACGCGCGCGCGAAGACGCGCGCGTGGGCGGTGGTGATCGTCGCGTTCGTCTTCGCGTCGAGCGCGGCGGCGGGCGTTCGCGCGTCCGAGAGCGGCGTCGGCGGCGCGCCTTCGGCGCGACGGAGTCTCGTCGACGTCACGGGGGCCGCGTTCTTCGACGTGTTCGGCTTCGAGCTCAGCGCGAGCGCGGCGTTCGATCCGATTTGCGAGTTTCTGAATCCGTTCCTGCATCCAGACTATCGGTTATCGGCGTGCGCCGAAGAGCAAGCCGCCGCGGCGGAATACGAGGACGAATACGAGGCGTACGGCGAAGGACGCGATCGCATCGTGATGGATCCAGAGGGCACGTTCGTGAATGGGGTCACCGGGAACGTCGCCGGCGGTATCGGCGGCGGCGGTATCGGCGGCGTCGCGGGCGGATCCGCGGGCTTCATCGGCGGAGGTCTCGGCGGCGTCGGCGGCGGCGTCGGCGCCGGACCGATCGGACGCCGACTTTAGGACGGCGCGCGAAAAATTGTAAAACAGTGATTCTTTGTGTCATCAGCGCCGCGAACTTCGCCAAACGAAAATGTTAATCAGTTATTACACGAATGAATGTTGAGCTAAAAGCGAAGACGCAAGCGCGGGTGAAGCGGAAAAGGAAGTCTTTATAGAACTCCTCTCGGACTCGCTCGCCTCCCGCGCGGCGCGCACGCCGCACTCAAAGACACGAACGAAAACGTTACACAAACAAAAGATGCAAAAGAAATCATCATGATCGATTTCCCGCAATCGACGCCCACGTCCGCCTCCAACGTGCGCGAACGCTCACCCGGTTCTCCGACGGGAGAGAGTCCACAGGAGAAATTGATACGAACAGTCACGGAAGCTCTCTCGCCCATCGTGTCGCCCGTCGCCGACGTCGCGCGCACCGTCGTCACCGCCATCGTCAAGAGGAGCGGTGAAGACGTTCAACATCGGCCAACGTCGCGTCGACTCTTCTCCGAAAACGCCGCCGAAGAGCAGACACCGCCGTCTCTCTCTCTGGCTCCGCCGCCGACGCCGGATGAACTCGACGGCGCGGGCTTCATCGATTACTCTCAGTCGGTCGACGAACTCGATCCGCGCTCTCAAGATTTGCACTACAAATTGATGGCGATGCACAAGACGATTCGTGAAGCCGCGCGAAGCGACATCAAGCTCGGTGCGTACGTCTCTCAACTCGAACGAGAGCCGTATTACTCGAAAATGCCTCGCGGTGGTCCCGTCGGCGCGCACTTCGCACCCGAGAGAGACGTTGGAGACAGAACGTACCTCGGAATTTGGAAGGCCAAGAGTGGCGTGTGTCGAGGCGCGTACATCATGCGCAACCCGTGCCTGAGGCTGTTTTACTTTCTCCTAGGCTCGGCGTTAAGCGTGGTGGGCGCGTCTCGGACGCGCGTCGTCGAACGCGTTCTGTACGTCGATCGGAATGGCGAAAAGTCGTACGTGGACATAAGCCAAGAGGTCGAGCTTGCCTTAAGCAACGACTTCATCGATCTCATCCCACCTCTCACCGAGTCGCACCTCGGTGATGTGGCGATGCCCGCGATTCAACGCGCGCTCGGCGATCAGTTCGTGGACGATTTGATACAAACGCACGCGTCGCTCTTAATCGCGCGTTGCGAGGCGCGCACTGCGAGAGCGTCTGGATCCAGCTCAAACATGATTCGGCCGTTGCTGTGGGGTGCGGGAACAAGCGACGGCAAGAAATTTTCCGGAGTTTTACGGCTCGTAAAGAACGCGTTGACCCATCGAGGGGCACCTCACGCGAGTATTCGTCACCCGGCGTTTTTGATGCGCAGGACTGAAGTCGTCAAGCTAGGAGCGCGTTGGGACGATGAATCCATCAACAACTTTTTGAGTAGTTGCGGACTAGATATAGCCAGCGGAGCAGTCGTACAGGCATTTTGTGGAGCCGAGGACTTGACCGACGAGGCTCGAGAAGCCCTTCGTGACATTCTCGCCGATTTGGGGAGATACGTTTGGCGGTCTCCAGGATTACCCGGCTCGTTTAAACGCTTCGTTTACGAGTTTGAGCTCGCCAGTCTCAAGAATGAATTTTCCGACCAAGACGAAGCGCTGATGCGCGATCGAATGTTAACGGCTTGCGCGCGAGCGCAATACGCGTGCTTGCTCTTGGGTGCGTGTGAAAGCGCGGGGCTGATCGAGAAGACGGCGCCTCACGCCGAAAAACTGGCTACTCTGGGTCGAATCTCGCTGCAAAACGTCTTGCATGGACATCGCGTCGACCCGTCCACGGTTTCTAGTTTGAACTTTTTGCAGGTTTTGGATTTGATCGCGGCAAGAAAGCACGGCGAGGGCGCGACGCACGCCGACTCGGTTTTTGACGGATTGCGGCAGGCGATTGGACTTTCCAAAGAAGAAGCAAAAACAAAGACGTTTGTCGAATTGCTCGATTTGCTAGCCGAGATGAAGCACGGCGAGGGCGCGACGCACGCTGATGCGATACAAGCGACTTGTTTTGCGAAGATGGGAATCGAGTTCTCGTGCGGGCCGCCTCTGGGAGCGACGGACGTGATGAATTTGTCCTTCTCAGAGGCAGCCACCAAACTCGGACTAGTGGAAAACGCGGACGTCTCAACAAAAGAGCGCGATTTGATAATCGCCACCGCTGGGATTTGCGAGTGCGCGGACGAATTGGACTGTGACATCTCGGTGGCGATGGATTTGAGTCAGTGTTGCGCGTCGACCGCCGCCGCCGACGACGGAGACAACGCCATGATGTCGATCAGATCGATCAAACTCACACCGACCGTGCTTCAAAACGTGCCTCTCGTGAGCGTACTCGAGGAACACGGCGCCGACCTCACGCGAGGCGCGGCGTCTCAAGCTCTGAGCGCGGATCTCGCGAAACGTCTTCGAAGTCATTTTTGGCGCGAAAGCGCCATCGTGCGCCGGACCGACTACACGTTGGAACAAGTGCGAGCGCTTTCGGCGATCGCGTTCGGCGACTTATTCGCCGAAGTCGGTTGGACGATCGAGATTCAAAAGTACCGCGAGCAAGGGCGCGTGTTCGAGCGCGGCAACGACAAATTCGAAGAAATTGTCGTCAAACTCGAAGACAGACACGCCGCGAAGCGCGGTCTTCCCGAAGACTGGATGTCATTTTTCGCCGTCATCATCGACCAGGAAACACCCAATCGCATAGCGTCCGCGCGACTCGTGGTTCGCGAGGATCCCGACGTTGATTCGTGGACACTAGCGCGCAGTCCCAAGTCGCGCGGCAGTCTTCGAACCGGATACGTCTTATCTTTGGACGATAAAGTCTCTCACATTGAGAACTTTTTCAACTTGAGACCGTTGGAGGAATTCATTCCCGAACTCGTAGATCCGAACGCGCGCGTTGGAATCTTTTCGCAGATGCCGGCGTCGGAAAATCAGTTACGTGGATGGATGGAGAGTGGCACGTGGTTGGCGCCGCGAGACGCCAAGTTCGACGTCGTCGAGATCATGAGCAACGATCCTCGCGCTCACAAAGAGCTACCCGCGGATTGGCAAGATCGCGTGCGTTTCAAGCGTTCTTTCAAGGCGGCCAAACCGAACGCCGTCATGGATGAGTTGTTCGTCAACCGCGCCACGACGCCGAAGGCGCCGCCTCGGTGGTACTCCGTGCAAATGCGCGAGCTCACGAACGCGACCGGCACGCATCCGATGATGTACAATTCGGCGCAGCAGACTGCGTTTCTCAAGAATTACTTTTTTCGTACAAAGATGCCCGTGCGCGGAATCAAAGAGCAGACTCGCTTGTGGGAGGCGGCGTGGTACGGCGAAGAGTACGTCCTCGGCGCCGTCATCGCGGCCGAGACGATCAACGATCTTCAGAGGCGAGGGTTTTGGTACACGCGAGACAACGCGAACGATCCGTCGCACATGAGAAAATACGAAAAGATCGACAGAGCACTCTCGCGGCTTGGAATCGAGCCGGCAAAGCGTGCGGGATGGCAAAACGCGTTCGCGTTCGCGGGGCGTTACGACCCGAAGACGGGCGAGCTGAGAAAACCGGCGGCGCAGTCGTACAAGATGTGCGTCTTGTACAGAGGCGAGTGGCGACTCTGTCAGTACCGAGCGTTGAAGACGAAGACGAGCATCGAGACGTACGAATTACAGCCGGCTGAACAGTTGAACCAAGATAACCAGGCGGGGTTCGTGCGGTGTTGGCTCGAGTCGACGCTGTTTTAGCTTTTAGCATCTTCCATCTGCGCATTTACTTTTTTGTACAAATACAGAGACAAGTGATGATACACAACAATTACAACGCGCGCGACGTGCGCACCGCGAGCGCGACGCGTCGTCGTTCGCCGTCGCTCGACGTGCGCGCGAAATGCGCCTCGCCGTCGAGTCACCTTTGGCGAAAAATAGCGCGCACGAGACGACGTTCGAGACGCGCGCGTAGCACGAGTCGTGCGGCGCGAACGTTTCCCCACAAAAGTACGCTCGAGATGTTGGCATTTGTGCCAAGAATCGCGCGTCAGTGAACGATTTCTGAAATGTGCCTCGAATGAAGGCGAGCGAGCACATCGCGAATTACGCGAGAAACGGCGCTGTCGCGCGCGGGGTTCACGTTCACCGTCGACCTCAAGCGCGTCACGAGACGAGAAATATCGATCGCTCGCCGTTCGTCGCGAGACGCGCGCGTCGCGGCGACGTCGACGCGCTGGGTGGTCGCATCATCGTCGCCGCGCGTTCGACGGGACGACGCGCGTGCGCACGAATCGCGCCCTCGAGGCGTCGCGACGACGATGTGCGACGCGTCGACCGCGCGAGCGCGTCGTGACGAGTCGTCTGCGCGGACTCTCGTCGCACACGCGACCGACGTCGACGCGGCTCGGTCGCCACGCGCGACGCGATGTGGATACCAGGAAAGTGACGAGCAAATCGACGTGGCAGAACAACAGTCGAAATAACGTCAAACTGGCGTCGTCCCGGCTGTATCGCATGGTTTACGCA